>Ga0196977_1000045_pt1 | contig 87938 bp, 59 predicted proteins | sample S3v_1013CmetaG_FD_148634 | JGI IMG/M metagenome (GOLD analysis project Ga0196977, IMG submission 148634) | Soil microbial communities from Anza Borrego desert, Southern California, United States - S3+v_10-13C | ecosystem: Environmental > Terrestrial > Soil > Desert | place: USA: California...
GCGACACCACCCTGCAAGAGGTCGCCGCCATGATGCGCGACGAGGACACGGGGATCATCCCCGTCGTCGAGCCGGGCGAGACGCCGGCCGACGCGGCCGACGCGGCGCAGCCCGCGCGCGCGCGCTCCAGCGGGCGGCTCATCGGCCTCATCACCGACCGCGACATCGTGGTGCGCGCGCTGGCCGAGGGGCGCGACGCGCGCGCCGTCCGCGCCGAAGAGATCATGTCGACGGACTTGCACGCCGTCGGCCCCAACGACCGCGTCATCGAGGCGATCCGGCTGATGGGCGACAAGCAGGTGCGCCGCGTCCCCGTCGTCGGCCGCGACGGGCAGTTGCGCGGCATCATCTCGATGGCCGACGTGGCCCTCGAAACCGAGGCCGACCGCGAGCTGGCCGAAGCCCTCGAAGAGATTTCCAGCGGCCCCTCGTTCTGGAGCAGGATTTTCGGGTAGCGCAGAATGCGGAGCGCGGAATGCAGAATTAAAGGCAAGCCGTTGTTCATTCTGCATTCCGCGCTCCGCCTTCATCATTCCTTCTATGGCTGAATCAATCGAGCGTTACCTGCGGCTGATGCCGAAGGCGCACCGCGGGATGCGCTGCACGCGGCAGATGTGGGACCCGGCGGCCGACGTGTACAAGACGCGCGAGGGCTGGATCGTGAAGTTCGAGCTGGCCGGCGTCGCCGCCGAGGAGCTGGAGGTCGAGATCGCGGGCGACACGCTGCGCGTCGCCGGCTGCCGCCGCGACGAGGTCTTCCGCGAGACGGTCTCCTACCACCAGCTCGAAATCATCTACAGCCGCTTCGAGCGCACCATCCGCTTCCCCTGCCCCATCGAGGGCGCGACCGTCGAGCGCCGCTATCAGGACGGCCTGCTCGTGCTGCGCCTGCGCAGCCCCGAGGAGTGCGAATAAAAACGTGACGACGCCGAAGCGCCGCCTTCAACTTTTGCGGAGAGAATCGAACGGTTATGGCCGAAGAAAAACTGCACGACGAAGAGCCTGAGACCCGCCGCCCCGCCGCCGCCCCGCCGGCCGAACCGGCCGCCGCCGAGGCCCGCCCCGACGCGCGCCCCTCGCGGCCCGACGCCGCGCGCGAGGCGGGGGGCGACGCGCCCGCCGAGTCGCGCGGCCCCGGCGAGGTCTTCGAGATCGCCGTGCTGCCCTTGCAGCAGACGACGCTCTTCCCCGGCACGGTCATCCCGCTCTCGGCCGGGCGGCCCCGCTCGGTGGCGGCCATCGAGGCGGCGCTCTCGACCGAGGAGAAGCTGCTGGCCTGCGTCACCGTGCGCGAGGGCCAGACCTCGCCCGAGTCCGAGGCCACGCCGCCCGGCGACCTCTACGAAGTCGGCACGCTCGTCACCATCCGCCGCATGATGCGCAACGCCGACGGCCTCCAGCTCATCGTGCAGGGGTCGGAGCGCGTCCGCGTCGTCAAGTGGACGCAGACCGACCCGCACCTGCGCGCGCGCGTCCGCATCCTGCCCGCGCCCGTGCGGCGCGACGAGCAGACCGTCGAGGCGCTGCTGAGGAACGTGCAGTCGCTCATCCAGCGGGCGCTGGCGATGCTGCCGGAGATTCCGCCCGAGATTCGCACGGCCGTCCTGAGCTCGAACGACCCCACCCAGCTCGCCTACTTCCTCGCCTCGATCCTCAACCTCGGCGTCGAGCAGGAGCAGTCGATGCTCGAAGCCGACTCGGTCGACGAGCTTTTGCAGCTCGCCTATAGCCGGCTGACGCGCGAGATCGACATCATGGAGCTGCGCTCGAAGATCGCCACCGAGGCGCAGTCCGAGATGTCGAAGGCGCAGCGCGACTACTTCCTGCGCCAGCAGATGCGCGCCATCCAGAAGGAGCTGGGCGAGGACGAGGGCGGCGAGGCGGCCGAGGCCGACCAGTTGCGCGAGCGCCTCTCGACCGCCGACCTGCCCGAAGACGTGCGCAAGGAGGCCGAGCGCGAGCTGCGCCGCATGGAGCGGCTGCCGCAGGCCGCGCCCGACTACCACGTCATCCGCACCTACCTCGAATACGTGCTGGAGCTGCCGTGGAAGAAGTCGACCGAGGACAAGCTCGACCTGAACGAGGCGCGGCGCACCCTCGACGAGGATCACTACGGGCTTGAGGAGATTAAAGAGCGCATCCTCGAACACCTCGCCGTCGTCAAGCTGCGGCCCGACTCGAAGAGCCCCATCCTCTGCTTCGTCGGCCCGCCCGGCGTCGGCAAGACCTCTCTGGGCATGTCCATCGCGCGCGCGCTCGGCCGCCAGTTCGAGCGCCTCTCCTTAGGCGGGATGCGCGACGAGGCGGAGCTGCGCGGCCACCGGCGCACCTACATCGGCGCGATGCCGGGCCGCATCATCCAGTCGCTGCGCCGCGCCGGCGTCAACAACCCCGTGCTGATGCTCGACGAGATCGACAAGCTGGGCAACGACTTCCGCGGCGACCCGGCCTCGGCCCTGCTCGAAATCCTCGACCCGCAGCAGAACCACACGTTCCGCGACCACTACCTCGACCTGCCCTTCGACCTCTCGAAGGTCTTCTTCATCGCCACGGCCAACCAGCTCGGGCCGATCCCGGCCCCCTTGCGCGACCGCATGGAGGTCATCGCGCTGGCCGGCTACAGCGATCAGGAGAAGCTGCGCATCGCGCGCCAGTACCTCGTCCCGCGGCAGACGCGCGAGAACGGCCTGCGAGACGATCAACTCGAAATCACCGACGAGGCGCTCGCCCACATCGCCGCGCGCTACACGCGCGAGGCCGGCGTGCGCCAGCTTGAGCGCACCGTCGGCCGCGTCGCGCGGCGCGCGGCGCTCAAGATCGCGCAGGCCGAGGCCGAGAGCGTGAAGGTGGACGTGGCCGACCTCAAGGAACTGCTCGGCGCGCCGCGCTTCTACCCCGAGGAGGCGCGCAAGGAGATGCCGACCGGCGTCGCGACCGGCATGGCTTGGACGGAGGCGGGCGGCCAGCTCCTCTTCATCGAGGCGACGCTGCTGCCCGGAAGCTCCGGCCTGACTTTGACGGGCCAGCTCGGCGAGGTGATGCAGGAGTCGGCGCGGGCCGCGCGCTCGTTCCTCTGGGCGCACGCCGCCGAGTTCGGCATCGACTCGCAGATGTTCAAGAACTACGGCGCGCACATCCACGTCCCGGCCGGCGCGATCCCGAAGGACGGCCCCTCGGCCGGCGTCGCCATCACGTCGGCGCTGGCCTCGCTGATGACGGGCCGGCGCGTGCGGGCCGACACGGCGATGACGGGCGAGATCACCCTCTCGGGACTCGTCTTCCCCGTCGGCGGCATCAAGGAGAAGGTCATGGCGGCGCACCGCGCGGGGCTGCGCCGCGTGGTGCTGCCGGCGCGCAACGAGCCGGACACCGAGGACATCCCCGAGGACGTGCGCAAGGAGTTGGAGATCGTCTACGCCGGCCGCATCGCCGACGCGCTCGAAGAGACGCTCGAAAAGCTGGTCGCGCAGCCGCCGCCCCCGCCCAACCCGCCGGCCGACGAAGGGCGGGCCGCGACGCCCTCGCAGCCCGAGCCGGAGCCGGTGCGCGCCCGAAGCCGCTAGGGCGCGGGCGCGGCGGGGCTCAAGCCCCGGCGGGCGGCGGCCGGAAACCGGCCCGCGCGCCGCCCGTCGCCCGTAAACTCCTGATAACTCAAAGCCTCGGCCGGCCTCCGCGACCGCCCGCGCAACGCCAACAGAACCTTCGTAGACGCCCACGGGAGCTTCGTTGGCGTCAGTCGCCCGGTGACTGGCGTCAGTCATCGCTCGGCTGGCGGGGGGCGTGCGGACGTGAAAACCGGCGGAAGGTGAACGATTTGGCTCTGACTCCGGGCGGGACGAGATTCGGCGGCGGTCTGCGGAGCGCGGGGGGGTCGGCGGCGCGGCGCGGCGGCGCGAAGGGGCCGGGCCTGCTCGCCGCGCTCCTCGCGCTCGCGTGGGCGGCCCCGGCGGCGCTGGCGGCCCCGGCCGAGGGCGGCGCGGCGCACGCCGTAGACCCTTTCGTGCTGCTCGCCTTCGGCCTCATCCTGCTCGTGGCGAGGCTCGGCGGCGAGCTGTTCGCGAAGTTCAACCAGCCGGCCGTGCTCGGCGAGTTGATCGGCGGCATGGCCGTCGGGGCGCTCTCGCTGGCGGGCGTCGGGTGGGTGGACGCGGTGCGGGCGGACGCGGTCATCGCGGCGCTGGCCGAGTTCGGCGTCATCATCCTGCTCTTCGAGGTCGGGCTGGAGTCGAACGTGCGCGAGATGGCCGAGGTCGGCTGGTCTGCGCTGCTGGCGGCCCTGCTCGGCGTGGTCGCGCCCTTCGCGCTCGGCTGGGGCGTGGCGCGCTACTTCCTGCCCGACCACCCGACGCTCGTCCACGTCTTCATCGGCGCGACGCTGTGCGCGACCAGCGTCGGCATCACGGCGCGCGTGCTGCGCGACATGGGGCGGCTCCAGTCGCGCGAGGCGCGCATCATTCTCGGCGCGGCCGTCATAGACGACGTGCTCGGGCTGCTGGTGCTCGCCGTCGTCGCCGGGGCCATCCGCGCGCAGGCGGCGGGCGAGGCGCTGGCGGCGTGGGACGTGGCCGTCATCGCCGGCAAGTCGGTCGCCTTCCTCGCGGCGGCGCTCCTCGCCGGGCAGTTCCTCGTGCCGCCTCTGTTCCGCGGGGCGGGGCGGCTGCGCGGGCGCGGCGTGCTCGTGACGGCCGCCGTGGCCTTCTGCTTCCTGCTGGCGTGGGCGGCGGCGGCGGTCGGCCTCGCGCCCATCGTCGGCGCGTTCGCCGCCGGCCTCGTCCTCGACGAGGCCCACCTCGAGCCCTTCTTCAGCCGCGGCGAGCCGCACCTGCACGAGCTGCTCAGCCCCGTCAGCGCGCTCCTCGTCCCCGTCTTCTTCGTGCTGATGGGGCTGAAGGTCGATTTGAGCGTCTTCGGGCGGGGCGGGGTGATGGGCTTCGCGCTGATGCTGACGCTGGCGGCCGTCGCCGGCAAGCAGCTCTGCGCGGCGGGCGTCGTCGAGCGGGGCGTCAACCGTCTGGCGGTCGGGCTGGGGATGATCCCGCGCGGCGAGGTCGGGCTGATCTTCGCCGGCATCGGCGCGTCTCTGACGCTGCCGGACGCGCGGGGCGCGCCCGCGCCCGTCATCGACCCCGCCACCTTCGGCGCGGTCGTCATCATGGTCATCGTCACCACGCTGGTCACGCCGCCCTTCCTCAAGTGGTCGCTCCAGCGCGGGGAGGCGAAAGCCGTGAACGGGGGGAAGTAGTCGGACGACTGACAAATCGTCTTCACGATTCACGGTCTTTATTAAGGGAGGGGTTCATGGTCAGCAAGAAGACGCAGAGCAAGGCGGGCGCGCCCGCGCGGCGGCGCGGGCAGCAGATGGGCGACGAGCGGAGCGCGAAGGACAAGACGCTGGAGGCGAAGGAGGACACCCCGGCGTTGCGCGGCCGGCGCAAGGCGGCGAGCAAGTTCTACGGCGACGAGTCGCACCAGCAGACCGGCACGCGCCCCGAGACCCCGCGCGACAACACGCCCTCCGTCCCGGCCGCCATCCCCACCGGCATGAAGCTCGGCGAGTCCGGCGGCGAGCGCGAGTTCAAGCAGAGGCAGAAAGCCGCCGGGAAGAAAAGCAGAAGCTAGAGGCGAGGGGGCGGGTGCTCGGGGCGAGTTAAAGGCGAGCGTCTTCCAACGCCTTTAACTCGCTCCCTAGCCCCCGCCCCCTCGCCTCTAAAAAAAGAAGGGCGCCCGGCCCCCCCATGGCCAGACGCCCACGGCCACTGAGAGTGGCCTGCCCCAAAGTTTCACTCGTTCTCAGAAGGAACGCCCGTTAACTGCGTCAATACTAGCCCCGCCCCGCCAGCCTTTGGTTGCGAACACATTGCGATGGCATGAAGAGACCGTGACGGCCGCGGGCCGCGCGGGAAGCCCGCGACAAAAGGCGACGGCCGCGAAGCCCGTGGGACTTCGCGGCCGTCGCGCTCGTGCCCGCCGGCGTCGCTTGGGGCTTTTAATCCACCGTCCACATGTCGCCGCTGTGGATGAGCTTTTCGAGCCGGCCGCGGCCGTGCCGGGAGACGGCCTCCTCGATCTGCTGCTCCATGAGGTCTTCGTAGGTGGCGCGCTCCACGTCGCGGAAGATGCCGACGGGCTGCGGGAAGTCGGGGTACTCCATGCGCGCGAGCATGAAGGCGACCGAGGGGTCTTTCTCGTGCATGTCGTGGACGAGGCAGTCGTCTTCGGTCAGGCCGGTCTCCGCGCCGAGCGTGATGACCTCGGGGAGCGTGCCCTTCATGCGGATGCCGCGGTCGCGGTTCTTGCCGAAGACCATCGGCTTGCCGTGTTCGAGGTAGAGCACGTTGTCGGGCCGGGCCTCGCGCGCGGCGAACGAGTCGAAGGCGCCGTCGTTGAAGATGTTGCAGTTCTGGAAGACCTCGACGAAGCTGATGCCCTTGTGCCGGGCCGCGGCCTGCACCATCGCGCCGAGGTGCTTCACGTCGATGTCGATGGCGCGCGCCACGAAGGTCGCCTCCGAGGCGATGGCCAGCGACAGGGGGTTGACCGGGTAGTCGATGACGCCCATCGGCGTGGACTTCGTCTTCTTGCCGAACTCGCTGGTCGGCGAGTACTGCCCCTTCGTCAGGCCGTAGATGCGGTTGTTGAAGAGGATGTAGTTGAGGTCGAGGTTGCGGCGGATGGCGTGCATGAAGTGGTTGCCGCCGATGGAGAGGGCGTCGCCGTCGCCGGTGATGACCCAGACGGAGAGGTCTGGGTTGGCGGCCTTGATGCCGGTGGCGATGGCGGGCGCGCGGCCGTGGATCGAGTGGAAGCCGTAGGTGTTCATGTAGTAGGGGAAGCGCGACGAACACCCGATGCCCGAGACGAAGACGATCTTCTCGCGCGGGATGCCGAGTTCGGGCATCACCTTCTGCACGTTGTTGAGGATGGCGTAGTCGCCGCAGCCCGGGCACCAGCGCACCTCCTGATCGGAGGTGAAGTCGGCCTTCGTCAGCTTGCCCGGCGGGGGCGCGGCCTTGCCCGCCACGACCGAACCCGGCTCGCTCTCCGGCGACGGCCCCGACCCCGAGACGTTGCCGCCGATGCCGCCGACGTGCGTCTTGTTCAGCCCCTTCTGCTCGACCTCGTGGCCGTTGCCGCCGCTGCCGTTCCCGCTCGTACTCATCTCTGTCTGCTCCCTCTCGCTGTCGTTGACTCTCAAGTTGGTTAGATGCCGCCCGGCCGCTACAGGTACTCTTCGACCTTCTGCGCGATCTCGCGAATCTGGAAGGGGCGGCCCTTGACCTTCGAGAAGGCGACGGCGTCCACCAGATACTTGGCGCGGATCATGGTGCAGAGCTGGCCGAGGTTCATCTCGGGGATGATGACGGTGTCGAAGCCGCGCAGCACCTCGCCCAGATTCGAGGGGAACGGGTTGAGGTGGCGCAGGTGCGCGCTCGAAACCGGCTTGCCCTGCTCGCGCAGGCGCTCGACGGCCGAGGTGATCGAGCCGTAGGTCGAGCCCCAGCCGAGGACGAGCACCCGGCCCGCCGGGTCGCCGAAGACCTCGACGGGGGGGATGTCGCGGGCGGCGCGGTCGACTTTAGCCTGCCGCATCTCCACCATGAAGTGGTGGTTCTCCGGCTCGTAGTTGACGTTGCCCGTCAGGTGTTGCTTCTCGATGCCGCCGATGCGGTGTTCGAGCCCGGGCGTGCCGGGCAGCGCGAAGGGGCGGGCCAAAGTCTCCTCGTCGCGCGCGTAGGGGAGGAAGTTCGCGGGGTCTTCGGCGAACTTCACCTCGATCTTCGGCAGGTCGGAGACCTCGGGCACGAGCCACGGCTCCGCGCCGTTGGCGAGGTAGCCGTCCGAGAGGTAGAAGACCGGCGACATGTAGCGGAAGGCGAGCCGCACCGCCTCGATGGCCATGCTGAAACACTCGGCCGGCGTGGCCGGGGCGACGACGATGGCCGGGCACTCGCCGTTGCGGCCCCAGACGGCCTGAAAGAGATCGGCCTGCTCGGTCTTCGTCGGCAGGCCGGTCGAGGGGCCGCCGCGCTGCACGTTGATGATGACCAGAGGCAGCTCGGTCATCACGGCCAGCCCGATGGCCTCCTGCTTCAGGGCGACGCCGGGGCCGGACGTGCCGGTGACGCCCACCTGACCGGCGAACGATGCGCCGATGGCGGCGCAGACGGCCGCGATCTCGTCCTCGGCCTGAAACGTCTTGACGCCGAAGTTCTTGTGGCGCGAAAGCTCGTGGAGGATGTCGGAGGCCGGCGTGATCGGGTAGGAGCCGTAGAAGAGCGGGCGGGCGGCCAGCTCGGCGGCCGTCACGAAGCCGATGGCCGTCGCCTCGTTGCCCGTGATCTTGCGGTACTTGCCCGGCGCGATGACGGCCTTCCTGACCTTGTAGTGCGTGGTGAAGACCTCGGTCGTGTCGGCGAAGTTGTAGCCGGTGCGCAGGGCGACCTCGTTGGCCTTCCGAATCTCGGGCTTCTTGCCGAACTTCTCGCCGATCCATTCGAGCGTCTGCTCCATCGGCCGGTCGTAGAGCCAGTAGAGGACGCCGAGCGCGAAGAAGTTCTTGCAGCGATCCATCTCCTTGCGCGACATCTGGACGCCGGCCTCCTGCAACGCGCGCAGGTTCAGGGTCGTGATCGGCAGCTTGTGGACGCGGTAGCCCCTGAGCGTGTCGTCTTCGAGCGGGTTCGACTGGTAGTTGGCCTTCTTCAGGTTCTCCTTGTTGAACTCGTCCGAGTTGATGATGACGGTGCCCCCGTCTTCGAGGTCGGGGAGGTTGACCTTGAGGGCGGCCGGGTTCATCGCGACCAGCACGTTCGGCTGGTCGCCGGGCGTGCGGATGTCGCGGCTGGAGAAGTTGAGCTGGAAGCCGGAGACGCCGGGGAGCGAGCCGGCCGGGGCGCGAATCTCGGCGGGGAAGTCGGGCAGCGTCGAGATGTCGTTGCCGACGACGGCCGAGGTGTTGGTGAACTGCGTCCCCGTGAGCTGCATCCCGTCGCCGGAGTCGCCGGCGAAGCGGATGGTGACGGTCTCGATCTCTTCGGTCGCTCTCTGCGGCGTTTCGACAGGCGGTTCGATGATGGCGCTCATGGCTCGAAGATCAGTCCTTTGCTCATGGGATCGACTGCGAATGTGTTGGAGGTTTTAAGGGCAGAAAACTCATGCTTTCGGAACCCGTCCGGGGAAGGCCCGCGCGTCGTAGTCTCGCCTCATTCTACACAGCCGCCCGAAACAAACTCAAGCGAGGCGGACGGACGGAAGAGAATTAAGAGCTTGAGAATTAAGAATTAAGAATGGCGTGGCCGCGGAAGGAGCTTTCGAGGCTCCCGGCCGCGCCATTTTCAACTCCCGATTCTTAGTTCTTAATTCCCGGTTCTTAGTTGCCAGTTCCGGCTGTTGTCTTTTTCGAGGGTGAGGCGGGTGCCTTTGAGGAGGAAGATTTCTTCGAGGAGGGTTCTGGCCGACCCGCCGAAACAGTCGCCCGAGGGCGTGCGGGAGCGCAGGCGGAGGCGGAGGCCGTCGCGGTCGCGCCTGACCCTGACCTCGTCGAAGCCGCAGCAGTCGCTCGTCTCGCGCAGCCTCGAATGGGCCGGAACCTCAAGGACGATTTTGTCGAGCCGGCCGTCCCGGCGCTGCCGCAAAAGAGTCAGGCCGGGGCAGGACTCGGCCGCAGGCAGGGCTTGGACTCCCTCCACCTCTTCGGACGCGGAACGCCCCGGCCCCGGCGTGAGGAGCAGGCACGAGCGGAGGCGCCCGCCCGCACGCCCCGGCTCGCTGACGGCGACCGCCTCCGGGTAACCCGGGATGAGACAACGCGGGGCGGCGAACCTCGACGCCGACCTCTGGCGCGCGGCCGTCGCCGCCGCCGTCCCGCTCAGTAGAAGGCACACGCACAGCGCGGCGGCTCTCTTCATTCCCCCTCCTTCAACCGCGGCGTCGTCCCGAAGGCCGCCCGCCGGAATTTCGCCTCGGCCGGGACTGGTGGATTCTCATCTCGACCCTCGCTCGCGAATCCGGCCGGCGCGGGAACGATATGCCCGCCGGGGTGGGTCGTCAACGGCGCCGGCGCGGTTGAGGGACGAAAAGCGGGAGCCCGGCGGCGAGGGGGGCGTCGCAAGTCTCATTAAGGAATAGTTAATGAGACTTGAGGCGCCCCCCTCGCCGCCGGGCTCCCGCTTCTTAGCTTCAGCTCGCGGCGCTGCCGGTGGCGTCCGTGACCGCGGCCGACTTGTCGGTCGAGGGCGTGTCGCGGGCGGACGAGGACTTGCCGTAGGAGGAGGCGGACGTTGAGGAGGACGGGGCCGAGGATGAAGAGGAGGCCGAGGCCGAGGGGGCCGAAGCGGAGACGGGGGCGGCGTCCTTGCGGTCGCGCTTCTCGGCGGCTTCCTTGATCTGCGCCATGCGGCAACTGCCCTCGAAGAGCGCGCCGTTCTCGATGACGAGGGCGGGCGTCTGGATGTTGCCGGTCACCTTCGCGACGCGGCCCATCTCGATGCGCTTGCTGGCGGTGATGTCGCCGTTGACGGTGCCGTAAATCTGCGCCACCGCGACCTCGATGTTGGCGTCAACCTGCCCGTTGGTCGAGACGATGAGGGTTCCGTCCTCGGAGGAGATGCGCCCCGAAAGGTGGCCGTCCACGCGGAGCATGCCCTTGAACGCGGCCTCGCCCTGAAGGGTCGTGCCGTTGCCGACGAAGCCGGTCAGCGTGCCCTCCTTGATGTCGCGCGCCAGCGACTCGCTCTCGGTGATGGCGCGCGAGGCGGTCGGGGTGTGCACGGACTGCTGGTAGGCTTCGGTGACGGAGCTGCCGCCGCCCGCGGCCGGCGTCTGCGAGGCGGGCTGCGTGGCGTTGTGGCCGCTGCCGTAGGCCGGGGCCTGCGGGGTGTGGTCGGCCGTGTCCTCGGCGTGGGGCTGCTGTTCCTTCGGATTTCTTCCCGGTCTAAACATTTCGCATTCTCCCTGAAAGACTTGGTAGGTGCGGCCGCGACGGGGACTCTTCCCGGCCCCGCGCCCGGCCCAAAAGACGCGCGCTCGGCCGCGGCGTCCGACGTGAACATGAAAGCCGTTTGAAGGAGAGTTTCGGTCTCCAGAAGACCGCCCGGTGACGGAGGGCGCACGGCCCTTCGAAGCGGGGCCGATGATAATTCAAAAGCCGTGACAAGTAAACTGAGGAGGGAAAAGGCGTAAAGGGCTTGAACCGTGAATCGCCAATCGAAAAGACAAGTCCTCAGTCATCGGTCGTCAGCCCTTTACCTTTACCGACGACTGACAACTGATAACGACGATTCACGATTTACGATTCACGCCCTTTTCATTTACCATGCGCTCACTTCACTTCCGAGGAGGATTCGTATGGCCGGGCAGATGATCGAGTTCGGGAGCAACGGCGGGGCGGCGCGCGGCTACCTCGCGCTGCCGGAGGGGGGCCGGGGGCCGGGCGTCGTCGTGCTTCAGGAGTGGTGGGGCCTCGTCCCGCACATCCGCGACGTGGCCGACCGCTTCGCGCGCGAGGGCTTCGTCGCGCTCGCCCCAGACCTCTACCACGGCGAGACCGCCCGCTCGCCCGACGAGGCCGGCAAGATGATGATGGCCCTCAACATCGAACAGGCCGAGAAAGACCTGCGCGGCGCGGTCGAGTACCTGCTCGCGCACGAGGCGGTCGGGGGCGGGAGCGTGGGCACGGTCGGCTTCTGCATGGGCGGCGTGCTCTCGCTCTTCGCCGCCTCGAAGAACGAGCGGGTCGGCGCGTGCGTCGTCTTCTACGGCATCCACCCGAAGGTCGAGCCCGACCTCGACCGCCTGCGCGCGCCCGTCCTCGGCCTCTACGCCGAGCGCGACCGGTCCGTCCCGCCCGAGGCCGTGCGCGAACTCGAAGCCCGCTTGCGGGAGCGCGGCAAGTCAATCGAGACGCACATCTACCCCGGCACCGACCACGCCTTCTTCAACGACACGCGCCCCGAGGTCTACGACCCCGAGGCCGCCGCCGACGCGTGGCGGCGCACCGTCGAGTTCTTCCGCGAACACCTCTGAGGCCGGAGGGGTGGAGAGGCGACGGGAAAGCCGGCGGGGGAAGAAGCACGGATGTTTCTTCCCCCGCCGGCTTTCCCTCGCGCTGTCGCGTGCCCGCGCCTTACGGCAGGGCTTCGACGTTGATGTAGAACTTAAAGCTGCCGGTCTGCTGGAGGCCGAGCAGGAAGCGCACGTCGATGGTGTTGTTCACGCCCGGCGTGACGCCGAGGGGCGTCACGGTCGTGATGGTGCCCGCGGACATACTGGAGTTGAAGCCGCCGCCGTTGGGCTGCGCGGGCGGCTGCTCCAGAGTGGTTCCCTGCACGGTGACGTTGCTCGTGCCCGACCCGCACGGCGCGCGGTCTACCGTGACGACGACGGCCGTCGAGGTGCGGGGCCGCAGGTCGGCGATGCCCGAGGGCGCGGGGAAGGTCGTCAGGTCGGCGACGCGGAAGCGCAGCCGCGTGACGTTGCCGCCGGTGTTGTTGACGACGGTGCGGCGGATGTCGAGCGTGCCGAAGGTGGAGTTGTTGGCCGGGTCGGAGGTGAAGTCGCGCACGCGGTTCGGCGGCGACGCCGGGCCGACGCAGGGGTCGAGCAGCGCGAGGGCGAAGGATTGGCTGCGGTTGATGGGGCTGGAGAGGTTCTCCGGCCCCGGCGCGCCGAGCCGCTGGCCGCCGCCGGCCGACGTGCCGTTGGTGTCCACGAAGTAGAAGTCGGCCGCGTTGTTGTTCGTGTCCTTCGGGAAGCCGTCGGTCGGGCACGGCCCGAAGGTCGTGATCGAGCCGCCCTTGCCGCAGAAGTCCCTGACCCACGCGTAGTCAATCGAGAAGCCGACCAGCGTCGGCAGCCCCGTCCCCTCCTTGTAGAGCGTGTTGGCCTCGGCCGTGGTGCCGACCGCGTCCATGCGGTTGGCGAGGGTGAAGCCGGCGGCGAGGTCGGCGTTGAAGATGGCGATGCCGACGTTCTCGGGGATGTTGGTGGTGTAGGTGGCGTCGCCGGTGGCGGTCGTGCCGTTGCCGGCCGGGTAGGAGGCGAGCGAGTAGCCGATCGAGTTGACGCAGAGGTAGTGGCCGCGGTTCGGGATCACCGTCCCGTCCGGGATGCGGCAGCGCAGCGTGCCGTCGGAGGCGACGACGCCGTAGCCCGTGGCCCCGACGACGGCCGGGTTGTGCGTCACGGTGTGGTCGGCGCCCGAGTTATTGTAAATCTCGATGAACTCGTCGTTGGCCCCGTTCGGCCCGCGGTAGCGGAACTCGCTGATCACCAGCTGGCGGGCCGAGGCGGTCTCGGCCGCGGTGAGCGCGAGGTTGAGCGCCATCGCCGCCGCCGCCATGAGCAGGAATCTGTAGACGTTTCGCATCAGTAATCTCTCCTCGGGTAAATAGCAACTACTTTTCGACACAGTACTACCCACTCGTTCGGTTACGCGAGGATGAGGGGTGGTAAGGCTGTCGGGGTTTGTAGGGCGGCGGGTATCCTACCACATTCTCGATTTTTGAATAACCCCCGTGGGTGTTTCGCCCGCGCGGCGCCGCAAAAAATCCCGGCCGGTTGCATCTCGCCCGGCGATGGCTTACAAATTCAGTGGGCCGCGCGCGGGCGGGCGGAGAAAGGGCGAGAGCTCAGAAGGATGTTTGTCGAGAGCAAGATCAAGACGAAGCTGCTGCGCCAGATGGGCGAGGCGATCAAGGACTTTGCGATGATCGAGGACGGCGACCGCGTGATGGTCTGCCTCTCGGGCGGCAAGGACAGCTACACCATGCTCGACCTGCTGCTCGACGTGCGCAAGCGCGCGCCCGTCCGCTTCGACCTGCTCGCCGTCAACCTCGACCAGCGCCAGCCCAACTTCCCCGAGGACGTGCTGCCGGCCTACCTCGAAGCGCGCGGCGTGCCCTACCGCGTCGTCGTGCGCGACACCTACTCGGTCGTCAAGCGGCTCGTCCCGGAGGGCAAGACCTACTGCTCGGTCTGCGCGCGCCTGCGCCGCGGCATCCTCTACCAGACGGCGCGGGAGGAGGGCTGCACGAAGGTCGCGCTCGGCCACCACGCCGACGACATCGTCTCGACCTTCCTTCTGAACATCCTCTACGTCGGCCAGCTCAAGGCGATGCCGCCCGTCCTGCGCTCGGACGACGGGCGCAACACCGTCATCCGCCCGCTCGCCTACTGCCGCGAGCGCGACATCGCGGCCTACGCCGCTGAGAAGGAGTTCCCCATCATCCCCTGCGACCTCTGCGGCTCGCAGACGAACCTCAAACGCGCCCGCGTCAAGCGGCTCGTCGAGGAGCTTGAGCGCGAGATACCGAACGTCCGCGCGTCGCTCCTGACGGCGCTCACCAACGCCGTCCCCTCGCACCTCTTAGACCCCGGCCTCTTCGACTTCCGCAACCTCCGCGCCGCCAGCGGCGACGTGGAGGCCGAACTCGACGCCGCGCTCGGCCACGCCGACGCGCCCGAGGCGCCCGCGCTCGTCTCCATCGCGTCGAACTAACCGAATGGCTGCGAAGAAACCAGCGAAGAAGCCGGCGAGGAAGCCGGCCAAGAAGGCCGCCGCGAAGCCGACGAAGAAGCCGGCCGGCAAGGCCGCGAAGAAGCCGGCTGCCAAAAAGCCCGCGCCCCAGACCGCGAAGAAGGCCGCGCCGCCCCCGGCGAAGAAGGCTTCGAAGAAGGGCGCGGCCAAAGCCCCGGCGAAGGCCGGCCCCGTGGCGCGCGCCGCGAAGGCGAAGGCGGACGCGCTCGACTTCGGCGCGTTCCCGCCGGGCGCGGTCACGAAGCACTCGACGACGCTCTGTTTGGGGTGCGTCTTCCGCCTCTTCACCAAACAGCTCGGCCTCGCGCCGCGCGCGGCCCACGCCGAGATTCGCCGCTACGCCCCGACCGTCGAGGAGTTGACGGCGCGCGAGCCGCAGCGCCCCTTCTTCAAGGCCGCCGGCGAGAAGAACGCGCGCTGCCCCTTCTGCGACGCCGCGCGCCGCTGGCACGCGCGCGTGGACACCTACCGCGTCGAGGGCGGCAAGGCGTCGGACGCCGCGCGCCGCGCGCTCGTCAAAAACCTGCCCGCCCGCGACCAGCAGTTTCAGGTTCACGAGGAGAAGAGGACGGCGCGCGCCGTCTTCTTCGAGTGGCTGGAGCGTCTGGGTCAGGGGCTGGATTTCGAGGACGACCGCGCGTGGATGAAGGCGGCGGCGCGCGCCTACCTCGAACGGCGCGAGCCGCGCGCGGACTGGGCCGCGGAGTTCGAGGGGCTGCGGCAGGTGCGCCGCTCGCACCGGCTCGACGCGGGCTGGGAGCGCGACGGCGACCGCCTCTTCCTCGCCCCCGCGCTCTACAACGACGTGCTCCTCGTGCAGTACCTCGTCAGCCGCTCGCACCGCCACGGCGGGCGCACCTTCGAGGGCCGGCTCACCCTGCCCGAGTTCGTCCGCCGCCTCCGCTCGGCCGGCCACCTCGACGCCCACGGCATCACCGACCGCGACCAGTTCGACGTGCTCGAAAAACTGGTCGAGCGACTCACCGGCGGCGACGCCCCCGCCCGCCTCCACTTCATCGTTGACCGCCGCGACCTCCTCGACAAAGTGAAGGAGATCGCGAAGCAGTAGACGGAAGGGAGTAGACAGTAGCCAGCAGTCAGTAGTCAGTAGAAAAACTTTCGGGGGCGGCAGTTGACGTTAATAAGCTCGACTGCCGCCCCCGAATCTACTAGCTACTGACTGCTGGCTACTGTCTACTCCCGTCCCATCTTGTTGAAGTGGAGCCGCAGGGGCGTGCGGAGCGAGATGTCGCGCAGCTCGAAGATGGCGTAGCGCGGGTTCTCGATGCGGACGAGTTGGTAGACGCCGGCCGCGCCCGCCGCCGCCGTGCTGTTGCCCCGACGCTCTTCGAGGTAGCGTCGGGCCGACTCGCCGCCGGGCCGCGCGTCGCTCGTGTAGTCGCCCACCGCGTCCACGGCGTAGGACTTCAGCAGCTTCGGCCAGTAGCGCGCGAAGAGCGACGAGTTGGCGAAGACATCGGCCCACACGAGCTGGCCGTTGCGCGCGACGACGACGCCGACCACGCCCGGCTGAAGCACCTCGCCCTCCAGAGCCTTCACGTAATCTTCGAGCTGCGAGGCGACCTTGCGGTTGGCGTAGACCTCTTGGTAGGTGTCGGTGCCCGTCTGCGTGCCGAGCTTCTGGTTGTTGGCGCTGACCTCCTTCCACACCTCGCCCTGCTCCCTCTTGTCCTGCGCCGCCGCGCGCAGCTTCGGGTGCGAGATGGCGCCGAGGCTGGTGAAGCTGTCGGCCATGACGACGGGCCGCGGCGCGCCCTCCGCGACGCCATCCTGCCGCGCGGCGTGCGACGCGCGGTGCGACCAGCGGCCGCTCTCGACGCAGAAGACGTTGAGGCTGACGGGGACGCTCACGGGCGGGATGATGAGGTCGTCCTGCACGATGCGATCCTGCTTGCCGCCGACGACCACCTCGCCCGCGAGCAGCAGCAGCTTGCGGCCCGAGCGGTTGACGAGCGCCAGCTCGTTGACCGACGCGCCGCCCTCGCCGACCCTGTTCATCGCCACCTGCTGCCGGCGCGCGTTCGGCGTGCGCCCCCGCCCCCGGCGCGCGGCCACGGCCCCCGCGCCCTTCTCGGTGATGACGACCGTGCCGGCCCTGATGCCTTCGTCGAGCGTGATGTAGTCGCCGGCGGCGACGAGGTCGCGCCCGCGCACGGGGAAGAGCGTCAGGTTCTTGTAGGTGACGGGCGCCAGCACCGTCCAGCCCGTCCGGTTCGGCCTCAGCGTCGGCCCGTGCGTCGGGCCGTGCGCGGCCCCGCGGCCGACGGCGGGACTCAACGCCGCCGCGATCAGGACGGCCGCGCACAGCGCGGCGAGCGCGACCCTCGAACTCCGAAAGTGTTTCATCTCTTGCCTCCTCACAACGTGTTTCCGCGAGGACGAAGGTGGCGCTCTCGACGGCGGAGGCGAGGCCGAATCCGTCGCGCGGCCGGCCCGTGGCCGGCGGCCGCTCGCGCCGAGCTTTTTCGTCTGGCGGGTGAACGCGGGCCGGGCCGCGAACTTGCGAGGGGCCTTGCGGAAATTTGTTGCCGCCGCGCCGAGGCGGCGTTGTCCGCGACTTAAAAACGTCAGGGACGGAAACGCGGGCGGGGGCATTCGGGTTGACGCTGACTTCGCTCAACCCGCCCGCTCACGCCTGCGGCCCTGTCCCTTAACTCGGAACCCGGAACTTCATTATTTAGCTTCGCGCGCGCGGCCGTCGTCGGCGAGGGCGGGCGGGGCGGAGGCGACCGCGTCGCCCGCGGCCGGCGGCTGGCGGCGGTAGCGGTGCGTCACGGGGCGTCGGCGGCCGATGCCGATGGCGTTGCGCGAGATGATGAGCGTCGGCGGGAGTTGCCGGCGCTTGAACTCGTTGGCGGGCGACTCGACGCGGTTGAGGATGTCGTAAACGAGCGCGGGGTCGTGGCCCTCGTTGATGATCTCGGAGGGCGTGGCCTTGCGCTCGAAGTAGAGTTGGAGGACGGGGTCGAGGAGGTCGTAGGGCGGGAGCGACTGGTCGTCGAACTGGCCCGGCGCGAGTTCGGCCGAAGGGCGCTTGTCGATGATGGCCCGCGGGACTAGCTCGCCGTCGCGGTTCAGTTGGCGCGCCAGCGCGTAGACTTCGGTCTTGAGCACGTCGCCGATGACGGCGAGGCCGCCGTTCGTGTCGCCGTAGAGCGTGCAGTAGCCGAGCGCCAGCTCCGACTTGTTGCCGGTCGAGAGCAGCAGCCGGCCCTCGGCGTTAGAGATCGTCATCAGGATGTTGCCGCGCAGGCGCGACTGTATGTTCTGGCGCGCCAACTCCCCCGCGGCCGTCTTCGGCTCGCGCAGGCCCAACTCCCCGGCGAGCACCTCGTAGGCCCCGGTGATGGGCCGCTCGGCGACCGGCATGCCGAGGTTCTTCGCCAGCGCCAGCGAGTCGTCGATGCTGCCGCGCGAGGAGAAGGGCGAGGGCATCATCACGCCGAGGACGTTTTCCGCGCCGAGCGCCTCGCAGGCGAGCGCCGCGACGACGGCCGAATCGAGGCCGCCCGAGAGCCCCAGCACGGCGCGCGCGAAGCGGTTCTTGCGCGCGTAGTCGCGGACGCCCAAGACGAGCGCGCGGCGCACGGTCTCGATGTCGTCGCCGGGCAGGCACGTCTCGTCGCGCACGCCGCACTCCAAGTCCACCGTGCCGACGAACTCCTCGAACGCGGGCGCTTGCAGGATGGTCTCGCCGCGGCAGTCGGTGACGAGGCTCGCGCCGTCAAAGATGATGCCGTCGTTGCCGCCGACGAGGTTGACGTAGACGACGGGGACTTTGGCCGCGCGCGAGCGGTGGGCGACCATCGCGCAGCGCTGCCCCATCTTCGCCTTGTTGAAGGGCGAGGCGTTGGGCGAGACGAGCACGGTCGCGCCCAGCTCGATGACTTCGTCGGTCGGGTCGTGCGGGTAGAGCCGCTCGCGCCAGAACGTCTTGTCGTTCCAGAAGTCCTCGCAGACGACGACGCCGAGCCGCTCCTTCTCCAGCTCGAAGAGGCGTCGCCCCTTCGCCGACTCGAAGTAGCGCGGGTCGTCGAAAACGTCGTACTCGGGGAGCAGGGTCTTGTCGGCGAAGCCCACGAGCTGGCCGTCGCGGATGACGGCGGCCGAGTTGTAGAGCTTGCGGCCGTGGGCGGCGCGCGTCGGGCGGACGGTGCCGACGACCGCCGTCAGCCCTTCGGTGGCGGGGATGATGCGTTCGAGCGGCTTGAGCGCGGAGTCGACGATGTCGCGGTCGAGGAACCAGTCGAGCGAGGTGTAGCCCTGCACGGCCACCTCGGGGAAGACGACGAGGTCTGAGCGGTCGCGCCGCGCCTGCCCGATGGCGCGCAGGATTTTCTCGACGTTGCCCTCGTAATCGCCGTTCGTCGTGTCGATCTGCCCGATGGTGACGCGCATGCCCGGAAGGATAGCGCAAATAAAAAACAGTTTCGAGTTTCGGGTTCAAAGTTTTGAGTTCAGGGCGGGGCATAAACAGCGCCGCGGGCGGTGGCCGGCGGGTTTGACGTTAACGTCACCCGAACCCGCCCGCTCCCGCCCGCGGCTCCGTGAGGAAGCTGTCTTTGACTCGAAACTCGGAACCGTCTTCGACGGCGAAGCCGTTCAGCACATGCCGTCGCAGAAGGCCCCGCGGACGGCGTAGAGGGTGATGGCGACGCCGGCCGCGACGCCGCCCCAAATGATCGCCTTCGTGGACGGCGAGAGGCCGCCGCCCTGACGCTTGAACTGCGCCACGTCCGCGTAGGCGACGGCCCGCGCCGCGCCCGTCTTCGAGTCGGTGACGGTGAAGGAGTCCGCGCCGGCCTCGCTGACGTAGCCCTTCACTTTGGTGTTGTCGCGCAGTCTGACCTCGACGCGCGACTTGGGGCCGACGCCGGCGCGCTCGACGCCGGCGCGGGCCTTGTCGGCCGCGGCGTCGGCGGCCTGCGCGTGCGTGTTCCGGAGGCCGAATGAGAGCGTGACGAGCAGGGTCGAGAGGATTACTGCGAAGCTTCTTTTAAGCATGTTTCGTCTTTCCTTATCCATCTGAAATACGTCCGCGAACGGGCGCGCCCGGCTTTTATTCAAGCGCCGTACCACGCGCGCGGGCGGGCCGCGCCGGCCATTCGCCGCGGGTTTCGACGGTCTTGGAGGGACGACGCTGCGCGGCTTCGGCAGCCTAATTCTTTCGTCCGACGTGTTTTTCCTGCGCCGCGAAGAACAGAACCGCGGGCGGCGGCGAACTGCCGACGGTTACGTCAAAGCTCTATGCCGACGTAACCGTCAACCGTTCGCCGCCGCCCGCGGTTCTGTTCTAACCGCTCGCCGCTCTTCTTCGTGTCTGTCGTCGAACTGCTTGGCGGGGCCGTGTGTCAGGCTTTCACTGACCAGCGTAAAGGGGTAGGTCGCCTCCCGGGAGGCGGTTCGAGCCGAGGCCCGACCGATACGCGCGCCGGAGCGCCACAGCCCCGCGCCGCGGATTATACGCCCAACCCCGCCCCGCCGCCCAACAATTATTCCGCCGTCGGCCCCGCCGCCGAATCCTCGCGCCGGGCCCCGGCGAAGCTCCGACCCTCGAAGCGACTTTCTCGATTCACGATTGACGGCCCTTGCCCTTCCCGTGCCCGCCGCCGCCCGGCGTCTCGATGCGGACGCGGTCGCCGGCCTGTAGCTCCCAAGAGCCTTTCGCGTCAACCTTGCGCGCGCGCCCCTGCCGGATGATGCGGTCGCGGCCGGGCGCGCCCTCGCCGCCGCCTTCGAGGCCGTAAGGTCGCAGCCGGCGCCGGTCGGCGAGGAGCGAGACGCGCGCCGGCACGAGCGTCTCGAGTTCGCGGACGACGCCGTCGCCGCCGCGCGAGCGGCCCCGCCCGCCCGAGCCTTTGCGCAGCCTGTAGGCGCGCACGCGCAGGGGGTAGGCGTATTCGAGCGCCTCGGCCGGCGTGTTGAGGCTGTTGGTCATGTGCGTGTGGACGCCGCCGACTCCGTCGCTTCCCGGCCGCGCGCCCATCCCGCCCGCGACCGTCTCGTAGTAAGCGAACTCGCGCCCGGTGCGCGGGTCGCGCCCGCCCACCGTGAGGTTGTTCATCGTCCCCTGACTCGCCGCCGGGACGCGCCCCGGCAGCGCCCGCGCCAGAGCCTTGAAGAGCACGTCCACGAGGCGCTGCGAGGTCTCGACGTTACCGCCGGCGACGGGCGCGGGGTGCGCGGCGTTGACGACCGTGCCCGGCGGCGCGACGACCTCGATGGGCTCCATCAGCCCCGCGCTCGCCGGCACTTCCTCCGCGCCGACGAGGCAGCGGAAGACGTAGGCGACGGCCGAGACCGTGATGGCCTCGACGGCGTTGACGGGGCCCGAGACCTGCGGCGCGCTGCCGGTGAAATCCACACGGGCGCGGCCGCCGCGCACCGTCACGCGCACGCGCAGGGTCACGGGGCCGTCGCCCACGCCGTCCGAGTCGAGGGCGTCTTCGGCCTCGTAGACGCCGTCGGGGATCGTCGCGATGGTCGCGCGCATGAGGCGTGCCGAGTAGTCTATGAGGTGGCCGGCGTATTCGCTCGCTTCAGCCAGACCGGCGCGGCCGACGATCTCCAGCAGCCGCGCCGCGCCCGCCTTCAGCGAGCCGATCTGCGCCTCGAAATCCGCGCGCCGCTCGGCCTCGACCCGCACGTTGGCGAGCACCAGACGCATCACGTCCCCGGCCACCCGCCCGCCCCGCACCAGACGCACCGGCGGCAGCCTCAACCCCTCGCCGTACACGTCCGTCGCCAGCCCCATCGAGCCGGGCGTCGCCCCGCCGATGTCGGCGTGGTGGGCGCGGTTGGCGACGTAGAAGATGGCGGGCGGCGGGTGGCGGGTGGCGGATTGTAAAGCGGCCGGCCTCGCTGATTCCGCGGCCCGCCGCCCGCCGCCCGCCATCGGATCGAGGAAGACTCCCGCCACCAGAGTCACGTCGGGCAGGTGCGTGCCGCCGGCGAAGGGGTCGTTGAGGGCGACCACGTCGCCGGGGCCGGGCGGCGCTTCGCGGAGCGCGGCGGCGACGGCCAACGGCATGCTGCCCAAGTGGACGGGCATGTGGTCGCCCTGCGCGACGACGCGGCCCGCGCGGTCGAAGACGGCGCAGGAGTAATCCCGGCGCTCCTTGATGTTGGGCGAGTGGGCCGTGCGCCGCAGCACCAGCCCCATCTCCTCGGCCACGGAGGTGTAGAGCGCGCGGTAGATTTCCAGCGTCGTCGGGTCGAAGTCTCTTTTCATTCGGCGGCCCCGCGCGAAAAAAATTTCGCGCCGTGGTGGTTCCCCTAAGCCTTTCACGCCTTATAAGAGTAGGGACGGCCGGGCGCGCCGCACGCGCGGTCTCCCGCAATGCCTCGCCCCAGCCGGCCGGGGCGCCCCCACCCGCCCCGAGGCTCGGTCAGGTTTGAACGCACTCAGAGAAAGAAGCCCCATGCCCCACACATCACCGACATGCGTCACCGCCGCGCCGGGCCGCGCGCGGCCCGCGGCGAGTCAAGCTCGACGACGATGTTGCCGCGCTCGTCAACGCGCGCGCGCGCGCCGGGCGGGACGAGCGTCGTCGAGGAGTATTCGGTGACGACGCACGGCGCGCGCAGCACGGCCCCCGCCCGCAACTCCCCGCGGCGGTAGACGGCCGCCTCGCGCGGGCCTTCGTCGAAGAAGACGCGGGCCGCGGCGTGAGGCGCGACGGCGCGACGGCCCGCGGCGCGCGGCGGCGCCTCGTCGCGCAACTGCTCGACCAGCCCCGCCGAGCGCAGGCGCGCGCTCACCACCTCGACCGACCCGGCCGTCTGCGCGTAGCCGTAGCGCGCCTCGTGCTCGCGGTGGAAGCGTTCGACGAGCCGGCGGCCCCGCCCCCACTCAATCTCCAACTCGAACGACTGGCCTTTGTAACGCGCGGCGACCGTCCGCTCGTGACGCTGCCGCGCCGCGCCGAAGCCTTCGCGCGAGAGCGCCGCGCGCGCCGCGCGCTCCAACTCCGCGAAGACCTTTTCGAGACGCGCCGACCGGCCCGCGCGCGAAGCGTCGCGGCGCGTCCGCCCTGACGCTTCCTCGTCTTCGAGTCCGAGCATGACGGTGCGGCTGAGGTTCTTCAGCACGTCGGAGCGCAACGCGCCGACGGCCGAGAGCGCGCCGGGGCTCGCGGGGACGACGACGCGCGGGATGCGAAGCGCGCGCGCCAGCTCGACCGCGTGCAGGCCGCCCGCGCCGCCGAAGGTGACGAGCGTGAAGGCCCGCGGGTCGTGCCCGCGCTCGACCGAGACGGCGCGCAGCGCCCGCTCCATCCCGGCGTTGACCACGCGCACCACGCCCAGCGCCGCCTCCACCGCCGAGACCTTTCGCCCCGCGCCCAGTTCGCGCCCCAGCCGCGCCAGCGCCGCGCGCGCGCGTTCTTCGTCTAAGGGGAAATCGCCGCCGAGCAGGTCGGCGCCGCCGAAGCGGCCGAGGACGAGGTTGGCGTCGGTCACGGTCGGTAGGTTCGAGCGGCCGTAGCAGGCCGGGCCGGGGTCTGCGCCCGCCGACTGCGGGCCGACGCGCAGGCTCCCGCCCGCGTCCACGCGCGCGATCGAGCCGCCGCCCGCCCCGACCGTGTGGATGTCGAGCACGGGCACGGCCACGGGTAGCCCCGCGACCACGGCCTCGTTCGTGAGCCGCGGCGCGCCGCCCGCGCACAGCGCCACGTCGGTCGAAGTCCCGCCCATGTCGAAGGTGACGATGTCGGCGAAACCGGCGTCGAGCGCGGCGCGGCCCGCGCCGACCACGCCGCCGGCCGGCCCCGACAGAATCGTCCGAACCGGCTCGCGCGCGGCCACGCGCGCCGAGATGCTCCCGCCCGAAGACTGCATCACGCGCAGGTGGCGCGGCGAGACGCGCGCGCCGAGGCGGCCGAGGTAGGCGCCCATGAGCGGCTGGAGGTAGGCGTTGATGGCGACGGTCGAGGTGCGCTCGTACTCGCGGTACTCGGGCAGGATGCGGTGCGAGACGGAGAGCGGGACTCCCGGCAGGGCTTCGGCGAGCGCGCGCTCGATCCTGCGTTCGTGCGCGGGCCGCGCGAACGAGAAGAGCAGCGAGACGGCGACCGCTTCGACGCCCGCGCGCTTCAACTTCCCGGCGAGCGCCGCCACCTCTTCGTCCGTCAACTCTTCGACCACGCGCCCGTCCGCGCCGACGCGCTCGCGCACGCCGAAGCGCAAACGCTCGGGCACGAGCGGCGCGGGGCGCGACCAGTCAAGGTCGTAGAGGCTCCCGCGCGCCTGCCGGCCGATGACCAGAACGTCCTCGAAGCCGGCCGTCGTGACGAGCGCCGCGCGCGCGCCGCGCCGCTCCAGCAGCGCGTTCGTCCCGACGGTCGTCCCGTGGACGACCTCCAGCTCGCCCAGCCCCGCGCCCGCCTCCGCCGCCACGCGCCGCAAGCCCTCGACGATGGCGAGCGAAGGGTCTGCGGGCGTCGAAGGCAGCTTGAAGACGCGCGCGCGCCCGCCGGCGTGGTAGACGAAGTCGGTGAACGTCCCGCCCGTGTCCACGCCGACGCGCACCCGCGCCCGTTTCGTTTTCTCCTTCATCCGTGAATCACCGGGGCGGCTTCGGCGCACGTCAGAGCGGCGGGCGCTGCCAGCCGCCGAGCGCGTCTTCGAGGCGCGCGGCGACGGCGAGGGCCACGTCCTCGCGCCACGGGCGGGCGACCGCCTGCACGCCGATGGGGAGCCCTTCCGGCGAGGTCGCGGCGCGCACGACCGCGCCGGGCCAGCCCGTCAGGTTGAAGGCCATCGTGTAGGTGAAGAAGAGAAAGTTCTCGCCGTCGAAGGTCGTGCCGTGCTCCATCGCGGGCCGCGCGCAGGGCGGGCAGAGCAGCACATCGTAGTCGCGCATGAAGGCGAGCATCTCGGCCCGGTAGGAGTCGAGCATGAAGAGCAGGACGGCGAACTCGGCCGTCTGGAGCGGGCGCTGGCCGACGATCTCAAGCAGGCGTTCGAGGACGGGGTGCGTCTCGGTCGTGCCCGACATCGACAGCAGCATCCGCAGCGACGCGCCGCCGTCCGCGCCGAAGAGGCCGAAGGAGAGTTCGGCCGTCTGCTCCAGCGCCGGGGGCCGCGCCTCCTCGACGCGCGCCCCGGCGTCGGCCAGCGCGCGGGCGGCGGCGCGCACGGCCTCGCCGATCTCGGGCGTCGGCTTGACGATGCCGTTCTCCGTGTGGAAGGCCACGCGCAGGTCTTCGACGCCGACGGCCGCGGGGTCGCCGAGCGGCACGGGGACGACGGAAGGGTCGCGCCAGTCCGTCCCGCACAGGAGCGGGAGCATGAGCGCGAGGTCTTCGACGCGGCGGGCGATCGGCCCGGCCTGATTCAGCGTGTCGGTGACGCCGCCGATGGGCGGGAAGTGTCCGGTGCGCGCGGTGCGGCCCGTGGTCGGCCGCAGGCCCGCCACGCCGCAGAAGTGCGCGGGCACGCGGATGCTGCCGCCGGCGTCGCTGCCCAGACCCAAAGGCGACATCCCCGAGGCGACGGCCGCGGCCTCGCCGCCCGAGGAGCCGCCCGGCGTGCGCGTCAGGTCGTAAGGGTTGTTGGTGCGGCCGTAGACGAGGTTGTCGCTCTCGAAGGCGAGCGAGATTTCGGGGACGTTCGTCTTGCCGAGCACGACGGCCCCGGCCCCCTTCAGGCGGGCGACCGCGGTGGCGTCCTCCTGCGGCACGTGGCCGGCGCGCCCGCGCGTGCCGCCCGCCGAGACGACGCCGGCCGTCTCGAAGGCGTCCTTGATGCTGACGGGCAGGCCGTGCAGGGGCCCCCAACTTTCGCCGCGCGCGAGCGCCGCGTCGGCCTCGCGCGCGCGCCCGAGCGCCGCGTCGGCCGTCAACTGCACGAATGCGTTGAGCCGCGGGTTCATCTCCTCGATGCGCGCGAGGTACGCGCCCACGACCTCCTCCGAGGAGAGTTCCCTCTCGCGGATGGCGCGCGCCAGCCGCGTCGCCGAAGCGTAGATGATTTCGTCCATTGTCATTCTCTCGAAGAAGTAGTCAGTAGTCAGTAGTCAGTAGTCAGTAGAAAAGAGCTTCGGTGTCGAACCGTCAGCGTGTCGGCGTCAGCGCCCATCACGCGGAGCGCTACTGCCTACTGGCTACTGACTACTGTCTACCGCTTTTCACTTCGGCACGTCGAGGGCCGGGTTGCGGGCGAAGAAGCCGCCGGGGATGAGTTTGAAGCCGACGCGCGTGACCGGCATGACGGCCCACTCCTCCGGGCGCGGGACGTGCGTGACGCCGAGCGTGTACCAGACGACCACGTCGGCGCGTTCGAGCGACTCGTTGTCCGAGACGAACCGCGGCAGGCCGTCGCCGCCGCGGCTCTGGTTCGGGTAAGCGCCGGCCGCGTAAGTCTCGCGCGGGTGGTAGCGCGTCGCCCACAAGTGGTAGTTGACGAACTGCGCGCGCCGGCGCGTCAGCGACGAGAGCGCGGCGTACGGGAGCGAGTTCGCGCCGGGGACGAGGATGTAACTGGGGTGGTGGCCGAGCGGGCCGCGCGCGGAAAAATTGGTCACCGTCCAGACCCGCGCCGCCGCCATGTCGAGCAGGCGGCGGCCCTCCGTTTCGTTCCGCAGGACGGTCTCGCGCATCACGAAGCCGTTGAGGTACGGGTTGGCCTCGCCCTCGCCCATCGCCTCGGTGTTCATCTCGGTGACGGAGTTGTCAACGCCGTCCACGTCGAAGTCGAGGCGGAAGTTGAAGAAGTGCTGGTGGTGCGGGGCCACGACGCGCTCGGCGACGAGGTGGCCGGTGGTCTCGGCCGCGTGCGCGTCGCCCGCGCGCCGCTGCGCCACGCCCTTGGCGAGCATGATGCCGGTGAGCGCGAGGTCGACTTCGAGCGAGCCGTCCTGCTTGAAGACGTAGTTGACGGCGTAGTCGTAGTTGCCGATGGTGGCGACGAAGAAGATCACCAGCTCGCGCGCGCGGCGCGTCTCGTTCCGCCCCGAGACGCTGTCGTAGTGCTTCCAGAGGATGCCGCCGTCGCGCTCGTAAATCCCGACGGCGCGCGCGAGCGTGTAAGGCTCGCCGCGGTCGTCGGCGAAGACGGCGTCGAGCAGGCGGGCGTGCTCCGGCGCGTCGAGCTTCGGTTCGAGCGGGCTGGCGAGGCGGCCGACGCTGTACTCGCCCACGTCGAAGGCGGCCCGCCAGCGCCAGTTCGCGTCCGGGTCGCCGTAGGGCACGACCATCTCGGAGAGCGCGGCGCGGTAGAGGACGGGCCGGACGCGGCCGCCGTCCTCGTAGCCGACGGCGTGGAGCACGAGCCCCTCGCGCGGGTGCATCGCGTAACGAAAATTCCACTTCTGCCAGCGCACCTCGTGGCCCGCGAGGCGGAAGCTCGCGCCCTCGGGCTGCGAGGTGACGAGCGGCTTGGGCCGCTCCCTCGTGGCCCCGATCGATTTCTCGTCGAGCCCCTGACTCGGCGGCGGCAGAGGAACCACGCCGGTGTCGAAGACCTCCACGACTCTGCCCGCGCCCGCGTCCACGAGCGCCGTCAGACCTTCGACGGGGCGGCCGTAAAAGTTCGCGTGCTCGTCCTTGAGGTAAGGCAGCGCGCGCAGCAGGCGGCCCGGGCGGTGCGGCGTGACCTGACCGGCGGCCCACACGTCGATGTGAACCTTCTCAACATCCTCGATGCCGCGCCGCCGCAGGGCCTCCCGCCAGCGCGGGTCGGCCCTCACGATCTGCGGCACCGTCTCGTACTCGCCGACGAAGACGAGCGGCTGCACGCCCGGCGCCTCCTGCCACGAGATGACGCGCGAGGCGCGCAGGTCGACGACCGCCTCGAAAGTCTTGTCCCGCTCTCGGTCGAAGACGACGGCCTCGGCCTCGCGCCGGAACGGCGCGCCGGGCTTGTGGCCTAAGACTTCGGCCTTCGGCGGCTCGCGCAGGACGACGGTCGAGAACAACGCGCGCTTCGGGAAGTCGGGCGCGGCCCGCAGCAGGGCGACCGCGCGCTTGATCTCGTCCTCGCCGAGCGGGTCGAGCGGGTGCGCCGGCTCGGCCGCGAGCGCGGGAGGCAAAAAGAGGAGAGACAAAACGAGCCTCGAGAGCCAGCGGGCGAAGAGATGTTTCATCCGTCTCCTTTCGGCTTGACGGGCGCGCGCCGCGCCGGCCCGGCCCGCCGCGTCTAACGCGGCAGCGTCTCGGCCAGAAGGCGCAGGACGTTGCCGCCCATCACGAGCGCCACTTCTTCTTCGCTGAAGCCTTCGGCGAGCAGCGCGTCGGTGACGAGGGGCAGGCCGGTGGCGTCGAAGGGCGTGACGACCGCGCCGTCGAAGTCCGAGCCGAGCGCGACGTGCGCGACGCCCGCGAGGTCGGCGACGTGGCGCGCGGCCCGCGCGATCGCGCGCGCGTCCGTGCCGCACGTCGCCGTCTCCCAGAAGCCCACGCCGACGACGCCGCCCGTGGCCGCCACCGCCCGCACCTGCTCGTCCGAGAGGTTGCGCGCGTTGTCGCACGTCCCGCGCACGCCCGTGTGCGAGACGACGACGGGCCGCGTCGTCATCGCCAGCGCGTCGGCCATCGTCCGCGGGGAGGCGTGGGCCAGATCGACGAGCACGCCGCGCGCCTCCATCCGCCTGATGAGTTCGCGCCCCCGCTCGGTCAGCCCGCCTTTGGCGACGCCGTGCGCCGAGCCGCCCCACTCGTTGTCGAAGAAGTGCGTCGGGGCCATCATGCGGACGCCCGCGTCGAAGAGCGCGTCGAGGTTCTCCAAACGTCCGTCGAGCGCGTGCGCGCCCTCGACGCCGAGCAGCGCCGCGACCGCCTGCGGCTCGCGCCCGCGCCGCTCCACGAAGCGCGCGAGGTCTCCGGCGGTTCTGACGAAGACGAGCTGGCCGCCGGCGCGGGCCTCGGCCTCGCCGAGCCGCCGCGCCTGATGGAGCGCCCTCTCGGTCAGGCTCCCCCACGTCCGCACGGGCCAGCGCTGCGCGACGGCGAGCGGCGTGACGTTGTCCGTGTCGTCGCCCGTGCGCTCGATGTTCATCCCGCGCGGGGCCTTCGTGACGACGGTGAAGAACTGGAGCGCGACGCCGCCCTCGACGAGCCGCGGCAGATCGACGTGGCCGCGCGCGCCGCGCCCGAGCAGGTCTCTGTCCCACAGCAGCGTGTCGGCGTGCAGGTCGGCGACGAAGAGCCTCCGGTGCAGTTCCCTCGCCCGCGCCGAAGCCTCGTACGGCGGCTCGCGCAGCACGCCGTTGAACGAACGCTCGACCGCGCCCGGCACGACGAAGAAGAACAGCCACGCCCCCACCGCGACGACGACGAGGAGCGCGATCAGGAGTTTTCTCTTCATCAACTTTGTGGGAAGTAGACGTTAGGGAAGTAGCCAGTAGTCAGTAGGAAGACCTTCGGCGGCGACTCGTCAGGGTGTTAGCGTCGGCATCATCAGTGCGGAGCCTACTGTCTACTGACTACTGGCTACTGACTACTCTTCCGAAACCACCGTGCGGCAGCCGCCCTCGTGCGCGGCGCGGGCCGCGTCGAGGACGAGTTGTATCTGGTGGCCGTCGTCGAAGGTGGCCGCGCCCTCGACGGCGGTTCGCCCCTCGCGGAGCGCCGCCACGAGTTCGCGCGCGAAGACCGTGAAGCCGCGCGACCACTCGCTGTCGCGCATCCCCCCGGCGAGCGGCGCGCTCTCGGTCTCCGCCTCGCGCCAGCGCCTCTCGCCGACGCGCGCGTGCCACAGCCGGCCCTCGCCCTCGACGCGCAGCGCGCCCCCCGCGCCGAAGACCTCGACCGTGTGGCCGGGGCCGCCGGCCTCGACCATCGAGAGCGAGACGAGGCCGGTCGCGCCGCGCGAGACCGCGCCGCCCGCGAAGCGCAGGAGCAGGAGCGCTTCGTCGTCGCTCGTCACGGCGCGCGTCGCCCCGGCGTCGTCGGCGCGCTCGGCGATGTGCGTCGAGAGTTCGGCCGAGACGTGCGTGACGCGCGCGCCGAGGAGCCAGCGCAGCGTGTCGACCGCGTGCGAGCCGATGGCCCCGAGCACGCCGCCGCCCGCGCCCGCGTCAGACCACCAGCTCCACGGGCGCGAGCCGTCGGCCCGCGAGTCGGCGCGGAACGAGAACTTCGCGTGGCGGACTTCGCCCAGCTCGCCGCCGCCGATGAGCTCGCGCATCCGCCGCCGCGCGGGTAGGAAGCGCAGCTCGTGGTCTACGTGCGCGAGCAGGCCCGAGGCCCGCGCGGCCGCGCGCATCCGCTCGGTCTGCTCGGCGTTCAGGGCCATCGGCTTCTCGCAGAGCACGGCCTTGCCGGCGGCGAGCGCGGCCAGCGCGATCTCGGCATGGGTCGAGGGCGGCGTGACGATGCTGACGAGGTCAACGTCGTCGCGCCCGACCACGCCGCGCCAGTCGTCCGCCACGTGCTCGATCCCGAACTCGCGGGCCGCGGCCTCGGCGTTCTCGCGCCGCCCGCTGGCCACGGCCGCGAGGCGCGCGCCCTCGCAGGCCGCGAAGGCCGGCAGTTGCGTCGAGCGCGCGAAGCCCGTGCCGATGATGCCGATGCCGATGGACTCTTTCGCCAAACCCGCCCCGGCCTTTCTGCGGAAGCCCTCCGCGACGATAAAAAAAAGCGGCGGAGTCTTTGTAGACTCCGCCGCGCGAATTTGCAAATGCGCAGTCGGTCTTACTGGGCCACGCCGACCTTGACCTGCATCATGGTGCCCTGCGCGCTCGTGTTGACGACGCGGATGGTCGTGCCCGTCTTCGGCAGGATGACGCTGGCGTCCGGCTTCGACGCGAACCAGTAGGAGTTCAGGTCGTTGAACTCCTGCACGCCCGGCAGCGACGGGTGGCTCTCGTAGAACTGGTAGAGGGTGCCGCCGGCCGTGCCCGCGTACGGGAGCGTGATCGGGTCGGTCGGCTCCAGCCCGAAGGTCGAGTCGTAGGTCTGCACCGTGCTCGACCACGGCGACAGGAACGGGGCCTGACCGGGGAACTGCACGTTGCGCATGAGCGGCTCGGGGTGGGCGTCGACGGGGAGGACGCGCCCCTCGCCGCGGTGCTGGCTGGTGTTGTTGTTGGCCTGATCGCCGTCCCAGTACCAGACGAGCAGCCCGTCCTGATACGGGTAGTGCGTGTAGTAGTTGGGCGTCGCCGCCGGCCCGCCCGAGTAGGGGCCGGTCTGGAGGCCCTTGTCGTAGTCGCGGTACTGGCGGAACTCGGCGATGTAGAAGTGGGGGGCGTTCGAGTTCTCGACGCCGTTGGTGGCCTTGAAGCCGGAGAGCGTCCAGCCGTTGTCGCCGGCCTCGGCGCCGTCGCCGAAGGGGCCGAGCGTGATCTCGTCGGCGAGGAAGCCGTTGAGCGTGGTGAACTGGTCGGTCTTGTAGCGCAGGCGCACGAGCACGGTCTGCCCGGCGTAGGGCGTCATGTTGAAGGAGGCGAGCCTCCACGCGGCGCCGCTCGCGCCGGTGATGCCGTTGCCGAGGTTGTTGCCGTTCGGGTTGGTGTTGGTCGTGAGCGCCACGGGCGCGCCGTTGGCGCCGGCGTAGGTGCCGGCGAGGTTCGTCCACGTCGCGCCGTCGTTGGTCGAGACGGAGACGTAGGCGTAATCCCAGTTGGCCTCGATGGCGTAGTTGAGGCGCATGGTGAGCGCCGAGGCGCCGGCCGGGACGGCGACCGAGCGGGTCATGGTCGCGTCGAGGTTGTCGGCCTTGCCGCCCCACCACGCGTTCGCGCCGTAGGGCAGCTTCAGCGTCGCCGGGTCGTAGAGGTGGAAGATGTTCTTCTCGGCCGGGAGGTTGACGATGAGGGCCTGAGCCTTCTTGGTGTTCGTCTCGGCCGGCCCGAGCTTGTGGGTCGAGGCGACGCCGGCCTGCGCCTCGTCGTAGTTGAGCCAGCCGAGCTGGAGCTTGTCCCACGCGCCGAAGTCGCCGGGGCCCTGACCGATCTCGTCGCCGCCGTCGCCGAGGTAGGAGCCGCTCGACATGACCGTCCAGAAGCCGGTGGCGTTGCTGCCGCCGTTGGTGTCGTAGTGGTCGGGCAGGCCGAGGTCGTGGCCGTACTCGTGGGCGAAGACGCCGAGGCCGCCGTTCTCGGGCTGGATGGTGTAGTCGCCGACCCAGACGCCGGTCGGGGTGGCGGGGTGCGCGCTGGTGACGGTGGCGGCCGAGGGGTTCGCGGTGCTGAAGGGGTAGACGAGGGCCGCGGCCGAGCTGGTCACGGCGCCCGAGGGGTTAGCGCCCCAGCCGCCGCCGATCTCGATGCCGCCGTCGCGGTTGAAGGCCGGGCCGGTGAAGCCGGCGTAGTTGTACCAAGCCTGCCAGCGGTGCGACCAGATGGCGTTGGCGCCCAGAGCGCCGCCGCCGGTCTCCTCGCCCGCGCCGGAGTGGACGATCTGGAAGTGGTCGATGTAGCCGTCGGGCTCGTCGAAGTTGCCGTTGTTGTTGTAGTCGTAGCGATCCCACTGGTCGAAGGTCTTGAGGTAGGCGGTGATCTCGGCGAGCGTCTTGCCGGAGGCGAGCTGCTCCTTCGTCCAGAGGTTGACGGCGTCGGCGATGAGCGTCCACGCGCCGGCGTCGCCCATCGTGTTCGAGCCGTAGCGCGGGCCGTTGAAGGGAACCTTGACCCACTCGGTCACGTCGCCGTTGATGGTGTAGCGGCCCGAGGACTGCGTCTTGTAGTAGTGGACCATGCGGTTGAAGTACATGTCCACGTAGTGCTCGCGGTTGTAGTCGGCCTGCCAGATGGTGGTGTTGTTGGTGGCCCGGTCGGGCTGCGGAATCTGGTTGTGGAGCGGGCCGGCGGCGGAGGGGACGGCCGGGTTGGTGCTGGCCTTCTCCCCGTACTCGACGAGGATGACGAAGACGCGGTCGTTGCGCTCAAGGCCGAGCTCGACGAACTGGCCCTTGGCGACCTGATGCACCTTGCCGGCGCCCTTCTTGCCGGTGAGGCGCTGCTTGATGGCCTCCTGACGGCGGCGCTGGCGCTCGGCCGCCTTCGGCGACTTGAAGTCGTCGCCGCCGCGGCGGCGGAAGCTGGCGTCGCCCAGAATGGCGTCGGCCTCGGTGTCGTCCGCGTCGCGCAGGCCTTCGAGGTTCTGGACGAGGGCGGGCGCGTCCTCGCCTTCGAGCTGCTGCGCGGCGGCCGGGGCGGCGTTGAATCCGACGAGGAGCGTGACGGCAAGAAGCCACGAGATGAGATGAGAGGGAGCTTTAGAACTCACTTAAGGGATACCTCCGAGGTGTCTGGAAAGGGCCGGTGACGTGCGCCGCGAAACTGCGGCGGCGAGCGCCGACGAGGGGGTTTATGATCGCCTGCTGATTACGCCCTCGCGGCGGGCGGGCGGACTCCTCCGGGCACACGAATCCCCGCGCGAGGTTTAGGACTGCGGACTGCTTGCGACTGAATCTGGCGAAGGCCCCCGGGCCGGGGCCGCGGGCAACCGAAAGGGGTCTTGAACTGTTGCGCTAAAACAAGCTGAATGCCGGGACGCGAGTCAGATGCCCGAACCCGCCTTCGATTTGCCCGTGCCGAAAAAAATTAGGGGCCGGCGGCCGGCCCCTTTTGGATGATGAGATGTGATGCCCTCTGTAGGATTCGAACCTACAACCAACGGATTATGCAACTCCACGACGGCTTTCGCCGCGCCCCGACCCTCGCTGCGGGGCCGGGGTTCGTGGTCTGGACTTTCCCTTCGCTTTACGCGTCTGCCGTCAAGTCTCTACACCTTCCCCGCCTCGGCGGGCGGGGCTTGGCTCGGGATTACCGTCCCGCTTTCGCGGCTTAGGCTTCCCCGAATTTGGCAGATTCTACAAGCGCACCTGAGACGCCCCGCGCGGGGCGAATGTGATAGGCTTGCAACCCCACCTTGAAAGTCATATGGAAAAGCGTTGTCTGGTGCGCGAGGCGGAGAAGTGTGTGCTTCCGTGCCTGAACTGCCACGCCGAGCTTCATCATCCTGACTTTTCCACTTAGACCTTTCAAAGAACCGAGTCCGCTGCTCTAACCATTGAGCTAAGAGGGCGAGCCGAACGACTCGCGGGCGATTATAAGGTTCGCCCCGAGCGGCCGCAAGAAGGGTAGCGGGGGAAGCGAGTCGTCTTTAACCCGGCGCCTGACGCCCGACGCCCGACGCCTTCTTTAAGCCTTCATCTCCCCCCTCAGGGCCTCGATCTGGGCGCGGTGGCGGTCTTCGTGGGCGGCGGTGAAGAGGAGCCACTGGTAGAGGTTGAGGGGGCCGAAGGCGGCGTGGGGGAAGCTGACTTCCGAGCACTCGGCGCGCTCGATGCGGGGGCGCAGGGCGTGGAGCGCTTCGAGCGAGGCGCGCAGGCTCGCCAGCGAGTCGGCGACTGACGCCTCGCCCTTCGGGCGGATGGCCTCGGGCGACTGGTACTTCTCGCGGCGGCTGCGCTCGGAGTGCTCGGCGATGGTGACGGGCGCGAAGGGGTCGCCGGCCGAGCGCGCCCGCCCCCCGGCCTCGGCCTTCTGCAAAAGCTTGTCGAAGAGCCTGAGCGACGACGCCTCGGCCGCCGCCAGATGCTCAAGGATGTCCGCGACAGACCAGCGGTCGGGCGCGGGCCGGAAGCGCGCGCCCTCTTCGCCCAAGCCCTCGACGCTCGCCATGAGCCGGGCGCGCGCCGCGTCGAGCACGCCGTAAATCTCGTCAACGCTGTTATAGATCATTGCGGGGGAATGCTCCTTTGTTATGAAGACAAAAGGCGGGGGGCGAAAGGCGAGGGGCGAAAACGGAAGGGGCCGGCGAGACGGCTTTCGTCGTCAACTCTTGCCCCCCGACTTTCGCCTCCCGCCTCCGGCCCCCCGGTTCTGCTGAGCACGGCGGCCTGCGGCGAAAGGTGCAGGACGTGCCAGCGCGTGTACTTGAGCGTGGGCAGCGCCTCGTTGCGGTAGAGGCGGACGAAGCCCGTCTGCGCGTGGAGCGTTTCGGGCGTGAGCCATTCGAGGCGGATGACCGGGTTGAGCGAGATGAGCACGCCGCCGGGGTCGGGCGCGCTGCCGGCTGCTGCCGCCGCCGCGTTGGCCGGCGCGCCCTCCGGCTCCTGCTTATGGAAGACGCGCGCGTCGTACTCGACCGAGGCCGCGCGCAGGGGCTCGCCGACGGGGAAGCCGCCGGCCGTCGGCTGCGAGCCGCCCGCGTCGTAGACGGCCACGTCGTACTCGAAGGCCGTCGCCACCTTCGACCCGTCGGGCGACCAGACGGGCGGCACGTCGGTCAGGCGGTCGTCGAGCAGACGCTCCTGCCCTTCGAGCGTGATGAGGCGCGGGCGGCCCGCCGGCAGCTTGCCCTCGTCGCGGCGCGCGTTCCACTCGTCCTCGCGGCAGGCGAGCGCGGCGACGGCCTGCCCGTCGGGCGACCACGCGAACTGGAAATAGATGAGGCCCTCGCGGTTCGTCAGCGGGCGGAGGTTGTAGCCGTCGCGGTCGCCGACGTAGATTTGCTCGGTGCGGTAGGTCGGAACCGAGGGAATGACGGGCGCGGGCGTCGGCGTCGGCGTGACGACCGAGGGGTCGCTGACGGGCGGCGCGACGGGGTCGGCCGCCTCGGGCGGGGCGGGCGTCGGGGTGGCCTGAAGCGCGGGGTTGCGGATGCCGCTAAAGGCGATGCGCTCGCCGTCGGGCGACCACGCGACCTCGGCCGGGAAGACGCCGGTCAGGTCGTTGGGCAGCACGTTGCGGATGAACTGGCCCTCGACGCTGTAGAGGTCGATGCGGAAGTCGGTGTCGCTCTCGCTCGTGCCGTAGACGGCGAGCGCGCGCTGGGCGCGCGGGCCGACGACGGTGCGCAGCAGCGCCTCGGTGTTGCCGCGCCGCGTCTCGAAGTCGGTGCGGACGGCGGCCAGCGGCTCCTCGCTCTCGTCCCGCCTCAAACGCTCGGGCAGACTCTCCTCGGCCACGTCCGGCTCGAAGCGGAAGGCGAGGCGCTCGGCCGGCACGTCGGCCAGAGAGCGCGGCTCGACCGAGAGCAGGCCGCCCGGCCCGCCGCCACGGCACGCGGCCGCGAGCGGCAGGGCGGCGAGGGCCGCCAGAATCAGAAAGTTTCGGGCCGCGAGTTTCGGGTTCCGAGTTAAAAGAAGGCGCGCCCGCGCGACGACCCGCCTGCTAACCCGCGACTCGCGACTCGCGCCCCGAAACTTTTTTTTCGACACACGTCCAGCCATTCGTACTTCCGCTAAATATGCCGCCCGTTTTTTGACGCCGGAGTTTTAAAGGACGATGATAGGGAGCCGCGCGCGGCGGTGTCAACGCGCCGCGCCGCCCGCCCGTGCATCTCCGGCGGCGTCAAAGTAGTCTAACCTTCTCCCGTCAACATCACACGAGTGAGGATTGAAGAATGGATTTGAGAAGACTGTGGGGCGCGGCCCTCGCCGCGCTCCTGCTCATTACCTCGGCGGGCCGGCCGGCGTTGGCCGACGAGGGCATGTGGACTTTCAACAACCTGCCGCGCGCCGAGATCAAGCGGCGCTACGGCTTCGAGGTCACCGACGACTGGGTGCGCCGCGTCCAATCCGCCACCGTCAGGTTCCCCAACGGCACCGGCTCCTTCGTCTCGCCCGAGGGGCTCGTGCTCACCAACTACCACATCGTCGAGGAGAGCGTCGGCGAGCTGAGCACGGCCGAGAAGGACTACGCGAAGGAGGGCTTCGTCGCCCGCACCCGCGCCGAAGAATTACGGATGCCGAACATCGAGCTGAACATGCTCGTCGGCATCGAGGACGTGACGGCGCGCGTTGCCGGCGCGGTCAAGGCCGGGATGTCGGCGGCCGACTCGGCCGAGGCCCGGCAGGCCGAGATCGCGCGCATCGAGGCCGAGTCGACGAAGGCCACGGGCCTGCGCTCCGACGTGGTCACGCTCTATCAGGGCGGCCTCTACAACCTCTACCGCTACAAGCGCTACAGGGACGTGCGGCTCGTCTTCGCGCCCGAGTTCCAGACGGCCTTCTTCGGCGGCGACCCCGACAACTTCAACTTCCCGCGCTACAACCTCGACATGGCGCTCGTGCGCGTCTACGAGGACGGCAAGCCCGCCCGCCCCGAGAGCTACTTCCGCTGGTCGCAGGCGGGCGCCAAGGAAGGCGACCTCGTCTTCGTCTCGGGCAGCCCCGGCACGACGCAGCGCCTCAACACCGTCGCGCACCTTGAGTTCCTGCGCGACGCCGGCATCCCTTACCTACTGCGCACGCTTGAGAGCCAGCGCGACGTGCTGCGCGCCTACATGGCCGGCGGCGACGAGCAGCGCCGGCGGGGGCAGAACGAGCTGAACTACGCCGAGAACTTCACGAAGGTCTTCCGCGGGCAGTTGGAGGGCCTCAAGGACAAGGCCCTCATCGAGCGCAAGCGGAAGGACGAGGCGGAGTTGCAGCGCTTCGCGCTGGCCGACGCGCGCCGCCGCGGGGAGTACGGCGACGCGTGGGAGGCGGTGGCGAAGGCGCGCCGCGACCTCGCGGCCTACGAGCGCGAGCGCCGCTTCCTCGGCGGCCTGACGCTCTCCGACAACGGCTCGGCCTTCAACTCCGTCCTCTTCCGCCACGCGCGCACGCTCGTCCGCCTCGCCGACGAGGGCGCCAAGCCCGACGCCGAGCGCCTGCCCGAGTACACGGACGCGCGCCGCGCCGCGCTCGAAGGCTCGCTCTACTCGCCCGCGCCGGTCTACGAGGACTTCGAGCGGGCGAAGCTGGCCGGCTCACTCGCGCTGATGCGCGAGGTCTACGGGGCCGACCACCAGCTCGCGCGCAAAATCCTCGCCGGCAAGACGCCCGAGGCGCGCGCCGCCGAGCTGATCGCCGGCACGAAGCTCAGGGACGTGGAGTACCGGCGGCAACTGGCCGCGGGCGGCAGGAAGGCGATCGAGGCGTCGGCCGACCCGATGATCCAGCTCGCGCGCTCGGTGGACGCCGAGGCGCGCGAGGTGCGCCGCCGCTACGAGACGGAAGTCCTCGGCGTCGAGCGCACGGCCTACGCCAAGATCGCCCGCGCCCTCTTCGAGAAGGAGGGGACGGGCCTCTACCCGGACGCGACCTTCACGCCGCGCCTCTCCTACGGCGCGGTCAAGGGCTACGCGGAGAACGGCCGCCGCGTCGAGCCGTTCACGAACTTCGCCGGCCTCTACGAGCGGGCGGCCAAGAACGACTTCAAGTTCCCTTACGCCCTCGCGCCGCGCTGGACGGAGAAGAAGAAGGCGCTCGACCTGAAGGTGCCCTTCAACTTCGTCTCGACCAACGACATCATCGGCGGCAACTCCGGCTCGCCGGCCTTCACGCGCGACCTCGAACTGGTCGGCCTCATCTTCGACGGCAACATCCAGTCGCTCGTCGGCAACTTCTACTACGACGAGTCGGTCAACCGCGCCATCAGCGTGGACTCGCGCGGCATGCTCGAAGTGCTCCGCAAAATCTACGACGCCGGCCACCTCGCCGACGAACTGACCAAATCGTAGCTAACGACAAAGCGGAAGCCCGGCCGCGGGCGGGGTCGCCTCAAGTCTCATCGACATCCGAGTGATGAGACTTGAGGCGACCCCGCCCGCGGCCGGGCTTCCGGCCGTCGTCTTTTATTTATTCCGCCACTCGGGCTTGCGCTTCTCGGTGAAAGCCTTGACGCCTTCGTGGGCGTCCTCGGTCTTCATCAACTCGTTGAGGTAGATGTCTTCGGCGCGCTCCAAGGCTTCGAGGAAGGGGCGGCCGCGGCCGGCGTCCATCGCGCGTCGCGTCATCTCAAGGGCGGGCGCGGACAACTCGCGCAGGCGGCCTAAGATTTCCTGCAACTTCGCCTCCAACTGGTCGCTCTCGACGACGTAGTTGACGAGCCCCATCCGCAGCGCCTCGTCGGCGCCGAACAGCTCGCCCGTCAGCAGCAGCTCGCGCGCGCGCCGCTCGCCGACGACGCGCGGCAGCAGCACGGCGGCCACCGGCGGGAAGACGCCGAGCTTGATCTCTGGCTGCCCGTACCTCGCGCGCGGCCCCGAGACGACGATGTCGCACCCCGCCACCAGCTCGCAGCCGCCCCCCAGCGCCGCCCCGTCCACGACCGCCAGCGTCGGCTTCCCCATCTGCTCCAGCGTGCGGAAAATCTGGTGGAAGCTTTCGAGCATCTGGTAGACCGTCTCCTCGGCGTGCTCCTCGATGGAGACGCCGGCGCTGAAGGCGCGCGACCCCGCGACGGCCTCGAAGACGACGGCCACCATGTCGCGCCGCCCCATGCAGTCCGTGAGCGCCTGATCGACCTCGCGCATCATGGCGGTGGTGAAGACGTTCAAGGGCGGCCGCGCGAACACGACGCGGCCCACGCGGTCTTCGATGCGGAACTGGATGTGCTGGTACATAAGACTCAAGTAGACGGTAGACAGTAGTCAGTAGACGGTAGAAGAGCTTCCTTTATCGAACCGTCAGGGCGGTTATGTCAACGTCTTGAGCGCGGCGGCGCTACCGGCTACCGACTACTGTCTACTCCTTTCATGAATTCCGCCAGCAGCCCGTGGAAGTGGTGGACGCCGTTCTCGCGGCGGACGGAGTAGCGGCCGTGGCGGTAGGCGCGCGCGCGCAGGCCGCGCTGGACGGCCTCGCAGACGCGGATGTCTTCGAGCTGTATCTCGTCGCTGAACTCGACCGTCTCCGCGATCCGGCGCCGCACGGCCGGGTCTTCCGGGTCGCGGAAGTACCACTCGAAGACGGTCAGCGTGCGCTCGGGGCCGAGGGGCACGATGAGGTTGGTCGAGTAGTTGTCGGCGTAGACGTTGAGCATCAGGTTGGGGAAGAGCCAGTAGAACTGCGCGCCGTCGCCCCCGTCGTCGGGCGCGGGCAGGCGCGAGGCCGCGGGCCGCAGGGGCGCGTGCTGGATCGAGTAGAGGCGGCGCGTCTCCGTGCGGTAGCGCGCGTAGTCCAGCTCGCGGTGGAGCGCCGGGTGGACGACCGGGATGTGGTAGCCTTCGAGGTAGTTGTCCACGTAGACTTTCCAGTTACAGTCCACGTGCCAGTCCTTGCGCGCGGCCGGGCGCATCCGCGACCAGTCGCGCAGGCCGACGCGCTCGGGCAGGTCTTCGAGCGCGTCGGCGAGCGGCGCGCACGCCGGGTCGAGGTTGACGAAGACGAGCGGCCCCCACGCCTCGGCGCGGAACTCGGGCAGGCAGTTGGCGCCGCGCTCGAAGCGCTCGACGCCCTCGAACTCGGGCGTGCCGACGAGCCTCCCGTCGAGCGCGTACGTCCAGCCGTGGTAGCCGCAGCGGAAGCTCGCGCGCTCGCCGCGCCCCTCGGCGACCGGCCCGGCGCGGTGGCGGCAGACGTTCGAGAAGGCGCGCAGACCGCCCGCCGCGTCGCGCGCCACGAGGACAGGTTCGCCGCCCACCTCGCACGTGAAGAACTGCCCCGCGCGCTCGGCGTCTTCGGCGCGCCCCGCCAACTGCCACGTCCGCCCGAAGACGCGCTCCCGCTCCGCCGCCAGCGCGTCCGCGCCGGTGTACCATGACGCCGGCGGCGTCAACGCGTGGCTCAGCCTTTCGTCAAACTCGTAAGCTTCCACCTTCAAACCTCGGGGGCCGCGAATCGCGGAGAGGAGTTATCAGCCGTCAGTAAAGACAAAAAACCGACGGCTGACGGCCGTCTTTTCGGTTCACGCTTCACGGCTTTTATTTCTGACCAAAAGGTACGCCGGGTAGCTCAGGCCCAGCAGGGCGAGGGCGTAGAGGCTGTTGCGCGTGTCGGTCGCGGCCGCGCCGGCGAGGAAGGCGAGCGACCCGGCGAGCGCCAGCGCCGTCGTGAAGGGGTAGCCCCACGCGCGGAAGGGGCGCGGCGCGTCGGGCTCGCGGCGGCGCAGGACGAAGACCGCCGTGAACGAGACGGCGTAGTTGGCGACGAAGAAGAAGGCGAGCACCGCGATGACCTGATTGAAGCTGCCGCTCAGCAGGAAGAGCAGCGTCGCCGCCGCGCTGAAGAGGAGCGCGACGGTCGGCGTCCCGCCCGCGTTGACGCGGACGGCCCGCGCGGGGAAGAGCCGGTCGCGGCCCATCGCGAAGGGCACGCGCGTCGCGATCAGCAGCAGCGCGTTGACGGCGCTCAGCAGCGCGACGATGGTCAGCGCGCGGATGAGCGTGTCGCCGCGCGCGCCGAAGAGGGCCGAGGCCGCCGCGCCCGCCGCCAGCGTCTCGCCCGCCAGCCGCTCGACGGGCAGCACGTAAAGGAGCGCCAGATTAAAGAGCAGGTAGATGGCCGTCACCGCCAGCACGCCCCCGAAGAGCGAGCGCGGGATGTCGCGCGCCGGCTCCCTGACCTCCTCCGAGAAGTAGATGACGCCCGTCCAGCCGTCGTAGGTGTAGACGACGGCTTGCAGCGCCACGGTCAGCGCCAGCAGGAGCGGCGCGCCGGAAGAGGCCGCCGCCGGCTCGCCCGCGCGCGCGAGCGCGCCGCCGCCGCCCCACGCGACGCACGCCGCGATGAAGGCGACGAAGGCGAGCGCCTTGAGCAGGCTCGTCAGGTTCTGCGCGCCGCTGCCCCAGTTGATGCCGCGCCACTGGAGCGCGGCGAAGGCCAGCACGACGCCCGCGGCCAGCGCCGCGGCGTGCGGCGCGAGCGGCGGCGCGAGCACGCCCGCGTACTCGCCGATGACGAGGGCGACGGCCGCGGCCGACCCGCACGTCGAGACCCAGTCGCTCCACCCGACGACGAAGCCCGCGTAAGGGCCGAGGGCGCGGCGCGCGAAGACGTACTGCCCGCCCGAGCGCGGCATCATCGTGCCCAGCTCGGCCACGGAGTTCGCGCCGAGCAGCGCGTAGAGGCCGCCCGCCGCCCACGCCCCCATCATCAGCCACACGCCCGGCAGTTGCGCCGCGACCTCGCCCGGCGTGCGCAGGATGCCGGCCCCCACCGTGTTGCCCACCGCCACGGCCAGCCCGAACGTCACGCCGAGCACGCGCAGCAGACGCCCGGCCCGCCCCGCGGCGGGCGCGAACAGGCCCGCGTCGGGCCGCGGCAGATTCAACTCGGCGGGTGGCTCGTGCTTCACGGAAAGTGCGCGAGGCTGCCCGCGCAGTATCTACGAGCGCGCCGCGCGAAGCAATGAAAAAGGGCGGCGGGCGCCGGGGAAAGCAAGTTGACTCTCCCCGGCGCCCGCCGCCCGTCACCTTTTTTTCTTCGCCCTAACTTACAGGCTCTTGAGGCTCACGTCGCCGGAGGCGGTCGAGATGCGGACGGAGCGCGCGCCGCCGCCGAGCTGGCCGCTGGCGCTGCTGCCGCCGCCGTACTCGTGGCGCTTGACCTCGATGGGGAAGTCGGTGTCGATGCGGCCCGAGGCCGTCGAGAGGTGGACGCGGGCGTCGAGGTCGTTCGGCAGCCGCACGCGCACGTCGCCGCTGGCCGAGGAGAAGCGCAGGTCGCGCGTCCCTTCGAGGCGTGCGATCTCGACCTCCACGTCGCCGCTGGCGCTGCTCGCCCGCACCGACCCGGCCGCCTCCGTGACCTTCACCTGCCCGCTCGCGGTCGAAGCCTCGACCTCGCCGGAGACGCCGCGCAGCGTGACGTTGCCGCTGGCGGTGCTCAGGTGGATGCGGCCCGCGAGGTCTGCGGCGTTGATGTCGCCGCTGGCGGTCGAAATCCGCTCGACGTTGACGCCGGAGCGGGGCACGCGCACCTCGAAGCGGAGGCCGGCGTTGCAGCGGCGGCAGTTCTCGGGGTACTTGGCGCGCAGGTGGACGCGGCCGGGCGCGCTCAGGTCTTCGACCTCGACCATGTCGCGGTCGGGCCCCTCCTTGAAGGCGGTGACCGTGACGGAGTTGCCGTCGTGGCCGACGAGGTTCACGTCGCCGGAGACGTTCTCGATGCGGATCGAGCCGTCGGGGCCGAGCTGGTAGCTCTTCTGGAAGTCCTGCGCGGCGGCCGTCGAGGCCGCGGCGAGGCCGAGCAAAAGGGCGGCGAAGGTTTGCGTCAAAAGGCGTCGCATGTCGTCACACTCCTGTAGTTAAGCTGGTTCTGCCGTGGAAGCGTCGGCACCGAAAGGCCGTCCGAAGTCCCGCCGTTCTACAGTGTGAACACCGCCCGCGGAATTTTCGTGGCAAAAAAAGTTTCGCGGGCGGGGGCGTCGGGCCTCACGAAAGCGTCAACGCCCTCCGCCCGCGGCCGGGCTTCCGCCTGTTGTCTTTAAACTATTGCTGCCCCGTTTTAGGGAAGGGCGCGGCGAGCCAAGCCTGATAGGTGCGCGTCTGCCGCTCGGTGGGGTTGCGGACGGGGGCGATGCGGAAGGGGGCGTCGGCGCGGCCGCCGAGTTTGACGTTGACGGCGCGCAGCTCGTCGGCGCGGAAGACGGAGAGCGTGACCGTGTCGCCGGGCCGCTTCTCGGCGACGCGCGCGTCGAGGAAGTCGCGCGTGGCGCGGTAGCCGTCGACGGCGACGATCTGGTCGAAGGCCATCAGCCCCTGCTCGTAGGCGGGCGTCCCGGCCGGCACGTTGCGGACGGTCAGGCGGTCGCCGTCCTGCGCGAGCGTCGCGCCGAGGTAGGCGCGCTCGGGGGCCGGCCCGCCGGGCAGCCCCGCGCCCGTCGTGTCGAGCCGCAGGCCCGCCGCTTCGAGCGCCGCGTTGTAGTCGAGCTCCTCGCGCCCGCGGACGTAACCCCCGAAGAACTCTTCGAGGCTCGACCCGGCCGCCTGCTCGGCGACGCGCTGGAAGTCGGCCGGCGTGTAGTTGCGGTCGCGCTTGCCGAACTCCGCGTAGAGCGCGCGCAGCACGTCGTCGAGCGAGCGGCGGCCGCCGGAGCGCTTGCGGATTTCGAGGTCGAGCAGGAGCGCGACGATCGCCCCCTTGTCGTAGTAAGAGACGGCCGAGTTGATGGTGTTCTCGTCCTGCCGGTAGTACTTGATCCACGCGTCGAAGCTCGCCTCTTCGAGGCTCTGCTCCAGCCGCCCCGGCGTGTTCTGCAAAGCCTGAAAGGCGCGCGCCTGAAGGTCGAGGAACTGGCGGTCGGTCATCAGGCCGGCGCGGCGCAGGAGCAGCGCCTCGTAGTAGCTCGTGACGCCCTCGGCCACCCAGAGCAGCCGCGTGTAGTTCTCGCGCGTGTAGTCGAAGGGGCCGAGCGGCTCGGGGCGGATGCGCTTGACGTTCCAGAGGTGGAAGTGTTCGTGCGCGACGAGCGTGAGGAAGTCGCGCCAGTCGGAGTCGGAGGTGAAGCCGAAGCGCCGCCACGTCAGGAGCGTCGAGTTGAGGTGTTCGAGCCCGCCGCCGCCCGTCGGGCCGAGGACGACGAGGATGGTGTAGTCGCGGTAGGGCACGTCGCCCATGAGCTCGACGCCGGCCTCGACCACCTTCTTCACGTCGCGGCGGACGCGCTCGGGGTCGTAGTTGCCCGGCGAGTCGAAGACGACGCGGTGCGGGACGCCGCGCACCTCGAAGGTGATCTCGCGGAAGTCGGAGGCGAGGAAGGGCGAGTCGTAGAGCACGTCGAAGTTCTCGGCGCGGAAGGTGTTCGCCTGCCCGGCGACGCGGGGCAGCCCCGTCGCCACCTTCCAGTTGCCGAAGGGCACGACGCGCAGCGTCGAGGGCGCGCCCAAGTGGCCCTCCGGGTAGACCAGAAGCGCCGCGTTGTTCCAGACCGCGCGGCGGTCGTTCAGCTCGTTGGTGCGCACGGACAGCTCGTTGGCGTAGACGCTGTAGCGGACGCGCACGTCGCGCGCGCCGCCGCGCTCGACCCTCCAAGTGTTCTTGTTCACCTTCGCCCACGGGAGCGCGCGGCCGCCCGCGTCCTGCGCCGCGAAGTCCTGCACGTGGCGCTCGAACTCGCGGATGAGGTAGGAGCCGGGCGTCCAGACCGGCATCAGGAGGTCGAGCGAGGCGGGCGCGTCGGCGGCGAGCCGCAGCGCCACCTCGACTTCGAGCAGGCGCGTGTTCGGGCGCGGCATCGAGACGGTGAAAGCGATCTCGGGCGCGGCGGCGCTCGGCCTGCCCGCGTCGGCCTGCGCGCGCGCGCACGTCGCGGCGAGCAGGACGAGAGAGATGAAGACGGCAAGAGTCTGCGGACGCTGCTGGCGCATCGTGTTCTGAAACTTCCTTCGTTGAATTGTCGCGGGAGAATTTCCCGCCCATCTTACAACGAAACTGAAGGCGCGGGCGAACGGGGCGGGCTTTCACGGCGGGCCGGAGTTGTGCCACACTTGAGGCCGAACCACGTCGGGGCGGGAGGGCGGAAGGAGGTGGCGGCGATGCCTGTGTTGACCTGTCAGAACTGCGGCGCGAGGAACCGCGTGGACGAGGGCGCGGCCGCGGCGGGCAAGCGGCCCGTGTGCGGCGCGTGCGGCGTGAAGTTGGGCGCGGCGTCGTCGGGCGGCGACGCCGCGCCGGTCGCGGTGACCGACGCGACCTTCGGGCGCGACGTGCTCGAAGCCTCGCAGGCGCGCCCCGTGCTCCTCGACTTCTGGGCGGCGTGGTGCGGCCCGTGCCGCATGATCGCGCCCGCTCTGGACGAGCTGGCCGCCGAGTCGGCCGGGCGCTACCGCATCGCCAAGCTCAACGTGGACGAGAACCCGCAGACGGCCTCGCAGTTCGGCGTCCGCAGCATCCCCATGCTCCTCATCTTCAAGGGCGGCCAGATCGTCGACCGCCTCGTCGGCGCGCAGCCCAAGTCCGTCATCGCCTCGCGCCTCGCCGCGCACGTCTGAAGTCTGCGCGCCCTGTGTCGAAACGGAGAGTCGCTTAACCCGACCGACGCCTCCCCGCCAATCCGCGACCGCAAATCTCCTCACGGGCCGAAGCGCCCGCGGTACTCGATGGAGAGGAAGAAGGCCGCCGAGACGTTCTCGCGGCGGACGCTCAGGCACTGAGCGTCCGGCCCGCAGGAGGTGAGTTGGTTCGCCCAGAAATTCAACCCGGCCGCGTCCGGCTCGCGGTTGAGGTGAGGTAGTGCTGCGTTGGAGAACGCGCCGAAGTTGGCCGGGGCGAGACGCCGCGCCCGCGCCGATGACGAAGCCGTCCGTCTGGTTGACGACCACGCCGGACGCGGGCTCGCCGCCGAGCGAGATGGCGGCCGGGCTGACCTCTTTGACGAAGCGGGCCGCGCACACGTCCCTCCGGTAGAGCGGTTCGGGACGAGGTTGGTCAAGATTTTCCGGCCGCGCCAGTCAGACCATCGCTTGGATGATGGCGTCGGCGAACTCGGCCGTCTTGGCCGTGCCGCCGATGTCGCGGGTGCGCACCTGCCCGTCGGCGAAGACCTTGAGCATGGCGCGCTCGACGCGGTCGGCCACCTCGCGCTCGTTGAGGTAGCGGAGCATGAGGATGGCCGACTGGAGGAGCGCCGTCGGGTTGGCGACGCCCTGCCCGGCGATGTCCGGGGCGGAGCCGTGGACGGCCTCGAAGACCGCGCCCAGCTCGCCGATGTTCGCGCCCGGCACCAGCCCGAGTCCGCCGACGAGGCCCGCGCACAAATCGGACACGATGTCGCCGTAGAGGTTTTCGAGCAGCATGATGTCGAACTGCTCGGGGCGCATGACGAGCTGCATGCAGGCGTTGTCGACGATCTTGTCCTCGGCCTCGACCTCCGGGTAGTCGGCCGCCACCTTGCGGAAGCAGTCGAGGAAGAGGCCGTCGGAGAGCTTCATGATGTTGGCCTTGTGGACGCAGGTCACCTTCCTGCGCCCCTCGCGGCGCGCGTACTCGAAGGCGAAGCGCGCGATGCGCGTCGAGGCCTTCTCGGTGATGATCTTCAGGCTCTCGACGACGCCGGGCACGACGACGTGCTCCAGCCCCGCGTAGAGGCTCTCGGTGTTCTCGCGTACGACGACGAGGTCGAGTTCCGGGTAGCGCGAGGGCACGTTCGGGAGCGCGCGCACGGGCCGCAGGTTGGCGTAGAGGTCGAGCGTTTTGCGCAGGCCGACGTTGACCGAGGTGAAGCCCTTGCCGACCGGCGTCGTGATCGGGCCTTTGAGCGCGACCTTGTTGCGGCGGATCGATTCGAGCAGGTCTTCGGGCAGCGTCGTGCCGAACTTCTCCAGCGCCTGCGCGCCCGCGTAGTGCGTCTCCCACTGCACCTTCGCGCCCGCCGCCTCGACGATGTTGACGACCGCTGAGGAGACCTCCGGCCCGATGCCGTCGCCGGGAATGAGTGTGATAGTATGGGTCATGGTAGTAGACAGTAGCCAGTAGTCAGTAGACAGTAGAAGAACTTCCTTTAGCGCGCCGTTCGCGCGTCGGCGTCAGCAGACTTCATGCGGAGCGCTACTGTCTACTGACTACTGGCTACTGTCTACTTGAGTTTGGCGAATCATACCAGCAGTCTTCCGGAAATGCGAAGCAGTGACGAGTTGAGGCAGGCGGCGGACGTGGCCGTGGTGGGCGGGGGCGTCGCGGGGCTGGCGGCGGCGCGCGCCGTGGCGCGGCGGGGCCTGTCGGTGACGCTCGTCGAGAGCCGCCAGCCGGGCTCCGAGGCGTCGGCCGCCGCCGCCGGGATGCTCGCGCCGCAGGCCGAGGCCGGGGAGCGCGACGAGTTCTTCGACCTCCTCTGCGCGAGCCGCGACAAGTACCCGGCCTTCGCCGCCGCCCTGCTCGAAGAGTCGGGCGTCGACATCGAGCTTGAGCAGACCGGCACGCTCTACCTCGCCCTCAACGAGCGTGACGAGGAAGAGCTGGAGCGGCGCCACGCGTGGCAGTCGCGGGCGGGGCTTTCGGTCGAGCTGCTGACGCCGCAGGACGCGCGCGCGCTGGAGCCGGCCGTCTCGCCGCGCGTGCGTCTGGCCTTGCGCTTCCCGCGCGACTGGCAGGTGGAGAACCGCCAGCTCGTGCGCGCGCTCGCGGCCTCGGCCCTGCGCGCCGGCGTGCGCGTGCTGGCGCAGACCGAGGCGCGCGGCATCAGAGTCGTGGGGGGGCGCGTCGCCGGCGTCGAGACTTCGCGCGGCACCGTGAGCGCGGGCGCCGTCGTGCTGGCCGCGGGCGCGTGGGCCTCGCACGTGCCGCTCCTCGAAGCCGGCCGCGACGGGCACGACGCGCGCACGCGCGGCTTCGAGCACCCGCAGGTCGAACCCGTCCGCGGGCAGATGCTCTGCTTCGAGCACGCGCCGGTCGAGATGCCGGCGCTGCGCCACGTCGTCTACAGCCCGCGCGGCTACCTCGTGCCGCGCCGCGACGGCCGCCTCCTCTCCGGCTCGACGACCGAGCGCGCCGGCTTCGACTGCTCCCTGACGGCGGGCGGCGTCCACGCGGTCGCCGCCAACGCCATCGAGATCGCGCCGGCCGTGGCGAACCTGCGGCTCGTGGACGCGTGGGCGGGGTTGCGGCCGCGCACCTCCGACGACTGGCCCGTGCTCGGCGAGTCGCCCGAGGTCAAAAGCCTCTTCTACGCCGCCGGCCACTACCGCAACGGCATCCTGCTCGCGCCCGTCACCGGCGAGATCGTCGCCGGCCTAGTCACCGACGGCGCGACCGAACTTTTGCCGCGCGCCCTCGCGCTCTTCTCCCCCGCGCGCTTCCGCGCCCTCATCGGCTGAGGCCGAACGAAACCACACGAGTCAAGGGAATGAAACGGATGAGAAGAGTTCTGTCTTTCGCGCTCGCCGTCGCGGCCTGCGCCGCGGCCGCGACGTGGCCCGCGCCCCGCGCTGCCTCCGCGCAGGCGCCCCCGCCACCGGCGCCCGCGCCGAACCAAGCGGCCCGCGACGCGGCCAAAGGCGACGGCGCGTCGAAGAACGCGGACGGCAAAGCCGGCGATAAGCGCGAAGCCCCTGACGAGGATGCGCCGGCCGGCGTCGAGGAGATTTCGGCCGAGGGCAAGACCTCGCAGGCGCTCTACGAGGAGGCCGCTTCCTACGCGCGCCGCAAGTTCGAGGAGTTCGAGGCCAAGCAGGTTCCCTTCAACGAGCTGCTGCGCCACGAGGTGCTGCACGACCAGCGCAAGCTCGCCGAGCGCCACGTCGCGGCGCTGGCCGCGCGCGGCACGCTCGCGGGCGAAGACCTCTACTACTCCGGCCTGCTCTACGTGCTCGCCGGCCGCGGCCCCGCCGCCCTCGACGCCATGCGCCGATTCCTCGCCGCCGGTGCCGACGCGCCCCCCGCGCTCAGGCAGAAGGCGCGCGCCGTCGTCGGGCAGCAGGCCGCGCAGTCCGAGCTGTTCGCCGAGGCCGAGCGCGCGCTGGCCGACTATCAGGCCGGCGAGCCGCGCACGCCCTCCGAGGCCAACAACATCCGCGTCGTCCTCGCCAACGCCTACGCCAAGAAGAAGGATTTCGCCCGCGCCGCCGCCCACGCGCGCGAGGCGTTCGCGTCGGCCGTGGCCTCCGCCTCCGACGGGCAGCTTGAGGCGCGCTCCCGCGGCCCGGCCGTCTACGGCCCCGGCGCGTTCCTCGCCAACACGCTCGTCAAGTCGGGCCGGCGCGACGAGGCGCTGGCCGTCATCCAGCAGATGCGCGCGCTCGCGCTCGCGTTCCCCAGCGCGCGCCTCTACGGCGACGCGACGGGGATGCTGCTGAGCAACGGCGGCGAGATCGACGCGCCGCCGCCGCCCGCCGCCGGGCCGGGCGCGCCCGAGCTGAAGGTCAACGAGTGGATCGACCAGCAGCCCGTGACGCTCGCCGACTTGCGCGGCCGCGTCGTGCTCCTCGACTTCTGGGCGACGTGGTGCGGCCCGTGCCGCATCACCATCCCGAAACTCAACGCCCTCCACCGCAAGTACAAAGACCGCGGCCTCGTCATCCTCGGCCTGACCGAGTACTACGGCCGCGGCGAGGGGCGCGAGCTCACCCCGGCCGAGGAGTTGCAGTTCCTGCGCCGCTTCAAGCGCCAGCACGGCGTGGCCTACGGCTTCGCCGTCTCCGACCACGGCGAGAACGGCCACAACTACGGCGTCGCCCAGCTCCCTACGGCCGTCCTCCTCGACCGCCGCGGCCGCGTCCGCTTCATCACCGTCAGCGCCGGCGACGAGGAGGCCCGCGCCCTCACGCGCATGATCGAAACGCTCATCGAGGAGAAACCTTGAGGGGAAGCCGCCGGCCGTCGGCGGAGACAAAAAAACCCGGCGGCCGACAACCGGCGCCCGGCGGCCGACGACTAACAACCGTCGCCCGCTGCTCGCGGTTACGATTTACGGCTTTATTGTTGTAAGCTCTGAGGCGTTATGGAAGGCGCAAACGTTTATACCGCTCTCATCGCTTTCGTCGGCGGACTGGCCTCTTTCCTCTCCCCGTGCGTGCTGCCGCTCGTGCCCGGTTACATCTCGCTCATCTCGGGCGTGAGCGTTGACCACCTGAAGGGCGAGGGCGGCTCGCAGGTGGGCGCGCGGCGGGCCGTCGTCGTCAACTCGCTGGCCTTTAACGCCGGCCTCTCGATCATCTTCCTCGCCCTCGGCGCGGCCGCCGGCCTCGTCGGCTCGGCGCTCTTCACCAACCGGTGGGTGGGCTACGCGGCCGGGGCCGTGATCGTCGTCTTCGGCCTCCAGATGATGGGCGTCCTCAAGATCGGCGCGCTCTACCGCGACACGCGCAAGTTCTCCGAGGAGAAGCCGCGCGGCGCGGCCGGCTCGCTGCTTCTGGGCATCGCGTTCGCGGCCGGCTGGACGCCCTGCATCGGCCCCATCCTCGGCGGCATCATCGGGCTGGCGGCGACGAGCGGCGGCTGGCAGGGCGGACTCGCCCTCTCGGCCTTCTACGCCGCCGGCCTCGCCGTGCCGTTCCTCCTGACCGGCCTCGCCATCAACCGCTTCCTCGGCTTCTACGCGCGCTTCCGCCGCCACCTGCATAAGGTCGAAGTCGCCTCCGGCGTGATGCTGATCGCCATCGGCTTCGTCATCATGTTCGGCGGGACGGCTTGGCTGGCGCGGCAGGTGACTTGGGTGCCGAGCCTCGAAGCCCTCGTCGACCGGCTCTGGCAGAGGCAGCAGGCGACGACGGCCGCGGGCTCGCCCGCCGACGGCGCCGGCGGCGCGCCGGCCGCCAACGTCAAGGCCAACTACCCCTCGCTCCCCGAGGCCGAGTTCCAGACGCTCGACGGCCAGTCGTTCAACCTGTCGAGCCTGCGCGGCCGGGTCGTCATCCTCAACTTCTGGGCGACGTGGTGCGGCCCGTGCCGCGGCGAGATACCCGAGTTCAACGTGATGCAGCGCGAGCTGGGCGGGCGCGGCCTCTCCATCGTCGGCGTCACCTCGCACGACACGCCCGAGCAGATCAGGGAGTTCCAGAAGGACGTGCCGCAGGACTACACCGTCGTGGTCGGCGCGGGCGACACGCCCGAGCGCTTCAACAACGGGCCGGGCCTGCCCGTCACCTACGTCCTCGACCGCGAGGGCCGCGTGCGCGAGAAGATCGTCGGCCCCAAAGACCGCGCCGGCTTCGAGTCCCTCGTCCGCCCCCTGCTCGACGAGGCCCCGGCCGCCACCGCGCGGAACGCGCAATGAAGTTCCGGGTCGCGAGTTTCAGGTTTCAGGTTAAAGACATTTCCGTCACTTGAGGCCGGAAGTTGGAGAGAAGGAAGATGCTCAGGACTCTCGCACGCGCCGCCGCCTTCTTGGCGCTCGCCGCGGTCTTCTCGCCCGACGCGCTCGCGCAGGGCGGGCACGAGTACGCGCCGCTGATCGAGCAGAAGATCAATTACAAGGACTGGACTTTCAAGAGCCTGAAGGACGGCTCGCCGGTGAACCTGCGCGAGCTGGTGAGGGGCAAGAAGCTGGTGATGGTCGTCTACTTCGCGCCGTGGTGCGGCAACTGGAAGTACGAGGCCCCGCTCGTCTCGCGCCTCTACAACGACTACCGGAAGCACGGCTTCGACGTGGTGGCCGTGAGCGAGTACGCCTCGGCCGACGACACGCGCAAGTATTTCGAGGCGGCGGGCGGCGCGCCCTACACGGTCGTCGTCGAGAGTGAGGGGCGCGAGGCGCGCGACCAGACGACGCACTACGCCTACCGGCAGGCGTGCAGCGACACGCGCCGCTGGGGGTCGCCCTTCAACGTCTTCCTCGAACCCGAGCGGCTCAGCGCGAAGGGCGACGTGGTCGCCGAGAAGGCTTGGGTCGTCGGCGGCGAGCTGATCGAGAAGGACGCCGAGAACTTCATCCGCGAAAAACTCGGGCTGGCCGAGAAGAGCGCCGTCGAAGCCTGCGAAGAAAAGCCCGCGCCCGTCAGGCAGCGTTAGCCGAGGGAGACGCCGGGTGCCAGACGCCGGAGGCCGGTTAAAAGCGAATGTCTTTAACCGGCCTCCGGCGTCTGGCACCCGGCGTCTTCTTTTTGCTACGATGGCCTGCTTTCCCGCACCCTGAACGAACGGCCCCGCGCATAGGATGAGACTCCGGCTGCTCTACCACGGTCACTGCTTCGACGGCGTCGCCTCGGCCGCCGTCTTCACGCGCTTCTACCGCGCGCGCGTGCGCCCCGGCGCGGAGGTCGGCTACACGCCGCTCTCGCACCAGCCCGGCGCGCTCTTCGACGAGGCGATGTTCGACGGCGACGAGAACGCCATCGTCGATTTCAAGTACAGCCCGTCGCCGCGCGTCACGTGGTGGTTCGACCACCACCAGTCGGCCTTCCTCACCCCGGAGGACGAGGCCCACTTCCGCGCCGACCGGGGGGGCCGCAAGTTCTGGGACCCGGAGTCGAAGTCCTGCACCGAGTTCATCGCCCGCGTCGCCCACGAGCAGTTCGACTTCGCAGACCCTTCGCTCGCCCCGCTCGTCGCGTGGGCGCACACCATCGACGGCGCGTTCTACGAGTCGGCCGCCCAGCCCGTCGAGCTGAAGGAGCCGGCGCTGCAACTGATGCAGGTCATCGAGAACGTCCCCGACGCGGAGTTCATCGAGCGCATCATCCGCGACCTCACGCGCTTCTCGCTCGAAGAGGTGGCGACCGGCGCGGAGGTGCAGGGCCGCTTCCGCCCGCTGCTCGCGCGTCACCTTGAGACGGTCGAGGTCGTCCGCCGCAAGGCCTCCTACGAGCGCGGCGTCGTCACCTTCGACCTCGTGGACGAGGGCGTCGAGGGCTTCAACAAGTTCATCCCCTACTACGTCCACCCCGAGACGACCTACTCGGTGGCGGTCACGCGGGGCCGCGCGCGCACCAAAATCTCGGTCGGCTCGAACCCCTTCAGCCCGCGGCCGCGCCGCCACAACCTCGCCTCGATCTGCGAGCGCTACGGGGGCGGCGGCCACGCCGTCGTCGGGGCCGTCTCGTTCCAGCCCGACGAGGTCGAGCGCGCCCGCGACGCCGCCCGCGAGATCGTCGCCGAACTGCGCGAAGGCTTCGAGCCGTAGCGCGGGGCCGGCCGTCGCGGGGGTTCATCTCGCCCCGCCCCCCGTTTCGCGTAACCACGCGCAGCGCTCTCAAGTCTCACTCCGACACCCGCTCACGCCCTGACCGGTCAGGCCGTCAGAATGAACGCCGCGGCGCTTCAGGCTGACCGGTCACGCCACCTCATCCTGCCGACCGAATCCCGCTTTTCCCCAGTATTTTCCAAAGTTTACCCCCGCCCGCCCGCGGCACGCCGATAGCTTAGGTGTGCGGCCATTTGTGTGGCCGCCGTCGGCAACCCCCTACCGAATGCGTGTGTTGAGATGAGTTTCCCCCTACCCTTTAAAAAAATCCTGAGCGGCTCGGCTACCCTCGCGCTGCTCGTCCCCCTCTGCCTCGGCGGCGCGGCCACCCCCGCGTCGGCCGCCGAAGGCGGACGCCCCGCGGCCAAGCGCCGCGATGGCGGCAAACTCTCCGAGCGCCTGCGCGGCGCGCGCCGCGACGACGGGTCGGGCCGCGTCGAGGTCATCATCCAGCTCGAAGGCAGGATGAGCGCGGGCCTCAAGTCTCTGCTCAAGGCCCACGGCGCGCACGTCCGCAAGGAGCTGCGCGAGGTCGGCGCGGCCGTCGTCGCGCTGCCGCCCGCGGCCGTCGCCGAGCTGGAGCAGTTCGACGAAGTCTCCTTCGTCACGCCCGACGAGGAGACGCAGGTGCTCGGCCACGTCTCGCGCGCCACCGGCGCGGACGCCGCCGCCGCGCAACCCTACACCGCGGTCTCGCAGGCCGGCGGCACGGGCGTCGCCATCGCCGTCGTCGACTCCGGCATCTACGACCAACACGCCGCCTTCCTCAACGCGTCCGGCACGGCCAGCCGCGTCGTCCACAACCAGAACTTCGTCACCACCGAGTCGCGCACCGACGACCCCTACGGCCACGGCACGCACGTCGCCGGGCTGGCCGCGGGCGGCCGACTCCTTCAGGGCGGGGCCTATGGCGGCGTCGCGCCCGACGCCAACCTCGTAGACCTCCGCGTCCTCGACGCGCAGGGCCGCGGCCGCGTCTCGTGGCTGCTCGCCGCGCTCGACTGGCTGGCCGCCAACCACCGCGCCTACAACGTCCGCGTCGTCAACGTCTCTCTGGGCACGCCCGCCGTCGAGTCGTACCAGACCGACCCCGTCTGCCGCGCCGTCGAGCGCCTCTACGACCTCGGCCTCGTCGTCGTCGCGGCGGCCGGCAACAACGGCAAGAACGCCGCCGGCCAGAAGGTCTACGGCCAGATTCACTCGCCCGGCAACAGCCCGCACGCCGTCACGGTCGGCGCGTCGAACACCTTCGGCACCGACTCGCGCGCGGACGACGGCGTCGCCACCTACTCCTCGCGCGGGCCGACGCGCAGCTACGCCACCACCGCCTCCGGCGCGCGCCGCTACGACAACCTGCTCAAGCCCGAGCTGGTCGCGCCCGGCAACAAGCTGGTCTCGGCCGCCTCGTCGCCGAACGCGCTGCGGGCCGCAGACCCTTCGCTCTCGGCCTACGACCCGGCGGGCCGCCAGCAGGACATGATGTACATGAGCGGAACCTCGATGGCCGCGCCGCTCGTCGCCGCCGCCGCGGCCCTCATGTTCGAGGTCAACCCGAAGCTGACGCCGGGGATGGCGAGGACGCTGCTCCAGTACACGGCGACGCCCATCCGGGGCGCGAACCTGCTCGAACAGGGCGCGGGCCAGCTCAACGTCGCCGGCGCGCTCAAACTCGCCGACCTCGTCCGCCGCGACCTCGACGCGGCGGCCGCCCCCGTCGGCGCGCCGCTGCTCACGGCCGCCGCCCCCGCGCCGCGGTCCTTACTCGCCGGCCGCAACTACACGTGGGCGCAGGGCATCACCTTCGGCCACACCTTCGGCACCGGCGTCGAACTCGTCACCCGGCTTCAGGAGGGCTACCGCCCGACCTTCCACATCGCCGACGACGTGACGCCGAACGCGCTCGGCCTGCTCGTCAAAGAGCCGGGCGCGCTGACGGCCGGCGTCTCCATCGGCCGGAACATCTACACGAGCCGCGGCGGCGTCCTCGGCACGGGCACGTTGCTGCCGCTCGCCCTGCGCGGCAGCGGCGTCGTCCTGAGCGACGGCGCGCTGTTCGGCGACGGGGTCGCGCTCGCCGACGGGGTCGCGCTCGCCGACGGCGCGGTGCTCGCCGACGGGGCCATCTTCGCCGACGGCGCCCTCTTCAGCGACGGGGCGGTGCTCGCCGACGGGGCGGTGCTCGCCGACTCGCTGCTGCCCACGTCCACCCTCTTCCACGGCGACCCCACGGCCGGCATGGCCCCGTAGAACCGGCCCCGCGCGCAGCCGAGCGAACGAGATGTCAGTCGCTTCATTCATCGACCGCGTGATGGCGGAGAGCGCCTACCTGCCGGAGCCGGGGCTGGCGGCGGCCGTCTCCGAGCTTACCGAGCGCGACCGCGCCGAGGTGCTCGCGCTCCTCGCCGAGCGCCCCGTGAACACGGTCGGGATGGCCGGCCTCATCCGCGACAACGGCGTCGTCAGCCCGCACCACCGCGGCACCTTCTACGGCTGCCGCAACTCCGAGGGCCGCCTCGAAGGCGTGGCGCTCATCGGCCACCACACGCTCGTCGAGGCGCGCACGCGGCGGGCGCTCGCCGAGTTCGCCTTGATCGCGCAGGCGTGCGCGCGCACCCACATGATCATGGGCGAGGTCGAGACGGTCGACGAGTTCTGGAAGGCTTACGCCGACGAGGGGCGCGCGGTGCGCCGCGTCTGCCGCGAGGTCTTGTTCGAGCTGCGGCGGCCGGCGCTCGCGGGGCTGACCCAGCTCATGGTGGAGCCGGGCGCGGGCCTGCGGCGGGCCGCGGCCGCGGACGTGGACCTGATCGCGCCCGTCCACGCCGCTCTGGCCGAGGCCGAGAGCGGCGTCAACCCGCTCGACACCGACCCGCAGGGGTTCGTCCGCCGCTGCCTGCGCCGCATCAATCAGGGCCGGACGTGGGTCGTCGTCGAGGGCGGCCGGCTGGTCTTCAAGGCCGACGTGCAGGCCGACACGCTCGAGGTCGTCTACCTCGAAGGCGTCTACGTCCACCCCGACGAGCGCGGCACGGCGCTCGGCCGCCGCTACATGAATCAGCTCTGCCGCCGCCTGCTGGCGCGCACGCACGTCCTCTGCCTCCTCGCCAACGAGGAGAACGAGCGCGCCCAGCGCTTCTACCGCGTCTGCGGCTTCAGGGCGCGGGCCGTCTACGACACGCTCTACCTGCGGAGGGATTAAAAGCCGTAAGCCGTGAGTCGGGAATCGTAACGCGTGAAGACAAGTCGAGAGCCGCCGCGGCCCGAGTGGTTCGGGTCGCGGCGGCTCTCGGCTTTTCTTACCGATTTACGCGTGACGATTCACGGCTCGCGGCCGTCCGCCATCAGCGCTTCGATCTCCTCGATCTGCTTGGGCGCTTTGTCGGTGAGGACGCGGTGGCCTTCCGGGGTGACGAGCACGTCGTCTTCGATGCGGACGCCGAGGCCGCGGTACCGGTCGGGCGCTTCGGCGTCCTCGGCGATGTAGAGGCCGGGCTCGACCGTGAGGACGACGCCCGGCTCGACGGGGCGGGGCTGGCCGTCCGAGTGGTAGGCCCCCACGTCGTGCACGTCCATGCCGAGGTAGTGGCTGACGCGGTGCATGTAGAACTTCTTGTAAGCCTCGTCCTCGATCAGCTTCTTCACGTCGCCCGCGAGCAGGCCGAGGCGCACCATCCCCTCGGTCAGAACCTCGACCGAGCGCGCGTGCAGATCGTCGAGCGTCACGCCCGGCGCGATCATGCCGACGCACTGCTCCTGACAGTCGAGCACGAGCCGGTAGAGGTCGCGCTGCGCCTCGGTGAAGCGCCCGTTGACGGGGAAGGTGCGCGTGATGTCGGAGGCGTAGCCCTCGTACTCGGCGCCGGCGTCGATGAGGAGCAGGTCGCCGTCGCGCAGCTCCGCGTCGTTCGAGGTGTAGTGGAGGATGGTGGCGTTCGCGCCCGCGCCGACGATGGAGCCGTAGGCCGGGGCGAGCGCGCCGCTCCTGCGGAAGACGTACTCGATGAGGGCCTCGATCTCGTACTCCTTCGCGCCGGGGCGGGCCGCGCGCATCGCCTCGCGGTGGGCCTCGGCGGCGATGTCGGCGGCGCGCTGCATCAAGGCGACCTCCTCGTCGGTCTTGAACAGGCGCATCTCGTGGAGGATCGTGCCGGGGTCGACGATGGCCTGCGGCGGCCGGACGCCCTTGCGGCCGAGCGAGCGCATCCGCGCGAGCTGGCTGATGATGGTCTGGTCGAGTTCGGGCCGGCCCGCGCCGAGCCGGTAGTAGAGGCTTTGGGCGCCGTTGAGGAGGTCGGTCAGTTTCTCCTGAAACTCCTCGACGGGGAAGGCCGCGTCGGCCCCGAACTTCTCCTTCGCGCCCTCGACGCCTGCGCGCCGCCCCGTCCAGACTTCCTTCTCGGGGTCGCGCGGCCGGACGAAGAGCGTGAAGCGCTCCTCCTTCGAGGGCGCGACGACGGCGATGGAGTCCGGCTCGCCGAAGCCGGTCAGGTAGTAGAAGTCCGAGTCCTGACGGAAGCGGTACTCGGTGTCGTTCGAGCGCGTCACCTCGCGCGCGCCCGGCAGGATGGCGACGGAGTTCGGCCCCATGCGCCGCATGAACTCGGCGAGCTGCGGTCTCGGCATCAAAAATTCTCCTCGACAGGCATGAAGTTCAGGCGGCCATTTTAACCGACGGCCCGAGCGGGCCGGAAACGCGCCCCGAAAGCCCGCGCCCCCTGCGGCTTTGCTCCGCGCCCCTTTCGCGCCATAATCCGCGGCATGGCCACACGAATCTCCGAGACGCAGACCGCCGCCCCGCAGACCGCGACCGAGCGCGAGGTGATCTCTTACGACCCGGCGACGGGCGAGGAGGTCGGCCGCGTGCCGCTCGGCGACGCCGGGGACGTAGCGGCCGCGGTCGCGCGCGCGCGGGCGGCGCAAAAGGGTTGGGGCGCGCTCTCCTTCCGCGAGCGCGCCGGGTTCGTGATGCGCGCCCGCGCGCTCGTCCTCGAGGAGATGGACGAGGTGGCCGCGCTGGTCTCGCGCGAGTCGGGCAAGCCGGCGGCCGAGGCGCTGGCGATGGAGGTCGTCCCCGCGCTCGACCTCATGCAGTTCTTCGCGCGCAGGACCGAGCGGATGCTGCGGCCCGAGAAGATCGACATCGGCCTCTACCGCTTCATGGGCCGCTCGTCGCAGGTCGTCTACCGCCCGCTCGGCGTCGTCGGCATCATCTCGCCGTGGAACTTCCCGTGGGCCATCCCGGCCGGCGAGGTCGTCATGGCCCTGATGGCCGGCAACGCGGTCGTGCTCAAGCCGAGCGAGTTGACGCCCTTCGTCGCCCTCAGGCTGGCGGACTTCTTCAAACGCGCCGGCCTGCCCGCGGGCGTCCTCGAAGTCGTCACGGGCGACGGGCGGACGGGCGCCGCGCTGGTCGAGGCCGGCGTCGAGAAGATCATGTTCACGGGCAGCGTCGCCACGGGCCGGCGCGTGGCCGAGGCGGCGGCGCGCCGCCTTATTCCCGTCGTCCTCGAACTCGGCGGCAAAGACCCGATGATCGTCTTCGACGACGCCGACATGGAGTCGGCGACGAGCGCGGCCGTCTGGGGCGCGTTCGCCAACTCGGGGCAGGCGTGCGCCTCGGTCGAGCGCTGCTACGTCCACGAGCGCGTCGCCGAGGAGTTCACCTCGCGCGTCGTCGCGAAGGTCAGGGCGCTCAGGCAAGACCTCGGCGCGCGCGACGGCACGGACTTGGGCGCGATGTCGAGCGAGCGGCAACTGCGCACGGTCGAGGAGCACGTCCGCGACGCCGTCGCGCGCGGCGCGCGCGTGCTGGCGGGCGGCCGCCGCGCGCAGACCGCGGCCGGCAGCTTCCACGAGCCGACCGTGCTCGCCGGCGTAGACCACACGATGGCCGTCATGCGCGAGGAGACGTTCGGCCCCGTCCTGCCCTTGATGACCTTCAAGACCGAAGACGAGGCCGTCCGCCTCGCCAACGACAGCGACTTCGGCCTGACGGCGAGCGTCTGGACGCGCGACCTGCGGCGGGGCCGCCGCGTCGCCTCCCGCATCGAAGCCGGCACGGTGATGGTCAACGAGGTGCTCTACACCCACGGCATCGCGCAGACGCCGTGGGGCGGCGTCAAGCAGAGCGGCCTCGGCCGCACCCACGGCCGCCTCGGCCTTCTGGAACTCGTCGCGCCCCACCACATTCACGTCAACCGCCTCGCCCGCCTTCAGGACGTTTGGTGGTTCGGCTACACGCCCGGCGCGACGCAACTCTTCCGCTCCCTCGCCCGCCGCTTCGCCACCGGCTCGCTCCTCCAGACCCTCCTCCTCTCCCCCCAGATGCTCCGCCGCTACCGCGAGCGCAAGCGGACGCGGTGAAACAGAACCGCCCGCCGCCGCCCGCGGTTCCGTTCTTACCCATCGGGCCTACCGTCAAGGTTCCCGGTCGCTTCACGCTCTGACTCTTCCGGCGCGGAGCGCGTCACAAGTCTTTTCGGAGAAAGCGGAAGCCCGGCGGCGGGTGGGTCGCCTCAAGCATCGTCAACGTCAAGGTGATGATGCTTGAGGCGACCCACCCGCCGCCGGGCTTCCGTCTTAACTCGTAACTCGCCTACCGGGTCGTCCCGTTGACGATGTTGGAGTAGGCGGAGCTGCCGCCCGCGTTGAAGGCGCGGATGCGGTAGCGGTAGGTGGTGCGGCGCGCGAGGCCGGTGTTGTTGAAGGTGGTGGCGTTCGCGGCCGGCTGGGCGATCTGCGCGAAGTTGGTGCAGGTCGCGCCCGCGCAGCGTTCGAGCTGGAAGCCCGTCTCGTTGTTCGAGTTGTCATTCCACGCGAGGCCGACGGCGTTCTTCGCCGTGGAGGTGACGCGCAGGTTCGAGGGCGCGGCCGGCGCGGTCTGGCCCTGCGTGGTCGCCGAGGCGGTGTTCGAGGGGGCCGAGCTGCCGCCCGCGTTGAAGGCCGAGACGCGGTAGGTGTAGCTCGTGCTCGGCGCGAGGCCCGTGTCGCCGAACGAGGTCGCGCCCGCGCCCGTCTGCCCGACCTGCGCGAAGTTCGAGCAGCCGGCGCCGGCGCAGCGCTCGACGCGGAAGCCGTCCTCGTTGTTCGAGTTGTCGCCCCACGCGAGGCTGATGGTGGACGAGCCGGTGGCCGTCGCCGTGAGGCCCGAAGGCGCGGCTGGAGCCGGCGGCGGCGGGCCGCACCCGCCGACCTTGAACTTGCCGATGCGCGTGCGCCAGCCCGCGGCCGACGAGGCCGAGTAATACTCGGTCGTGTACCAGAAGGTGCAGTCGTCCACGGGGTCGACGTTAATCGAGCTGTAATCGCCCCAGCGGCCCGACGTGCTCGTCTGCGAGCCGGAGCCGTTAATCAGCACGGCCTCGCCCTGCGCCAAGCTGTTCGGCGGGTCGTTCGCCAGACGGCCCGCGTAGCGGATGCCGGGGAAGACCGTCGCGCTCGACACCGAGTAGCCGACCGCCAAGTCGCCCTGCCCGTTCATCGCCGCCGAACCCATCCAACGGTTGATGCCGTCGTTGGGCGCGAAGGTCGCCTGCTCGTTGACCGCCCAGTTACCCGCCCCCACGCGCCGGAACTCGTAATAGCGCACCCCGGCGCGGTGGGTCGCGGCCGTCGTGCCCGTCCCGACGTTGACCGAGTGGGTGACGACCAGCGACTCGTGCGTGCCGAAGTTGCGGTACTGGAGCCGGTTCATCAGCCGGTCTTGGATCGAGTCGAGGTAGTTCGAGGACGACGCCGGAGCCGGCTGCTCGATGTCGAGGCGGCCGTTGGGGCTGGTCGGGTTGAAGGCGGCGACGGGGACGAGGGCCGTCTGGGTGAAGGTGGAGTTGGCGGGCGTGGCGAAGTCGGCGTGGAAGGCCCAGAAGCGCATGGCGTCTGAGGGGTCTCCGAACTCGCCGGCCGTGAACTGCGCGAAGACGTTGGGGGCGCCGGGGAGCGGCGGGAGCGTGCCGTCCCAGTCGGAGGGGAGCATGCCGCCGTCGTTGGTGGCGAGGTCGAAGTAGATGAAGGAGGCCGAGGGGTCGCCGACCAGCATCTTCGCGCGGTCGAAGGCGAAGACGCCCGCGCCGGCGAAGAAGTTGGTGAACTGGTTGTCGGTCATGTAGTAGCCGTCGGGCCAGACGCCGAAGTGCGGGTAGTCGTTAAATTTAGTGTTCGGCATCTGGAAGGCGTAGGCGTGGTAAGCGCCGGTCGGGTCGCCGGTGGCCGAGATGGCGATACACTGGTGGTAGGGCTGGGTGGTGGTGAACTGGCTGATGAGCCAGCGGTCGGCCGCCTGATCGTAGAGGACGATGGGGTCGCCGTCGTCGGTCGTCCCGCAGGGCGCGCCGACGGCCGAGAAGAGCTGGCTCATCAGGAACGCGGGCGTGAGCGGCGTGCCCGTCTTGGTGTAGACGCGGACGAGCGTGTTGACGGACTGGACGTAGTGGTTGGGGCCGACATCGCCGACGGTGTCGGGCGGCAGCCAGCGCGAGCCGTGGACGGCGGCGTTGTCGTCGCTCGAAAGGCCGTCGAAGCTGGCCTCCGGGGCGGCGATGAGCGGCTCGGCGGTGATGGCGTTGGTCGGGAAGGAGTCCTGAATGGCGGCGTCTATGCCGTGCGTCGCGCCCTCGCGGTTCTGCTCTTTGGGCAAGCCCTGATTGGGCACGCGGCGGATCTGGCGCGGGGGCTTCTCGCCGCGAATCTCGTCGGTGACGACGGCGGCCCGGCGCGGCTCGAAGGTGCGCACGGCGGCGGTCTTCGCGTAGCCGACCGCGCGCGAGACCTGCGGCTTCGGCGACGCGGCCCCCGTCTGCGCCGCGGCCGGACGAGGGCGCGACGCGAGCAGGAGGGCCGAGGCGGCCAACACGGCGAGGCTCAAAAACAGAGTCAGGGAACGTTTGTTCATAAGCGGAATGGTCTCCTCTGGGCTGTGCCGATAAAAGTAAGGTGGGGGTGGGCTGAGCCGGGGAGCGCCCGCCGCCCGATGCGCGAAAGCGCTTCGCGCCACGTCTGCATGGACGATGCCCGCGCGCAAGAGTCGCGCCGTGCTTAATGAATAGAGGGCAAGCGAGAGCTGACTAACGACGCCGGGAGGGGTGTCACCGATTGCGTATGAAGCGCGCGAAGGATACAGACGACGGCGCGCGAAGTCAAAGTCTAAAGGCGCGGCCGAAGTCGGCGGCGGCGCCGGCGGCGGCCGGCTCTAACCTCGGCCGCCCGCGCGCTTTTGACTTCGCGCCCGCGCGCTTTTAGGATTTCGCTTTTGCGATTCGGGGCCGGGAGGCATCAAACGGGAGTGCTGGGTCGTTACATCAGGGCGCGGGAGCGGCGGCACGCGACGCGCGACACGAACCGCGTGGTGCGCCCGTTCGAGTGGGGCGCGGAGCACGTCGTCGCGCGCCCGAACGGCGACGACCCGCGCGCGGTGCTGGAGCGCGTGGCGCGCGAGGGCGTGCGCCGCAGCGACCTCTTCTACGCGCTCCCCGACATCGGGGACTTCAGGCTCGAAGGCGACCGCCTGACGTGGACGAGCGCGCAGCGCACGCCCGCGCCCGAGAACGACACGGCCCGCGCGCGCTTCTTCCCCGAGCGGCGCGACGGGCGCCGGGGCCGCCCCGGGCCGCGCCGGGCCGTCGTCGTCCTGCCGCAGTGGAACGCCGACGCCGAGAGCCACGTCGCGCTCTGCCGCCTGCTCGCGCGCCTCGGGATAGCGGCGCTGCGACTGACGCTCCCCTACCACGAGGAGCGGCGGCCCGCCGACCTTGAGCGCGCCGACTTCCTCGTCTGCTCGAACGTCGGGCGCACGCTCCAGTCCATGCGCCAAGCCGTGCTCGACGCGCGCGCGGCCGTGGACTGGCTCTTCCGGGAGGGCTACGAGCGGGTCGGCGTGGTCGGCACGAGCGTCGGGTCTTGCACGGGCTTCCTCGCCTTCGCCCACGAGCCGAGGCTGGCGGCCGGCGTCTTCAACCACGTCTCCGGCTACTTCGCCGACGTGGCGTGGCGCGGCATCTCGACGCGCCACGTCCGCGCGGGGCTGGAGGGCGTTTTGACGCTCGAAGAGCTGCGGCGGCTGTGGCTCCCGATCAGCCCGATGCCCTTCGCCGAGCGGCTGCTCGAAAGCCCCGCCCGCCCGATGCGCTTCATCGCCGCGCGCCACGACCTGACCTTCCCCGCCGACCTCTCGCGCGACGTGATCGAGCGCGTCCGCCGCCTCGGCCTCCCGCTCGACGTGACGTGGCTCCCCTGCGGCCACTACACCAGCGGCGAGCGCCCGTGGGTCTACCTCGACGGCTGGAAGATCGTCACCTTTCTGCGGAAGCATCTCTGAAAAAGAGTAGACAGTAGACAGTAGTCAGTAGTCAGTAGGCGCTCCGCGCGAAGGCCGCCGACGCCGACACCCTAACGAGACGCCGCCGAAGGTCTTCCTACTGACTACTGACTACTGACTACTGACTACTGTCTGCTGTCTACTCTTCTTGACTCCCCGTCCTTTTTGGCTTAGAAGCATCTAGTCTTACTGAAACGTGAGCGGAGGAGGCCGAGATGTCCGAGGAGAGGAAAGAGAGAACCTGCGCGAACCCGCCGTGTAGCTGCCCCGTCGAGCAGGGCGAGAAGTATTGCAGCGTCCACTGCCAGAGCACGCCCAACACCGTGCAGATCGACTGCGACTGCGGTCACGACACCTGCGCCGGCGACTTCTAAAGCCGGGTGGAAAAAGTTTCGGGCCGCGAGTTGCGGGCTTCGAGTTAAAGACAATTTCTTAACTCGAAGCCCGCAACCCGCGACCCGAAACTTTTTTAGACCCTCTCGCCGGCGGCGACGCCCGCGACGAGGCGGACGAGTTCGGCCGGGTCTACCGGCTTGGGGACGTGGAGGTGGAAGCCGGCCGCGAGCGCGAGCGCGCGGTCGCCCTCGCTGGCGTAGGCCGTGAGCGCGATGGCCGGCACGCTCCCGCCCTCCTCCAGCCCGAGCGCGCGGACGCGGCGGATGAGTTGGTAGCCGTCCTCGCCCGGCATCCCGATGTCGGCCACGAGCACGTCGGGCCGCGACGCGCCGAACTCGGCCAGCGCCGCCGCCGCGTCGGCCGCCGTCGTCACACGCGCCCCGCCCTGTTCGAGCACCACCCGGATCAAGTCGAGCGCGTCCTGCTCGTCGTCCACGACGAGCACGCGCAGCCCCGAAAGAATCGCCGGCTGCCGGCCGCCGGCCGCCGACTGTTCTCCCGCGACGCCGTCGCCGTCATCCGCACCCCGCGGCCCGTCGCCCGCGATCCGCAGCGCCGGCAACTCGATCGTGAAGGTCGAGCCGCGCCCCTCGCCCCCGCTCTCGGCCGTGACCGTCCCGCCGTGCAGCTCGACCAAGTGGCGCACGATTGCCAAGCCCAGCCCGACGCCGCCGTAGGCCCGCGTCGTGGACTGGTCGCCCTGCCGGAAGCGGTCGAAGACGTGCGGGAGGAAGTCGGGGCGGATGCCGATGCCGTTGTCGGTGACGGTGAGGCGGACGTGGCCGCCCGCGCCGCGCGAGACGCGCACGCGCACCTCGCCGCCGAGCGGCGTGAACTTGACGGCGTTAGCCAGAAGGTTCCAGACCACCTGCTGCAAGCGCCCGGCGTCGGCCATCACCGGCCCCGCGCCGGGGTCGTAGAGCGCCGCGAGCCGGATGTTCTTGGCCGCGGCCGCGGGCCTCACCGTGTCCATCGCCGCCTCGACCACCGAGCGCAGGTCGGTCGGCTGCGCGTCGACCCGGAGCTTGCCCGTGATGACGCGCGAAACGTCGAGGATGTCGTCCACGATCTGCTGCTGCGTGCGCGCGTTGCGCTCGATGATCTCGACGGCGGTCGTCATGCTCTTCTCGTCGAGCCGCCCCGAGCGCAGCATGTGCGCCCAGCCGAGGATGGCCGTCAGCGGCGTCCGCAGCTCGTGCGAGAGGGTGGCGAGGAATTCGTCCTTGAGCCGGTTCGTCTCCTCGGCGACCTCGCGGGCGCGCGTCTCGAACTGTAAGAGCCGCTGGTTCTCGATGGCGACGGCCGCGAGGTTGGCCGCCATCCGCATCGCCGTGACGTGCTCCTCGCGGTAGGCGTGGTTCTCGTAGGACTGCACCTCGACGGTGCCGACGATGCGCCCCATCGTCGCCATCGGGACGACGAGCGACGACTGCGGCCGCAGCTGGTTGTCGGGGCCGACGAGGACGCCCATCTGCCCGCGCCCCTTCTGCTTCATCTCCCAGTAGTCGTTGGTGATGACGATCTGCTTGGTGCGCACGGCCCGGCTGTTCGGCCCCTCGGAGGTGACCGGCATCGGCGGCAGTTGCGAGACGTCGACCTCCTCGCCGTCGCCCACGCGTAACTGCGCCGTGCGCACGTCGCGCTGCTCGTCGTAGAGCGAGATGAAGATGCCGATGGAGGGGACGGAGACGAGCGCGAAGTCGCGCAGGTCGCGGAAGACGGTGAGGTGGTCGCGCGCCGTGCCGAGCGACTCGGCGAGGTGCGTGAGGCGGTGCAGCAGCGTCTCGTACTCGCGCAGCGCCCGGCGCTCGGCCTCGTTGACGGCCTCCTCGGCGCGCTTGCGCTCGCTGAGGTCTGAGGAGACGCCGACGACGCCGACCAGACGCCCCCCGGCGTCGAGGATCGGCGCGTCCGTGACCAGCGCCGGGAAGGTCGTGCCGTCGCGGCGGCGCACCAAGAACTCGCCCGACCACGTCCGGCCCGCCCGCAGGCTCGACATGATCTCGTCCGCCTGCGCGTTCGACGTTTCGGCCGGCGTCACTTCGACGACGGGGCGGCCGACGACTTCCGCGGCCGACCAGCCGTAGAGCTTTTCGGCGTGGCGGTTCCAGTAGATGATGCGGCCGGCGGCGTCGGTGGCGATGACGGCCTGCTCGACCGCGTCGAGCAGGTGCGCGTGGAAGCGCAGCCGCTCCTCGTGCGGGGCGGCCGCGCGCAGGGCGGCGAGTTCGGCGCGCAGGGCGGCCACCTCGGCGAGCAGTTCTTCGCGACTGGGGTCGCGGTCGTGCGTGGGGGACATCGGAACGTAGACAGCGGTCAGCAGTCAGCAGCCGGAAGACATTCGGGACTTCGCTCCGAAGCGGGTTCGGGGTGTGGGGTGTCGGCTCGCTCGGAACGGCCGCGCGCCGGCGTCGGCCTCCGGTCGCGTCCGGGTGTCTTCGTGGTCGGGCGTCGCCGGGCGTGCGTCCGCGGGGGACTCTGTCCGGCGCGGCGTATTATCAACCCGCGGCGGCCACTTCGCCAAACGCCACGGGGCCGAAACCCGCGGGCGGAACCGCCCGGCTCACTTCGCGAGGCGGAAGAAAACGTCTTCGAAGGGCGCGTCGGGCAGCGCGGCGAGCCGGCGCAGTTCGGCCGGCGTGCCTTCGGCGGCGAGCCGCCCGCCGCGCATCACGCCGACGCGGTCGGAGACGCGCTCGACGAAGCTCATCACGTGCGACGAGATGAGCAGGGCGCGGCCGGCGTCGCGCTCGCTCTCGATGCGCTCGCGCAGCTTGCGCATCATCTCCACGTCGAGCCCGTTCAAGGGTTCGTCCAGAACGAGCACGCGCGGCTCGCCGACGAAGGCGGCCGCCAGCCCGAGCTTCTTGCGCATCCCGAGCGAGTAGCCGCCGACCCACTTGCCCTGCGCCTCGCGCAGCTCGAAGAACTCCAGCTCGGCCCCGACCGACTCGGCGCCCGCGCCCTTGAGCCCCGCCACCAGCCGCAGGTACTCGCGCCCGGTGAGGCGCTGGTAGAAGTACAACTCTTCGGGCAGGTAGCCGAGACGGCGGCGCGCGGCGAGCGCCCGCCGCCGCACGTCCTCACCGCACACGCGGACGCCGCCCGCGTCCGGCTCGCTCAGGCCGACGACGAGGCGCATCAGCGTGGACTTCCCCGCCCCGTTCGCCCCGACCAGCCCGTACGTCTCGCCCGCCGCCACGCGCAGACTCACGCCGCCCACGGCCACCACCTCGCCGTAAGCCTTCCGCGCCTCCTCGACCTCGATGAGATGGGACATAAAGGGGTAGACGGTAGACAGTAGTCAGTAGTCAGTAGTCAGTGGAAAGCATTCGCTGATGAATCGTCAAGGGTGTCGGCTTCGGCATCGGTCACGCGGGGCGCTACTGTTTACTGTCCACTTGCTCGATGTGAAAGTGCGCGCGGTACTGCGCGCGCAGGAGCATCTGCGGCAGGCCGTAGGTGTAGAGCGCCAGCCCCATCGGCCAGATGAAGGCCGTGAAGCCGCCGCCCGCGAGCGCCAAGCAGGCGACCATGATGACGGCGAGCCCCGGCTGATCCGGCGTCTCGAAGGCGAGCACGCCCGCGAGCGTGCTCACGATCCACCACAGCCAGAGGCACTCGGCCAGCAGCGGCGCGACGTAGAAGGCCGGCGACGCGCCGCACAGGCACCCGACGGCCCACGCCGCCAGCGCCGCCGGCAGCGTCACGGCGCGCGCGTAGTAGAGCTTCGCCCGCCACGCGTCCGCGCCCGGCACGCCCGCCGCGCGCTCCAGCCAGAAGTGCGGCGACTGGTACGCGACCAGCACCGGCACGAGCGCCGCCAGCGTCGCCGCCGCCAGCACGCAGGCGAACTTCACGGCCAGCACCGCCGGCAGCCACGTCGCGTCGAGCCACGACGAGCCGGACGGGCCGCCCGCCGCCGGCAGCAGCCCCGACATCAAGACCGCCGCCAGCACCGCCATCCACAGCGCCGCGACGACGGCCACCGCGTAGACCGCCGACGAGAAACCTCTGACCGTCAGCCGCAGGTCGCGCGCGAGCTGCGCCCTCACCGAGTCCGACCCGGCGAAGCGGCGCAGAAGGTTTTCCACGTCGGGGCCGCGCCGGTCGCGCGCCCGCAGGCGCTTCGCGTACTCGATGTCCGACCCCCGCCACCTCCGGTGGAGCGCGAGCGCCGACGCGTACAGCCCCGCCGCCAGCAAAGCCCCGGCCGCGAGCGCCGCCCCCCGCTCGCCCGCCGCGAGGTGGGCCGGCTTGACGACGGCGAGCAGCAGCGCGCCGCCCGCCACGGAGGCAACCGCCGTCAGGCACAAAGCCGCCAGCGCGTGCGCGCGCCCGCGCTTGTGCCCCCAGTGAATCCACTGGAGCGCGGCGAAGATTTGGGCCGACGCGAGGACGGCGACCAACAGCGCGAGCGCCGCCGCGAGCGTCAAGTCCGCCGCGCCGCCCCGCACCAGCGCGCGCGCCACGACGGCGACCACGGCCACCGCCGAAGCCCTCACGACTCTGCGCGCGAGCGCCGCGTGCAGGTGCGTGTCGGCCCCGACCGGCAGCGTGTCGAGCAGGGCCTCGGGCCGCCGCTGGTGGTAGATTTCCGCGCTCGCGCGCGACATCGCCAGCACGACGAGGCACAGCGTCGCGAGCGCCGCCAGCGCCAGCGCCTCGCCGCGCGCCGGCTCCCACCCCGCGTCTTGCAGGATGCGCCCCACGCCGAAGTAGGTCATCCCCAGAACGAGCGGCGACAGGATGAGCAGCGTGTAAAGGTTCTGCCGCGCCCAGCGCAGCCCGTCCAGCACGACAGCGCCGACGATGAGCCGCAGTTGGAACATAGCAGACGAGTAGACGGTAGCCGGTAGTCAGTAGAAAAGCATTCGCTCTCGAACCGTTCGCGTTATCAGCGTCAGTCGTCGCGGCGCGGGGCGCTACCGGCTACTTCCTTCCCCCCTTCCTTTCGAGGGCGGCGGCGATGCGGTTTTCGAGGACGAGGTCGGGCGAGTAGTTTTCGAGCTGGAGGAAGTGCGCGGCCGCGCGGTCGAGCGCGGCCTGCGGGACGAGGCCGACGACTTCGCTCCCCAAGACTTCGACGCCGAGCCGCTCGGCCTCGCGGCGGACGGCCTCGAAGGCTTGGTGCAGGTTCGTCCGCTCGTAGCTCGTCAGGTTCATCGAGACCTGCACGACGCCGCGCGTCTTCAGCTCGAAGCCGAGCGCCTTCAGGCCGGGCAGGCCGCCGCCGCGCTCGCGCACGGCCCGCGCCACGGCCCGCGCCGCCGCGAGGTCGCCGGTCTTGAGCGTCACGTTGTAGGCGATGAGGAGCGGGCGCGCGCCGACGACGCAGGCCCCGGCCGAAGGGTGCGCGCGCGCCTCGCCCACGTCGGGCGCGCGTTCGGGCAGCTTGCCGATCTGCTCGCGCAGCAGCTCGAAGCCGCCGCGGCGCACGTCGGCGAGGTTGCGGCGGTCGGGGCGCAGCGCGGCGCTCTCGTAGAAGTAGACGGGGATGGAGAAGTCCTGCCAGATGCGGCGCCCGGCCTCGTGCGCGAGCTGCACGCAGTCGCCGACGCCGACGCCGCGCAGCGGCACGAACGGCAGCACGTCGCACGCGCCGAGCCGCGGATGCTCGCCCGCGTGCGCGCGCAGGTCGATCAGCTCGGCCGCGCGCCCGACGGCCCGCACCGCCGCCTCGACGGCCCGCTCGGGCGGCGCGACGAAGGTGACGACCGAGCGGTTGTGGTCGGCGTCCACGTGCGTCCCCAAGACGAGCGCGCCCTCGACCGACTCGACGGCCTCGACGAGCCTCCGGATTGTCTTCGCGTTGCGCCCCTCGCTGAAGTTGGGCACGCACTCGACGATGCGATCCATCCGCGGCACCAAATGAAGAGGGTCGGGCGCCGGGTGACGGGGAGTACGGGTTCTCCAACCCGCCGCCCGACGCCCGGCGCCTTTTGATTTCGGAGTTACCTTACAACAAGTCCGGCCGGCGCGGGAAAGTCTCGCGGTCAGTTTCGGCGGCGGGCGGTGCGGCTCTTGGCCGTGGGCTTGAGGCGCTCGGCGGCGCGCTTCGGGCGCGGGGCTCGGGCCTGCTCGGCGGCCCGGCCGCGTTTGGGGGCGGCGGCGCGCGAGGTCTCGCGCGTCTTCTTCGCGGGCTTCTTCTCTTGGGCGGCGCGCTGCTTTTTGTCGTCGTCGTCTTCCTGCTTCTGCGCCGCGGGCTTGCGGCCGAGCGTCTCGGCGATGAGCGCCTCGTCGGGGCGCCGGCCCTCGGCGAAGGCGAAGACGTGGTAGTGGTCGCGCCGCTCCCTCAGCGCCTCGACGCGCCCCTCGTCGGAGAGCCGGGCGAGTTCGGCCATGACGAACTCCTGCTCGGCGGCCGTCATGTGGCGGTAGAAGATGTCGAAAGCCAGCCCGGTCGTGTGCGGCGGCACGTCGATGAGGGTCGCGTTGGGGTTCGTCTCGTTGAGCTGGCGCTGGTACTCGTCGGTGCGCACGAGCGAGGTCACGGGGAGGTGCCGGTCGAACTTCTCGCGGTAGGCGCGCGCGACCGCTTCGAGCATGCCGAGCGCGGCCGGGCGGACGAAGCTGAGGAGCCGCGCCTTGAAGCGCTTGCGCGAGGCCGCGTCCTGCAAGTCGTAGGTCTCGCCGCCGAAGTCGCGCGCGAGCGACGAGAGGGCCTCGTACTCGGCGAACATCAGCGCGCGCTGCTCCGGCTTCTTGTAGAAGTCGTCGAGCAGCCGCTTGCGCTTCCTGAGCGTGTCGAGCGACTTCCGCTCGTCCTTGATCTGCTCGTCGATCTCTTTGCGGCGCGCTCGCTCGGCGCGCGGCAGCCCGGCCGCCTCCTTCTTCAGCCCCTCGATGACCTCCGTGAGCTGCTCGCCCGACTCGGCCAACTGCTCGTACTCCTGACGCAGCTCGGCCTCGCCCGCGAAGAGCGTGACGCTGCGGTCCGCGGCCGCGTCGTAGTGCGTGAAGGGTTCGTCGTCGGCGCTGTAGCCGACGCCGTAGAGGATGAAGTCGGCGCCGAGCGCCGGGGCCTCGACGAGCTGGCCGTCGCGGATGAGCGCGACGAGTTCGGCGAAGTCGTGCGGGCGCTCGAAGCGGTGCTTGCGCCACTCGGCGACCTGCACGCCGAGGAAGCGGCGGCGGTCTTCGCCGTGCTTGAGCTGGGAGGGGATGTCGATGTCGGCCTGCCGGCCGGTCGGCTCGCCGCGGTCTTCCTCGACCTTGACGGCGGCCTCCTTCCACGGGTCTACGACCTCGGGCCGGGCGGCCTCGGGCGGCGGCATCGCCGGCTCGACCGCCGCGCGGCGCGGCCGCGACCAGTAGAGCGCGGCCACCGCGACGACCAGCGCCGACGCCAGCGCCAACCACAGAATCCGCCTCGACTCTTCTGCGCGCATGAAACTCCAGACCGCCGTCAGGATGGGGCCGGCCCGCGGGAGAATGTTCGGCCGACGTTGGTTAGATGTTAGAATCCGCCGGGCGGTACGACCGCCATTTTGCCCGACGCCCGGTGTCAGACTTCTGCTTTATGTCTGACATCTTCATTGCGTTTTCGCGCCGCGACCGACAACCGAACAGACGCCGTCGCCTCCGATGTCCTCCGACCGCTTCATCACCGAGCGCAAGGGCGCGTGGCAGCGCCTCGAAGACCTGCTGAGGCTGCTCGACCGCTCGGCCCTGCGCCGCCTCGACCGCGAGGAGGTGCGCGAACTCGGGCGCATCTACCGGCGCACGGCCTCCGACCTCGCCATCGCGCGCGCCGAATCGCGCGACCCGCGACTGGTCAACTACCTCAACAGCCTCGTCATCCGCGCGCACGGGCGCATCTACCGGGCCGACCCCGTCGAGGGCCGCCGCCGCGTCCGCCGCTTCTTCGCGCGCGACTTCCCGCGCACGTTCCGCAGGACGTGGCGCTTCACCTTCGTCGCCTTCGCCACCTACACGCTCTTCGCCGTGCTCTTCTTCGTCGGCACGACGCGCGACGCGGAGTTCTCGGAGCTGGCCGGCGTCGACCCGCTCCAGCGGCAGGAGATCATCGAGCGGCGCCCGCGCTGGTGGGAAGACCTCAACGACGCGAGCCAGATCGGCTCGACCTTCATCGCCACGCACAACCTGCGCGTGACCTTCATGGCCTTCGCCTACGGCGCGCTCTTCGGCCTCGGCACGCTCTGGGCGATGGCCTTCAACGGGGCGGCCCACGCCTCGGTGCTGGCGCTCACCTACCGCGCCGGCTACGGCCACGAGCTGGCGACCTTCATGGCCGGGCACGGCGTCGTCGAACTCTCGTGCATCTTCATCGCGGGCGGGGCCGGGATGCTCTTCGGCACGGCGGTGCTCTTCCCCGGCGACCTCTCGCGCCTCGACAACCTGCGGCTGCGCGGCCGCGAGGCCGTCCAGCTCATCATCGGCTGCGTGCCGCTGCTCGCCGTCGCCGGCCTCATCGAGGGCTTCATCTCGCCGGCCGCCATCCCGCCCGCCGTCAAGTACGCCACCGCCGCCGCCACCGGCGTCGCGCTCTACTCTTACCTGCTCTTCGCGGGTCGTGAGTCCGAACGGGGGAAGGACTGAGGAAGGGTTACTCCGCCGGCTGCCGCCTCGCGCCCGCGGACGTTTACGACGGCGTCCGAGCTCCCGCGGCAATAAAGTCGGCGGGCGTTTGCGCGCTACAGCAGGCCGCGCTCTTTGACGCGGATGTAGGTTTCGAGGAGCTGGGGGACGAGGGCGGCGGCCGTCACGTCTAAGGCGAGGCCGCCCTGCGCCTCGACGTGGCGGAGCGCGGCCTCGCGCTGGTGCATGATCTCCTCGGCCACCGACTGCTGGAAGAGGTCTTGGGCGGAGGCGGGCGCGGCGCGCACGGAGGCGCGCAGGTCGCGGTCGGCGATGGTCACGACGAGCGGCAGGTGTCTCGGCCGCAGGATGCGCAGGGAGGCGAGCAGCTCGCGCGAGCCCTCCTCGTCAACGAGGTCGGTGAGGACGACGACGAGCGAGCGCCGCTTGCAGTTGGCCGCGACGAACTCGAAGGCGCGCGTGTACGAAGGCTCGATCAGCTCGGGCTCGACGGCGTGGAGGGCTTCGAGGACGGCCTCCATCTGCTCGCGCCCTTTCGCCGGCGGGACGAAGCCGCGGATGCGCCGGCCGAAGACGGCCACGCCCGCCTGATCGCCCGCGCGCTGCGCCGCGCTCATCAGCGCCAGCGTCGCGTGGATGGCCGAGTCGAACTTCGACTCCTGCTCGATGCGCCCCGTCATCAGCCGGCCCGCGTCCAAGGCGACGAGGATGGTCTGGTCGCGCTCGATCTGATACTGCCGCGTGGTGAGCTTGCCGCGCCGCGCCGTCGCGCTCCACGAGACGTGGCGCAGCTCGTCGCCCGGCACGTATTCGCGCAGCGACTCGAAGTCGCGCCCCTCGCCGCGCCACGCCGCGCGCCGCTGCGCCGCGACGAGCGAGCGCGCGCCGAGCGCCTTCAGCTCGGCCTCGCGCGCGCGCCGCAGGTTCGGGTAGACCTTCACCGTCGATTCGTCCCCGGCGCGCGCCTCGCGCCACACCAGACGCAGCCTTGAGAGGTGGCGCACGGCGACGCGCCCGAACGCGAAGCGGCCCCGCCGCGGCGGCCTGACCGCGTAGACCATCGCCCGCGACTCGTGCGCCGGCACGCGCATCTCGGCCTCGCGCCCCGAGGCGAGCGCGAGTTCCGGCGGGTACTCGTCCTTGACCTTCAGCCTGAGCGCGCGCCCCGTGCGGTTGCGGACGTGAACCGTGACCTCCGTCTCGGCCCCGATGTGGAAGCGCCCGCCGAACTCGCGCTCGACCTCCACCCCCTCCGGCAGGCGGCTCAGGCGGCTGTCCGCGAAGGCGACCGCCAGCAGCATCAGATCGTAAGAGACGGCCGCCCAACGCAGCCCCGGCCGCCCCCACGACAGAGAGATCGGCACGAAGCCGAGCGCCAGCAGCGCGTAGAAAAGTCTGGTGAAGACGAAGGGCATAGTTTTTAAGTCCGGCGTTCCGGGTTCGGGGGTTTCAAGTTAAAAACCGTCTCCGTCTTTAACTTGAACCTCGGAACCCGGAACGCAGGGCTTTACGTCCGGACGGTCATCATCGTGGCGAGCATCGTGGCGACCAGTTTTTCCGTGTCGCCGCGGCGCGCGAAGAAGTCGCCGGCGCAGACCGTGACGTTGCGGCCGGGGCGCAGGACGCGGGCGCGGGCCGAGAACGAGTCGCCGGCCGACGGGGCCAGAAGGTTCAGCTTGAACTCGATGGAGAGCACCTCCGCGCCCGGCTCGGCGAGGCTGAGCGCCGCGTAGCCGCAGGCCGAGTCCACGACGGCCGCGACCACGCCGGCGTGCAGGTAGCCGTGCTGCTGCGTCAGGTCTTGGCGGAACGCCAGCTCGATCTCGACCTCGCCGGCCGCGACCCGCGCGAGCCGCGCGCCCAAAGTCTCCATCGCCCGCTGCCGCGCGAAGCTCGCCCGCACGCGCGTCTCGAAGTCGGGGTCACGGGGCTGAAAAAGCATAAGGCAGTAGTCAGTAGTCAGTAGTCAGTAGTCAGTAGTCAGTAGTCAGTAGAAAGACCTTCGGGGGCGTGTCGTCAGCGTGTCGGCGTCAGCACACTCAGCGCGGGGCGCTACTGACTACTGACTACTGTCTACTGACTACTTCATCGCGGCACCTCGACGTTGCTCAGGATGTCGGTGATGACGCCGTCGGTGGTCGCGCCTTCGAGCTCGGCCTCGGCGCGCAGCGAGAGGCGGTGGCGGAGGACGGGGCGGGCGATGTCGCGCACGTCGTCGGGCGTGGCGAAGTCGCGCCCGCGCATGGCCGCGAGCGCCTTCGCGCAGAGCAGCAGCGCGACCGAGGCGCGCGGGCTGGCGCCGTAGGAGACCGAGGGGTGCTCGCGCGTGCGGCGCGTGATCTCGACGAGGTAGCGCTGCACGCCCGGCTCCATGTGCGCGCGGCGCACCTCGGCGCGGCAGCGCATGACGGCGTCGGCTTCGGCCAGCGGCCGGATGTCCACCTGTTCGAGCCGGCGCGCGTTGAAGCCCGCGTCCCAGTTGCCGACGATGCGCGCCTCCTCGTCGGCCGAGGGGTAGCCGACGACGACCTTCAGAAGAAAGCGGTCGAGCTGCGCCTCGGGCAGCGGGTAGGTTCCCTCGTACTCGATGGGGTTCTCGGTGGCGAAGACGGTGAAGAGCGGCGAGAGCTGGTGCCCCTCGCCGTCGATGGTCACCTGCCGCTCCTCCATCGCTTCGAGGAGCGCGGCCTGCGTCTTCGGCGGCGTGCGGTTGATCTCGTCGGCGAGCAGCACGTCGGTGAAGACCGGCCCGCGGCGCAGCGAGAAGCTGGCCGTCGCGGTGTTGAAGACGTTCGTGCCGGTGATGTCGGAGGGCATCAGGTCGGGCGTGAACTGGATGCGGCCGAAGCCGGCCCCGACGATGCGCGCCAGCGTCTTGACCAGAAGCGTCTTGGCCGTGCCCGGCACGCCTTCGATGAGCGCGTGCCCCTCGGCGAGCAGGGCCACGAGCACGTGCTCGACGACCTCGTCCTGCCCGACGACGACCTTGCGCAACTCCGTCTGGATGTGCTCGACCGTGGAGGGGACGTATTGAAGCATTTTCGATTGGCGGTTTGAGATGTTTGGTTTGGATTTAGGGTGAACGAGCGAGCGTATCAGAACACAGAAAATCGAAAATCAAAAATCGAAAATCACCGCGCCTGCCGAATCTCGCGCGAGCGCATGAGGATGCCGAGGTCGCGTTCGAGTTCGCGCAAGTGCCGGGCGAGCTCGACGGCGCGGCGCGGGCGCAGGCGCGCGCCCGCGGCCGCCTCGTCGCACTCGCGCAGCAGCGCTTCGAGGCGGCGCGCGTCTTTGCCGGAGCGGGCCGCGACGCGCGCGGCGAGCTCCGAGGTGGGCGCGGACGCCGGCAGCCCCGCGTAGCGGGCCAGCGCGCGGCGCGTGCGCGCGTAGATGTTCTCGACGGCGAGGTCGTAGGCGCGCGCGCGTTGTTGCAGCTCGGCCATCGAGGCGACGAATTCGAGCTTCGAGCGGCGGTCGACGTGCGGCGCCGGGAGCGGCCGCGCGAAGCGCCGGCCCCGCGTCCAGACCAACGCCAGCGCGACGACGCCGAGCTGCGCGAACATCCAGAGGATGGGCGTCCCGGCGAAGTAGGCGAACATCTCGTTGCGCGTCGTGCCGTAGCCCTGATGATACTCGTCGAAGGCGACGAGGCCGCCCGCGCCGGCGACGACGTTGACGGCGAGGATGAGATTGTCGGCGCGGTTGATGCCCGCGTTGGCGACCACGTAAGGGTCGCTCAGGACGACGACGCGGCCGCGGCCGACGGCGTAATCCACGAGCAGCGCGCCGTCTCCGCCGAGCGGCAGGTGCTCGACCGGCGCGGGCGAATCCTCCTGCTCGCCGGCGGCCGCCTCGTCCCCGCCCGCGGCCGGCGGCGCGGGCGGGGATGTTTCTTCGCCCCCCTCCCGCCGCTCTTCCGCGGCGGCCCCGTCGCGCGGCGAGGCGCCGGGCGTCGGCTTCGGAGGCGGAGGCCCGCCGTCGCCGGCGACGGGGGCGACCGCCTCGAACTTGCGGACGCGCAGGCGGCCGGCGAAGCGCGAGCGCGTCACCTGCGCCACGTCGCGCGTGAGCGCCGTCGGCTGCGAAGGCTCGGCGAGCGAGACGCCGCGCGTCATCGCCTCCACGTCGGCCGCGACGACGCCGGGGCCGGGGTGCTCGGAAACGTCCGACCAGACGCGCCAGCCGCCCGAGGGCGGGAGCAGGCGCGAGTCCGGCTCGCGGTCGACGACGACGAGGCGGCCGCCCTGCCGCACCCAGTCGAGCAGTTGCGCGGCCTCCTCCTTCTCGAAGGGCTGGCGCGTCGGGCCGACGACGACGAAGGTCGAGGGGCGCTCGCCGCCGGCTTCGAGCAGCGCCGACGGCGGCCGCCCCCAGCGCACCACGCCGCGCCCCGTCTCCTGCAAATACTCGAAGAGGGCGCGCATGCCCGTCGCGCCCGCGTTCATCGTCGAGCGGTCGGGCGCGAACTCCCAGTCGCCCGGCCGCTCGACGCGCACGTACGAGGCGGCGTTGAGCGCCACGAGCGCGACGACGACCACGACGAACGTCAGGAAGATGGCTAGGCGGCCCTTCATAAAAACAGTCCGGGGTCTCAACCCAAAGACAGGTTCCCGCTTTCGACCCGGGACTCGAAACTTCAGGCTTGAGACTTGGCGAGCGCGCCTCGGCAGCGCGCGCGGAAGTCGGCCCAGTCGGTCTCGGTCGCGTCCTGCGCGCCGTACCAGTGCAGCTCGTAGTTGAAGGTGAGCGGCAGCAGCTCCGGGTAGAGGCCCGGCGCGCTCCGGCGGACGGCTTGCAGGTAGTCGCGGTTGGTCTTGTGCTGCGCGAGGCGGATGACGCGGCGGTCGCCCAGCTCGCAGAGCAGCGCGACGTAAGCCTTGCGGATGGCCGCCCGCAGGTCGCCGTCGCGGGCGAGCCGCTCGGCCTCTTCGAGCAGGTCGGCCGCCGTCTGGTCGGCCTCCAGACGCTCGCCGAGGACGACGCGCGCCTCGCGCCGCCGCCCCTTCCGCGGCCCGCGCTCGCGCCGCCGCCAGAAGCGCCAGAAGACGTAGGCGAGCAGCGCGAACGCGAGCGCGAAGACCAAGATTTGCGCGGCCCGCGACAGCCCGCCCTGCGTGCCCGGCCGCAGCGGCTCCATCTCGGGGATGAGGCCGCGCAGCCACTCGAAGAAGCGCTCCACGAGGCGCTGGAGCGCGCCGCCGCGCGCCGTCTCGCGGTTGTACTCGGGCCGGCGCAGGATGGTGTTGAGGCGCCCCTTCTCGGCGTCCTTGTCGCGCCCCGCGCCCGCGCCGCCCCCGGCCTCGGCGAGCCGCGCTTCGAGCGCGACGAGCCGCGCGGCCAGCTCGCCCAGCTTCTCGGGCCGCGCCTCGTCGCCCGCCTTCTCGTAGGCGTCGAGCGCGTCGTGCAGCCACGCGTTATTCACCTCGACGGCGCCGCCCGCCCACTCGACCCGCTCCGACCTCGGCAGCGCCTCCCGCACCAGCCCGAAGACCTCCGCCTCCCACCCCGCGTCGCGCTCGGCGCCGGCGAGTTCGTCGAGTTCGAGCGCCGCCTCGTGGACGCGCCCGCGGTAGTCTTCGAGCGTCGCCGCCCGCTGCCCGGCCCGCGCGGCGTGCGCGAAGGCGAAGGCGGCGAGCGCCGCCGTCAACAGCGCGGCGAGGCGGGCGGGCCTGTGCGTCGGCGATTTCATGCGCGGTCGGTGAGGCCGAGCACCGAGCCGGGGGGCGCGGGCGGGCGCGGGGCGGGCGGCGGGGCCTCGGCCGCGATGGCCGGGGCGAGCGGCGCGTTGACGCCGCGGGGCAGCGAAGGGATTTCGCCGAGCCTCTGCGCCGCCAGCAGTTCGATGTCGTAGCCCTCGTGGCGCACGCGCTCGTCCACGTAGAGCAGCGAGAGCCCCATCGTCCAGACCGGCGCGAGCAGGATGACGCTCAGTTGCAGGGCGACCTCCGCGCCGACCGTGTACCAGACGGGCAGCCGCGCCGCGTCCATCGTGAACGGGTTGAGGCCGCGCAGGTAGGCGGCCCAGCCCAGAGGGACGAAGAGTAGTGAGAGCGCCGAGTAGCCGCCGACGAGCGTGAATAAAAACATCGCCATCAGCCGGCGGACGTTGCCGCGCGCCAGCACGACGCTGCGGCCGATGGAGTCGAAGACGCCGCGCCCCTCGACCATCATCACCTGCGGGACGTAGGCCGCCCGCCCTGACGTGAAGAAGAAGAGCCACACCGACAGCACGGCCGTCCCCAGAGTGAAGACGACGGCGGCGACCGCGGCCAGCCACGTCGGGCCGCCCGTGCCGGCGAAGAGCAGCGCGCCGCCCACGAAGAAGATGAGGAGCACGAGGTACCAGAGGAAGATGGCCAGCCCGGCCGTCACCAGCAGGTAGGCGACCATCGCCAGAGACGCGCCGAGCAGGCCCCAGAAGCGCGAGCGCACGCTGCGGTAGATGAGGCGAGCCGTCACCGGCTCGCCCCACAAAAGGTGCGTCACGAGGTTGCGCGACGCGCCCCCGAGCACGATCAGTTGCGCCAGCAGGCCGACGAAGCGGACGAAGACGCCGGCCACCGCCAGCAGCACGTAGAAGACCAGCCGCTCGTCGCTCTCGGTGAGCGCCACCGAGCGCACCCCGACCGACCACATCACGGCCCCGACGGCCCCGATCAGGACGGGCGGGGCCGAAGCGCGGATGAGCGCCATGAAGTGTCGGCGGTAGAGCCTGACCGTGCGGTCGATCAGGTCGCCGGCCCCCAGCGGCGCGAGTTGGAGTTGTTTGACAGCGGCGCTCGCCACGGGATTCTCCCGCCCGGGCGGCCACGGGCCTTCGGCCGGGCGCGGGCGGGCCGGGATTGTAGCACACGCGCGCGCCTGCCCCGGCCGGCCCCCCGAGACGCCCCCGCGGCTCTTATCCGAATTTTTGAAGGGGCCTTCAAAAATTCGGTTCCGAAGCCTGAATAAGCGTCACGGGAGGGGCGCTCGCGGCGGGCCGCGGCATAATTTTTAATCTTGGATTTTCAACGGTTTATCGTTCGCGGGGCGGGGCCGGGGGGGGCGTGGCGGGCGGTGGCCTTTGAGTTGCGTCTAAGGCGTTCGGGCAATTCTCCTGAGCCAAAGCGTCACAACTTAAGTGGTGTCTTCTGGGTTTAGCTAAACACAACTGAAAGGAATGGTTAGCATGAAAACTCCCATCCGAATCCTGTCCGTGCTGGCCCTCGCGCTCTCACTCTTTACCGTGAGCGCCGTGGCCCAGACGACCACGACGGGTGCGATTGAGGGGACGGTAGTCGACGTCAACGGCGCCGCCGTGCCGGGCGTGACGGTCGCGGTCACGGGGCCGAACCTGATCCGCGAGCAGTCGGCGACGACGAACGAAGAGGGCTACTTCAACATCCCTCAGATTCCGCCGGGCCGCTACACGCTGGTGGTTGAGGCCGCGCGCGGCTTCGGCCGCTTCGAGCAGGCCGATGTCGAGGTCAACCTGACCCGCCGCTCGACCCTCGCCGTCACCCTCCGCCCCGCGGGCGCCACCGAGACCGTCGAGGTCACGGCCAGCTCCGGCGCGGCCGTTGACGTCTCGACCAACACGACCGGCACGAACGTCTCGACCGAGCAGTTCTCGAACTTCCCGACGCAGCGCACCGTGCAGTCGCTCTACAGCATCGCGCCGACCGTCTCGCGCTCGGGCCTGCGCGACGCCTCGGGCCGCGACCGCGACCCGTCCGTCGGCGGCTCGTCCGGCCCCGAGAACAACTACATCCTCGACGGCGTGAACGTCTCCGACCCGGCCTTCGGCGGCTCGGGCGCGAACCTCCCGTTCGAGTTCGTGCAGGAAGTCCAAGTGCTGACCGGCGCTTACGGCGCCGACATCGGCAAGTCCACGGGCGGCGTCTTCAACGTCATCACGAAGAGCGGCTCGAACGACTTCCGCGGCGACGTCTTCGGCTACCTGACGACGAAGGGCATGGTGCGCGAGGTCAAGTCCGAGGCCATCCCCTTCACGGGCGCGGCCCCGAACGGCTTCTCCGAGATCGACGCCGGCGCCGACATCGGCGGCCCCATCGTCAAGGACAAGCTCTGGTTCTTCGCCGCCTTCAACCCGCAGCGCCGCGAGAACTACTTCCTGACGCAGACCTTCCTGAACGAGGTCAACAACGAGATCACCACCCCGTTCTACGCGGGCAAGATCACGTGGGGCCCCTCGATCAACCACACCCTGAACTTCTCGACCTTCGGCGACTTCACGACGCAGGAAGGCCACCTCTTCGGCCTCTCCGGCTTCGGCGCCGACCCGCGCAGCTTCCGCGGCACCATCGAGACCGGCGGCTCGAACTACGCGGCCCGCCTCAACTCGACCTTCTCGCCCAGCTTCATCGGCGAGTTCTCCTTCGGCGCCCACTTCCAGCGCGCCAACACGCTCCCGGAGCTTGACGAGACGCTCGTCACCGACCGCTTCGCCGTGCTGCGCGGCGGCTCCATCGTGGCCCCGGTCGAGTCGGACGTGGTCAACGCCACCGGCCTGCGCCTCGCCTTCGTCGAGGGCTCGGGCGGCACCGTCCAGCGTAACTTCGTGCGGCAGGGCTTCGGCCTTGAGTCGTCGCAGGATCGCGACCGCTACGAGGCGGCCGCCCGCCTCCAGAACATCTGGGGCAAGCACACCTTCAAGTACGGCTTCGAGTTCAACCAGAACCGCTACCGGATCGACACCCGCTCGACCGGCCCGGCGCTGAACTTCAACGCCGAGGGCGTCCCGGCCGCGCCGTACCGCATCGAGAACCGGTGGGCGGTCTGCGCCCGCGACGGCGCCACCGTGACCTGCCCGAGCGCCTCGCGCACGGCCAACGTCCAATTGCTCATCGACGAGGGCGCGCTCGCCGGCACCGGCATCACCACCGCCACGACCGGCACGGTCTCGATCAACCCGACCAACCCGTTCCTCGTCATCGACGTGGTGCGCGCGCGCGACTTCAGCCTCAACACCGGGGGCGAGTTCGTCACGACGAACACCGAGAGCTTCTACATTCAGGACGACTACAAGGTCACGCGCAACCTCCAGCTCAACCTCGGCCTCCGCTGGGACTTCCAGCAGGCCCACTCGCTCGGCGGCCAGCAGTACATCGCGCTGAACGACTTCATCGCGAACCTCCAGCCGCGCCTCGGCTTCATCTGGGACTTCACCGGTCAGGGCCGCGGCAAGGTCTTCGCCAACTTCGCGCGCTTCATCGAGACGCCGATCCCGCTCGACATCAACGTCCGCGCCTCGGGCAACGCCATCCAGAACGACTGGAACCTGAACGTGAGCCGCATCAACGGCGTCCCCGGCTCCGAGGACATCACCAACTTCGGCAACCTCGGCAACCACGTCACGCCGATCGACCCCGGCCTCTCGCCGCAGTCGGTTGACGAGTACACGGCCGGCGTCGAGTACGAGATCATCCGCGATCTGGCGCTGAACTTCCGCGGCATCTACCGCGCGCAGGACAACGTCATCGAGGACGGCTCGTTCGACGACGGCACCACCTACTTCCTCTTCAACCCCGGCCGCCGCGTTGACCCGCTCAACCCGGTCACGACCGAAGACTTGGCCTGCGCCGACCCGGCCATCGGCTGCTTCGGCCGCGCCCGCCGCTACTACCGCGCGCTGGAGTTCTCGGCAACGAAGCGCTTCACGAACAACTACCAGTTCATCGCTTCCTACGTCTTCTCCAGCCTGATCGGTAACTACGAGGGCCTGTTCCGCAACGACAACGGCCAGTCTGACCCGAACATCACCTCGCTGTTCGACCTCGTCAGCCTGCTCAACGGCCTCTACGGCCGGCTCCCGAACGACCGCCCGCACCAGTTCAAGTTCGACGGCAGCTACCGCTGGCCGTTCGGCCTGCTGACGAGCGCCTCGTTCCGCGCGCAGTCGGGCATCCCGTTCAACCAGCTGATCCCGCACCCGCTCTACGGCGACAACGAGGGCTTCGGCCTGCCGCGCGGCACGGCGATCAACCCGCTCACGGGCAGCAACCGCACGCCCACCACCTACAACCTCGACCTCGGCGCGTACTACCCGATCAACCTCGGCGAAGACCGCCAGCTCAGGTTCCAGCTCGACTGGTTCAACGTGACGAACGCGCAGCGCGCCATCCGCGAGGACGACACGTTCCAGATCAACTCCGGCGCCCCCGGCATCCCGCCGACGGGCAACCCGTTCTACGGCACGGGGACGATCTTCCAGTTCCCGTCGGCCCTGCGCCTCGGCGTCAAGTTCCAGTTCTAACCGCTTGCTTTCACGGACCCTCCGGGGCGCGTGGAAGATTCCGGGAGGGGCGAAAATTTTCGCCCCTCCCTTTCTTTATCCTGTGCTATGCTTCGGCCATCATCCTCCGCGACATCAACTGACATCCGCCGTCGGCCGCGTCCGCTCTGAAGGGGTTTTGTGACCATGTTCTTCCCGAAGGCCCGCACTCTTCGCCGCCGCGCCCCCCTCGCCTCCCGCGCCGCACTCCTGCTGCTCGCCTGCCTGCCCGCCGCCGCCCCCGCCCCGGCGCAGGTCGGCGGGACGGAGAGTTCGGGCACGGGCGGCAACCACACCATTCAGGGGCGGCTCGTCGGCCCCTCGGGCCGGCGCTCCGACCTCCGGCTCAAGGTGAAGCTGGAAAGCTCCGGCCACGGCGACCTCTACGTCTTCTCCGACCCGAACGGCAGCTTCCGCTTCACCCTGCTGCGGCCGGGCAGCTACACCGTCGTCGTCGAGGGCGGCGAGGACTTCGAGACGGTGCGCGAGTCGGTGTCGATCGACCCGACCACCATCCGGACGAGGAACGGCATCATCGGCACGCCCTTCTCGCGCCCCATCACGCTGCAAATCTACCTCCGGCCCAAGCGCGAGTCGTCCGACCTCGCCCAGCCCGGCGTGCTCAACGCCGCGCTCGCCAACGTCCCGAAGCAGGCCGCCGAACTCTACCAGCGCGGGATGGAGCACGCGCGCCGCAACGAGCACGAGCGGGCCGCCGACCTCCTCAAGATGGCCGTCGAGGCCCACCCCAACTTCCCGCTCGCCCTCAACGAGCTGGGCGTCACCTACCTCAAGCTGAAGCGGCCCGAGAAGGCGGCCGAGGCGCTCGGCGCGGCCCTCAAGCTCGCGCCCGAGGAACACCACACGCTCGTCGCCTACGGCCGCGCGCTGCTCGACCTCCAGCGCCTCTCCGAGTCCGAGGAGCAGTTCCGCAAGGCCCTCAGCAAGAACGCCTCCTCGCCGTGGGCGCGCTTCTACCTCGGCCTGATCCTCGTCAAGCGGCGCGACCTCGACGGGGCCGAGGCCGAGTTCAAGAGCGCCCTCGGGGCCGGCGGCCCCCAGCTCGCCCTCGCCCACTACTACCTCGGCGGCATCTACTGGAACAAGGGTCAGTACAAGCAGGCGGCCGAGGAGCTGGAGACCTACCTGCGCCTCGCGCCCGACGCGCCCGACGCGGCCCGGCTGCGCGAGACCATCAAGGAGTTCCGCAAGAAGAAGTAGGCGGCCCGCGCCGCCCGAAACGCCCGCCGCGGCGGGCGGCGCGAGACCGCCGCCCGCCCCGCCCGCGCCCCGCGGCCCCGCCCCGGACGCCCTTTCACCCGCCGCAGGTTTCCCCGCCCAATCTTCAGAAATTCGGATGTTGCATTTAAATATCTGAATATTTTCGGCCGCCCGGCCCGCGGCGGCAAAAAATATCTGGGAAAGAGGCGAAATCTTCCGTCCACATTACCGGAACAACTTTTGCCTTTGTGGACGAACGAGCCTATCTATCAACACTGCGCATGTGCCGCTCCAACCCTGCCGCGCGCATGCCCAAGCGAAAGACTCAAGGAGGAGTTTAATGAGTTTTACAAGTTTGCCGGCCACCAGGAATTTTGGCTCGCGCGCGGGTTCGCTCAGCCGATTCGCCGCCGCCACCTTTCTAATCATGGTCGCGACCGCGCTCACGTTGGCCCAAGGCACCCGCGGGGTGATCCGGGGTCAGGTGACCGACCCGAACGGGGCCGCCGTCACCGGCGCGACCGTGCGCCTGATCGACGTCGCTAGGAATCAGGAGATTCGCACCGTTCAGACCAATGACTCGGGCGAGTACCAGTTCCTCGAAGTCGAGCCTGCCACCTATACCGTCGCCATTCAGGCCCCGGGCTTTTCCGAGGCGCGCCTGACCGAGGTCAGGCTCGAACCGAACCGCAACCTCGTGCTCGACGCTTCGCTGAGCGTCGGGACGACGACCGAAGAGGTCACGGTCACGGCCTCGCAGGAGTTGGTCGACACGACGTCGCCGACGCTCGGCACGACCGTGGAGCAGAAGCGCGTCGTTGACCTGCCCCTCAACGGGCGGCAGGTGCTCAACCTCGCGCTGCTCCAGCCCGGCGTGACCACGTCGAACGCCACCGGCTTCGGCGGCGGCGTCGGCATCCGCGTCAACGGCAACCGCGGCGTGGAGAACAACATCACGCTCGACGGCGGCAACAACAACGAGGTCGCCGTCGGCAGCACCACCGGCGCGCAGCCGCGCCCCGACGCCGTGCAGGAGTTCCGCCTCCTGACCTCGAACTTCGAGGCCGAGTTCGGCCGCAACACCGGCGCGGTCATCAACGTCGTGACCCGCTCTGGGACGAACGACTTCCACGGCAACGCGCGCATCTTCTACCGCCCGACCTTCCTGTCGGCCGCGCGCTTCTTCGACCAGAACGACCCGACCGACCCCGTCCGCCGCAACGTCGGCGACTGCCCGACCAACATCGCCGAGCAAACCCGCGAGCTCTGCGACAAGCGCCGCCCGTTCGAGCGCAAGGAGATCGGCGGCAACTTCGGCGGCCCGATCTACCTGCCCCGCTTCGGCGAGGGCGGCCCGGCCCTCTTCAAGGGCCAGAACAAGGCGTTCTTCTTCGTTGACTACGAGCGGCGCGCCCAGCTGATCGGCGCCTCGCAGACGGTCTCGAACCTGCCGACGGCGGCCGAGCGCGCGGGCGACTTCAGCGGCCTCGGCTTCCCGCTCATCGACCCGCAGACGGGCGCGCCCTTCCCCGGCAACATCATCCCGGAGAACCGCATCTCGCCCATCGCCCGCTTCTACAACCAGTTCATCCCGGTCACGAACGCCACGGGCACGGCCTCGGTCGGGGCGGACGAAATCACCAACTCGCACTTCCTGACGGCTCGCACTGACTTCCTGATCAACAACGCGCAGAGCCTCAACGTCACCTACAACTTCTTCGACGACACGGTCTTCCAGCCGTTCGCCTTCGGCGGGGCCTCCGTCCCCGGCTTCGGCGCGCTGAACCTGCGCCGGACGCAGAACGCCGTCGTGCGCCACACGTGGAGCGTGACGCCGAACCTCGTCAACTCGTTCCTCGTCAACTACGCGCGCAACAACCAGCCGGGCGTCGCCCCGGCCAACGCGGTCTCGCCGTCGCAGATCGGCTTCACCGGCAACTTCATCGCCAACGAGGGGCTCGCCGGCCCGCCGTTCATCGTTTTCAACGAGCGCGGCTTCAACCTCGGCAACTCGATTCAGGGGCCGCAGACGCGCGTCACCGAGAACCACCAGCTTCAGAACTCGGTGAGCTGGGCCACCGGCCGCCACAACTTCAAGTTCGGCGTTGACGGGACGCTCTACCATCAGGATCAGACGTTCCTCTTCGTTAATCAGGGCATCCTGACCTTCTGCGGCTCGTGCGGCCTGAACACCACGGGCGACGACTTCGCGGACTTCCTGATCGGCAACTCGCCGGCCGCCGTCCAGACCGGCTCGAACGGCCTGCGCGACTTCCGGCAGTCGGCCTACGCCGCCTTCGCTCAGGACACGTGGAGACTGACCGACGCGCTGACGCTCTCGCTCGGCCTGCGCTACGAGTACACCTCGCCGCTCACCGACCTCGCGAACCGCGTCACCTTCTACCGCCCCGGCGCGACCTCGCAGCTGCTCACCAGCGGCCAGCTCATCGCGCCCAGCGGCGCGCGCGTCATCATCCCTGAGGGCGGCCGCGCCCCGAACGGGCTGGTCTACGTCGGCGACCCCGACCCGGTCCTCGGCGGCACCGTGCCCGAGGGCGGCGTGGCGAAGGACTTCAACAACTTCGCCCCGCGCGTCGGCTTCGCCTACGCGCCCTCGTTCGAGGGCGGCTTCGGCCGCAGCCTGCTCGGCGACCGCAAGACGGTCATCCGCGGCGGCTTCGGCGTCTACTACGGCGCCATCGTCGGCGACACGGCGCTCCAGCAGTTGACGGCCATCGGCTTCAGCGGCACGGACGCCTTCTTCTTCCCCGGCAGCGGCACGCTGTCCGACCCGTTCGGCCCCGACCCGTTCCCGAACTTCGGCGGCGCGGGCGAAGACCCGGATCAGGGCCAGTTGCCGAACCCGTTCGAGGCGACCGAGAACTTCGTCTCGGCCCCGCTGAACCAGTTCGCGCAGCCGATTGACCCGTTCATCCGCACGCCGTACACCTACCAGTACAACCTGACGGTCGAGCGCGGCTTCGCGACCGACTACGTGATCAGCCTCAGCTACGTCGGCAACCGCGGGAAGAAGCAGTACGTCCGCGAGCAGGTCAACCCGTCGCTCGGGACGTTCTTCCCGTTCGCGGCCAACGACCCGCGCGCCAGCATGATCCCGCGCACGAACAACGCCAACACGCGCCGCGCCAACGACGACATCCGTCTCGGTCTGGTGCAGTTGGTTTCCGGGGCCAACTCTTGGTACGACGCCTTCGAGGCGAACTTCCAGAAGCGGCTCGGCAACGACGGCCTGACCTTCCAAGCCGCCTACACCTTCTCGAAGTCGATCACCGAGGCCGACACGCAGCGCGGCCAGCTCGACCTGCTCGACCGCCGGTTCGGCCGCGCCCTCTCGTCCGAGGACGTGCCGCACCGCTTCGTCCTGAGCGGCCTCTACGACATTCCGTTCACGCGGAATTTCACCGGCCTCAAGAAGGTTCTGTTCGGCGGGTTCACCATCGGCGGCATCTACACCGCCGAGTCGGGCCGGCCGTTCACGGTGCAGAACCCGTTCGACACGACGGGCACGGGCGGCGCGCTCCTGAGCTTCGCCGACCTCGGGGAGGCCTACCAGCAGCTCGACCCGCGTGACGAGGAGCGGGCCTTCAACCAGAACGCCTTCGTGGCCTTCGGCAACCCGGCCGTGGTCGGCACCGACCTGCGCGGCCGCTTCCGCCGCGGCACCGCGGGCGCGAACCAGTTCCGTGCCAACAACGGGATCAACAACATCGACCTGATCCTGATCAAGCGCACGGCGCTCAGCGAGACGACCAACCTCGAACTCCGCTTCGAGGCGTTCAACGCCCTCAACCACACCCAGTTCGGGCCCGACGGCACGACCGCGGCCGGCATCACGGGTATCAACCTGAACCTGACCAGCCCGAACTTCGGCAAGTACATCTCGGCGCGCGAGTCCCGCGTGGTTCAGCTCGCCGCACGCTTCTCGTTCTAACGAGCGGTTCACGCCACGGGCGTTTTAAAAGCCTGCCGGGTCAACCCCGGCAGGCTTTTTTGTCCCCGCCCCCCGGAATCGCCCGATTTCCGACGGGAGTCGGCGGGTGGCTCCGCGGAGCCACCCGCCGACTCCGCGGAGCCGACCGACGACTCCGTGGAGTCGAGCCGCGACTCCCGGGAGTCAAGGTTTGACTCCGAGGAGTCAATCCGCGACTCCGCGGAGCCGACCGACGACTCCCGGGAGTCGTCGGTCGGCTCCGCGGAGTCACGAAGTCACTCCCGGGAGTTATTTGATGGCTCCCCGGAGTCGGGCGCGGATTCAAGGGGGGTGAGGCTGCCGGCGCGGGCGGCGGGCGGCCACGGGCTTCGGGACGCGCCCACGCAAAAGGGGCGGGCCGCGCCCGCCGCCTCAAGCTTCAACCGGGCTTGAGGCGGCGGGCGCGGCCCG
>Ga0196977_1000046_pt1 | contig 87786 bp, 89 predicted proteins | sample S3v_1013CmetaG_FD_148634 | JGI IMG/M metagenome (GOLD analysis project Ga0196977, IMG submission 148634) | Soil microbial communities from Anza Borrego desert, Southern California, United States - S3+v_10-13C | ecosystem: Environmental > Terrestrial > Soil > Desert | place: USA: California...
GACTGCACCGAGAACTGCGGCGCTTCCCAGTGGCCCGTGACCACCAGGATCGCGCGCGGCTTCACGCCGAGCTCCGCGGGCAGGCCGGCCAGCGCCTGCTCGAGCTTGTCGAACTGCCGGCGGAACGGGCCGTCCAGCCAGGGCCAGGGCCCGCCTCCGTGCGACAGGAAATACGTGGGTAGTCGTCGCATCACAGGCTCCTCAGTTGGCCGGCTCGCGTCTTCGCGGACAGGAAGGCGAGGTGCGGGTTGCGCTTGAGGTGGTTGTCGAGCGCCCAGGCGCCCGGGCCCGCCACCGAGATGAAGAGGAACAGGAAGCTGTAGAGCACCGCGAGCTCGCCCGCGTTCAGGATCGGCAGCAGCACGTTGCCCTGCGGCGCGTGGCCGATGAAGTAGGCGAACGCCATGAGGCCCGAAAGCACGAAGGCGGCGGGTCGGGTGAGCAGGCCCAGGATCAGCAGCGCGCCGCCGAAGACCTCCAGCATGCCCGCGACACCGGCGAGCGAGAGTAGCGGCACGTTGGCGAACATCTCGATGTACGGCGCCTGGAAGAGCTTGGTGGTGCCGTGGGCGATGAAGAGGTAGCCCGCGACGATACGCAGCGCGCCCAGGGCGCGGGGCTGCCAGGTGGATTGGAACGAAGTGAGAGTGGTCTGCATGATTTCTCCTTAAGGGGACGGGTATGGGATGGGGATGCTGCGCACCAAATGCGTCGGAAACATCATTTTCGGTCTTCCACACCCTCAAAGAAAGTGGGATAGTTTAGGCAATCAATATCTACATACTAGATAAACGCCCGCTCGTCCCCCGTCCCCTCGCCCATGCACGCCATCACCATCGACCAGCTCCGCGTCTTCCGCCGCGTCGCGGAAACCGGCAGCTTCTCGGCCGCGGCGCGATCGCTGCACCGCGCGCAGTCCGCCATCACCTACGCGGTGCAGAAGCTCGAGGACCAGGTGGGCGCGCAGCTCTTCGACCGCAGCGCCTACCGTCCGGTGCTGAGCGAGGCGGGCCGCGCGTTGCTGCCACGTGCGGTCCGCATCCTCGAGGAGCTGTCGGCCTTCGGCGCGCAGGCGAGCGCCATCGCGGGCGGGCTCGAGCCCGAAGTGGCGCTGGTCGTGGACTCGATCTACTCGACACCTTCGCTGGTGGCGGTGCTGCAGGACTTCCGCGCCGAATTCCCCGCGGTGTCGGTGAAGATCATGGTCGAGTCCCTCGGGGCCACCGCGCAGTGCGTCCTCGAAGGCGGGGCAGACCTGGGCGTCACGCTCGACTTCGCCGCAGCCATCGCCGATCTCGACACGACGCCCATGGGAGAGGTCGAGCTCGTCCCGGTGGCGGCACCGGGCCACCCGCTCGCCGCGATCCGCGGCCGCATCGAGCCGGAGCGTTTCCGCGACGAGCTCCAGCTGGTGCTCACCGACCGTTCCAGGCTCACAGAGGGCAAGCAGTACAGCGTCTTCGCCACGCGCACCTGGCGCCTCGCGGACCTGGGCGCGCGCCACGAGATGCTGCTGGCGGGCCTGGGCTGGGGAAGCATGCCGATCCACATGGTCGATGACGACCTCGCCGCGGGGCGTCTGGTGAAGCTCGACATTCGCAGGCCCGATGGGATGGCGAAGCTGCCGCGGCCAGGCGTGGTGCTCGCCCGGCGCAGGGACAAGGTGCTGGGACCGGCGGGGGCGTGGCTGGCTAAACGCCTGCTGCTGGGAGGCGCCCTGCCGGAAAAGAAGGCAACGGCGAAGCGACGCGCCAAGGAAAGCGGGGCCGCGCCCACGAAGGCGCGGCCCCGCCCGGCTTCGCGGAAACGCTAGGCTGCCTCGCGCACCGGGTCCTTCGGCGGCACCGGCGCATAACGCGACAGGCGGCTGGTGCTGGTGGCCTGCCCGTGCGTCATCGCCTCGAGCAGCGCCTCGAATCCCAGCATCAGGGCGAGCGGCACCTCGGCGCGGACGATGACGTCGCGGCCGCGCGCGCACTCCTCCAGGATCCGCCCCTGGCGCATCTTCAGCTCGTTCAGCACGTGCCACGCCCATTGGCGGCGCGTGACGATGCGCACGTGCATGATCGGCTCGTACAACGGGTCGCCCGGGATGTAGCGGATCCTGGGTCCCCGCACCTCGATGCCGTCGCCGTAGATCTCCTGCAGCACGCGCGTGGGCCCGGCGAGCGCCTCCTCGTTCGCGGCGAAGATCGCGAGCCCGCGGTCGAGGGGCTCGGAGACGACGTCGTCGCCTTGCGGCAGCGCCTCGCGCGCCTGGCGCGCGAATTCGAGCTGGGAGCGGGAATCGCGCAGGCGCGCGAGCGTCTCGAGCGGGTATTGGTAGTACATCGGAAGCTCTCCTCTCTTCTTATCGGTCGTGGTGGCCCGAAGCCTCGGGCTGGTAGTGCATCTCCACCACGCGGATCTCGCGCGTGGTGCCGTCGGGCATGTCGATGCTCGCGAAGTCGCCCACGCGGCGTCCCAGCAGCGCGCGCCCCACCGGCGAGAGCAGCGAGATGCGCCGCTCCTGCAGGGACACGTCCTGCGGATAGACCACGGTCACGCGATGCGTGGTGCCGCCGTCGCGCTCGCGGAAGGACACGGTCGAGTTCACCGTCACCACGTCGGCGGCGATGCGCTCGCGCGGCACGATGTCCGCCTCGGAGGTGACCAGCTCGAGCAGCGCGCCGAGCGCGGTCAGGTTGCGGCCGTCGTCGGGCATCCGCGAGCCCAGCTCGCGGATGCGGGCGGCGTCGAGCTCGGTGATGACCGGAAGGGTCGTTGACATCTGGTTTCTCCTTTTCTTTTCATGCCGCGATGAAGGGCGCGTCGCGGGGGGACTGCCGGTGAAGCACCGGCTCGCCTTCGTCGTGCACCACCATCACGGGGACGCGGGACCGATCGATGAGGCGCCGCACGACCGAGCCGCGGAAGAAGTCCGCAAGCCCGCGTTGCCGCCGGTTGCCGACCACGATCATGTTGAAGCCGCCGCGCTGCGCATGCCATGCGATCGCATCGGCGGGATCGCCAAACTCCACCTCCGCCGTGTGCTGGATGCCCGCGGCGGACAGGGCTTCGCGCGCGGGCTCGAGCATGCGTTGGCCGATCGCGCGATGCGACCGGACCATCGCCCCTGCCGCGTGCAGCAGCGAAGGGTCGTCGAGCACCGGCGATTGCACGTTCAGCAGGCACACCTCGATCGGAGAGGCGCCCAGGTGCTCGGCCACGTACTCGACGGCCTGGCGGGATGCGCGGGAGCCGTCGTAGGGGATCAACAAGGGACTGAAGTACATGGCTTTCTCCTTTCCGTAGCGGGGTGCCACGATAGGAATGGTGCGGGTTCGCGGCGGCATTGATAAGGTAGTGCGCGCGCACAAGATCGTTTCGCTGCTGGAACCAATGGGCGATTAAATTCGCCATTGCGTGCCGCCAAGCGGATAATCGAGGGCCATGGAAGACCTGCAGAACATGGCGATCTTCGCGGCCGTGGTGGAGGCGAAGAGCTTTTCCGAGGCCGCGCGCCGGCTGGACGTGTCGAAGTCGGTAGTGAGCAAGGCGATCTCGCGCCTGGAGCGCTCCATCGGCGCGCGCCTGCTGAACCGGACCACCCGGGCGATGAGCCTCACCGAGGCGGGTAGCGTCTTCTACGCGCATTGCGCGCGCATCGTCGAAGAGCTCGAGCAGGCACGCCTCGCCGTGGGGCAGTTCCATACCGAGCCGCGGGGGCTGCTGCGCATCAGCGCGTCGGTCGCCTTCGGCACGCTCCACATCGCGCCGGCGCTGCCCGTCTTCCTCGCCCGGCATCCCGAGGTCCGCATCGACATGGTGATCGGCGATCGCTTCGTGGACCTCGCCGAGGAGCGCTTCGACCTCGCCATCCGCATCGCCCGCGAGCCGGCGCAGAACCTGGTCGCGCGAAAGCTCGCGGCGGTGAACCGCAAGATCGTGGCGACGCCGGAATACTTTCGCCGCCATGGCGTGCCCCGCGAGCCGGCGGAGCTCGCCGCGCACAACTGCCTCACCTACACGCACTTCAACCCGCAGGAGCAATGGAAGCTGCGCGGGCCTGAAGGCGACATCGCGGTGCCGATCAGCGGCAACCTGCGGCTGAACGACGACGAGGCGCTGTCGGCGGCGGTCCTCGGGGGGCTCGGGGTGGCGCTGCTGCCCACGTTCATCATCGGCGGCGACGTGCAGGCCGGCCGGTTGCAGGCGGTGTTATCCGATTACGTTCCGTCGGAGCGGCACATCCACGCGGTCTACCTGCCCAACCGCCACGTGCCGGCGAACGTGCGGGCCTTCATCGATTTCCTGAAGGAGCGCTTCTCGCCGCAGCCTTACTGGGATCAGTAGCCGAAGAATTCCTCGCCGCGGACGTCGTCTTCGTCTATGCCGGCGGCCGCAAGCGCCGTTCGCGCGGCGGCCATCATGCCCGGCGGCCCGGCGATGTAGCACACCGGCGTGGCGAGACCCTCGCTGGCAACGCGCACGAGCTCGCCGTCGAGGAGGCGGCGCTCGCCGCTCCAGGCTTGCCCCGGCGGCAGTTCGGTCATCGTCGCCACCAGGCGGAATCGCGGCCAGGCACGCTCGAGCTGCTGCAGTTGCGCGAGCCACGGCGCATCGGCGGGCTGGCGGTTCGAGTAGAGCAAGGTGAAGCGGCGCGGGTCGCCGGCCTGCATGGCCTGGAGCAACATCGCGCGGAACGGCGTGATGCCGATTCCGCCGGCGACGAAAAGGGCATCGCGAGTCGCTGCCTTGTGCAGCACCATCGAGCCGAAGGGCCCTTCGATCCTGGCCGCTGCGCCGGGCTGCAGCGCGGCGAGCGCCTTCTTGAAGGGGCTCTCGCGCAGCCGTGTTGCCACCACCAGCTCCGGCTCGTGGGGCGCGCTCGCGAGCGAGAGCGTGCGGCGCCCCGCTTCCTCCGGCACACCTGCGTCCCGCGGCAACAGCAGCTCGATGCTCTGGCCGGCCTTGAAGGTGAAGCCCGCCGGGCGCGAAAGCCGCACCGCCAACGTCGCGTTGGCCACGCGCTCCGAACCCAGGATCCGCACCGCCTGCCCCTGCCCGACGGCGACTTGCTCGCTCATGTGCGCCCTTCTCGCGAACCGCGCGACACGCGCGCGAACGCCGAATGGTTGTGGATGGACTCGAAGTTCTCGACTTCGACCGAGTACCGGCCGATACGGGGGTCCCCATCGAGCGCGCGGGCGACATCGCGGGCCAGGTCCTCGGCGAACTTGGGGTTGTCGTAGGCGAGCTCGGTGACCCATTTCTCGTCGGCGCGCTTGAGCAACCCGTAGACGCGGCAGGAAGCGCTCGCCTCGGCGATCTCCACCAGCTCCTCGATGCCGATGCCTTCACCCACTGCGGCGTCGATGGTGACGCGCGAGCGCTGGTTGTGCGCGCCATAGGCGGAGATCGCTTTCGAGCACGGGCACAAACTGGTGGCCGCCACCGCCACGCGCATCTCGAAGCGGGGCGCGAGCCCGGCCTCGCGGCGGATGCGCCACTCGACCTCGCAATCGACCTTGCTGCGCGCACGCGAGACCGGTGCCACGCGCTCGAGGAACCACGTGAAGGCCATGGAAAGCTCGCCCGCGCGGGCGTCCAGGCGCGCCAGCATGTCGGCGTGCATCCGCTCGAAAGCGCCGCGATCGAGCGGCATCGGCTGGCCTTCGAGCAGCTCGACGAAGCGCGACATGTGGGTGCCACGCGTGGAGGCGTCCAGCGCCACCGACATCGAAAAGCCCGCCACCGCCGGCAGGCTGCGGCCGTTCGAGGAGACGACCACGGGGTAGCGCAGGTCCTTCACGCCGGCGGCATCGAGCGCCACGCCGCGCGTGTCGAGCTCGGCCTGGACGTCGTGCAGCTGCCTCAACGGCGCGTTCATTTGCACTCCGGGGATCGGTTGGCTTGGGCCAGGTAGGCGATGACGTCGGCGCGCTCGCGCGGATCATCCACCGAGTACGCCATCGCAGTTCCCGGCACGACGCGTTGGGGATCGGCGAGGAAGCGGTCGAGCGTCGCGGCATCCCAGGAGATCGGGGCGCGCTTCATCGCGTCGGAATAGGGGAAATCCTTCACGGCGCCGGCGCGGCGACCGATGAGGCCGCAATGACGCGGGCCCGCGCGATCCTGGGCGAGCGAATGGCAGCCGCCGCAACGCTCGTATAGCGCGGCACCCCGTTGCGGATCGCCGGCCGCCAGCGCGGCCGCCGACGAAAGCAGCAGCAGCGCCGGGAACCACGGCTGCATCACGAGACGAAAGCTCCGGGCACGGGAATCTCGCCCACGGCGTTGCGCAGGATCGCCCAGTGCATCGCCTCGTCGCCGAGGATGCTCGCGGCGGCCTTGGCGAGGTCGCGATTGTCGAACACCGGCACCGCGCCGAGGTACGCGCTCACCGCGCCCTTCTCGAGCGAGGCGGCGAAGCGCAACACGTCGGCCTGCGTCTTGAGCTTCTCCACGGGGAAAACGTACTTCGCCCTGGCGGCGACGGGCGTGCCGCCCAGCTTCTGCACCGTCCTGGCGAGCACGTCGGCGTGCTCCTTGTGGTGTCCCTGGAAGGACACGGCGAGGTCCAGGACCGGCTTCTGCAGCAGGCCCGATTCGGCGCCCACCTGGTATGCGGCCACGGCCTCCTGCTCTGCCGCGAGCGCGGTGTTGAGGATGCGCACGTCGGATTCGACCGGGCTGCCGGCCTTCGCGGCGAGCACATCGCGTCCGGCAAGCAGCGCGATCGCCGTGCCCGAGAGCACGAGGCCCGACTTGCCGAGGAATGCCCGGCGCGCTTCGACGAGGTTCACGGCGCGGGAGGCTGCAAAGAACGACATGGAGTTTCTCCTTCGGGGTTGTAGGCGTTCAACCCATCGGATGCTCGAAAGCCCTGCCGCGTTACACGCGTTGCCGCGCGCCCGGTCCCTCAGGCGCCGATATAAGGTGCCGATGGACGAGCCGGCAAGCGAAGCCGCGCGCGCGTCGAATGCCGCACCAGCAGCAGCGGCACCGGGCTGATGCGTGCCACGCGGCTGCCGAGCGATCCCGTGACGAGGTTCGCCAGCGCATGGCGGTCGCGCACGCCCATCACCACGAGCAGCGCGCCGCGCTCCTGGGCGATGCGCGCGATCGTCTCGGCGACGGTCCCGATCGCGACTTGAGCGGTGTGGTCGACGCCTGCCTGCGCCAGCGTCTTCGCCGCGTCCACGAGGATGCGCAGGCCTGGCGTGCGCCGTGGCAGGGCCACCCGCCAGGCATGTCGCAACAGGGACGGCGATTCGGTGGCCTTCTCGCTCACATGGAGCAGGTGCACGCAGGCCCCGAGCCCCGCCGCGGTGCGCGCGACGTACCGCGTGGCGTGCACGGAAGGATACGAATCGTCCACTGCCAGGAGCACCTCGGGAGTGGCGAGCGGCGCAGTGCGCAGGTGCGCCTGCAGCAACACGCGCAGGTCGTCGTCCTGGTCCGAATGCGCGAGTGCATACATGGCCTTGGCTCCCGGGTGGAATGAACCCACCGGGAATGGTGCGTCCGTCCTGCCCGGGCGATAAGCCCGTCGCGCGGCACTTCATTGTTTCCGGCGGGGCCGCAATGCCTCGCCACGAAACGCGGCGGCCGCGGCTTTCATCGGATGGGAACTACAATGGAGCGCCCCACGAGACGATCGTGAAACGCGGGGCCCGATCGGTGCATCCAATGGGCACCTCGGCCCCAGGAGCCTTTCGATGTCAGCGCAGCCCAGCGAAATCCCCACCCTTTCGCCCGATGCCGAGCTCATCGCCCGTGTGCGCGCCGGCGACCGTGCCGCCATCGAGGCCCTGGTGCGGCGCTACAACCGCGTCCTCTACCGCACCGCGCGCGCCATCCTGCGCGACGATGCCGAGGCCGAGGAAGTGGTGCAGGAGGCCTACCTCCGGGCGCTTCGCGCGCTCGACGGATTCCGCGGCGACTCCTCGCTCGGCACATGGCTCGTGCGCATCGTCGCCAACGAGGCGCTCATGCGCCGGCGCCGCCTCGCGCGCGAGGCCCAGGTCATTCCCATCGATGCCGAGGCCCAGGAAATGCTCGAGGAAACCGTCGCCGACCCGCATGCAACCCCGGAGCGCCAAGCGATGAATTCCGAGATGCGCCGCGCCCTCGAAAGCGGCATCGACGCCCTGCCCGACCTCTACCGGACGGTGTTCGTGCTGCGCGCGGTCGAGGAGATGACGGTCGAGGAGACCGCCGCTGCGCTCGACCTGCCGCAGGCCACGGTGCGCACGCGATTCTTCCGTGCGCGCGCGCTGCTTCGCGGCGCGCTGGAAAGCCACCTCGATCGCGCTCTCGGCGAAGCGTTCGCCTTCGATGGCGAGAGGTGCGACCGCATCGTCGCGGGAGTGCTGCAGGCCCTCGCGAAACGCTGAGCTTCGGCGATCGCCGCAAACCGCCCCCTGGGCCGGGGGACCTCGCGCCTCATGCGCGAGGCTCCTCGCCGGGCCCGTCGCGATGCATCGCCGCTCGCGACAGCAGCATGTACGTGACGGGGGTCGTCACGAACATGAACAACGCGACCAGGATTTCCAGCCAGGGAAGGCTGCCGTCGCGCAGCCAGGACGCGAGCGCGGAGCCGGCGAGCACCAGGCCGAGGCCGAAGGTTGTGCCCATCGTCGGCGGGTGCACGCGCTCGAAGAACGTGCCCATGCGCAGGAGCCCGATCGCCCCGACGAACGCGAATGCGGCGCCGACCAGCGCCAGCACGGCAGCGGCCGCGCTCACTCGATCACCTCGCCGCGCAGCAGGAACTTCGCCGCCGCCGCCGTGGAGACGAATCCCAGCATGCCGATCACCAGCGCGGATTCGAGGTACACCGTGCTGGAGGCGCGCATCCCGGACACCAGCACCAGCAGCATCGCGTTCACGTAAAGGGTGTCGAGCGCCAGCACGCGGTCCTGCGCGCGCGGACCGCGCAGGAGCCGGAACAGGGCGCACCCCATGGCGAGCGCCAGCAGGGCCTGGGCGAGGACGAGGATGACAGGAACCGGGATCATTCGAGGATCTCCCGCAGGCGCCGCTCGTAGCGCTGCTTGAAGAGGCGGACCCACGCTTCCTCGTCGACGAGGTCGAGCACGTGGATGGTGAGGCGGTTGGCGGGCTCGTCGTAGCGCACCCAGCAGGTGCCCGGCGTAGCGGTGATGATGCAGGCCATGGCGGCGAGCGCCGCGGGATGGCGCGTCTCCAGCGGCAGGTCCAGGAAGCCGGCCTTGCGCCCGCGCGTGCGCGGCACCAGCACGATCCGCGCGACCGCGAAATTCGAGCGCGTGATGTCCTCCATCACCAGCAGCGCCAGCTCGAGGGCGCAGCGGATGCGCCGCAGGAGGCGGCTCATCGCGAAAGCACCTTGCCGATGTAGCCGTGCGGCGCATGCAGCCCCCGGGCGGTGTCGTGCAGGTAATCCGTGACCGGTCCCGCGGCGGCCGTGAGGGCGAGGCACAAGGCGAGCAGCGCGGCGACCGGCCCCATCTCCGCCAGGTGGATGCGCCGCGGCTCCAGCCGTGCCGCCCAGAAGATGCGCACGCCGGCGCGCGCCATGGCGATGGTGGCGGCGAGGCCCGAAAGCGCCAGCAACGCGAGCAGCGCCCACGCGGTCCCGGGCACCGGATCGGGCGCGAGCAGCGCGGAGAGGAGCGCGAACTTGGCGAGGAAGCCCGGCATCGGCGGCAGGCCGGCGACAAGCAGCGCGCAGCAGGCGAACGCGAGGCCCAGCACGCCCATGGTCGCGGGGATGGCGGCGCCTTCCGGCTCCTGGGGCAGGCCCTCGGGCGCCGCCTCGCCGAAAGCCTCCGCGGTCACGGCGAGGACGTTTGCGCCCGGCGCGCGGGCGCGCTCGATGAGCTCCACCAGCAGGTAGAGCGCCGCGGCACCGAGCGTGGAGACCACGAGGTAATACAGCGCCGCGCCGGTCACCGCGGGAATGTGGGCGCCGATCGCCGCCAGCAGGGTGCCCGAGGACACGAGCAGGCTCGCGCCGGCCATGCGCGCGATGTCCTGCGCGGCGAGCATTGCGCTCATGCCGTACGCCACCGTGGCCATGCCGCCGAAGAGCAGCAGCGTGGCGCCGGTGCCGGCATCGAAGAGCAGCAGCCACAGCCGCAGCACCGCGTAGATGCCGACCTTGCTGAGGATCGTGAACAGGGCCGCCGCCGGGGGCGAGGCCGCGGCGTAGGTCGATGGCAGCCAGAAGCCGAGCGGCCACATCCCCGCCTTCACCAGGAAGGCCATCGCCAGGACCGCCGCTCCGATCTCGACCATCACGCGATCGCCCGCCGGAACCTGGGGGATGCGCAGGGCGATATCGGCCATGTTGAGCGTCCCGGTGACGCCGTAGAGCAGGCTCACGCCCACGAGGAAGAAGAGGGAGGCCACCAGGTTGATGACGATGTAGTGCAGGCTCTCGCGCACGCGCATGCGGCCCGCGCCGTGCAGGGCGAGCCCATAGGACGAGGCGAGCAACAGCTCGAAGAAGACGAAGAGGTTGAAGAGGTCGCCGGTGAGGAACGCGCCGTTCAGGCCCGCGAGCAGGAACTGCACCAGCGAGTCGAAGCGCGGCGCGGCCCGCTGCCAGCGGGCGAGCGAAAAGGCGAGCGCGGCGAACGCGAGCACCGCCCCCAGCAGCACCATGGCGGCGGCGAGGCGGTCGGCCACCAGCACGATGCCGAAGGGCGGCGGCCAGTTGCCGAGGGCGTAGATGTGCGCGACGGGGGCCTGCGCGAGCAGCACGGCCGCGGCGAGCCCGATGGCGACGATCGTCGCCAGCCCGATCACGCCCTTGGCGGCGTGGCGGCGCTCGTCCAGGAGCAGCATCAATCCGCCGCAGGCGAGCGGCAGGACGATCGGCGCCACCACCACGTGATCGGCCCAGGCGCTCATTCGCCGGGCTCCCTGCCATCGACGTGGTCCGTGCCCGTGAGGCCGCGTGCGGCGAGCAATACCACCAGCAGCAGCGCGGTGGTGGCGAAGCTGATGACGATCGCCGTGAGCACCAGGGCCTGGGGCAGCGGATCGGCGAATCGCGAAGCATCCACGCTCGCGGCCGCCGCGACGATGGGCGGCGCGCCCCCGCGGACCCAACCCATGATGAAGATGAAGAGGTTCACCGCGTACGAAAGCAGCGACAGGCCGAGGATCACCTGGAAAGTGCGCGGCCTGAGCACCAGCCAGGTGCCGCAGCCGGCGAGCACGCCGATCCCCAGGGAGACGATCAGCTCCATCGGCCGCGCGTGGATTGGTGCGCCAGGGCGATGAGGATGAGCCCGGTGGCGCCGACGACCAGCGAGAAGACGCCGAGGTCGAAGAGGAATGCGCTCGGCAGCGCGATCTCGCCCAACAGCGGCAGCGCGACATGGGGCGTGTGCGAGGTGAGGAACGGGTGCGCGACAAGAAACGAGCCGGCGCCGGTGGCCGCCGCCAGCAGCAGGCCCGCGCCCATCCAGTTGAGCGGCCGGATGCGCAGCCGGTCTTCGGTGCGCCGCGCGCCGTCGGCCATGTATTGCACGATCACGCCGATCGCGAGCACCAGCCCGGCGACGAAACCGCCGCCCGGCAGGTTGTGCCCGCGCAGCAGCAGGTAGGCCGAGAGCAACGCGGTCGCGGGAAACACCGCGCGCATGATCACCGCCGGCACCTTCAGGTCCTCGGAGGCGCCGGCGGGACTCTGGCCACGGCGCGCCCTGGGCGGTGCGAGGCTCTCGCGAGCGGGACGGAACCGCCGCAGCAACGCGTACACCGCGACCGCTACGGCGCCGAGCACCGCGATCTCGCCCAACGTGTCGAAGCCCCGGAAGTCCACGATGATCACGTTGACCACGTTGGTGCCGCCGCCTTCGTCATGTGCGCGCTCGAGGAAGAAGCGCGAGATCGCGTTGTCGGGCAGCGGCCGCGTCATCACCGCGTAGGCGATGGCGGCCATGCCCGTCCCGGCCGCCGCCGCGATGGCGAGGTCGCGCAAACGGCGCGGCAACGCGGCGCGTCGCCCGGCGCTCGTGTCCTCGAAGGGCACGCGCTTGGGCAGCCAACGCAGGCCGAGGAGCAGCAGCACCGTGGTCACCGTCTCCACGAGGAGCTGGGTGAGCGCGAGGTCGGGGGCGGACAGCCACACGAATGTGAGGCACACGACCAGGCCCGCGCCTCCGGCCAGCAGCAGCGCGGCGAGGCGGTGGAACTTGGCCTGGACCGCCGCGCCGATGGCGCAGGCGCCGCCGACGGCCCATACGAGCGCGAGCGCGGGATCGAGCGTGCTCCACGGCAGCGGGCCGGCCTGCAGCCCCAGGCGCCACGCGGGCCACGCCGCCGCGAGGAGCGCCGCCAGCAGCAGCCACCGCAGCTGCGGCTGGAGCTTGCGCGTGCCCAGCAGGGAATCGAGCCCGCGCGCCCAGCGCCACGACACCACCAGCAGGACGCGATCGAAGATGCTGCGGCCCTCGATCGGCGGCAGGAAAGGCGGGGCCTGCGTGGCGCCCGCCAGGTGGCGGCGCAAGAGCACGTAGAGCAGCGCCCCACCGGCCATCGCCACCAGGCTCATCACCAGCGGCGTGGTGATCCCGTGCCACACCGCGAGGCTGTACGCGGGGGTCTGCGGGCCGAGCACGGCACGCACGCTCACCTTGAGCAGCGGGCCGATGGAAATCGCCGGAAGGACGCCGACGACGAGGCAGGCGAGCACCAGCAGCTCGACCGGGAAACGCATCCAGCGTGGCGGCTCCCGGGGCGTGCGCGGCAGGTCCGTTGCCACCGCGCCGAAGAACACCCCGTGGATGAGCCGCAGCGAGTAGGCCACGCTGAAGATGCCCCACAACGTCGCGAAATAAGGCAGCGCCCGGTTCAGCAGGCGCGAAGGGCCCTGCACCGCGAGCGACTCGGCGAAGAACATCTCCTTGGAGAGGAAGCCGTTCAGCAGCGGCACGCCGGCCATGGCCGCCGCCGCCACCACCGCGAGCGTGGCCGTGATCGGCATCGCGCGCCGCAGTCCGCCCAGGCGGCGCATGTCGCGCGTGCCCGTCTCGTGGTCGATGATGCCCGCCGCCATGAAGAGGGACGCCTTGAAGGTGGCGTGGTTGAGCGTGTGGAAGATCGCCGCCACCGTCGCGATCGGGCTGTTCAACGCGAGCAGCACCGTGATGAGGCCGAGGTGGCTGATGGTCGAATAGGCGAGCAGGCCCTTGAGGTCGTGCTGGAAGATCGCGGTGTAGGCCCCGAAGAGCAGCGTGCCCAGGCCCACGGTGCCCACGATCCAGATCCACGCATCGGTGCCCGACAACGCCGGCCAGAGGCGCGCCATGAGGAAGACGCCCAGCTTCACCATCGCCGCCGAGTGGAGGTAGGCCGATACCGGCGTCGGGGCCGCCATCGCCTGCGGCAGCCAGAAATGGAACGGGAACTGGGCGCTCTTGGTGAACGCCCCCAGGAGCACGAGCACCAGCGCCGGCACGTAGAGGTCGTGCGCGCGGATGCGATCGGCTGCGGCGAGCACCACGTCCAGGTCGTAGCTGCCGGCGATTCGTCCCAGCACCAGCACGCCCGCGAAGAGGCACAACCCGCCCGCCGAGGTGATCACCAGCGCCATGCGCGCGCCATCGCGCGCCGCGGCGCTGTGGTGCCAGTAGCCGATCAGCAGGAAGGAGAAGAGGCTGGTGAGCTCCCAGAAGAACACCAGCTGGATGAGGTTGCCCGAGAGCACCACGCCCAGCATCGAGCCCATGAAGGCGAGGAAGAAGGCGAAGAAGCGCGGCAGCGGGTCGGTGTCCGACATGTAGTAGCGCGCGTAGAGCACCACCAGCGCGCCGATGCTCGTGACGAGGATGCCGAACATCCAGGCGAACCCGTCCAGGCGCAACGTGAACGCGAGGTCGAAGGCCGGCATCCACGCGAAGCTGGAACGCACGACTTCCCCCGCGGCGACTTCGGGGTGTTGGCTCGCCAGCACGGCCAGGCAGGCGATGGCCATTCCCGCGGCCAGCCACGCCTCGGTGCGGCGCGCGTTGGCGGGGAGCAGGAATGCGGCGATGCTGCCTGCGAAAGGCAGCGCGAGCAGCAGCAGGAGCAGCTTGGCCGCTCCTTCAGCGCGCGCGGCGCCGGGCCATCAGCCCGTCCACGCTCCACGCGCCCGCGCCGGCCACGCTCAGGAAGAGGAAAAGGAAGCAGTAGAGCACCGCCAGCTCGCCGCCGTTGAGCAGCGGCACGAGGACATTGCCCTTGGAGCCGTGGCCGATGAAATAGGCGAACGCCATCGTGCCGGAGAGCACGAACGCCGTGGGCCGCGTGAAGAGGCCCACGATGATGAGCGCGCCCCCGATGAGCTCGAGCCAACCCGCATACCAGGGCAGCGACCAGGCCTGCAGGTTGTCGAACATCGGCAGGTGCGGCAAACGCAGGTGCTTCGCGGTGCCGTGGTAGATGAAGAGGTAACCCGTGACGATGCGCAGCAATGCGAGCACGCGCGGATGCCACGCGGCCATGAAAGGAGAAAGAGTTTCCATCGCGGCTCCTGCGGGTTCGAATGTGCCGAGCTTACCGCACACGTGAAACGCCGGCTCGACCGTGCGCATCGAATCCCGCGAGCTTTCCCCAGGGAGTCGGCATGCGCAACAACAACCTCATCATCTGCCTCGCGGCATCGGCGCTGGCGGCGTGCAGCAACGGCGGCGGCACGGAGGCGACGGCGCCGCCGGCGGATCCGGCGCTCATCGCGCAAGGCAAGGAGATCTTCCGCTTCGACACCTTCGGCGACGAGACGCAGTGGACCGACCGCCTGCGGATGCACGAAGTGATCGCGGCGGCGGTCGATCCGGCCACGGCGCTTTCGGTCGGCCTCAAGGTCGACGCCGAAGCGCTGCCGCCCGCCGTCGTGCAGGGCATCCAGGACGGCAGCATCAGCCTCACCAGCCCGGCGACCACCGTCGCGCTGCTCAAGCTGGGTGCCGTCGTCGGTGTGAAGGGCACGGTCGAGACGATCAATGGGCGCGATACGCTCACGCGGGTGGGCGTCACCTGCGCGCTGTGCCACTCGACGGTCGACAACTCGTTCGCCCCGGGCATCGGCAAGCGCCTCGACGGCTGGCCCAACCGCGACCTCGACCCCGGCGCGATCATCGCGCTCTCGCCCGCGCTGTCGGCATCGCAAAAGGCGGTGTACAACTCCTGGGGCAAGGGGAAGTACGACCCCCGCTTCAACCTCGACGGCGTGAGCAGCGGCCAGGTGATTCCGCCGGCATACGGCCTTGCCGGCATCCACCGCGTCACCACCACGGGCGACGGCGAAGACCTCGCGTACTGGAACCGCTATGTCGCCGTCACGCAAATGGGCGGCCATGGCACGTTCACCGAGCCGCGCACCGGCGTCTCGGTGACCAACGGCACGACCGACCTCGTTTCCTCGAAGCTGCCGGCGCTCCAGGCCTACCAGCTCTCGATTCCGGCGCCCCCACCGCCGATCGGAAGCTACGACGCGGCCGCCGCCGCGCGGGGCGGCGACCTTTTCCGCGGCGTGGCGGGCTGCGCCGCCTGCCATTCGGGGCCCGAGCTCACCGACGCGAACCTGCGGCTGCATCCGCCCGGCGAAGTCGTGAGCGAGCCCGAGCCGGATGGCGCGCCGGGGTGGGCATCGCGCAGTGCCACGCGCATGTACCGCACCTCTCCGCTGAAGGGCGTGTGGCAGCATCCACCGTACTTCCACAACGGCTCCGCGCCGACGCTCGAAGCCGTGGTGCGTGCCTACGACGCGAGGAAGTCGCTGCGGCTCACCGATGCGCAGGTGAGCGACCTGGTCGAGTACCTGAAGTCGCTTTGATCGCCGGCGTCAGGGTCGCTTGCGGGCGCGCGGCTTCGCGTGGGCTGCGTGCCGCAGCCCGGCGAGCGCCGGCGTGACCACTTTCGGATCGGCGTTTTCCGAGTACACCGCGTAGGCCGGATGCAGGAAAACCGGCGCGTCGGCCACGCGGCGCAGCTTGCCGGTGGCCAGGTGGCGGCGCACGACGCTCTCGCGGAAGTACCCCGCGCCGCCCGCCTCCAGGATGTATTCGCGCCCCATGGGGCCCAGGCCCGCGAACACCGCGGCGTTGGCGAGCTCCGGGTGCGCGAGGTCGTGCTGCACGGCGAATTCCCGCCCCCAATCGACGTAGACGTAGCTCGAGGGCTTGGGGCGGCTGCCGGCACGGGCGGTGGTGACGAACACGAGCTTCTCCTCGATCAGGAGCTCCACGCGAAGCCCCGGGCGCTGCTGCGGCGCGTACACCACGGCGATGTCGAGCGCGCCTTCGGCCACCTCGTCGAGCAACGCAGCCGCGGAGCCCACCTCCGCGCGCAGCGCGAGCTGGGGCGCGGAACGGCGCATCCACAGCAGCCAGTCGAGCAGCAGTGGGTCCCACAGGCTCATCTCGCACCCCAGCATGACCAGCGCGCGCTTTCCCGCGGGCACCGCAACCTGGTGGCGCGCGCGCTCCCATACCTGCACCAGCGTCTGCGCCTGCTTGAGGAAGCGCTCGCCCGCGGTGGTGAGCGAGGCGCCCGACTTGTTGCGCTCGAAGAGCCTGCGGCCGAGGAGGTCCTCCAGCGTGCGGATGCGCGCGCTCACCGCGGTCTGCGTCACGTGCAGGCGCTCGGCGGCGCGCATGAAGCTGCCGGTGGCGACGATCTCGAGGAAGGTGCGGGCGAGGTTCAGGTCCATGCCATCAATTATCCTGCATTGAAACCGCAATATTATTCGTTTTACTTCGCAAGGCGGCGGGCGGACGATCTGAACGTCCCGCCCGCGAGGAGAATGCCGATGCCCACCACCCCTGCCGCCACCCATCAAGCCGCCTTCCCGGTGCCGAAGTCATGGCAGGGCAAGGCCTGGATCGACGCGGAGGGTTACCGGCGCGAATACGCCCGCTCGCTCCGCGACCCGGAAGGGTTCTGGCTGGAACAGGCGGCCACGCTCGAATGGATGCGCCAGCCCACGCGCGCCCGCGACGTCTCCTTCGGCCCCGACGACGTGCGCATCCGCTGGTTCGACAACGGCGTGCTGAACGCGAGCGCCAATTGCCTCGACCGCCACCTCGCAACGCGCGGCGAGCGCCCGGCCATCCTGTGGGAAGGCGACGATCCGTCCGAGAAGCGCGCCATCACCTACCGCCAGCTGCACGAGGAGGTCTGCCGCCTCGCCAATGGCCTCACGACCCTCGGCGTGCGGCGCGGCGACCGGGTCACGATCTACCTGCCGATGGTGCCCGAGGCCGTGGCCTCGATGCTCGCCTGCGCGCGGATCGGCGCGATCCACTCGGTGGTGTTCGCCGGGTTCTCCCCCGAGTCGCTCGCCGGGCGCATCCGCGATTGCGACTCCAAGGTGCTCATCACCGCCGACGAGGGCTGGCGTGCCGGCAAGCGCGTTGCGCTCAAGGCCAACGCGGACGAGGCGCTGCGCGCCTGCCCGAGCGTGCGCAAGTGCATCGTGCTTCGGCGCACCGGCGCCAAGGTCGGCTGGGACAGGCAACGCGACGTTTCCTACCACGAGCTCCTCGCCGGGCAGCCGGCGCAATGCGATCCCGAGCCCATGGGGGCCGAGGACCCGCTCTTCATCCTCTATACCTCGGGCTCCACCGGCAAGCCGAAAGGCGCGCTGCACACGACCGCGGGCTACCTGCTGGCCACCTCCCTCACCCACCGCTACGTGCTCGACTACCACGACGACGACGTTTTCTGGTGCACCGCCGACATCGGCTGGGTGACCGGGCACAGCTACATCGTCTACGGGCCGCTCGCCAACGGCGCGACCAGCGTCATGTTCGAGGGGGTGCCCACGCATCCGACCCCGTCGCGCTTCTGGGAGATCGTGGACCGCTACCGGGTAAGCATCTTCTACACCGCGCCCACGGCGATCCGGGCGCTGGTGCGCCATGGGGAGGCGGCCGTTCGCAAGGCGAGCCGCAAGTCGCTTCGCCTGCTGGGATCCGTGGGCGAGCCCATCAATCCCGAAGCCTGGCTCTGGTACCACGAGGTCGTGGGCGAGAAGCGCTGCCCCATCGTCGATACGTGGTGGCAGACCGAGACCGGCGCGATCCTCATCGCGCCGCTGCCGGGCGCCATCGCGACCAAGCCCGGATCGGCGACGGTGCCCTTCTTCGGCGTGGAGCCGGTGATCGTCGACGACAACGGCCGCATCCTCGAGGGCGAGTGCGAGGGCCGGCTCGCGCTGCGCGACGGCGGCCCCGGAATGATGCGCAGCGTCTACGGCGACCACGGCCGCTTCCTGCTCACCTATTTCAGCGCGCGGCCGGGCCTGTACATGACCGGCGATGGCGCGCGGCGCGACGCCGACGGCTACTACTGGATCACCGGGCGCGTGGACGACGTGATCAACGTCTCCGGCCACCGGCTGGGGACCGCGGAAGTGGAAAGCGCCCTCGTCTCGCATCCCAAGGTCGCCGAGGCCGCCGTCGTGGGTTTCCCCCACCCGGTGAAGGGCCAGGGCATCTACGCCTACGTGACGCTCAAAGCCGACGCGCAGCCGAGCGATTCGCTGCGCGACGAGCTCGTCGAATGCGTGCGGCGCGAGATCGGGCCGATCGCGCGCCCGGACACCATCCAGTGGGCGCCGGCGCTGCCGAAGACCCGCTCGGGAAAGATCATGCGACGGGTCCTGCGCAAGATCGCCGCGGGCAACGACGGCGATTTCGGCGACATCTCCACGCTGGCCGATCCGGCGGTGGTCGAGGGGCTCGTGCGCAACCGCGCCGACATGGGCGCCGTGGCGGATTGACGCGGTGTCGTGGCCGATCCTGGTGAAGCACGCGGCAGCGGCTCCGGCACCCGGGGACGGCGTGCGCGTGCTGGTCGAGCGCCGCTGGCCGCCGGGATTGAAGCGCGACGACCTGCACGCCGACCTGTGGCTGAAGGACCTCGCGCCCAGCGATTCGCTGCTGCGCTGGCGTTGCGCGGCGCCGGGCCGCGAGGCGACCTTCATCCAGCGCTACCGCGGCGAGCTGCGGGCCAACGAAGACCTGCGCGTGCTCGCGGAACTGCACGCGCGGGGTCCTGTCACCCTGCTTCACAACACCCGCGAGCCTGCCGGGAGCGTCGCCTGGTTGCTGGCACGCCTGCTCGCGGAACACGATTCAGCACAACAAGAAAGGGCATCATGAAACGCGAGACCGACGTGATGGAGCTGTACGAGATGCACGGACTGCTCAACGAGCTGCTGGAGGCCGAGCGCGCGGGCGCGATGGTGGCGAGCACCTACGTGGACGAGCTGCCGGTGGACGGGGCCATTCGCGAGGAGCTGCTGCGCGTGCAGCGAGACGAGAGCCGCAATTGCGCGGTGCTGCTGGACCTGCTGCGCGCATCGGGCGCCGACCCCAGCCGGCGCATCGGCGGCTTCTTCGAGAAGGCCCTGGCGATCCAGGGCCCGCGCGAGCGCGTGGCCTTCCTGAACCGCGGCCAGGCGTGGGTAGCCCGCCGGCTCGCCGCGGCGTTGCCGAGAATCCCCGATGCGCGCGTGCGCGAGGCATTGGAAGCGATGCACCTCTCGCACCTGGCCAACATCCAGGCCTGCGAGGCGATCCTGGGACAGCTCGGCCCTCGCGGCGCGTGACGCAGCCGCCCGACGTGGCCGCCTGGCGCGCGGCCGAGCGCAAGCGCCTGCTCGAGCTGCGCGCGGCGATCCCGCTCGAGCAGCGGCGCGAGGACGATGCGCGCATGACGCAGTTGCTGCTCGATGGCTTTCCTCAGCTGCGCGGCATGATCGTGGGCTTCTACTGGCCGATGAAGGGGGAATTCGACCCGCGCGTGGCGGTGCTGCGCCTGCGCGAGCAGGGCGGGCGGGCGGCGCTTCCGATCGTCGTGCAGAAGGCGGCCCCGCTGCAGTATCGCGAATGGTGGCCCGGCGTCGCCACCACTCCCGGTGTCTTCAACCTGCCGGTGCCGGTGGACACGCCCGTCCTCGTTCCGCAGGCGGTCTTCATGCCGCCCGTGGGCTTCGATGCACGGGGTTATCGCCTGGGCTACGGCGGCGGCTACTTCGATCGCACGCTCGCGAGCTTCTCGCCGCAGCCGCTCAAGATCGGCGTGGGCCGCGAGATGAACCGCATCGCGACGATCTACCCGCAGGCGTTCGACGTGCCGATGGACTTCGTCGTCACCGAGGCGGGAATCCACGAGGTGACGCCCGCCGGATTGCGCCGGCTCGGTTAGCCGAGCTTGCCTGCCAAGTCGAGCAAGCTCGAAGCGGCCATGTCCACAGGAATGGATGGGGCGGCCTCGCCGCGTCCGATCCCGCGCTCGTTGGGGCGCGCGATGTGCGCGGTGCGCAATCCCGCCGCCGCGGCAGCCGCGAGGTCCGGGGAGTGCGCCGCGACCATCATCGCCTCCTCCGGCGCGCAGTCGAATGCCGCCGCGGATGAGAGGTACACCACGGCCTTGGGCTTGTAGTCCCGCGCCAGCTCGGCGCCGACGATGGCGTCCCAAGGCAAGCCGTTGTGGCGCGCCAGGTCCACCATGATCGAGATGTTCCCGTTCGAGCAGGGTGCGATGCGGAAGCGCTCGCGCAACCGCGCGAGTCCCGGCGCCACGTCGGGCCATGCGTCGAGGCGGTGCCAGAGCGCATTCAGCTCCCGGCGCGTCGCCTCGTCGACGCGGTCGAGCCCGAGGCTTTTCAACACCACGTCGAGATTGCGGCGATGCAGCGCATCGAGCTTGCTGAAGGCAAGCTTGCCGCTGCGCACCTCCTCCATCGCGGGCTGGTACTGGTCGCGCCAGGCGTCTGCGAACGCGTGCCAGTCGGTTTCGATGCCGAGCGGAGCGAGGAGGGCCCGGGCATCGCGCGCGATCGAGCCGCGCCAGTCGACCAGCGTGCCGAAGACATCGAAGAGCAGGAGCCGGATCATCGAGCGCCACAGGTAGAATTCAAGGCGCATCTTCGCACTCCTCGTCCCGCAAAGGTAATGACCGCAGCCGCTTCCTTCGCTTCTCCCGCAAGTTCCGCCCCACCCTCCCCCAGCATTCACCAGCGGCTCGCCGCCGAGATCGCGGCGAAGCCCGAGCAGGTCGCCGCTGCGGTCGCGCTGCTCCACGAGGGCGCCACGGTGCCCTTCATCGCGCGCTATCGCAAGGAAGCCACGGGCAACCTCGACGATGCTCAGCTGCGGCTGCTCGAGGAGCGGCTGGGCTACCTGCGCGACCTCGAGGAGCGCCGCGCCGCGATCGTGAAGTCGATCGACGAGCAGGGCAAGCTCACCGACGCGTTGCGCTCGGCGCTGGCCACGGCGCAAACGAAGCAGGCGCTCGAGGACCTCTACCTGCCCTACAAGCCCAGGCGCCGCACCAAGGCGCAGATCGCACGCGAAGCGGGGCTCGAGCCGCTAGCCGACGCCCTGTTCGCCGACCCGACCCGGGATCCCCTCGCCGAGGCCGCCGCCTATATAAGAGTGGTGCCTGCTGCCGAGGGCGTGGAGGCGATCGACGTGCCCGACGCCAAGGCGGCGCTCGAAGGCGCGCGCGACATCCTAACGGAGCGCTTCGCCGAGACGGTCGCGGTCCTGGAAAAGCTGCGCGAACGGCTGTGGGAGGACGGCATCCTCGCCTCGAAGGTCGTGGAGGGCAAGGAAGCCGCCGAGGAAGAAAAATTCCGCGACTACTACGAGTACTCGGAGCCGGTTCGTGCCGTGCCGTCGCACCGCGCGCTCGCGCTCTTCCGCGGCCGGACCCTCGGTGTCCTCGAGGTGAGCCTCACCCTGGGCGAGGCGCTCGAGAACGCGAACCCGCATCCGTGCGTGGACATGATCGCCGCCCACTTCGGTATCGCCGAGCGCGGCCGGGCCGCGGACAAATGGCTGCTGGAAGCGTGCCGCTGGACGTGGAAGGTGAAGCTGGGCTGGCAAATCTCGAGCGAGCTGCTGGCGAAATTGCGCGAGGCCGCCGAGGCCGAGGCGATCCGCGTCTTCGCCCGCAACCTGCGCGAGCTGCTGCTCGCCGCGCCCGCGGGCCCGCGCATCGTGATGGGCATCGATCCCGGCATCCGCACCGGCTGCAAGGTGGCGGTGGTCGATACCACGGGAAAGCTGCTGGAGACCGCGACGATCTATCCGCATGCCCCGCGCAACGACTGGAAGGCTGCGCTCGCCACGCTGGCGGGCCTGGCGACCAAGCACGGCGTGCAGCTCATCGCCATCGGCAACGGCACCGCGAGCCGCGAGACCGACAAGCTCGCCGCGGAGCTGGTGAAGGTGGCGGGCGCGGCCACGCCGCCGCGCGCGATCGCCAGGATCGTCGTGAGCGAGGCCGGCGCCTCGGTGTATTCGGCCTCCGAGCTCGCCGCGAAGGAGTTCCCGGAGCTCGACGTGAGCCTGCGCGGCGCCGTTTCCATCGCCCGCCGGCTGCAGGATCCGTTGGCCGAGCTGGTGAAGATCGAGCCCAAGGCGATCGGCGTGGGCCAGTACCAGCACGACGTGGACCAATACGCCCTCGCCCGCACGCTCGATGCCACCGTGGAGGATTGCGTCAATGCCGTGGGCGTGGACGTGAACACCGCCTCGGCGCCGCTGCTCGCGCGCGTATCCGGCCTCACGAGCCTCACGGCGAGGAACATCGTCGATTACCGCGACCGCAATGGCCCTTTCAGGACCCGCGCCGCGATCCGCGAAGTGCCTCGCCTGGGCGACAAGACCTTCGAGCAGGCCGCGGGCTTCCTGCGCATCGCGAGCGACCATCCCGAAGCCAACCCGCTCGACCGCTCCGCCGTCCATCCGGAGGCCTATCCGGTCGTCGAACGCATCCTGCGCCGGATCGGGAAGGGCATCGGGGAGGTGATGGGCCGCCCGGAAGTGCTGAAGGGCCTCTCCCCCGCCGAGTTCGTCGACGCGAAGTTCGGCGCGCCCACGGTTCGCGACATCCTCGCCGAGCTGGAGAAGCCGGGACGCGATCCCCGCCCCGAGTTCAGGACCGCGACGTTCAGGGACGGCGTGGAGTCGCTCGCCGACCTCGTGCCGGGCATGGTCCTCGAGGGTGTCGTCACCAACGTGGCGGCCTTCGGCGCCTTCGTCGACGTGGGCGTGCACCAGGACGGGCTGGCGCACATCTCGCAGTTGTCGCAGCGCTACGTGAAGGACCCGCACGAGGTGGTGAAGGCCGGGCAGCTCGTGCGCGTGAAGGTGCTCGAGGTGGACGTGAAGCGCCAGCGCATCGCGCTTTCGCTCAAGCTCGATGCCGAGGCGCGTCCCGCGCCGCCCGTGCGAGCTGCGCCCCCCCCATCGCGCAATGCGCGCAGGGACGTGGCCAGGCCAAGGCCCGCCCAGCAGGAAAGCGCCATGGCTGCCGCTTTCGCGAGGCTCAAGCGATGAGCCTGCAGATCAACATCCCCGAAGTCGTGGCCGAAGTGCGCGCCGCGTTCGAGCGCTACGAGGACGCGCTCGTCAACAACCGGATCGAGGTCCTGGACGAGCTCTTCTGGGATTCATCCACCACGATCCGCTACGGCATCGCCGAGGACCTGTACGGCATCGAGGCGATCCGCGCCTATCGTGCCGGGCGCGCGCCCACGAGCCTCGCGCGCACGCTCGAAAGAACCGTGATCACCACCTATGGCCGCGACATGGCCACCGCGATGACCGAATTCCATCGCCCTGGCACCCCGCGCATCGGCCGCCAGAGCCAGACGTGGGTGCGCTTCCCGCAGGGCTGGCGCGTGGTCGCCGCGCACGTGAGCTTCATCGGCTAAACCGGGGACAGACCCGCTTTCGCCTAAATTTTAGGCGTTGCCTAAGATTTGAGCGAAAGCGGGTCTGTCCCCGGTGTAACACGCGTGCCCAACGGGACGTAGTCCCGCGGCGCGGGGCCGTTGTAGACGGTGAGCGGCCGGATGAGGATGTTGCTCTCCATCTGCTCGAGCACCTGCACGGTCCACCCGGGCACGCGGCCGATGGCGAAGATCGGCACGAAGAGGTCGGCCGGGATGCCGTTCAGGTAATAGACGACACCCGCGTAGAAATCGACGTTCACGTTCACGCCGTGGCGCGCGTACGGCTTCATCGCTTCCACGAGCGCGTTGAGGATCTGGTACCACTGCGGCTGGCCCATCTCCACCGAGAGCCGCTCGACGCCCGCGCGCATGTGGCGCGCGCGCGGATCCTCGGCCTTGTAGACGCGGTGGCCGAATCCCATGATCGCCTCGCGGTTGCCGCGCTTGGCCTTCACGTAGTCGGCTGCGCGCGCGGGGTCGCCGATCTCCTTGGCCATGTGCATGACGTTTTCGGCCGCACCGCCGTGGGCGGGCCCGGAGAGCGCCGCGATCGCCGCGGTGACCGCCGCGTGCAGGTTGGCCTCGGTGCCGGCGACGACGCGAGCGGTGAACGCCGAGGCGTTCGCGCCGTGCTCCGCGTGCAGGATCATGTCGATGTCCATGAGCCGCGCGGTGTCGGCGCTGGGCTTCTTTCCCTGCAGCATGTAGAGCCAGTTCGCGGCGTGGGAAAGCGACATGTCGGGGTCGATGGGCTCGCGTCCCCGGCGGATGTGCTCGTGGGCGGCGACGATCATCGGCACCTGGGAAGTGAGGCGGATGCCCTTGCGCACGATGGCTTCCGGCGAATTGTCGGCCACGTCGGGATCGAAGGCCGCGAGCGCGGACACGGCCGTGCGCAGCACGTCCATCGGATGCGCGTCCTTCACCAGCCGGATCAGCTCGTAGACCTGCGCCGGGAGCTTGCGCGCGGCCTTCATCTCCGCGGTGAAGGCCTCGAGCTGCGCGGCGCTGGGCAGCTCGCCCTTCATGAGCAGGTAGCCGGTCTCCTCGAAGGTGGAGTGCTGCGCGAGGTCGTGAATCGAGTAGCCGCGGTACCAGAGCGCGCCGGCGCGGCCGTCGATGTCGCAGACCTTGGAGCGGTCGAAATAGACGCCTTTCAGGCCTCGGTGGATGGTGATCTTTTCCTGGGTTTCTTCCATTTTTGTTTAGCAGTCATCCGTGTTCATCCGTGTTCCAGAGGTTTAGTTCTCGAACGTAGCCGCGATCCGGCTCGCCGCCTCGTGCAACCGCGGCGCGAGCTCGATCGCCCGGGGCAGCGGCAACCGCGCGGTAGCGCCATGCACGGCGACGGCGGCGATCACCTCCCCGCCCTGCAACCGCACCGGGACGGCAACACAAGCAACCCCCATTACGTATTCCTCGTCGTCCACCGAGTAGCCGCTGGCGACGACGCGGTCGAGCTCCCTGGCGAGCAACCCCCGATCGGTGATGGTGTGCGCGGTGAAGCGCGGCAGGGGCAGCTCGGCCAGCAAGGCATCGCGCTCCTCGGGCGGCAGCAACGCGAGCAACAACTTGCCGCTCGCGCTGCAATGCGGCGGCACGGTGCTGCCGACCGGCAGGTGCAGGCGCAGCGGCCAATCGGCCTCGACGCGATCGAGGTACACCACCTCGCCCTTGCGCAGCATCGACAGGTTGCAGGTCTCGCCCACGTCGGCGACGAGCTGTCGCAGGATCGCGCGCCGCAGCGTGGCGACCGCATCGTTGGTGAGGATCTGCAACCCCAGCTCCGCGAGCCGCGAGCCCACCGCATACGCGCGGCCGGCCGGATCGCGCTGCACGAAGCCGGCATCCTCGAAGAGCGCCAGGGTGCGGTGCAGGGAGGGTTTCGGCAGTCCGGTGGCCTGCATGAGCTCGGTCAAGGTTGCCGGCCCCGGGGCACGCACCAGCGCTTCCAGCACCGATAAGGCCTTGAGCGTCGAGGAATTTTCGAGCGCGGCCTCGCGAGGCGTGCGTTCGGATGCAGAGTCGAGCACCGATGCCATGGGGTCGAGCGTAGCCAATTCGTTCCGCCAAGGCAACCTTTCTGTTCCGTTGGATGGAATTCCCTCTTGCAGGCCCGTTCACGCTCCTATACTGTTCCGCTCAGAGAGACTTTCCATTCATTTGCCACGCAATGAGGACACCGCAATGAACGACATGACCCAGGCCAACCGCACCGTGGTGAAGGGCAAGGTGAAGATGACGCCGTCGGAGGCGCTGGTGGAGACGATGGTCGCCCAGGGCGTGACGGACATCTTCGGCATCGTGGGCTCGGCCTACATGGACGCGCTCGACATCTTTCCCGCCGCCGGCATCCGTTTCATCCCGGTCGCGCACGAGCAGGGCGCGATCCACATGGCCGACGGGTACTCGCGCGTCTCCGGCCGCCATGGCGTGTGCATCGCGCAGAACGGCCCGGGCGTGACCAACTTCGTGACGGGCGTCGCGGCTGCCTACTGGGCGCATTCGCCGGTCGTCGTCATCACCCCCGAAACGGGCTCGGTTTCCATCGGCCTGGGCGGCTTCCAGGAGACCGAGCAGCTGCCGATCTTCTCCAAGATCACCAAGTACCAGGGCCACGTGATGAACCAGAAGCGCATGGCCGAGATCACCGCGCGCTGCTTCGACCGCGCCATGCTCGACATGGGGCCCACGCAGCTCAACATCCCGCGCGACTTCTTCTACGGCGACATCGAGGCCGAGATTCCCACGCCGATCCGCATCGGACGCGGGGCGGGCGACGAAGCTGCGCTCGACGAAGCCGCGAAGCTGCTCGCCAGCGCGAAGTTCCCGGTGATCCTCGCCGGCGGCGGGATCATCATGGCCGAGGGCACGAAGGAAGCGATCGCGCTCGCCGAGCTGCTGCATGCGCCGGTGGCGAACAGCTACCTGCACAACGATTCCTTCCCGGCCTCGCATCCGCTGTGGTGCGGCCCGCTGGGCTACCAGGGCTCGAAGGCGGCGATGAAGCTCATCGCCAAGGCCGACGTGATCCTCGCGCTCGGCACGCGCCTTGGCCCGTTCGGCACGTTGCCGCAATACGGCATGGAGTACTGGCCGAAAGACGCGAAGATCGTGCAGGTCGATGCCGATCCCCACATGCTGGGATTGGTGCGCCCGATCTCGGTCGGAATATGCGGGGATGCCCGCGAGGCGGCAGCCGCGCTCGCGCGGCGCCTGAAGGGGCAGCAGCTCGCCTCGCAGCAGAACAAGGCCGAGCGCGACGCCACCATCAAGGCCGAGAAGGCCGCATGGGAGAAGGAGCTCGAGCAGTGGACCCACGAGACCGACCCCTATTCGGTCGAGATCTCCAAGGACAGCAAGCACATGCATCCTCGCCAGATGCTGCGCGCGCTCGAGCGCGCGATGCCGAAGGGCGCGATGGTTTCCACCGACATCGGCAACATCTGCTCGGTATCGAACTCGTACCTGCGCTTCGACGAGCCGCGATCGATGCTGGCCGCCATGAGCTTCGGCAACTGCGGCTATGCGTTCCCTGTGGCGTGCGGCGCCAAGATCGCGCGGCCCGACCGCCCCGCGATCGCCTACGTGGGCGACGGCGCCTGGGGCATCTCGCTCAACGAGCTGCTAACCTGCGCGCGGGAGAAGATCGGCGTGACGGTGGTCCTCTTCAACAACGGCCAGTGGGGCGCGGAGAAGAAGAACCACGTGGACTTCTACAGCCGGCGCTACCAGGGCGTCGAGCTCGACAACCCGAGCTGGGCGGCGGTGGCGAAGTCCTTCGGATGCGAAGGGGTCGTGGTGGACAATGTCGGCGACGTCGGCACTGCGCTGCAGGAATCGGTCAAGCGGCAGTCGGAGGGCAAGACCACGGTGATCGAGATGATGGTCACGAAGGAGCTGGGCGATCCGTTCCGGCGCGACGCGCTGTCGAAGCCGGTGCGGCACCTGGAGAAATACAAGCAGTTCGTGTAACGGAAATTGGGCCCCGGCGTTCGCCGGGGTGACAACTCGGGCCCCGGCCTTCGCCGGGGCGACAACCGGAGGGGAGAACAACGATGCAAAACGCACGCAGCTTCCTCACCCGCGCCGCCGCCTTCCTGGCCGCCGCGGTGCTGTGCACGACCGCGCTGGCGCAGGCGCCCAAGACCGTCAAGATCCGCGTGCAGTCGGTCATCCCGACGAGCGCCGACGAGGTCACGATGCTGAAGGAGTTCGCCGCCGACGTGGCGGCGCTCACCAACAACACGGTGACCTTCGAGGTGCTGCCGGCGGGCGCCCTGGTGGCCGTGAACGACACCCTGGACGCCGTGGACAAGGGCCTCATCGAAGGCGGCTTCGCCTGGACGCACTACTGGTCGGGCAAGCACCCGGCCGCGGCCCTCTTCGGCTCGCCGGCAGCCGGGGCCGGCGTGGGCATGGACAACTTCGCGTGGGTCTCCTGGTTCCTCTACGGCGGCGGCAAGGACCTCTACGACCAGCTGTGGAAGGAGATGAAGGTCAACGTGAAGGGCTTCATCCTGCAGCCCGTGGGCCCCGAGGCGCTCGGCTGGTTCAAGAAGCCGATCGCGAACATGGCGGAGTTCCGCAAGTTGCGCTTCCGCACCCCGCCCGGCATTCCCGGCCAGATCTACAACGACATCGGTATCGCCTCGGTTGCCATGGGCGGGGGCGACATCCTGCCCGGCCTCGAGAAGGGCGTGATCGACGCGGCCGAGTGGTGCTGCCCGAAGCCCGACATGACCTTCGGCTTCCAGAAGGTGTTGAAGCACTACTACCTCGAGGGCCTGCACCAGGTGGTGGTGAACGCGGACCTCTACATCAATGGCGACGTGTGGAAGTCGCTCTCGCCCGGCCAGCAGAAGGCGGTCGAGGTCGCGGCGAACGCCTCGCTCATGAAGACGGTCGCTTACCGCATCCACGAGAACGGCAAGGCGCTGAAGGAGCTCACCGAGAAGCATGGCGTGATCCTGCACGACACGCCGGCGGCGTATTTCAAGGAATACGGTGACGCCGCGCTCAAGAACTTCGAGAAGAACGCCGCGGCCAACCCGTTCTTCAAGAAGGTCTGGGACAGCCAGAAGACGTGGGCGGCCGATGCGATTCCGTTCTGGGCGCGCGCGCAGAAGACCAACGCCGCCATGGGCCAGGCGTACGCCGACGTGCTGAAGAAGCAGGCCGGCGGCTCGAAGGCGCCTCCCAAGTCGGAGCCACCCTCCAAGGCCGCGCCGAAGAAGTAGGCGCATCCCTTGGCGGAGGAGCCCAACCTCACCGACGAGATGATCGCGGGGAGGCGGCCGGATTCCCATGGCCACCTCCCCGACGACATGCCGCGGTGGATGTCGACGGCGATCGTCGGCATCGACACCTTCAGCCTCTGGATCGGCCGCGCCATCGCGTGGCTGACCATCCCGCTGATGCTCGCGATGATCTACGAGGTCTTCGCGCGCTATTTCTTCACCGCGCCGACCGTGTGGGCCTACGACATCAGCCGCATGGTGTACGGCGCGATGTTCATCCTCGGCGCCGGCTACGCGCTCTCGAAGGGCGTGCACATCCGCTCCGACTTCCTCTATCGCAAGTGGTCGGTGCGGGCGCAGGGCTGGGTGGACACCGTGCTCTACGTCGCCTGCTACTTCCCGGCGATGATCATCCTTCTGTGGGTCTCATCGGAATGGGCGTGGACCTCGCTTTCCCGCGGCGAGCGCGGCACCGACACCTCCTGGATGCCGCTCCTCGGGCCGGTGAAGAGCGCGCTGCCGGTGGGCGTGGTCTTCCTCATCGTCCAGGGCATCTCCGAGCTGCTGAAGAGCGTCCATGCGGCGCGGAAAGGCAAGTGGCCGGCATGAGGAAGGCAACTTCCCTGCCCCTCTCCCCGGCCCGTTCCCAGGGGGGAGGGGGCGAAACATGAGTCCCGAGATGATCGGCCTCATGATGGTGGGCGCGATGCTCGTGGGCATCTTCGTGGGCTTCCCCATTTCCTTCACGCTGATCTTCCTCGGCATCGCGTTCGGCTACTGGGGCTTCGGCAAGCTGGTGTTCTACCTCATGACGCTGCAATTCAACGCGACCATGATGGAGCAGACGTTGGCCGCGGTGCCGCTCTTCGTCTTCATGGGCATCATGATGGAGCAGGCGAACCTGATGGAGCGCCTGTTCGACGCGGTGCAGCGCATGCTCTCGCGCGTGCGCGGGTCGCTATACCTCGCCGTCATGTTCGTGGCGACGATCTTCGCGGCGGCGACCGGCATCGTCGGCGCCTCGGTCACGATCCTGGGGATCATGGCCGGCAAGTCGATGATCCGCTCCAACTACGACGTGCAGCTCTCGTCGGGGCTGATCGCCGCGGGCGGCACCCTCGGCATCCTGATCCCGCCCTCGATCATGCTCGTGGTGATGGGGCCCGTGCTCGAGGTGCCGGTGACCACGCTCTTCGCAGCGGCGATCGTGCCGGGCCTCATGCTCGCCCTGCTCTTCACCGGCTACGCGATGATCCGTTGCCTCATCAACCCGTCGCTCGGCCCGCCGCTCACCGTCGAGCAGCGCGCCGTGGGCAGCATGACGGATGTATGGGTGCAGTTCTTCCTGGGGCTCGTGCCCCCGGGAGCGCTGGTCCTCGCCGCGCTCGGCAGCATCGTCTTCGGGCTGGCCACGCCGACGGAAGGCGCGGCCTGCGGGGCCCTTGGCGCCCTGGTGCTCACGGCCGCCTACGGGCGCCTCACCTGGAAGAACCTGCAGGTGGCGCTGGTGAAGACGCTCGAGATCTCGGTGCTGATCCTCTTCCTCGTGGCCGCCTCCAACTTCTTCGGCGCCGTGTTCGCAAAGCTCGGCACGCCGCAACTGCTCACCGACACGCTCCTCGGGCTGGACCTCAACCCCTACGTGACGCTCGCCATCATCATGGCGCTCATCTTCCTGCTGGGCTGGCCGCTCGAGTGGGTGCCGATCGTGCTGATCGTCGTGCCCTTCCTGCTGCCGCTGGTGACCAAGCTCGGCTTCGACAAGGCCTGGTTCGGCATCCTGGTGGCGGTGAACCTGCAGACCGCGTGGCTTTCGCCGCCGGTGGCGATGTCGGCCTACTTCCTCAAGGGCGTGGTGCCGCAATGGCAGCTGGGCGACATCTACAAGGGGATGATGCAGTTCATGGGGCTGCAGCTTTTCGGGCTGGTGCTGATCATCGTGTTTCCGCAGATCGCGCTGTGGTTGCCCCAGTACATTTACGGAAAGTAATTCGCTTGTCGCAGAGACCACCGGGACCACGAGAGTTCGGCCTTGGCCTTTCTTCCGTGTCTGCGGTGGTCTCCGTGTTGAAACGCTGTGGTGAAGCTGGAGTCGAAGAATGGAGTACCTGAAGAAAGCCGCGAAGACACCCGAGACCGAAACCGGCAACGCCCGCAAGGTCGTCGACGAAATGCTGGCGCAGATCGCCAGGCGCGGCGAAGACGCCGTGCGCGAATACGCCCGCACGCTCGACAAGTGGGAAGGCGAGATCCTGGTCTCCGACGCCGAGGTCGAACGGCGCGTGCGCGCGATCGACCCGAAGGTGAAGCAGGACATCGACTTCGCCGCCGCGGCGGTGCGCCGCTTCGCGCTGGCGCAGCTCGATTCCATGCGCGAGTTCTCGGTCGAGGTGCACCCGGGCCTCACCGCCGGCCAGCGCCTCATTCCGGTGAACGTGGCGGGCTGCTACGTGCCCACGGGCCGCTACGCGCACATCGCGACGGCGTACATGACGATCGCCACCGCCAAGGCCGCGGGCGTGCCCGACGTCATCGCCTGCTCAACGCCCTACCAGGGCGAGGGCATCCATCCGCACGTGCTCTATGCAATGAAGGTCGCCGGAGCGGACACCCTCATGACGCTGGGCGGCGTGCAGGCCATCGCCAGCCTGGCCTTCGGCCTCTTCACCGGCAAGCCCGCCGACATCGTCGTGGGCCCCGGCAACAAGTACGTGGCTGAAGCCAAGCGCGCGCTGTATGGGCAGGTCGGCATCGACGTGTTCGCGGGACCCTCGGAGGTCGCGGTCATCGCCGACGAGTCGGCAGATCCCGCCATCGTCGCTTCGGACCTCGTTGGGCAGGCCGAGCACGGGCACGAGTCGCCCGCCTGGCTCTTCACGACTTCGCGAACGCTCGCCGAGGAGGTGATGAAGCTCGTGCCGGAGCTCATCGCGCGGCTGCCGGAAACGGCGCGCGATGCGGCGGGGGCCGCCTGGCGCGACTATGGCGAGGTGGTCCTTTGCGCGGACCGCGCCGAAATGGCCAGGGTTTCCGATCGCTACGCCTGCGAGCACCTCGAGGTGCATGCCCGGGACCTCGACTGGTGGCTCGCCAACCTCACCTGCTACGGCTCGCTTTTCCTCGGCGAGGAAACCACGGTTGCCTACGGCGACAAGGCTTCCGGCCCGAACCACGTCCTTCCCACGCGCGGCGCGGCGCGATATTCGGGCGGCCTGTCGGTGCACAAGTTCATCAAGACGGTCACGTGGCAGCGCGCCACGCGCGCGGCGAACCACGACGTGGCGCAGGCCACCGCGCGCATCTCGCGGCTCGAAGGCATGGAGGCGCATGCCCGTACCGCCGATGACCGGCTCGCCAAGTACTTCCCCGGGGAGCGCTTCGAGCTGGGCGAGCCCGTCGCGCGCTAGCTCCGTGCCCGCCGCCTCGATGTTCGACCTCGCGGGCCGGGTCGCCTTCGTGACGGGCGCCAGCTCGGGCATCGGGCGCGAGCTGGCCAGCGCCCTTGCCGAGGCGGGAGCCGCCATCGTGCTCTGCGCGCGGCGGGAGGAAGCGCTCGAGGTGATCCGTGCGGACATCGAGAAGCTCGGCGGCAGGGCGACGGTCGTCGCGGCCGACCTCGCCGATCGGGCCCGGCTACGCGAGGCCGCTGCAGGCGCGGGCGCCGCGTTCGGCGAGCCCGACATCCTCGTGAACGCCGCCGGAATCAACCGGCGCCGCGACTTGCTCCAAGTGAGCGACAAGGACTGGGACGCGGTGCTGCGCATCAACCTCGACGCGCCTTTCTTCCTCACGCAGGCGCTGGCGCCGGCGATGATCGCGCGCGGATGGGGACGCGTCATCAACATCGCCTCGCTGCAGTCGCGGCGCGCCTTCGCGGGCAGTGCAGCGTATGGCGCCTCCAAGGGCGGCATCGAGCAGCTCACGCGCGCGATGGCGCAGGCGCTGTCGCGCCACGGCGTCACCGCCAACGCGATCGCGCCGGGATTCTTCCCGACCGCCCTGACCGAGCCGGTGGTGAAGGACACCGCGCGCTGGCAAAAGATGGCCGAGAGCACCTTCGCCGGGCGAAACGGCGAGCTGCGCGACCTGCGCGGCACCGCGATCTACCTGGCGAGCCGGGCTTCCGACTACGTGACCGGGCAGACCATCTTCGTGGACGGGGGATTCTCAGCCGGCTAGCGTGCGCGGGAGGTCAGAACTCGCGCTGCTCGTGCCTCGAAGCATCGGCCTCGAACGGCGAGGCCTCGTACCCATGCTGGGCGAGGTGCGCGAGGTGCGTGGTGAGGAAAGGCGCGATGCCCCCGCACGCCTCGTACTGCGCGACGTGGCGGAACTCGTGACTGAGCAGGCGCGGGTTGCGCTCGTGCCCACTGCGAACCACCACCGCGTAGCCCAGCGTCATGCCGTCGGCGGAATCGGAAAGTCCCACGCGGGCGCCGGCCTCGCGCAACATCGGCTCGCTCGGCAGCTCGATGCGGTCGACGACGACGATGCGGATCTTCGCCGCCTCCCGCACCCCGACCTTGCGCGCGAGCGCGAGCGCCCGCGCATCCAGGCCGCGCCCGGCCTCGAGCACTTCGCGCGAACGCCCCAGGGCCCATTCGATGGCGCGAGGCGCGACCTCGCCCACCTGGACGGCCATCTTGTCGAGCGACACGCCCGCGGGAATGGCACACCCCGGCACCGGCTTCGCGTCCGGCGCGCCCGCCCACGCGCAGGGCGCAAGCAGGGCGGCGCACATCGCCGCCGCGATCTTCGCTTTCATCGAAATCCCCCCTTGACGACACTAAAAATATCGCACGACCCGGCCCATCCGGGCTGGTCCGCTTGGGGCATCCGCGGATTACGGTTGTCGGCCGGGGCGAACCCGAAGCGACCGAAGTAGACTGCGAGCGGACCTTCCCACTCGAACGATGAGCCCATCCCCCCGCGCCCGCCCGATCGACATCGACACGCTCTGGAAGCTGCAGCGCGTCGGCAACGTGGCGCTCGCGCCCGACGGCTCGGCCGCGGTGTGCTCCGTGACGCGCTTTTCGATGGACGAGAACAAGTCGAGCGCGAGCCTCTGGCTCCTTCCCGGCGACTCATGCGCGCCGCGCCAGCTCACGCGCTGCGGCGACACGGATGGCAAGCCGTCCTGGTCGCCGCGTGGCGATCGCATCGCCTTCCTCGCCAGGCGCGAGCAGGAGGGCCGCAAGGATGCCGAGCGCCAGCTCTACGTGATCCCGCTCGCGGGCGGCGAAGCCGAGCGCAAGAGCGATTTCGCGCCGGGCATCGACGACTTCAAGTGGATGCCGGATGGGCGGAGCATCGCCTTCGTCTCGTGGGTGTGGCCCGACGCGCGAGGCGCACGCGCGCAGGGCCAGCGCCACAAGGCGTTCAACGAGCGCAAGGAAAGCGCCTACGTGACCTGCGAGCCGCAATACCGGCACTGGGATCGCAACCTGCCGATGGGGTGCGCGCCGCACCTGCTGTTGCTGGACCTGGAGTCGGGCCGTGTCGTGGACCTGCTCGAAGGCACGGGTTACGAGCTGCCGCGCGCCGATCCCTGCGCCGCCCACTTCGACATCTCCCCCGACGGGAGGCGCATCGCCTTCGTCCACGATCCCTCGCCACGCAAGGTGGCCGGCAACGTCTTCGCCATCGCCGAGATCGAGCTCGCCCGCCGCCGGATCAAGCCGGTCACCGACGACGCGGCCTGGAGCTACGAGGCGCCGCGCTACAGTCCGCAGGGCGTGCTCGCCTGCATCGCCTCGAACCTCGGCAAGCGTCACACGATGCCGGGGCGCGTCGCCTTCCGCAGGGGCGGCAAGTGGCAGCTGGCGCAGATGGACCGCGACATCGATGTCGAGGCGCCGCTTCGGTGGTCGAGGGACGGCGCCTCGATCTTCTTCACGGCACAGGAGCGGGGCCGTTGCCACCTCTGGCGCTGCGGCACCGAAAGCGGGGCGTTGTCGATCGCCGTCGCGGGCGGCTGGGTGCACGGCTTCGACGTGGGTGGCGCGCCCGGCGATGCAACACTCCTGGTCGCGCTCGACTGCGCGCAGCATGCGGTGCAGGTCCATGCCGTTCGCGCGGGACAAGCAAGCCGCCTCGAGCGTTTCAACGACGAGGTCCTGGAACGGGTTGCGCTGGGAGAGACCCGCGAGGTCACCTTCCGCGGCGCGCGCGGCGAGCCCGTGCAGATGATCCTCACCTTTCCGCCCGGCTTCGATGCGCGCAAGCGCCATCCGGTGCTGCACGTGATCCATGGCGGCCCGTACGCCGCCGCGGGCGACACCTTCGCGTATCGCTGGAACACGCACCTCTTCGCCTCGCGCGGCTACGTGGTCGCGGCCGTGAACTATCACGGCTCGAGCGGTTTCGGCTGGCGCTTCGCCGACAGCATCGTCGGGCGCCAGGGAAGGCTCGAGACGCAGGACATCGAGGCCGCCACCGATTGGCTCGCCAAGCAGGCGTGGGTGGACGCGACGCGTTTGTTCGCCTCGGGCGGCAGCTACGGCGGCTTCCTCGTGGCGTGGATGAACGGGCACGTCGCGGCCGGGCGCTATCGGGCCTACGTCTGCCATGCCGGCGTATTCGACCGCGTGGCCACCTTCAGCGCCGATTCGTACAGCCAGCGCCCGAAGGACCTGGGCGCGTTTTACTGGGAAAACCCTGCCAGGGTCCGAGCCCAGAGCCCCGTCACCTTCGCCCATCGCATGCAGACGCCCACCCTGGTGATGCATGGCGCCAACGACTATCGCGTGCCGGACACCAACGGCCTCGCGTACTACAACACGCTCCATGCCCGCGGCGTTCCCACGCGGCTGGTGTGGTTCCCCGACGAGCACCACTGGATCCTGAAGCCACGCAACTCGCGCCTCTGGTACCGCGAGTTCCTCGAATGGCTGGCGGCGCACGCGGCCGACCGGAAAGCGCGCGGCCGAGGCTGAGCACTAAAGCGACACAACTTCCGCCGCCGAAGCGACTCCACTTGGAGACAATTTCGCGGACGTGGCATGGTGAAGCCCTTCACGCCCGAGGACCTGGCGCTCTTCCAGGACCTGGGACAGCTCGACGTTTCATCGCGAGGCGTGGCGGCGTGCGTCGTGCGTTCGGTGGACATGGCGCAGGACGGCTACGTTTCCACCATCTGGACGTTTCCGCTCGACGCCGCTCCCGCCCGGCGCTTCACGCTCGGCACCAGCGGTGAAAACTGCCCGCGATGGTCGCCGGACGGGCGCACCCTCGCTTTCGTATCGCCACGCGACGGGCTGCCGCAGGTGCACCTCATCGCCGCAGATGGCGGCGAGGCGCGGCAACTGAGCCACCTGCGATTCGGCGTGGGCTCCATCCAGTGGAGTCCCGACGGCACGAAGCTGCTGGCGACGTGCGCGTTGCCGCTCGACCCCGATTCGGGCGAGGCTGCAGCGCTCGCCGACGAGCCGCGCTCGCCCGATGCGCCGGAAGTGGCCTGGCGCGTGCCCTACAAGAGCGACGGCACGGGCTACCTGCTCGCCCGCGCATTCCACCTGTGCAGCATCGATGCCGCCACCGGCGAGGACACGCCCGTCACGCGCGGCGCCTTCGACGTGATGGCGTCGTGCTGGTCGCCGGACTCGACGCGCATCGCCTACGTGCGCACGCGCGAAGGGCGCGAGGCCCATCGCACGGACCTCTGGATCGCCAATGCAGATGGCAGCGAAGCCCGCCAGGTCACGCGCGACTACGCGTCCGTGATGAGCCCGCGCTGGTCGCCCGACGGCCGCTGGATCGCCTTCGCCGCCGGGCGCGAGGAAGGCGATGCCCAGACGCGCCTGCATCTTTTCGAGGTCGCATCCGGCGACGCGCGGCAGCTGGGCGACGACGACATGGAGGTGGGCTCGCCCGACTCGCTGCAATGGAAGCGCGACTCCCGGGCGGTCATCCTGGTCGTGGCCACGCGCGCGCGGCAGCACATCGTGGCCGTCTCGGTCGACGACGGCCGGCGGCGCGATCTCGTCACGGGCGATCGCCACATCGCCGAGGTGAGGGCCACCGGCGGCACGCTCGCCTATTTCTCCGAGAGCGCCACTACGCCGCGCGAGCTCTACGCAAGCAACCTCGACGGCACGGGTGAGCGCAAGCTGAGCAGCCTCAACGCCTGGTGGGACGATCGACTGGCGCTGGTTTCGGAGGTGCGCACCTTTCGCGTGCCCGACGGCCGCGGCGGGTTCGAAAACATCGACGCCTGGCTGGTGCGCGCCAAGGGCTCGGAGGCGCCGCAACCACTGCTCGTCGAGGCGCACGGCGGCCCCAACAGCTTCGCGTTGCTGGGCTTTCCGTGGAATACCTACTGGAATGCCTTGTGCTCGAAAGGCTGGGCGGTGGTCGTGCCGCATGCCGTGGGCTCGACCGGCTTCGGGCGCAAGTTCGCCGAACGCCTCAACGGCCATTGGGGCGAGCTCGACTTCCCGCAGTTCATGGCGGTCGTGGATGCGTTGCAGGCCGACGGGATCGCCACCGACCACGTCGCGATCGCGGGAAAGTCGTACGGCGGCTATTTGGCCGCCTGGGCCGTGGGACACACAGACCGCTTCAAGGCGGCGATCGTGGCCGCGCCGGTGGCGAACCTCGAGTCGCACTTCGGCACCTCGGACGGCGGCTACTACAGCCAGCCGTACGTGCTCTCGGCCGAGCGCCACATCGAGCCCGAGCGTTACCGCAAGCTCTCGCCGGTGAACCACATCCACCACTGCACCACGCCCACGCTGCTGTTGCAGGGCAAGGATGACCAGCGCTGCCCGATGGGACAGTCGGAGGAGCTCTTCGCGGTGCTCATGCGCTGCGGCAAGGCGCCCGCGGAGCTGGTGCTCTACCCCGGCGGCGACCACCACGTGTACGAGACCGGCAAGCCATCCCACCGGCTGGACATCGTGCGGCGGATGCTGGGCTGGCTCGAGCGCTGGTGCCCACCGCCCGACCGGGGTCAGACCACTTAGTCCGCTTTGTTGCACTGCACAAGCGGACCAAGTGGTCTGACCCCGGTCTAGAAAGGCAGCTGGTTCTCGGGCACTTCGGAGGGTTGGCCGTCGGGGGCGGGAAAGGCGCGCAGGTCGCGCGCGATGGCGGCCTTGAGGAAGGAATCGACCCACCAGAAGACGTCCTGGCGGCGGATGGAGCGGCGCATGCCGCGCATGCGCGCGAGGCGCTCGCCCGCCGGCATGGCGTGCGCCGCGCGGATGGCGGCGGCCACGCCCTGGACGTCGAAGGGATTCACCAGCAGCGCGCCCTTGCCGAGCTGCTCCGCGGCGCCCGCGAACTCCGACAGGATGAGCACGCAGTCCTCCTCGATGCTGCACGCGCAGTACTCCTTGGCCACCAGGTTCATCCCGTCCTTGAGCGGGGTGATGAGCGCGATGTCGGCGGCGCGGTAGTAGGCGAGCAGCTCCAGGCGCGAAAGGCTGCGGAACTCGTACCAGACGGGCACCCACCCGCCCGGGCGCGCGAAGGCGCCATTGATGCGGCCCACGAGCTGCTCGATCTCGACCTTCATCTGGTTGTATTGCGGGATGTCCTCGCGGCTGGGCACCACCACCTGGATGAGCGAGACACGTCCGCGCATGTCGGGAAAACGCTCGAGCAGGTCCTGGAAGGCGCGCAGGCGCAGCGTGATGCCCTTGGTGTAGTCGAGGCGATCGATGCCCAGCACGAGCTTCCTGCGCGGCAGCAGCGTGTGCAGCTCGCGCGCCTTGGCCTCGACCTCGGCCGAGGCGGCGGCGCGCATGAACGAGTTGTAGTCGATGCTGATGGGAAACGCGCCGATGCGCGTGTCGCCGTGGGTCGTGCGCGCGGTGGCGACGGCGCCGCGCCCTTCCACCTTCACGTCGGGCAGCAATGCTTCCACGCAAGCGATGAAGTTGCGCCGATCGCGCATCGTCTGGAATCCGACGAGGTCGAAGCACAGCAGCGCGTCCATCACCGGCTTGCGCCACGGCAGCTTCATGAAGATGTCGGGCGAGGGGAACGGGATGTGCAGGTAGAACGCGAGCCGCGCCTCGCTGCCCATGGAGCGCAGCTCGGTGGCGAGATTCATCAAGTGGTAGTCGTGCACCCACACGAAGTCGTCGTCGGAAGCCTCGGCGTGCACGGCGGCGGCGTACTTGCGGTTGACGCTGCAATAGGTCTCCCAGTACGCCGGGTCGAAGTTGCACTGCGCGGTGAGGTCGTGGAAGAGCGGCCAGACCACCTCGTTGGAGAAGCCCAGGTAGAAGTTGCGAACCTCGTCGGCGGAGAGCGGCACGCCGCGCAGGTGGTAGCCCGCGCCGGCGCCCGCCTCGGTCAGAGCCGAATCGAGCTCGCGGGCGCTGCCGGTGGCGCCGGTCCAGCCGATCCACGTCCCGCCGCGGTCGCGCAGCACCGGAAGCAGCGCGGTGACCAGGCCGCCGCTGCCGGGCTCGGCGCGCCAGCCGCCCGCGGCCTGCTTCGTGAAGGCGAAGGGCAGGCGGTTGGAGACGACGATGAGCTGCGCGGGCGCACGCGCCGTGCCGCGGCGGCGCGTCACAGCTTGCGGCCGATGCAGCGCACGAGGCGAACCGTGAACCACGCCGCCGCCGCGTAGAAGATCGCGGGCAGCGCGGGGAAGCCGAAAATGTGCGGTCCGGACTGGTACTGCATGAGCAGGCTCGCGGCGAGGTAGAGGCCCAGTGTAACCAGTGCCAGGGCCACCCGGCTCGACCCGCGCACGATCTGGTCCGAAAGCTCGGGCAGGCCCTCGTGGTCCACGTGGAAGCGCAACCCCTCCTCGCGGAACTTGCGCATCGAGCCGGCCAGCAGGCGCTGCCATTCGACCGAGGCCACCGCCGCCTCGTATTGCAGCCGCCGCGTCTCGCGCTGCTCCGAGCCGAGCGCCGAGTCCATCACCTCGCGCGAGCGCCGCGACAGCGAGTCGAGAAGGCTGAAACCGGGGTCCAGCCGGCGCACCATCGATTCGATCAGCACGATGGTGCGCGCGAGCACCAGCAGGTGCAGCGGCACGTCGAAATTGTAGAGGCGCGTGGCGGTGACGAGCCGCCCGAAGGCCTCGCCCACCGACCACTCCGCGATCGGCCGGCGCGAATAGTCGTTCATGATCGTGCCGACGGCCGGGCGCAGGCGGTCGCGGTCGGCCGTCTTGGACAACATGCCCAGCTCGAGCCACGAGTCGAGCACCCACTCGGTGTCCTGCTCGGTGAAGGCGAGCAGGAAGGCCGCGAGCGAATGGCGCGTGGGCCGGTCGAGGCTGCCCACCACCCCGAAATCGTGCAGCGCGATGCGCCCGTCGTCGCGGATGAACACGTTGCCCGGGTGCGGATCGCCGTGGAAGTAGCCCATCTCGAAGAACATCCGCACGTAGGCGTCGATCAGGTTCTGGGCGAGCTGCGCGCCGTGGCGGCGATCGATGTCGTCCACGCGCCGGCCGTGGCTGAACTCCTGCACCATCACCGTGGCGGTGCACAGCTCGAGCTTCACGTCGGGAATCTCGATCGTCTCGGAGGCGCGGAACGCGTCGGCGAAGCGCCGCACGTTGCGCGCTTCCTCGCGCAGGTCGAGCTCCTTGGCGAGGCTCGCCCACACCTCGCGCACGACCGCCTCGGCCCGGTAGCGCGTGAGCAGGGGCGAGAAGTGCGACAGGAACCGGACCACGGCCACGAACATCCTCATGTCGCGCTCCACCTGCACCGCCACGCCCGGGCGCAGGATCTTCACGACGACCTCGTGGCCGGCGAAGGTGCGCGCGGTGTGCACCTGCGCCACGGAGGCGGCGGCGAGCGGCTCGGTGTCGAAGCGCACGAAGAGCTGCGAGGGCGGCTTGCCGAACGCGCGCTCGATCGCGGCCACGGCCTCCTGCGCCGCGAAGGGCTTCACGTCGTCCTGCAGCGCCTGCAGCTCCTCGAGGTAGTCCGCGGGGAAGAGGTCGGTGCGCAGGGACAGGTGCTGGCCGAGCTTCACGAAGCTCGTGCCGAGGCCTTCGAGCAGGTCGCGGAAGCGCCGCGCCGGGGAAGGACTCGTCGCGAGTCCCAGCCGGAACATCACCAGCCAGAGCAGGTACCCCGCCAACCGCAAGGCGATCTCGAGGGCGCGCCCGATGGTGCTGCCGGGCGGCGGCGGCTCGCGGCCCGTCAAGGGTGCTCGCCCCACGGGCCCTGCGACAAATCCGGCTTTCGAGAAATCGGACACGAGGAGCGAGGATGGGAATGCGGTCCCTCTCAGATTCCCGCGGCTGCCGCGCGTTCCCTCAGTCCCGCGCCACCGACAGGACGAATCCCAGTCCGATCACCAGGTAACCCACGCAAGCCACCAACCCCGGGACCAGCAATCCCGTGCCGCCCTCGCCCATCTCCGGAACGTAGGCGAGGAATAGGCCGACGAAAAACGCCGCCGAGCCGATCGCCCAGAGCGTGACGAAGGCGAAGAGCTTCCACGCGATGGCGGCTCGCCCCGACTTCGCGCGCACGAAGCGCACCACGCTCACCAGCATTAGCAGCGCGGGGACGGCGAACGCCCAATACCACGACACGGGAAGCATCGTCGACATGGCCAGCCGCAGCGGGCGCAGCCAGTGGGCGTGGACCGCGAGGACCTCCGACCAGTCCAGCCACAGGTGCAGGGCCACCGCCGCGAGCGCGAGCACCATGCCGAGCAGCATCACGCGCGCCGGGCGGCTCATCGCGACCGCGCCTTGGTGAAGGCCTCCACCTCGAAGCAGTTGTCGCGATAGGGATCGCGGCCCCGCAGCCACTGCACCAGGCTCGAGCCGAGGTAGAGCGGGAAGAAAAGCACCCCCCAACGCTCGTACTGGCGCACGTGCACGCGCTCGTGCTCGCGCGCGAGCTCGAGCACGCGATGGTCGACGCCGACGATCACGTGGCCCAGCGTGATCGCGCCGAAGCGAAGGCCCTCCGGCAGGCGCCCGATCAGGCTGCGCACGTTGCCCCCGCCCACCTCCAGCGTGCCTTGCACCACCCGCGAGCGCGCGCCGCAGGCGAGCGCCGCGGCCGCGAGCAGGAGCCCGACCAGCGAGGCGGGCGAAACCCAGAGGTAACGCAGGTACTTCAAGGCCCGAGCTGCCAGAGGAGGAAGGCGTAGATGTCGGCCAGCTCCCGCTCGCGCTGCTCACGCGTGGCGCCCTGGTGTCCGCCGTCTTCCTCCATGCGCAACAGGATCGGGCGATCGCCAGCGTTCGCCGCCTGCAGGCGCGCGGCCATCTTGGCGGGCTGCCAGGGCGCCACGCGCGGGTCGTTCAGGCTCGCCGTGAGCAGCACCGCCGGGTACTCGAGGCCGTCGCGCACGTGGTGGTAGGCGGAGATCATGCGCAGCGCGGCAAGGCCTTCCGCGCTCGCGCTGCTGCCGAACTCGGGGACGTTCGCCGGGCCGTTGGGCGTCAGCTCGAAGCGCACCATGTCCGTCACCGGGACGCGCATCACCGCGGCGGCGATGAGGTCGGGACGGCGCACCAGCAGGCCCGCCACCGGGATGGCGCCCGCGCCGGTGCCCTGTAGCGCGAGACGGCGCGGGTTGGTGAAGCCGTAGCGCGAGAGGAATTCGGCTGCGGCGATCAGGTCGAGGATGGTGTTGGCCTTCAGCGCGCCGCGCCCGGCCTGGTGCCATTCCTCGCCGTGCTCGCCGCCGCCGCGCACGTGCGCGACCGCGAAGACTCCACCGCGCTCGAGCCATGCGAGCCGGGCGGGGTCGAAGGTGGGCGAGAGCGTGATCCCGTAGCTGCCGTAGGCGAGCAGCAACGTGGGATTGTTGCCGTCGAGCCTGGTGGTCTTGCGGTAAACGAGCGTGACGGGGATCTTGGTGCCGTCGCGCCCGGGGGCGTAGAGGCGCACCTCGTCCATGTCCGAGTAGTCCACCGGGGCACGGGGCTGGATGGAGGTCCGCCGCAGGCTTCCCGAGCCGGCCTCCACCTGGACGACCACCGGCGGCTCGATCCAGCCCTGCATGCGCAGCATCGCGCCGGCTACGCGTGGATGCGTGACCAGTTGCGAGATCGCCGTGTCGAAGGGCGTGCGCAGGTATTCGGGGGCCCTGGGCCCGAGCAAACCGAGCTGCACGCGCTCCAGCCGATCGACGCCCGCGACCATGGTCCTCAGGTAGATCGCATCGCGCGCGATGCCGAAGCTCTCGATCGACACGTCGGGGTGCGCCGCCACCACGCGCGCGGAAGCGAGGCTTTCCGCATCCGCGCGCACGCGCAGCAGGCGCCGCCTCGGGGCATCGCGGCGCGACAGCAGGTAGAGGTCGTCCTGCCAGCCCTCGAGCGCGAGCACCTCGTCCTCGGGGCCGGCGAGCTTGCGCCAACGCGGCTGGCCGGCGGCGAGGTCGCGCTGCAGCGCCACATGGACGGCGATTTCTCGCCGCACGCCCTCACGCGCGATGGCATACGCGTAGCGCGACTCGATCGGCAAGTGGAGCGACGGGAACACGAACTCGGGCACGTCGCGCGCGCCGCCCACGCCGGGACCGAAGACGACCTCGTCGCGCGAGCTTTCGCGGCCGAGGACATGGCGATAGACCCGCACGTTGGCATAACGCTTCGCGGGCGCGTTGGTGGCGGGGATGCGCGCGTAATAGAACGAGCGGCTGTCGGGATGCCAGGCGAGCCCGGTGTTGAAGCGCGCGCGGTCGATCTGGAACGGCAACACGCGTGCGCCATCGACGGCGACCACGCGCAAAATCGAATCCTCGCTGCCGCCCCCGGAGATGCCGTAGGCCACGTGCCGGCCGTCGGGCGAGGGCACGTGCCAGTCGATCGAGGCACGGCGCGACCCCTCGTCGTGGACCGAGGGGTCCACCAGCACGCGTTCGGCGCCGCCCACGCCTTCGCGCATGCACAGCACCGCGCTCGAGCGGCCCGGCGAGAGCTTGAGATAGAAGACGCGCGCGGGCGTGGCGGCGAGCTGCGTGACGGTGGTGGCCTCCGCCGAGAGCGCCCGGACGCGCTCGAGCATCCGCGCGCTGCCCGGGATCGCATCGAGCGCGGCGCGCGCGCGTTCGCCCTGCTCGCGGAAAAACGCCCGGGTCCGCGGCTCGCTCCCATCCTCGAGGTAGCGGAACGGATCGTCCGCCGGTTCCTGCGCCCAGGCCGTCGAGGCGAAGACGGCTGCCGCGATGGAAAGCGCGATTCGCAGCATCGCCGGGAGCGCCTTCATGCGTGCGCCTCGCCGGCGGTGAACTGCAGGGCGGCCAGGCGCGCGTACAGGCCGTTGGCCGCCACCAGGGAAGCATGGTTTCCGGTCGCCACGATGCGGCCGTGGTCCATCACGACGATCCGGTCCGACGACTTCACGGTCGCCAGCCGATGCGCGATGACGAGCGTGGTGCGTCCCTTCATCAGGTGCTCCAGGGCGAGCTGCACCGCCTTCTCGCTTTCCGCGTCCAGCGCGCTGGTGGCCTCGTCGAGCAGCAGGATGGCGCGGTCGGCGAGGATCGCGCGCGCGATGGCGATCCTCTGGCGCTGGCCACCCGAGAGCTTCACGCCGCGCTCGCCCAGGGGCGTGTCGATGCCCTGCCCGAGGCGCTCGGTGAATTCGAGCGCGCAGGCGGCCTCGAGCGCACTCCGGACTTCCGCGACGCTCGCCTCCGGGCGGCCGTAGCGGACATTCTCGAGCACGCTGGTGGCGAAGATCACGGGGTCCTGCGTTACGACGGCCACGCGCCGGCGCAGTTCCCGCGGCTGCGCCTCGCGCGCGTCCACGCCGTCGATGCGCACGCTGCCGGAGTCCGGGTCGTAGAAGCGCAGCAGCAGCTGGAACACCGTGGTCTTGCCCGCGCCCGACGGGCCGACCAGCGCGACGTGCTCGCCCGGTGCCACGGCCAGCGAGAAGTCTTCCAGTGCCGGGGACTGCGGCCGCGAGGGATAGTGGAAGAGCACGCGGTCGATGGCGATGCGCCCTTGCGGAGGCGCTGGAAGCGCAGTGGGACGAGCAGGCGCGCGGATGCGCGGCTCGGTGGCGAGCAGCTCGAGCAGGCGCTCGGAGGCTCCGGCCGCGCGCTGCAGCTCGCCGTACACCTCGGCGAGCACGAAGGTGGCGTTGGCGACGATCACGGCATAGAAGATGAATGCGGTGAGGCTCCCGGCCGACAAGCGCCCGGCGAACACGTCGTGGGCGCCCACCCAGAGCAGCACGCCCACGGCGCCGAAGGCGAGCACGATCACCGCGGCGATGAGCAGCGCGAGCGCGCCGGAGCGCTGCACCGCGGTGGCGAACACCGCTTCGACGCGCTCGCCGAAAGTGCGGCTCTCGTGGTCCTCGTGCGCGAAGGCCTGCACCGTGCGGATCTCGTGCAGCGTCTCATCGACGTGGGTCGTCACGTCGGCCACGCGGTCCTGCACCGTTCGGGACAGCGTGCGCAACCGCCTGCCCAGGAGCCAGATCGGCAGCAGCACCGGCGGAATCCCGGCCAGGGCGAGCGCGGTCAGCTTGACGCTCGTGAAGAAGAGCATCACCACGCAGCCCAGCAGGGTTACCGCCATGCGCAGCGCATAGAGCAGCGTGCCGCCCATGACCGCCTCGACCAAGGTCACGTCGTTGGTGACGCGCGAGGCGACTTCGCCGGTGCGTGTCTCCTCGAAAAACGCCGGCGAGAGCAAGAGCAGGTGGTCGTAGAGGCGCCGGCGCAGGTCGGCGGTGAAGCGCGCGCCGATCCAGTACACCAGGTACACCCGGAACCAGGTGAGCACGCCCAGGCCGAGGATGAGGGCGGCGAGGACGGCAAGCGTGTGGTCGAGCAAGCGCGCCTCGCCGCGCGCGAAGCCTTCGTCGATCACCAGCTTCAACCCTTGCCCGATGACCAGCACCATGCCCGCCGACAGGAGGATCGCCACGAAGGCGGCCGCGATCCGCGAGCGGTACGGCAGGAGCAAGCGAAAGAGAGGAAGGAGGCGGAGCAAGGAAAAGGGGAAAGGGGAAAGGGGAACGGGGAAAGAAAGCGAACGGCAAACGCAAACGCGAGCGAAACGGCGAAAAGAACTTGCTCCTAAACGGCCAGGGCCAGACGAGCTGGCCCTGGTCGAAATCCTTCCCCTTTCCCCTTTCCCCTTCTCTTCTCACCCTCCCCGCTTGATGATCGGGCGCGACACGGTGCCCGATACCGAGAAGGAGCCGCGGTCGGAGGCGACCTGGGAACGGATCTCGAGGATCGCGCGGCCGCTCAGGTTGCCGGTGCTGGCGACTTCGATGGTTCCGTTGCCCCGAAGCACGCCGCCCTGCAGGTTGACCTGGCGGAACTGCGAACGCTGGTCCACCGAGGCGAGCTCGCCGGTGAGCTCGTTGAACTTGGTGACGCCCGCGCGGCTGCCGGCAGAATCCGACTGCATCACCGCGACCAGGTCGACGTTGCTGATGCTGCCCTCGCCCAGCTTGAACTTGCCCTGGACGCGCGGGTGCGCGAAGAGCGCTTCGAGCGAAGGCCCCTCGGTGGCGAGGGTGAAGTTGCCGTCGACCTTGCCGTTCACCGCGATCGCCTTGGTGAAGGCGCCGACGAGCTGGGGCGCGCTCACCTTGTCGAGCGTGAACTCGCTCTCGAGCCGCACGTTTTGCCCCCAGGTCACCTTGAGGGCACCATTGGCCTTGCCCTCCAGGGTATTCGCCTCGAACTCCGGCACCACCAGCTCATTGCCGGCGAAGGTGCCCTTGAAGCTTCCGTGGGAGAGCTGGATGGGCGCGCCGATGGGCAGCGTGAAGCCGCGCAGGCTGGCGTCGAAATCGAGTCCCTTCTCCGAGGGCCGCACCGTCACGCTCCAGGTCGAAGCCGTGAGCTGCGCCTGCTTCATGGCGCCATCGTTGCCGAAGGTGAGCAGCGCGTTGAACGCATCGAGCGCGGGACGCGTATCCAGCTTCACCGAACGCAGGTTGATGCGCTCGAGGTTGCTGCCGCCCTTGCCCTCGGTCCTCGCCCAGCGCGGGATGCGCCGCACGGCTTCGGGCGTGAGCGACACGCCGTCGAGGTCGATCGAACGGATCGAGGGCTTGTCGCCGAAGAGCGAGAGGATGTCCAGGTCGACGCGGCCGCTGGCGGCCTTGGCGTCGAGCGACTTGCCCACGGCCAGGTTCTCGACCCGCAGGTGCGGCGTGGGCACGAGGCGAAAGGTCATCGAGCCGATGGACACGTCGTCCTGCAGCCACTCGCCGAGCGACTTCTCCACCTTGGCGGTGTAGGTGCGCAGCGGGATCACGTGGAGGGCGGCCACGGCCGCCACCAGCAGCAGGACGAAGCCGAAGATGATGGGCTTCACGATCGAGCCCTCGCGGCGCCGGGCGCGCTTGCGAGGCGTTGAATCGCCCGCGTCCTCCTGCGCTTCCACGCGGGTGCGAAGCACCTCCGCGATCTCGCGGGCGCGACGCGCCTGCTCGTCGCGCATCTTCTGTTCTTCCTCCTGCTCGGCGCGCGCCTTGGCCTCCATGTAGGCTTTCGCCTGCGCCTTGCCCTCGATCTCGGCCTTCTTGCCGAGGTCGGACTCGAGCTCGGCCTGCACGCGCGCGCGCGTGTCGACTTCCATCGTCTCGCGCGCCTTGGCCTCGAGGCGGGCCCGCGCCTCGGCTTCCTGCTTGGCCTTCCTCTCGGCCTCGATCTCCCCGGCGAGCTCGGCCTCGCGCTTGGCGCGCTCCTCGGCCTCGATCTTGGCGCGCGCCTCGGCTTCGTACTTGGCCTGGCGCTCGGCGTCGAGCTGCTTCTCGACCGCCGCCGCTTCGCGCGCTCGCGCCTCGGCCTCCTGCCTGGCGCGCGCCGCCGCTTCCGCCGCGCGCTTGGCTTCGGCCTCCACCTGGGCGCGCAGCCGCTTGGCCTCCTCCTCGCCCTCCTGCTTCGCGCGGGCCGCCGCCTGCGCCGCAGCCTGCGCGGCCTCCTGCTTGGCGCGCTCGGCGGCCTCGGCCGCGGTCCTGTTGGCTTGCTCCACCTGCGCGCGCAGCCGCTTGGCCTCGTCCTCGGCACGGATGCGCGCCTCGGTTTCCGCCTTGGCGCGGGCTTCGGCCTCGATGCGCTTCTTCGATTCTTCCTCGGCGCGTGCGCCCGCCTCGCGCTCGGCCTTGGTTCGGGCCTCGGCCTCGGCCCTGGCGATGGTCTCGCGCTCCTCGCGCAGGCGCTCCTCGAGCTCGGCCTGGGCGGCCATCTTGGCCTCGGCGAGGATCTGCGCCTTCATCTCCTCGCGCGCCTGCTCGCTGTCTTCCTTGGCTTCGGCCTGCTCGCGCAGCAGCTGCTCCATCTCGCCGCGGATGCGCGCCTCGATCTCCTCCTTGAGGCGGGCCTTCATCTCGGCCTGCGCCTGCTGCGCCTCGGCGGCCTGCTTCTTCGCCGCCGCCTCCGCCTCGGCGCGGGCCTTGGCCATCGCGGCAGCCTCGGCTTCGGCGCGGGCCCGTGCTTCGGCGAGCGCCTTCGCTTCGCGCTCCGCCTTGACCCTCAGCTCGGCGAGCCTGCGGCTCTCGGCCTCTTCCTTCGCCTTCTGCTCGGCGGTGAGCTTGACCTGCTGCTCGGCGATCGCCTTCTGCCGGGCCTCCTCCTGGCGTTGCTGCAGCTCCACTTCGGCGCGCGCGCGATCGGCGGCTTCCTTGGCGCGCTGCGCCTGCTCCATCGCCTGGCGCTCGGCCTCCTGGCGCGCCTTGGCCTCGGCCTCGAGCTTGGCGCGCACTTGCGCCTCGGCCTTGGCTTTCGCCGCGGCGGCGGCGTGTGCCGCCTCCTTGGCCTTGCGATCGGCCTCCTGCTTGGCGTGCTGCGCGGCAAGGGCTGTCACGTCGTTGGCCGCGCCGGGAATCACGCGCTGCGTCGCCGCCGGCATCTTGCCGGGCGCCGTGAAATCAAAATCGTCGCCGCCCCCGCCGGCCGCGGCCGCCGCGGTGTCGTCCCCGAACGGGTCGATCTCTTCCTTCTTCGTCTGGAAGACGCGCGCGAAGCCGTCCTTCGTGAGCGTGTTGAGGGCCTTCTCGAGCTGGTTCTTGTCGAGCTCGGCCTTTTCCATGATCTGGGCGAAGTTCGACTTGCCATCGATCATCTTCAGGACCTTCATGAGGTCCTTGGAAAGCGAGGCCGATCGCTGGTTGACCTGCGTGATGCCCTTCGCGGTCTTGGTGAAAACCGTTGCTTGATCCATCCGACTCCCCGCGGTGATCTGGCTGCTCCCTGTGCGGCCAATAATGGCATGAATTCAGGGCCTTGGAAAATGAACCCGGTCACTTTTGCGGCGTCCTAAGAGCTGTCCTCCAAACAAGCCGCCCGCGCGTTAAGCCGAATGTCCTCCGGCGCGCCGAACGCGGGGATCGCCTCGCATGAAAGGGCTTCCATGAAAACCGTCGCATCCCTCATCCTCGCCTTCGCTGCGGCCTTCGCGCCGGCGGCCTTCTCGCAGGAACCGCCGGAGCGCGTGGGCCGCCTCGCCTACACACAAGGCGACGTCGCCATCTACCAGGATCCCGAACAGGGCTGGGAGAAGGCCTTCGTGAACACACCGCTCACGACGGAGAACTCCCTGTGGACCGATCCCGACGCGCGCGCGGAGATGCGCGTTTCCGGGATCGCGTTGCGCCTGGACGAGACCACGCAGCTCGACATCTCGAACCTCGACTACGACGACCTCGAGGCGTTCGTTGCCCAGGGTTCGGTGGCGGTGCGCGTTCGCCACTTCCATGCCGACCGCCGCGTTGACCTCGGCACGCCACATGCGGGCGTTCGCCTGCTCGCCGTCGGCCGCTACCGCGTCGATGTCGATCCCGACCGCAACCAGACCGTGCTCACCGTGTTCTCGGGAACCGCCGCCTTGCGCGGCCCGGGCGGCGAGGTGACCTTGCGCGCTGGAGAAGCGGCGCGCATTCGCGGCGACGACCTCGTGCGGGAGCGCGCGCGCACCACCGAGTTCGACCGCTGGACGCTCGCGCGCGACGACAAGTGGATCGAGCGCAACTCGGTTCGATACGTCTCGACCGACATGACCGGCTACGAGGACCTCGACGCGTACGGCGAATGGCGGCAGGTCGAGGAATACGGCTACGTCTGGTACCCGCGCAACGTCTCGTCCGATTGGGCCCCCTACCGCCACGGGCACTGGGCGTGGGTGCGCCCCTGGGGGTGGACGTGGGTCGCCGAGGAACCCTGGGGCTACGCGCCTTATCACTATGGCCGCTGGATCTACCTCGACAACCGCTGGGCGTGGTATCCCGGGCCGCGCAATACGCGCCCGGTTTGGGCCCCTGCGCTGGTGGCCTGGGTGGGCGGCGCCAACTTCAGCGTCGGCATCTCGGGCGGCTCCGCCCCCGCGCTGGGCTGGTATCCGCTCGCCCCGTGGGAGCGCTACGAGCCGTGGTATCGCGTGAATCCCACGTACGTGAATCGCATCAACGTGGTCGTCCGCGATCGAGCGCCGCGTCGCTTCCAGGGCCGTGACCGCGACGAGTGGCGCTACTGGAACCGCGACCGTGGCGCCACCGTGGTTCGGCGCGACCAGTTCCTCGACCGCAGGCCGGTGCGCCAGGCGATGCTGCCCGTGGCGCCGGAAATGATCCGTCGCGCGCCAGTAGCCCAACCCACCAACGTGCTGCCGCCGGCGCAGGAATTCCGGCGCCCGCGCCGCGACTCCGGCTCGCAGGTGGCCGAGGCGCCATTCCGGCGGCCCGGCGAACGCGGCGGCCCCAACGCGCGGCCGAACTTCGAGCGTCGCCAGCAAGCCCCGGGCGCGCGTCCGTCGGCACCGCAAGTAGCCCAGCCCTCGCAACCGGCGCAACAGGCGCCGGGCAGCCCCGCGATGCGGCAGGATGCGCGCGCGCAGGAGCGCGCCGCACGGGATGCCCAGCAAGCGCAGCAGCGGGCGGCGCGGGAGCAGGAACGTGCCGGGCGCGAGCAGGCGCAGGCGCAGGAGCGCGCCGCTCGTGAGCAGCAGCGCGGGCAGGCGCAGCAACAGCAGCAGGCCGGCCAGCAACAGCAGGCGCAGGAGCGCGCCGCTCGCGAGCAGCAGCGCGGGCAGGCGCAGCAGCAACAGGCCGAGCAACAGCAAAGGCAGCAGCAACAAGCCCAGGAGCGCGCCGCGCGCGAGCAGGCGCAAGCCCAGCAACGTGCGGCCCGCGAGCAGCAGCAGGCGCAGGAGCGCGCCGCTCGCGAGCAGCAGCGCGGGCAGGCGCAGCAGCAACAGGCTGAGCAACAGCAAAGGCAGCAGCAACAAGCCCAGGAGCGCGCCGCGCGCGAGCAGGCGCAAGCCCAGCAACGTGCGGCCCGAGAGCAGCAGCAGGCGCAGGAGCGCGCCGCGCGCGAGCAGCAACGTGCGCAATCACAGCAGCAGCAGGCCCAGCGTCAGCAGCAGCAACAACAACAGGCCCAGGAGCGCGCCACACGTGAGCAGGCCCAGGCCCAGCAACGTGGGCAGGCTCAGCAGCAACAAGCCCAGCAGCAGGCCGAGCGCGCGCAGCAGCAGGCCCAGGAGCGCGCCGCGCGCGAGCAGCAGCGCGGCGAGCCCCGCGCCGAGCGTCCCGAGCGCGAACGCGGGCGCGACAAGGACGACGAAAATCCCGGGAAGGGAAAGGGGCGATAGGGAAAAGCCCAGGGGAAAGGGAAAGGGGAAAGGGTTGTCGCCCCCCTCAGAAGCACCACCGGAAGCTCAGGAAGTACACCATCATCTCCGGCGTGAGGTAGCCGCGGAAGATGGCCCACGACAACGCGGCGAAGCCGCAAAGCGCGGCGAATGCGATCGCGGCCTGGCGGGTCTTCGCGTTCATCGGGCGAGCGCCGGCTGCAGCCGAACCAGCGGCTTCTCGTCGATGGGCGCGGTGACGACGGCGGCGAAGATCCCGAGCGCGATGGCGATGTACCAGGCGAGGTCGTAGCTGCCGGTGCGGGCCGAGATGACGCCGCCGATCCACGCGCCGCAGAAGCTGCCGATCTGGTGGCCGAAGAAGACCGTGCCCGACAGCATCGACATGTGTCGCACGCCGAAGATCTGCGCGACGAGCCCGTTGGTGAGCGGCACCGTCGAAAGCCACAGCAGTCCCATGAGGAATCCGAACGCGTAGAGCACGGCGGGCGTCTTCGGGAGCACCAGCAGCGCCACGATGAGCAGCGAGCGCAAGCCGTAGATCCAGGTGAGCAGCCATTTCTTGCTCACGCGTCCACCGAGCCAACCCGCCCCGTACGAGCCGAACACGTTGCCGAAGCCGATGAGGGCAAGGGCGGTCATGCCCACGCTGAGCGGCTGGCCGATGTCCTGCACGTAGCTGGGCAGGTGCAGCGCCATGAACGCGGTGTGCACGCCGCAGACGAAGTAGCTCCAGAAGAGGAAATGGAACGTGCGCACGCCGAACGCTTCGCCGATGGCCTGGCGCGCGGTCTGCTCGTGGCCCTGCTCGCGGGTGACGCGTCCCGAAAGGCCGGCCGCCAGCGGGATGATCAACGCGGCCGTGGCCGCCATCACGAAGAGCGCCGCGTACCAGCCGAGGCCGGCGATCACCGTGCCGCCGTAGGGAACCATCGCGAACTGGCCGAACGATCCGCCCGCGCCGACGATGCCCAGCGCGACGCTGCGCTTCTCGGTCGGGACCACCTTGGCGACCACGCCCATCACCACGCCGAACGTGGTCCCCGAAAGCCCCAGGCCGATCAGCAGGCCGGCGGACAATCCCAGGTGAAGCGGCGTCTGCGAGACGGCCATCAGCATCAAGCCGGCCGCGTAGCACACGCCGTTCACCACCAGCACACGCCCGGCACCGTAACGGTCGGCGATGGCGCCCGCAAAGGGGACGAAGACGCCCCAGAGGAAATTCTGCAGCGCGATGGCGAAGGCGAACTCGTCGCGGCTCCAGCCGTTTGCCACCGTCATCTGCGGCATGAACAGGCCCATGGTCTGCCGCACACCCATGGCGAGCATGAGGATCAGGGCGCCGCAAACGAGGACGGTCCGGGTCGATTTCATCGAACGATGGTGCCTTTGGGAGTCGAGGGTTGCCAAGCGAATACCGCGCATCGGCTGCATGAAGCCCGCTCATGCGCCGCCGCCTATGCCCGCAGAGTGACAAATCGTAACGCAACGAAAGGGGGGCCTATTCCCGCGCCGCATGCCGAGGGCGCAAAATTCGGGCATGGGAATCAGGACACGCATGGCAGCCGCGGCGCTCGCCGCTTGCGCCGCATCGCCGGCGCTGGCCGAATGCACCTGGGAATGGCTTTGCAACGGCGAAGGCCAGTGCAAGCACATGCCGATCTGCGACAGCGTGCACGAAACCCCACCGCGGCGTCCGGAAGGCGCGCAACCGCCAGCCATGCCGCCGCTCGCGATGCGGCCCTACAAGATCGCCGGCTCTGGCGTGGGAAGCAGCACGACGCTTACCTGCGAGCACATCATGCGCAAGGGCAAGTCGGGTCGCTGGTACTGGCACGAGGCGTGTTTCTGCACCGACCCCAAGAAGGCGAAGGACCACACGCCGCCCTTCGCCAACATCGTCAAGTGCGACCCCTGAGCTTCGCGGATCACTTGATCCGGCGCGGCGTGAACTCTTCCTCGATCTCGTCCTTGTAATAGCTGGCCGGCGAGGGCGAGGCCATCAGCCGGCGGTAGATCTCCGGCGACACATTGGCGTACTCGAAGGTGCCGGTCGTGGTCTCGATCACGAGCTTGCGCTCGCGCTCGTCGTAGCCCGCGGCCTTGAGGCCGGAGGCGTTCAGCTTCTTCATTTCCATCTCGCTCGCTCCCTTCGGGGCTATCTGGCCGCCGCCAGCTTCTCGATCTCCTCGCGGTGGCCGCGATCGTGCTCCACCATCATCGCCACCACCTCGGCGAGGCAGCTGGGCTTGCCCATGAAGGTGGCTTCGCGGGAGAGGTCGCGCTCGTCGAGCGGGGAAAGCAGTTCCACGAGCTCGGCGCGCGCCGCGGCGAAATCGCGCGCCGCCTGCCGCGCGTCCTGTGAAGGATAGTCGCGGCTCGCGGCGGCCGCGGCGCCGTCGAAGCCTTCGAGCGCGGGCCGGCTTTCGGCGAGGATGCGGCGTACGCGCACGAGGTAGCCTTCGCGCTCGAGGTCGCGCAGGTGGCAGGCGTGCTCGACCAGCGAGAACTCCCCCGGAGCCGAGCGCCGGCCGAGGGTTGCCACGGTCGCGCTGGCGAGAACGTCATCGAGGAAAGCGGGCATCGAGCCCAGGCGCGCGATCGATTCGGCATGGCCCAATCGGGCGAAGTCGGCGGCATTCATCGGCGGCTCCTCGTTGCGCAGGTTCGGGCCGACATTGTAGTGCCGCAAGCTGCCCTACTTGCCCGCCTGGGCGCCCCAGAGCTCCTTCAGGCGCGCATCGCGCCCGCAGCCGGTACGGTAGAAGTTGTAGCGCACCGGATTCTTCGTGTAGTAGTCCTGGTGGTAGTCCTCGGCGGGATAGAAGGTCCCCGCCTTTTCCACCGGTGTGACGATGGGCTCGCGGAAGGGCTTCGATTTCCTGAGCGCCTCGAGCGAGGCCTCGGCCGCTTTCTTCTGGGCCTCGTCGTGGTAGAAGATGCCGGTGCGGTACTGCGAGCCCGCGTCGCAGAACTGGCGATCCTTCACCGTGGGATCGATGTTCACCCAGAAAACCTCGAGCAGCTTCTCGTAGCTCACCTTCTTCGGGTCGTATACGACCTGCACCGCCTCGGTGTGGCCCGTCGAGCCGCTCGAGACCTCCTGGTAGGTCGGGTTCTTCTTCTGCCCGCCGATGTAGCCGGAGATCGTCGCGGACACACCGGGCAGCTTGTCGTAGGGCGGCTCCATGCACCAGAAGCAACCTCCCGCGAACGTGGCAACCGCGTGCCCCGGGGGGACCACGACCTGCGTGGCGGCGAAGGCGTGCGCCGACGCCGCTACCAGCAAACCGAGCAGCAATCGCTTCATCGTGGCTCTCCCTGGAAAAACAGCTTCATCTCGACTTCCCCGTCTTCGTCGACCCCGCCGGTGTAGCGGAAGCCGAACCTCTCATAGAGCTTGCCCACGCGCGCGTTGGCGGGCATGTGCGATATCCGCACGCTGGCGCATCCAGGCCGCGAGCGCGCGTGCGCCAGCGCCTGCTCGATCGCCGCCTTGCCGTAGCCGCGCCCCTGCCAGCGCTGGTCCACGATGAGCCGCGCGAAGTAGATCTCGTAGCCCGGCGCCGCGCCCGCCAACCCGGGATCCACCAGGGCCACCAGGCCCACGGGCTCCGCGCCCGCATGGATCGCGCGCACCCACACGTTTTCGCGCCGGCCCGCCTGCCAGAGCGTCTTGCCCACGCTCGCGACGTCGAACTTCTGCGACTCGGCCACGCGCAGGTCGGCAACGAGGTCGATGTTGCTTTCGTCCACCTCGCGCAGCGCTACCCTTGTGTCGCCGGCGGGCGCGAAACCTTGCATCTCGGTGGGCGCCCACAGCCATGCCGCGCCCCGCACGCCGCTCGAATCACCGTGGGCGGGTGGCAAGAGCCTCGTGCGCACCTCGTCGGAAAAAACGTGTGCGCCCCAGAGCCGGGGAACGTTTTCGTACAGGCGCGGCAGGTTCGACAGGCCGCCGCCCAGCACGATGGCATCCGGGTCCAGGACGTTCACGACCGAGGCCAGCGCGCGGGCCAGGCGCTTCTCGTGCCGCTGCAGGGTGGCCTCGCACTCGCCGTCGCCCGAGGCGGCGCGGGCGACTATCTCCTGCGCGTCCAGCCGATCGCCCGCGACGCGCGCGTGGTCCGCCGACAGGCCGGGCCCCGAAAGATAGGTCTCGATGCAGCCGCGCCGCCCGCAATAGCAAAGCGGCAACGGCTGGTCTTCGGACTGCGGCGCGGGCAACGGGTTGTGTCCCCACTCGCCTGCGATCGCGTTGGCGCCGGCGAGCACATGCTGGCGCACGGCGATGCCACCGCCCACCCCGGTGCCGAGGATCACGCCGAAGACGGTCTCGGCATCGCGAGCGGCGCCGTCCACCGCCTCCGAAAGCGCGAAGCAGTTCGCGTCGTTGGCGAGGCGCAGCGGCCGGCCAAGGCGCCGCTCGAGGTCCTCGCGTAGGGGCTTGCCGTTGAGGCAGGTGGAGTTGGCGTTCTTCACGCGGCCGCTGGCCAGGGAGATCGCGCCGGGCATCGCGACGCCCACGCTGCAGCGCTCGCCGAGCTCGTCTTCCGCGGCGCCCACGAGGGATACGACCGCATCGACGGTGGCGCCGTAATCGCCTGCGGGCGTGGGCACGCGGCGCCGCAGCCTCACGGCGCCGGAATTCTCCAGCGCCGCAAGCTCGATCTTGGTTCCGCCGAGGTCGACTCCGATTCGCACGCCCCGATTCTACGCAGCGCCGGGGCCGCGCTCGAGTACGGGCAGGCCTAGTCGAGCAGCTTGGCGCGCACCTCGGTGGCCCACGGATCGAGCTCGTCTTCCTCCACCAGCGCGAGCGCCGGCAACGAGGCCTCGGCGCGAGCGGGCTGCGCGGACGCCGCGGCGGGCTCCGGGGCGCGCTCGAGAAGCTCGAATCCCGCGAGCACCCACCCGCGTCCCTTGAGGCGCACGCGGTTGAAGCGGATGTGGAAGGCCTCTTCCGCGAGCCTCACCGCGAAGGCATCGGCCACGTCGTAGCAACCATCCAGCATGAGGAAGCCATCGTGCCGGCCCGAAGCGTCGTCGCCGGGCATGAAAAGGAGCGTGAGCTCGTCCTGGCCGGCGGTGGCGCCGGCGCGCAGCAGCTTGAGCGGCTGCGGGCAATCCGACAGCAGCGAGACGCCGAAGAAGATCTCGCCCGCGCCGCGCGGGAAGCGGCGCGTGACCCGCCCCACGTGCACCGGTCCGCCGGGCATGCGCCGCCAGCCGAGCAGGTCGCCCACCTCGATGCCGTCGGCATCCTGCTCGAGCGCCTCGAAGCCCACGCCGGTCTCGCTCTGGTCGTGGATCCAGAAGTAGCGTCGCGCGACCTCGGCGAAGCGATCGACGAATTGCGGGTCGACTGCGGCAGCGCCTTCGAGGCTCAACGTGCGGAATCGCCCGGTCTCGATTCCCACGCCGATGCCGCGCGCGAGGATCTCCGGCAGCCCCGCCCAGACTTCGATGCGCTGTGCGCTGGTCGCCGTGCGCGGCGCGCGTCCCGATTCCGGATCGTCGCTGGCGGCGAACGCCTGCTGCAGGTGGTCGAGCACGGCCACATGGTCCTCGATTCGCAGCTCCGAGGCGCAGCCCGTGGCGGGCACCAGGCGTCCACGGTGCATCTCCGCCACGGTGGCGCGCCGGCGACGCTCGAGCGCCTCCAGGCGTAGGTAGAGGCTGGGGCCCCGCGCGGGGGGCGCTCCCGAGCGCAGGCCCGCATTGGTGTCGAGGTCCACTCGCAGCCAGGGACCCGAGGGACGCTCGCGCTCGGCGCGCAGCTCGTCGCTCCATTCCCAAAGCCACGCGTCGAGCACCTCGACCTGCTGGCGCGTGAGGTTGCCCGCGGTGAACCGGTCGAGCAGCAACGCCCGGAAGTACAGGGCCTCGATGGTGGTGCGACGGCTTCCGCCATCTACACGGCAGATGAACTTCTCGCGATGGCGCCTGCAGGCCACCGCCAGCAGGAAAAGCGAGTGCAGGCCGCGGGGCTCCGCGCGCTCGCGTCCCATCGCCCATTTCGAGGCCTGGCCGCGGTGATGCAGGCTGGTCGCGATGAGGCGCGGCAGGACCGGTTGCGGCGTGGCGCGCAGCGCCTCCACCATTTGCGCGGCGAAATCGGCAACGGCACGGTGCTGCTGCTCGATCCAGGCCATCAGCCGGTGGTTGTCGTCGTTCCAGCATAGCGACGAGGCGAGGAGCTCGCGCTTGAGCCGCGCGACGCCGGTGTCGAGCACGGCCCCGGCATCCGACAGAGATTGCACCGCCTCTTCGCTCGCCAAGGGCTTGAGGGCGCGGCGCATGCGCTCGAATTCCACGCGCGCGTCGTCGCGATGGAAATCCAGGTTGGGCATGGTCATGGCTCGCCTGCCCGTCAGGCCGCGAGCGGCGCGAGGCCGCGGACGGCACGGTGGAAATCGGCCGCCAGCACCTCGGCAGTCAGGTCCCAGGGCGCGCGGATCCAGTTGGGCAGGTCGGGCCAGGGTCCGTAGTGCTCGTGCGCGCGCGCCTCTCCTCCCATGCCGAAGAATGGATCGCGCGGTGCCAGCGCACGCCCCAGCCGCTGGACTTCGGGCCAGGCTTCATGGGCGCCGTGCAGCGCGCGGAACTCGCGCGCCACGCGAGCGTATCCATCGGCATCGCGCAAGAGGAAGAGGATCTCCAGGCGCGCGAGCCACAAGCCGGGCTCGGCGGGCGAGTCCTCGATCGCCATCTCGAGCAGCTCGAGCGCAAGCGCCGGCTGCCCGTCCTCGAAGAAGAGTCGCGACGACTTGATCACTTCGTCGGCGCGCTGCAGGTCGGCGGCGGCGCGCATCACGCCGGGAAAACGCGCGCACAGGTAGCGCTCGCGAATGCGGCGGCGTTGCGGATCCCAGTCGCAGCTCGCGTCCTGGCCGGCGCAGGGGCTGCGAGTGCCGACGAATTCATCGTTCGCCGCCGGCCGGTCGCCATCCCACTCGAGCGGCGCGAGGTCCGGGGCCACCTTCGCCGCTTCCAGCAGGCGCGCGAAATCCACGCGGGAGTTGGCAGCCTGGTCTTCCACGCCGCGCGTCCGGCTCCGTGGGGCCGTCCCGAAAATGCGCGTGGGAGACGGCTGCGAGGGGGTGGGCGCTGCCTGCGGCTCGGGCATGTCGCCGTCGAGCCAGGCGAAGAAGCCGTTTATCCAGGTGCGTTGGGGAACGAGGGGAATCGAGGACAAAGTAACCTCCTTCGCCGATCGCGGGGCCGGCGCCGTTCGTAGTGCTTCGGGAGTGCTTCGAGTGGCTCAACTATCGCCAACAATGTCGCGCCGCGAAGTCAGCCGCCTCCGATGAGTCCCTTCCTCGGGAGCGGAACCGGCGGTCGGCCGTCGCCGACGCCGCGGACTACGTGCGTGAAGCGAACGGGCATGCGCCGACATACCGATCGGATCATGGGAAAATCGGCGTTGCCGTGAACCTGCTCATCGTCATCACCGTCGTCGCCGGGCTCGCGCTCGACCAGCATTGGGCGCGCCATGGGCAGGTCGTGGTGAGCGCCATCACGTGGCTCGTGCTGCTCGCGTTGTGGACGCGCACCGGCGCTCGCGAGCGGCCGTCGCTCGTTGCCTGCCTCGCCTTCGCGACTGCGGGAGAAGTGTTCCTCTCGCTCGTGTGGGGCCTCTACGACTATCGGCTGGGCAACATCCCGCTCTTCGTTCCGCCGGGCCACGTGCTGCTCTTCTTCCTCGGCACGCAGCTCGCCGAGCGCATTCCCCCTCGCGGCGAGTGGTGGATCGCGGCGCTGGCGGCCCCCGTGGTGGCGCTTTTCGCATGGAGCGGCCGCGACACGCTCGGGCCGCTGCTGTACGCGCTTTTCCTGTCGTGCCTCGCGCTGTCGCCCTCGCGTCGGCTCTACGCCACGATGTTCGTGCTTTCGCTCGCGATGGAGCTCTACGGCACGTGGATGGGCAACTGGGTATGGTCGCGGGAGGTGCCATGGCTGGGCCTCGCCACCGACAACCCGCCGCTCGCGGCGGGCGCGTTCTATTGCGTGCTCGACCTGCTGGTGGTGAGCGCGACCGCGCGTTTTCGCGGCCGCGAGGCGACCTACCCGCCGGCGAGCCCGGGGTCGAACGCGAGCGTCGCCTCCACCCAGGCGGCGACCTGGAGCGCGCGCTCGTCCTCGCGGTAACGGCCCACTACCTGCACGGCCAGCGGCAAGCCCCGGGGGCCACGTCCGGAGGGGAGGGTGACGGCGGGCATGCCCGCCTGGGTCCAGAGCGAGTTGAAGGTCGCATCACCGGTGTTGCCCAGCCCTTCCGGCGCCTCGCCCGGCGCGGAGAGCGTGAGGATGCCGTCGAAACGCTCGAACATGGACTCGAACCAGTTGCGATAGTCGTTGCGGCGCGTGAGCGCGCGCTCGTATTGCTCCGGCGTCACGCGGTGGCCGCGGTCGAGCAGCTCGATGAGCGGAGGAGACAGGCGGATGCGATGGCGCGACTCGATGAGCGCGAAGCTCTTCACCGCATCGCGCGAGGCGATCACCATCACGTTGTCCCAGGCGGCATCGAAGAGCTTCGGCAGGTTCACGTCCTTCACCTGCGCCCCGGCCGCGGCGAGGGCCGCCACGCGCTCCTCGAAATGCGCGCGCTGCGCCTCCGAGGCGAGCTCCCATTTCGGCGTACGCACGATTGCCAGCCGCGGCGGGTTGGCGAGCGGCTCGAGCGGCACGCGCAGCAGGTGAACCGGGCCGGGCACCGACGTCGCCTCGTCGCGGGCGTCCTGTCCCATGAGGCAGGCGCCGAACCATGCGGCGTCGGCCACGGAGCGTGCGAACACGCCCACCGTGTCGAGCGTCGGGCTGAACGGGTGGATGCCGTTGCGCGAGATGGCCCCGAAGCTGGGCTTGTAGCCCACCACGCCGCAGAAGGCCGCGGGACGGATCACCGAGCCCAGGGTCTGCGTGCCGATGGCGACGGGCACGAAGCCGGCAGCCACGGCCGCGGCCGAACCGCTCGAAGACCCGCCAGGGGTGTGGGCGGGATTCCAAGGATTGCGCGTCTTGCCCGGCGAGCGGAAGGCGAACTCGGTCGTCACGGTCTTTCCCATGACGAGCCCACCGAGCGCTTCGAGGCGACGCACGACCCAGGCCGAATGGCTGGGCACGTTGTTCTGGAAGATGCGCGAGCCCATGCGCGTGGGGATGCCGCGCGTATTGATGATGTCCTTCACCCCGACGGGGATGCCGTAGAGAGGAAGGTCGGCCAGGATCCCGCCTGCACGCTCCTCGGCGTCGGCCATGGCGCGGGGGGCATCGAACCACTCCCAGGCCTGGATGGTGGGCTCGAGGGCGGCTATGCGTTCCGCGCACGAGGCCACGTAGTCCTGCACTGTGGCCCGCCCTTCACGGTAGGCGCGGATTGTCTCGACGATCCCGAGCGGGAATAAGTCCATTTTTTCGATTTTTGGCGATAAAACAGCGGCTTCGCGCCGCTTGGAGCGCTATTTTGCCGGTCCCGAGGGGGGATTACCAGTTCAGCGCGGCACGCAGCGCGTTCACCCCGGCCAGGGCGACCCCTTCGTCGTCGGACGCCTTGACGCCGGAAACCCCAATGGCGCCAATGACTTGCCCCTCGAATTCGATCGGCACGCCCCCCTGCAGCAGCGCCATTCCCTGGGAGATCGAAAGGAAGGCGGTGCGCCCCCCGTTGACCGATTCCTCGAGCAAGCGGGTCGGGCGCTTCCAGGCGACCGCCGCGCGCGCCTTGCCCACCGCGGTATCGATGCTGGACCACTGGGCGCCGTCCAGGCGCTGGACCAGGATGGCGTGGCCACCCTCGTCGACGACGGCGATGACCACCCGCCAACCGCTGGCGGTGGCGACCTTCTCGCAGGCCGCCATCGCGACGCGCGCGGCTTCGAGGGTGAGGACTTTCTGGCTGGGCAGGTCGAGCATGGGCCCGAAGGTAACACGGTTAAAATCGCGCATGGCCTCCCCGCGCGTGGTTTTCGGCGCGATCTTCGCGATCGCGGCCGGCATGATCTTGTTCGCGATCTACTACCTGCAGGATTACGTGGGGCTCGAGCCCTGCCCCATGTGCATCCTTTCGCGCTACTGCTTCATCGCGATCGCGGCCGTCGCGCTGGTGGCAACCCTCCACGGGCCACGCGGCACCGCATTGAAGGCATATGCCGTGCTGGTCTCGCTGCTCGCCTTCGCCGGCATCGGGGTTTCGGTGCGGCATTCCTGGCTGCAACATTTTCCGCCCAAGGTCGAAAGCTGCGGCGCGGACCTCGAGTTCCTGCTGAACACCCTGCCACTCAGCAAGTCGTTGCCGAAGATCTTTTCCGGCACCGGGAGCTGCGCCAAGGTGGATTGGAAGCTGCTCGGCTTGTCGATCCCGGAATGGGCGCTGGTGTGGTTCGCCGTGTTCGCGCTGGCCGCGATCTGGGTCGCTTTCGTGCGGCCCCGCAAGACGCGGGCGTGATCTCGCGCCGGAAATTCCTGCTCGCCTCGCTGCTGGCCCCCCTGGGCGGATGTGCCGCCAGGCCGATCCGCTTCGAGTCCTATCCCTTCACGCTGGGCGTGGCCTCGGGTTATCCGACCCTCGAGGGCATGGCGCTCTGGACGCGGCTGGCGCCGCGCCCGCTGGAAGGCGGCGGCATGCCGCCGCATGCGGTCGACGTGCGCTGGGAGGTCGCGGAGGACGAGGCCTTCTCCCGGATTGCGCGTAGCGGAAACGCACGCGCCGTTGCCGAAAACGCGCACGCAGTGCACGTCGAGGCCGGTGGCCTCGCGCCGGGGCGTGCCTATTGGTATCGCTTCATCGCCGGCGGCGAAGCGAGCCCCGTCGGGCGCACGCGGACGGCACCGCGCCCTGGCGAGGGCGACGAGCGCCTGCGCATGGCGCTCGGCAGCTGCCAGCAGTACGAGCAGGGCTTCTTCACCGCGCACCGCCGCATCGCCGAGGACTCGCCCGACCTCGTGGCTTTCGTCGGCGACTACATCTACGAGTCCACCTGGGGCAACCAGCACGTTCGCTCGCACCACATCTCCGAGCCACGCACGCTGGCGCAATACCGCGACCGCTACGCGCAATACAAGATGGATCCCGACCTGCAGCTTTGCCATGCGACGGCGCCGTGGATCGTCACCTGGGACGACCACGAGGTCGACAACGACTACGCCAACGACCGCTCCGAGGACCTCGACCCGCGTTTCCTCGAGCGGCGCGCCGCGGCCTACAAGGCGTTCTACGAGCACATGCCGTTGCGCCCCTCGGTGTTGCTCGCCGGCGGGGCCATGCGCATCTACGGCAGCCTCGACTGGGGCTCGCTCGCGACCTTCCACGTGCTCGACAACCGCCAGTACCGCTCGCACCAGGCCTGCCCGAGGCCGCTGCGGGGTGGCAGCGCCATGGTTCCCGACTCGTGCCGCGATCGAATGGACCCCCGGCTCACGATGCTGGGCGAAGCCCAGGAGCGATGGCTGGACGCGGGCCTGGGCGGCTCCCGCGCCGCCTGGAACTTCATCGTGCAGCAGACGCTCTTCGCCCCTGCGCCGCGACGCAATGCGAGGCAGGAGCGGGTGCACTGGACCGATGGCTGGGATGGTTATCCCGCGGCGCGCGAGCGCCTCATCCGCTCGCTGGTCGAGCGTCGCCCCGCCAATCCCGTGATCCTCGGCGGCGACGTGCACGCGGCCATGGCCGCGTCGATCCACGCAATTCCGCAGGACCCCGCCTCGCCCGTAGTGGCCACCGAATACGTGACGACGTCGATCACTTCGCAGGGCTTCGCGTCGATGATTTCGGGGATCGCGAAGGAGAATCCGCATATCCACTACGCCGAGAGCCAGGTGCGCGGCTACGGATTGCTGGAGCTGGACCGCCGCAAGCTCGAGGCGAGCCACCGCGGCATCGGGAGCGTGAAGGTGCGCGACGCGAAGGCCTACACCGCCAACAAGGGGACGATCGAGAGCGGGCATCCCGGCATCGCGCGATGAAAAACGCCGCCGGGCTCGCGCCCGGCGGCGTTCTGGACGAAGAAGGGTTACTTCTTCGCGGCGTGCTCGACCTTGAGGATCTCCATGGCCTTGTGCAGCGAGTCGGTGGACTCCTGGTGCTTGCCGGCCTTGTGGTGGGCCTCGCCTTCGGCGCGGTGCTTCTTCACTTCAGCCATCTGCTCGGCCGACAGCTTCGGGTTCTTGGCGAGGGCGGCGTCGATGGCCTTCATGTCCATCGGGCAATGGCCGGCGACGGCGAAGCCGGAGGCCATGAGCAGGCCGGCGGCGAGGGAAAGCGACTTCTTCATTGGAGTTGTCTCCTGGAGTGGGTGGTTGGGGCGCGCAAGAGTGTACTTCAACAGCATGAACAGACCCTGACACGGCTCTATTCCGCCTCCCCGTCAAAGCGCGCGCGCCCCGTCCCAGAGGAGCTTGGCGCCCACCACCAGCAGCAGGGCGTAGCAGACCCGGTAGAAGGTTTCCTGCGAAAGGCGGCGCATGAGCGTGATGCCCAGCCAGATGCCGACCGGGGCCAGCGGGGCCAGCACTGCCGAGGTGGCGAGGTTGCGCGCATCGAAGAGGCCCAGCCAGGCGTAGGGGACCACTTTCACGGCGTTGATGACGGCGAAAAAGATGACGGTGGTGCCCACCATCACCGACTTCTCGAGCTGCTGCGGCAACAGGTAGATCGAGATCGGCGGGCCGCCGGCGTGGGCGATGGTGCTGGTGAGGCCGGAAAACGTGGACCAGAAGAAGCCCTTCGGCGTCGAGCGCGGCGCGGGCGCGGTGCTGGCCCGCAGCGCGTAACGCTGCAGCACGAATCCCACCGCCATCAAGCCCAGGATGATGCGGATCCAGGCTTCGTCGAAATAGCGGAAGGTGAGCGTGCCGAGCGCCACGCCGGTCACGCCGCCGGCCAGGATGAGGCGCATGTTCTCGCGGCTGAAGACGCCGCGGTACGCCCAGAGGCCGGCGATGTCCATGACGATGAGGATTGGGAGCAGGATGGCCGCCGCCTGCGGGATCGGAACGGCCAGCGCCATGAGCGGCGTGGCGAAGAGCCCCGCGCCGCTGCCGAAGCCGCCCTTGGAGATTCCCATGAGGAGGATCGCAGGAATCGCGACCGCGTAGAACCAGGGCTCGGCGATCACGCGATGGCGCGAAGGTCCTGCACGGCCTCGCCCTTGAGCGCGCCCGAGGATTCGAGCCGCAGGATGTCGGCGGCCACGTCGTCGGCCGGGCGCAGCACGCCTTCCGATTTCATGGCGCGGAAACGCTCGACGTCGGAGAAGCTCTCCTCGCTCGCGGCACGCACCACGGCCTGCATCGGCGTGTCGATGACACCGGGGGCGAGGCTCACCACCTCCACGGCCATGCCGCGCGCCTCGCACTCGAGCGCCACGACGCGCGAAGCCATGTCCAGCGCAGCCTTGGCGGCGCAATAGGCGCTCCAGCCGAAGAGGGGGCGGCGCCCGGCGCCCGAGGAGATGTTGACGATGCGGCGCAGCGGCACGGCGCTCGTCTCCCGCAGGAACCAGCGCATGAGCAGCATGGGCGCGACCAGGTTTACCGAGAGGTTGGCTTCGAGCTCCGCCGCATCGATCGTATCGAGGGGGCCTACCGGCGAGACCACCCCCGCGTTGTTCACCAGGACCGCCTTCTCATACGGCTTGCCGGCCATTCGCGCGCGCGTGAGCTCGCAGGCGCGCGCGAGCTGCGCCGCGTCGGTGAGATCGGCCTGGATGCGGGCGCCGCCGGGAATGGGCCCGTCGGGGGCACGCGCGAGCGCGATGAGCTCGTTGTCGGGGTCGGCGGCGATTCGCTCGGCGAGCGCCGCGCCCAGTCCCTTGGTGGTGCCGGTGACGATATAGAGGTTCATGGCGTAGATTGTCGCATCGCCTCGCCGGAGAGCTTCGCATGAACGCCCGCTTCGTCGTTTCAGCGCTCGCCATCTTCGCGCTCAGCACGCTCTTCGGCTTCATGGTGCACGGCGGCATCCTCGCGCCGATGTACACAGAGCTCGCCAACCGCGGCATCTACCGGACGCCGGCCGCGGCGGGCCCGCTCATGCCGTACATGATGGCGGCCAACCTGGTTTTCGCAGTCGCCTTCACGTGGATCTATCGCAACGGCCGCAGCGAGGGCGCGTGGCTTGGCCAGGGCTTTCGCTTCGGGCTCGCCATCGCGCTGCTCGTGACCGTTTCGCGCTACCTCATCTATTACGTCGTCACCCCGCTCGGCAGCGACCTCGTGGCGCAGCAGATCGTCTACGAGGGGCTCACGATGATCGTGATGGGCGTCGTGGCCGCGTTCATCAATCGCGACGCGCCGCTGGCTCGCTAAAGTGCTTGCGCAGAGGGCTTCTCCGCCTTAGTTTTTCGAGCGCCGGGAGCGCCAGCGCGACCAGCTGCGGCGCAAACGCACTTCCCAGCGGTCGCACTTTCGGGCGAGGGGCAGCGACTGCTGCGCGAGGCAGGCGATGCCGAAGGCGATGCCGAGCAGCCCCGGTCCCGGCGTGAACAGCATCACGAACCCAAGGAGTATGAGCAGCACGCCCGCCGCCCACCAGAAGGCGCGCCTGGCGAACCCACGGCCGTCGCGGCGCTTGCGCTCGTGCAGGCGCTCGAAGCGCGTGCCCGCGTCGCAGTCGATGAAGTAGCGCCACTCCCGGCGCAGCCTGGAGAACACCCTCGCAGTTTAGCGGCCCGCGCGCGCCGATCGTGGCGCAAATCGCGGCAAGCAACGACAATGGCGCCATGGACAGGGATCGTGGCGTGATGCTGGTGACAGGCGGCGGGCGCGGCATCGGCGCGGCCACCGCGCGACTCGCGGGGGCGCGAGGCTACGCCGTCTGCGTGAACTACTTGCGCGACGAGGAGTCGGCAAGGAACGTGGTCGGGGAGGTGCAAGCCGCGGGGGGCCGCGCCAGGGCGGTCCGTGCCGACGTCTCGAAGGAAGCCCAGGTCCTGGAGCTCTTCGAGGCGGCGAGCGAGCTGGGCGCGCTCACCGCGCTGGTGAACAACGCGGGCATCCTCGAGCGGCAGGGCAGGCTCGACGAGATGGAAGCCGCGCGCTTCGAGCGCGTGTTCGCGACCAACGTGATCGGCGCGATGCTGTGCGCGCGTGAGGCCGTGCGCAGGATGTCCACGCGCCATGGCGGCAAGGGAGGCGGCATCGTGAATGTCTCCTCGATGGCATCGAGGCTCGGCTCGCCCGGCGAGTACGTCGACTACGCGGCCTCCAAGGGTGCGATCGACACGCTCACGATCGGGCTCGCGCGCGAGGTAGCCGACGAAGGAATAAGGGTGAATGCCGTGCGGCCCGGGGTAATTTATACCGACATCCATGCGAGCGGGGGTGAACCCGGGCGCGTCGATCGAGTAAGATCGATGCTTCCGATGAAGCGAGGCGGGCAGCCCGAAGAGGTCGCGAACGCGATCCTCTGGCTGCTCTCCGAAGAGTCGTCTTATTCCACCGGGACCTTCATCGACGTCTCGGGCGGCCGATAGACCAGCGAAACAGGAAGGACCGCGATGCCTCGGGATCCCATCCCCGAAGAATTGCGGCGTTTCATCCACACGAGCGTCCCCTCGGTGCCGTTCGTCGAAGCGCTGCTCATATTCCGCGAAGCGGCGGGCCCGGTCAGCATCGACCAGGTGGCCCGGCGCCTGTACATGGCGGACAAGAACGCGGCGGAGATCGTTGCGCAGCTGCGTGACGCCCGCATCATCGAAGCCGATCCGGCCGGCGGCGGCAACCGCTTCGCGCCCGCCCCCGAGCTCGCGGCCATGATCGAGACGCTGGCGAAGTATTACCGCACGCAGCTCGTGGACGTGACCGACATCATCCACTCGAAGACCGGACGCATGGCGCAGCAATTCGCCGACGCCTTCAAGCTCCGAAAGGATTCCTGATGGCCGCCCTCATCTACTCCCTTTGCGCGCTCACCAGCCTCGTGTGCGCGGTGCTGCTGCTCCGCGGCTTCCAGCAATCACGGATGCACCTGCTCCTCTGGAGCGGCCTGTGCTTCGCCTGCCTCACGGTGAGCAACGTGCTGCTCGTCCTCGACCGCATCGTCTTCCCCGACGTGAACCTCACGCCGGCGCGCCTCATCGCCGCGCTGGCCGGCCTGCTGCTGCTGGTCTTCGGGCTGATCTGGGAGAGCGAGTGATGGAAGAGATCCTCACCGGAGGCATCGCCGTCGCTTCCCTCATCGCCGGGATGTTCTTCTGGCGCTTCTGGAAGACCTCCCGCGACCGCTTCTTCCTGCTCTTCGCGATCGCCTTCTGGATCGAGGGCGTCCATCGCATCTTCATCTACGGCTGGGCCGGCCGCGACGAGGCCTCGCCGCTCTACTACCTCGTGCGGCTGGTAGCCTACGGCCTCATCATCGCCGCGATCGTGGACAAGAACCGCGGCAGCGGCCGGCGCTAGCGTGGACGTCCTGCTCGACCGCGACGGCGCCGTGCAGCGAATCGGCTTCAACCGTCCGCAGCGCCGCAACGCCATCACCGCTGAGATGTACACCGCGCTCGCCGACGCCATCGAGGCCGCCGAGCGCGACGACGCCGTGCGCGTGATGCTGCTGCACGGCGTGGGCGGCTCCTTCACGGCCGGCAACGACATCGAGGACTTCGTCCGCCGCCCGCCCAGCGATGAATCCACGCCGGTCTTCCGCTTCCTGCGCGTGATGAGCGCGGCGGCCAAGCCCTTCGTGGCGGCGGTGAACGGCTCGGCCGTGGGCATCGGCACGACGCTGCTGCTGCACTGCGACCTCGTCTATGCGGGAGAAGACGCGAAGTTCCAGCTGCCTTTCGTCTCGCTGGGCGTGGTGCCCGAGTTCGCCTCGAGTTACCTGCTGCCACGCGTGGCCGGGCATGCGCGCGCCGCCGAAATGCTGCTGCTGGGGCAGTCGTTCGACGCGAGGCGCGCGCTCGAAGGCGGGATCGTCACGGCCGTGGCACCCGCCGCGGACACGCTTCGCATCGCCACCGAGGCGGCGCAACGCCTCGCATCGCTGCCCGCCAAATCCGTGCGGCTCACGAAGCAGCTGATGAAGGCGGCCCATGCGGGCGCCGTGCAGGAGCAGCTTGCGGTGGAGGGGCGCCACTTCCGCGCGATGCTCTCCGAGCCGGCCGCGCGCGAAGCGCTCAACGCCTTCCTCGAGAAGCGCAAGCCCGACTTCTCGAAAACATAACGTAACCGCCGTCGCGGCGGCCGTTGGCGATAATTGGAGCTTGTCTCCACAACGCCAACAACACATGTTCACGATTCGAAACTCCGTAATGGCGGCCGCAACCTTCGCGCTGGCCGCCGCCCTGCCCGCCGCCGCCTCGAGCGTGCTGCCGGCGAATCCCACCGCCTTCGAACGCGTCGACCTGCGCATGTCGGTGGACTCCTGCGTCTTCAACCCTTCCACCGTGCGAGTGCGCGCCGCGGGTAACGTGCTTCGCGTCACGCAGCAGCCCAACGCATGCCTCGTCCCGGGCCCGGTGCAGGAAGTCGACGTGCGCCTCGGCTCGCTCGCCGCGGGCGATTATTCGGTGGAGGTGTACGCCTCGCCCGACGCCGGCGGCGAACCTGTCGAGCGCCTCGCTTTCGAGGTGCGCGATCCCGTCGAGCCCGCGGTCTTCCCGCCGCCGCCGCGCCCGCTCACCGACTACACCGGCATCTGGTGGAACCCGCTCGAATCGGGATGGGGGCTTTCGCTGCACCAGAGCGCCATGCACGGCGTGTTCGGCGCCTTCTTCGTGTACGGCGCCTCCGGGGAGCCCGAGTGGTTCACGCTGCAGGGCGGGCAGTGGTTGGACTCGGTGACCTGGCGCGGGACGGTCTACCGCACCACGGGGCCCTTCTTCGCCGGGCCGGACTACGACCCCCGACTCGTGCTGGTGCAGGCGGCAGGCACGGCGACGCTCGACTTCCGCATCCGGCCGGGCGAGTCGTCGACGGCGCGCTTCACCTATACGATCAGCGGCGCCACCACGACCAAGCCGATCGCCCGCATGGCGTTCTGAGCGGGCTTGTAGGAATCGTCCGGCGCAAGCCATCGCGCCGGGCGAGGAACCAAGCGCCCTTCCGGACCGCCCAAGCAGGACAGCGTCGTGCTGCGCAGCCCAGGAGGCTCGGATGTCGTTCCTGCTCTACATCATCGGCTTCATCGTGTTCATCGCCGGCCTGGCCTGGCTCGCGACGGTCATGGGCGTCTCGCAGACGTACATCATGATCGGCGCGGTGATCCTGCTGGGGATCGGGATCTTTACCGCGGTCTCGAAGACCCGGGCGAAGGATCCTCCGGCGGCTTGATTTGCTGCTCTTTCTCGGGATGGGGCTGCCGCTGGCAGCCCTTTTTCCTTGCAGGGCTGGCTACGGCGTAAACACAGTTGCTCTGTGCTCCTGCGTTGCTCTTTGTTCGCTTTGCTGTTCAAAGCACGTCGAAGGACCACGACCCCTTCGCGAACACCTCCGCCTGGTACCTCTTGAACCCGACATCGGGATTCCGGTCGCGTGAAAAGGTCGCCCCCACGTAGAAGCTCGTCCCGATCCCCCGCCGGTGCCCGTACACCACCGAAAGCGTCGACGAATCCTCCCGCGAAGCCACCGGCACCACCCATAGCGAAGGCGCGCGCTTGAAGCTCGTCTCCTGCCAGATGGTGCGCAGGCTGTCGCGGGCGCTGAAGTGCCAGAGGGCGAGCAGTTGCTGGACGCGCTGGTGGATGATCCGCTTCGAGCCCTCCACGGCATCGTGGTGGTCCACCACGTCGTCGTCGATGCGGTACTCGACTTCGGCGCGCGGATGCGGCCGCAGGTTCGCCTGGAAGGTCACGAACCAGCCCTTGCCCATGCGGTTGTTGGTCACGTCGAGGCGATCGCCCCAAACCACTTCCGAATAGAGCTTGGCCCACCAGGGGAAGGGATTGCTCTCGATGCCGAAGTAGAGCTGGTCGCGCTTGCGGATGCCGGCACCCTCGCCCACCGACACGAGGTTATTGATGCGTACCTCCGTCCAGATCGTGGTCGCACGCGGCAGGCCCCAGCGAATGCCCACGTTGTTCTGCTGGTACTGCATCGCGTTGGTGGGCGTGACCTTGAATTCGGCGTTGAGGTACGGCGCCACCTCGTTGAAGCCCCACAGGTCGCGGAGCTTGCGGGCGGTCTCGCTGTAGACGCGGCGATAGCCGTTCTGGAAGAAGAACCCGTTGTCGGCGCGGAAGTCGCGGCCCACGTCCTCCACGTTCAGGAGCTGGTCCCACAGGGCGCCGCGATGGTTCCACTCGAGCAATACCGCATGGCTGGAGGCGAGCTCGCCCTTCGCGAGCGTGCCGTTCGCAGGCAATGCCGTGGTCCACGAGCCCAGCAGCTGCGCGCGATAACGATTCTCGGTGTCGGGGAACCACACCACGTCGGGGCCGGCCACGCGGTTGTACGCGCCGCCCTCGAGCGTGCGGTCCGTGAAGAGGGCGCCTACCGTCGCGCCGTCCGCCTGCCAGCGCCCGCGCGCGAAGCTCGCCACCGACTTGAAATCCTGGCGCGCGAAGCCGGTGCCGTAGGTGTTCGGCAAGAGCACGAGCCCCCCGCCGTCGTCGCGCGTGACCAGCACCGTGCCGTCGAAGCCCTGGGTTCGCTGCGTGCCGCGCAGGCCCCATGAAGGATCGGTCACGGAGCGCGTGTAGATGGCGCGGAATGGCGCCTCGAGGATGTCCGCGCCCTCGAGGAAGAAAGGCCGCTTCTCCGGGAAGAACAGCGCGAACTGCGCGTTGCCCGAAAGCTGCGGGGTGTCGAGCTCGACCTGCGAGAAATCGGGATTGATGGTCGCATCGATGACCACGTCGGCGCGGGGCCGCCACTTCACGTCGAGGCTGGGCACCACGTCGGTCTCGGACGCGCGAATCCCGCCGGTCTCGCGCGCCTCGACGCGGCGCACGGTGAGGTTTGGCGTGAGCTCGAGGTGGCGCGCCGCGGGCAGCTCGTCCAGCCCTGTCAGCGGCTCGTTCAGGCAGAGGAAGCAGCTCGAGTCGCGCGGCAACTTGCTGGTGGAGATGCGATAGAGCTGGTCGCGCGGGTAGTTGCGGAAGACCATCACGCTCCATTGCTTCGAGGGCGGATCCGCGTAACGCAGCGAGGAGAAGGGAATGCGGAATTCCGCCGTCCAGCCGCCGGGGAAGCGGCCGGTCGCCACGGTGAACTCGATGTCGGGCGAGAAATCCTCGGTGCTGGTGTCTTCGTTGAAGAGGCCGTCGCCCACGCTGCCGCGCGGGTTCACGCGAAAGAAGTGGGCGAACTTGCGGTTTCCCACCGGATCGACGTTGAGGACGATCATGTCCTGGTCGCGCAGCACGTTGTCGCGGCGGGCGAAGGGCGCGCGCACCTGCGCCATCTCCGGGTCGAACGCCCGTATCGCCACGTAGAGCGCGCCGCGGTCGTAGGCAAACCGCGCCTCGGTGCGCACCGAAGCCTCGACGTTGTCGCGCGGGGAGATCTCCCAGAAACGGTCCAGCAGCTCGGCGCGTGACCAGGTGGCCTCGTCGAGATTGCCGTCCACGACGATGGTTTCGCCCGCTTCGACCTTGAGGGCCCTGACCGCCGCGGCCGGCCCGGCCAGGCACACACACCCCGCGCACATTCCTGCCAGCAGCAACTTTTTCATTTTTATGGTTTTTCCAAGGTGGCGGCAGGGTAACGGGCGGCGAAGCCGCCCGCAACCACCCCGCGACGGAATGCGTATTCAGCGGGCGGAACTGCCCGCCCGCAGGGAAATCATTCAATTCCAGGTCCGTCCCCGAATTCGTCCCCCCAATCCATCCATGCCCTCCTCCTCCCTCTCGACCTACTGGAAAAAGCGCGACTTCGGCATCACCGGCGAGCCGCGCGGCGAGGTCGCGCGCACCGGCAAGCGGCTCTCCTTCGTGATCCAGAAGCACGCCGCCACGCGCCTGCACTACGATTTCCGCCTCGAGCTGGACGGCGTGCTGAAGAGCTGGGCGGTGCCCAAGGGCCCGAGCTTCGATCCGCGCGTGCGCCGCATGGCGGTGCACACCGAGGACCACCCGATGAGCTATGCCGGTTTCGAGGGCGTCATCCCCAAGGGCCAGTACGGCGCCGGCACGGTAATCGTGTGGGACCGCGGGAGTTGGGAGCCGGTGGGCGATCCGCGCGAGGGTTACCGCAAGGGCAAGCTCAAGTTCGACCTGCACGGCGAGAAGGTGCGCGGGCGCTGGAACCTGGTGAAGATGCGCGGGCGCCCGGACGAGCGCCAGGAGACGTGGCTGCTCATCAAGGAAGACGACGAGGAAGCGCGCCCGGCTTCGGAGTACGACGTGACCGAGGCGCTTCCGGACAGCGTGATCGCCGCGGCGAAGGCGAAGAGCAAGGCCGCGAAAGCCCGCAAGAAACCCGCGGCCAAGGCGACGGCCAAACGCGCGAAGGGTCCGCATGGCAAAGGCGCGGCACGGGACGAAGCCGCCGCCAACGTGCCGGCCGGCGCCGTGAAGGCATCGCTACCCTTCGCCTTCTTCCCACAGCTCGCGACCCTCGTCGACGAGCCGCCGACGTCCGGCGACTGGGTCTACGAGGTGAAGTACGACGGCTACCGCCTGCTCGCGCGCATCGACGGCGATGACGTGCGCCTCTTCACGCGCAACGGCAACGACTGGACCTCGCGGCTGAAGGCCCTGCGCGACGAGGTGCGCGCGCTCGGCATCGCCTCGGCCTGGCTCGACGGCGAGATCGTGGTGATGGACGCCAAGGGCAATCCGTCCTTCCAGGCGCTGCAGAACGCCTTCGACAATTCCAGGACCCGCGACATCGTCTACTTCGTCTTCGACGCGCCGCACTTCGGCGGCTACGACCTCACGCGCGTGCCGCTGGGCGAGCGACGCCGAATCGTCGAGGGCATCCTCGAAGGTCGCGAATCCGAGCACGTGCGCGTGAGCGAGTCCTTCGACCAGCCGGCCGACCAGCTCCTCGCGGCAGCCTGCAAGAAGGGGCTCGAGGGCCTCATCGGCAAGCGCGCCAACTCCATCTACGTGTCCGCCCGCTCGCCTGCGTGGATCAAGCTGAAATGCACGCGGCGCCAGGAGTTCGTGATCGCCGGCTACACCGATCCCAAGGGAAGCCGCACCGGCTTCGGCTCGCTCCTGCTCGGGGTGCACGATGCCGACGGCAAGCTCGTGTATGCCGGCAACGTCGGCACCGGCTTCGACGAGAAGCTGCTCACCTCGATCCTCGGAAAGCTGAAACCCCTCGCGAGCGACAAGGCGCCCTTCGCGGCGCCGCCGCGCGGCGTGAAGGGTCACTGGGTGCGCCCCAAGCTGATCGCCGAGGTCGCCTTCACCGAATGGACGAGCGACGGGCGCATCCGCCACCCAGTCTTCCACGGCCTTCGCACCGACAAGGACCCGCAGGCGATCACGCGCGAGCCCGAGGTGGACAGCGATGCCGTGGCGCCGGCGAAGCCGGGGACAACGGCAATAGCGAAAGCCGCGAAGGCCCCTGCGCGGGCGAAAGCGGCCAAACCGAAGGAGTCCTCCGCGGCCGCCATCAAGATCACCCACCCGGACCGCGTGATCGACAAGTCGAGCGGCGCCACCAAGCTCGACCTGGTGCAGTACTACGAAAGCATCGCCGAATACATGATCCCGCACCTGGTCGGCCGGCCGATCGCGCTGGTGCGCGCGCCCACCGGCATCGGCGGCGAGCTCTTCTTCCAGAAGCACGGCGAGAAGATCAAGATCCCCGGGATCATCCAGCTCGACCGCAGCTTCTGGCCGGGGCATCCCGCGATGCTCGAGATCGCCTCGCAGGAGACACTCGTCGGCGCCGCGCAGATGAACGTGATCGAGATGCACACCTGGAACTCGACCACCGCGAACATCGCGCAGCCCGACCGCGTGATCTTCGACCTCGATCCGGGCGAGGGCATCGACTGGGAGACGCTCAAGGAAGCCACGGTGCTCACGAAGAAGGCGCTCGACCTCCTCGGCCTCGAAAGCTTCGTGAAGACGAGCGGCGGCAAGGGCCTGCACGTCGTGGTGCCGCTCACCCCGAAGCCCGAGTGGGACTACGACCGGGTGAAGGACTTCTCCGAGCAGCTGGTGCAGCACATGGCCGCCACGCTGCCGCAGCTCTTCGTCTCGAAAAGCGGCGCGCGCAATCGCGTCGGGCGCATCTTCATCGACTACCTGAGGAACGGCAAGGGCGCCACCACCATCGCCGCGTTTTCCGCGCGCGCGCGGCCCGGGCTGGGGGTCTCGGTGCCGGTCACGTGGCGCGAGCTGCCGAAGCTCACCGCCGCCAACCAGTGGGACATCTTCAACGTGCACGAGCGGCTGTCGAAGCTGCGCGCCGATCCGTGGAAGGACTACGCGCGCACGCGCCAGACGCTGGACGCCGCCGCGAAGAAGATGTCGGGGAAGTAGCCTAGGGCGCGAGCCGCAGCTCGAAACGCCCGCCGCCCGGGGCGGCGAGCTCGAGGCGATCGCCCGAGCGGCGCGCTTCGGTGTTCGCGGTTACCGCCGCGAGGAAGCGCTTCTCGACCTCGCCTTCGGGCCCGGCGCACGCCCGCTTGGTGGTGATGAGGTTGCCGAGGATCACGCGCCCGCCTTCCACGCGCCAGGCGCCGCTCAGCATGTTGCAGCCGGTGAAGCCCGAAAGCCGTCCCTGCGCCAGGAACTCGACGCGGGGCTTGGAACGCTCATCGACGTCGGTCGTTGCGATCCAGCGCGTGCCGGCGAGGCTCGCGGAGGCCGAAGGCGAGGGTGCGGATCCGGGTGTCATCGAGGGCGGCTGCGGCGAGGGTGGCGAAGCGGACGCGACATAGGTGCCCCCGCCCGAAGTCATCGGCGCGTTTCCCCCGGGGGCGGCGCAGGCGGCCAGCGCGAGCGCGGCCAGCAGCGACGGCAGCGGGCGGGCAAGATTCATTTCGGGACCTCGTACGGTGGATCGGACTGGAACTTGATGGTTCCGCCCGAGCCGGTCATGGTGAGCTTGTCGAGGGTGACGGAGTAGCTCGACACCGCCTGGATCACCTCGAGCAGCCGCCGCTCGGCGTTGAGCCCCGCGGTGTCGCAGACCTTGGTTCCCGTCTGGATGCGGCCGATCACGATGGCACGCGCGCCGACGGTGTCCTGGATGTAGCGCGCCTCGATTCGGTTGCAGCCGCCGAAGCCCTCCATGCGGCCGTCACCAAAACGAACGTAGGGCTGCTCACCGGCGAGCGGAATCTCCAGCTCCATCTGCCACTTGGTGCCCGTGAAGGGCTTGGGCGGCGGCTCCTTCTTCGTCGCCGCGCAGCCGGCGAGCCCCCATGCCACCGCGATCCAAAGCCACTGCCTCATCGCGCCTCCCGGGTTTGCTTCAATCGAACAACAAGTCCAGCGCCTCGCTGATGAGGTCGATGCCGAATCCGGACTGCGCCTCGCGTTGCGGATGCGCCTTGCGTTTGGAGCCCGGGCGCTGCCCGGCGAGCACCGCCTGCAACGCGGCATCGGGATCGACGTGCGCGCGCTTGCGCTCGGCGGCGGAGAGCTCCGCCAGCGTGGCGCGCACCGCGGCAGGGTCCAGGATCGACACCGGCGCGCGGCAATAGCTGCAGGCCGCATCGCGCTCCAGGCTCACCGGACCGCCGCAGCTCGAGCAGCGCACCTGCTTCACTTCGGCCTTGAGCCGGTCGATCTCGGGTCCCGAGAGCGAGCGCACGAAGTTCTTCTCGCGCAGGAACTGCACGAACGTCGTGAGCCGCCCATGGCCTTCGGCGCAGCGGTAGTACGAGATGCGGTTGGTGCGCTGGACGTCGTTCGTGAGCGCGAGGGCCTTCTTGCACGCGGGACAACGCAGGTTGTCGCGCAACGGCCGCGCGGGAGCGTCGTCGTGCTCGTGGATCTGGCCGAAGAGCTTGATCACCGCGCCGGGCGTGAGCTGCGCGCTCTCGTACTGGTCGAACCAGATGGCGTGGCAGGCGAAGCAGAGGTCGAGCTCGACCGCGCCCAGCGGCTTGCGCTCGAAGGCGCGGCGCTCCATGGGCGCGTCGCAACCGGGGCATCGACAATTTTTCACGCCGCTAGTATAGGGTGGACCCATGTGCAGCCGCTATTTCCTCGACGCCGACGGCAACATCATCGCGTACACGTTCCGCGTGCCGGTGAACGGGCCCGTTCACAAGCGCTTCAACATCGCGCCGACGCAGGTCGCACCCGTGGTGCGCGTCGGTCGCGACGGCGCGCGCGAGCTTGCGATGCTGCGCTGGGGCCTGGTGCCGCCGTGGGCGGGTGACTTGAAAGCCGGCACGCGGATGATCAACGCGCGCGCCGAGGGCATCGAGACCAGGCCCGCCTTCCGCGAAGCGGTGAAGGCGCGACGCTGCATCGTTCCCGCCACCGGCTTCTACGAGTGGCAGGGCGAGCCTGGACGCAAGCAGCCGTACGCCATCACCGTGCCCGGCGAGAAGCTCTTCGCCTTCGCGGGCCTGTGGGAATCGTGGCGCCCGCGCGGCGAGAAAGGCGCGGAGCCGGTGCAGACCTTCACCATCGTCACCACCGACGCCAACCCGCAGGTCGCGCGGATCCACGACCGCATGCCGGTGATCCTTCCACCCGAGGCGATCGACATCTGGTTGCACGCGCCGGCCGAGGAGGCGCTGAAGGTGCTGTCGCCGTACGCAACACCCGTGGACCTGCGCGCGGTCGGGCGACACGTGAGCAACGTGAACAACGAGGGGCCGGAGTGCCTCGATGATCCCGCCCCCGCATGGGACGAGCCGAAGCAGGACGAGAGGCAGGGCAAGCTGCTGTAAGGGGAAAGGGCAAAGGACCAGTCCCTACAGGGTCGTTCCCGCGTAGGCGGGAACCCAATCTGCGGCTCTCTCACGCTCCGCGCCCCTCGTCCCCCGTCCCCCGTCCCCCATTCTGGCCGGCACCACCCGCACCGCCCCCGGATACCGCGCCACGTGCGCGAGCAGGATCTTGTAGACATCCGGGTCGAACTCGATCTCCGCGCGCGCCTCGACGAGATCGGCGAGGTCCTCCTCCGAGCGCGCGGTGCCGATATGGCACCAACGATCGAAGACGTGCGCTTCCTCGCGCCCCTGTTCGCCGCGCTCGCGCACGACGATGCGTCCCGGCCAGGGCCAGTCGCGCAGGCGATGGGGTGCGAGCGCGGTTACCAGGCGCAGGTGGTGCTGCTCCGCGGCTTCTTCGCCAATGCACGCGCCGCGGCATTTCTTCACCTGGCGCGCGAAGCAGGGGCCGCCGCGCTTCTCCCAGCCCAACTGGCGCCAGCACAGGCCATGCTCGCCCGCGAGCTCTTCGAGCAAATGCCGTACGTTGAGCTTCGCCGCGAAGGGCCCGAAGAACGCCTCGAGGCTCGATCGCGCGCCCACCGAGAAATACTCGCCCCAGTCGATGTCCTTGTTGGCGACGATCTGCGGCGGCGCGCGCAGGTCCGGCAGGCGGATGAAGCACGCGTTCAGCTTGCGGCGCAGCCGGTGGTTGTGCAGCGGCAGCAGCTCCTTCACCAGGCGCGCCTCGCGCAGCAACGCGCCCAGCTCGCCCGCGGTCTCCTCGACCTCGATGCGCTGGATCTCGCCCGAGAGGCGCACGTCGTTGGCGCTGCGGTAGTCGCTCGAGAAGTGCGAGCGCACGCGGTCGCGCAGGTTCACGCTCTTGCCGATGTAGAGCGGCAGGTCGTTCACGCCGTAGAAGCGATACACGCCGGGGCCCTCGGGCAGGTTCTCGAGCGCATCGGGCGGCAACTGCGGCGGCAGGCTGGGGATCTTGAGCAGGCGCCGGACAGCCGCTTCGATGTCGGCCAGCTCCTTCTCGCGGTAGAGCGTCTGCACGAAGCGCCACAACACGCGCGCGTCGCCGAGCGCCGAATGGCGGCCCGCGCGCATGCGGGGCATCGTGGCACCTTCGCCTTCGTGTGCTTCTCCTTCCACCGCCGCTTCCAGCGCATGGCGCGCGATGAGCGAATCGAGCCCATGCCCGATCGCGTGCGGGTAGAGGCGCCGCGACAGGCGCACGGTGCAGAGCACGTCCGCGGTGAACGGCATGTGCACGCGCCGGAACTCGTTCTTGATGAAGCCGTAGTCGAAGCGCGCGTTGTGCGCGACGAAGAGGTGGCCCTCGAGCCGCTCGTGCACCTCGCGGCGCACGTCCTCGAAGCGCGGCGCGTCGCGCACCATTGCGTTGGTGATCCCGGTGAGCACCTGGATCTCCTCGGGGATCGGGCAATCGGGATTCACGAGGGTGGACCACTCCTCGGCGAGCTGGCCGTCCTCGACGCGCACGATGCCGATCTCGGTGATGCGATCGCCCGTCGGCGTCGTGCCCGTGGTCTCGACGTCGATGAAGGCGATGCTGGGCGCGAAGATCACGTGGCCGAAGCCTCGCGCGCGCGCTTGCGCCGCGGCATGGCCGCGCGCCACGGCGCGTTGCCGAAACGCTCGACGAGGAAGTCGATCATCGCTGCCACCCGCGGCGAGCGGTGCCGGCCATGCGGGTACACCGCGTGCAGCGGCAAGGGATCAGCCTGGTGCAACTCCGGCAGCAGGGCCACGAGGCGCCCTTCGGCGATGGCCTTGCCGACGATCGCGTCGGAGAGCCTGATCACGCCCATGCCGGCAAGCGCCAGTTGCAGCAGTGCTTCGGCCGTGTTCGCGCTCACGTTGCCCGAGACCTCGAGGTGGCGCACGCCGTCGCCGCCCTTGAAGGGCCAGCGCCGCAGCGTCGGCGAATAGCTGATGGCGAGACAGTTGTGCCGCAGCAGGTCTTCCGGGCGGCGCGGTGTGCCGTGCTTTGCCAGGTAGGCGGGCGAGGCGCACACCACGCGCTCGAGGTCGCAGATCTTGCGCGCGACCAGTGATGAATCCGGCAGCGTGCCCAGGCGGATGCCGATGTCAGCGCCCTCCTCGATCAGGTCCACGACGCGATCGGTCACGGTGAGCTCGACCTGCAAGTCGGGATGGCGCGCCAGGAATTCCGGCAACGCGGGCGCCAGCTGGTGCATGCCGAAGGCGGTGCCCACGTTCACCCGCAAGAGGCCCTTCGGTTGCGCGCGGAAGCGCCCCACCTCGTCCTCGGCTTCGCGGATGTCGGCGAGGATGCGCTGGGTGCGGTGGAAGTACGCCTCGCCCTCGGGGGTGAGGGCGAGCTTGCGCGTGGTGCGATTGAGCAGCCGAACGCCGAGGCGATCTTCCAGGCGCGTGACCAGCTTGGAAATCGCCGAGGGCGTGAGGCCCATGTCGCGCGCGGCGAGCGAGAAGCCGCCCAGCTCCACCGCGCGCACGAAGGCCGTCATCTCCGAGGGGACGGTCATGCCGACTTATGCTTTATTTTCATGAATCATTTGCCCTTTGCGCGGATTGTAGTCCATGTCGCGAGGAATTACCTTCCCTGTAGAGGCCACTTTCCGGGTGGCCATACGCAAGGAGCGATTCCATGGACTACCTTCATCACGATGGGCTGCATCGCAGGGCGGAGGCACTCCGGCGCGAGGAGCTGCGCCGCGTGGCGAGGCTCGCCGGGCTAAAATGGCGGGCCCTGCTGCGTAAATTCCATGCCCCGCACCCGCGCCAAGTCCCCGCCCCGACTCACCCGTGACGCAGAGCGCCTGATCGCGCTCGCCAACGGCCTCAATGCCTCGGGCAGCCTCACCGAGGACCGCTACTGGGAGGCGCAGATGTCGGCGCTGGTGGCGAAGCTGCTCGAGAACGGCAACGACGCGCCCATCGACGGGGCGCTCGACCATCTTTACCAGACGAACCTGGGCGCCTACGACACGCTGATCGAGCTGGTCGAGAACGAATCCGAGTCGCTGGTGTACATGCAAGCCGACCACGCCTGGCAGGCGCTCCTCATCGCAGTGCCCATCGTGGCGTGGTCGAAATACGCCATCCCTTCGGGCCCGATCGCAAAGGGCGAGGCGGAGGCGCTGCGCGTGCAGCTGCGCGCCCACGTGCTTTCGGAGCCGGCGCGCGTGGCACTGGTGCCCTACCTCTATTCGATCGACCAGCTGCCGCGGCATTTCTCGGAGCTGCGCAAGCTCGCGGGCAAGCTTGCCGAGTCGGCCGTGGCCGACGAGCCGCCGCGCCTCGATCTCTCGCGCCTGCCGGAGACCGCGCAATTGCTCGCGGATACGCGCTTCATCGTCGCCTGCGCCGCGGTGCCGCGCGGCTCGCCGCTTTTCCGCTGGCAGGAGGACGCCTCGGGTCACGCGGGACGCGCGGGCAGCCTCGAGCAGTGGATCCTCCAGGCGCGGCCCACGCTCGCGAAACTCCTGCCCGGCTGTGTCTTCGAGTGCCTGCTCCCCGATGCGTACTACGTGAACTGCCGTGAATCCGACCGTCGCGTTCGGCCATTCGGCATCCGCGCCGCGGTGGCCTTCCTCGAGAGCTCGCTCTCGGCCAAGCCTGCGGACCTGCAGGCGGTAGTGGCCGGCTTCGGCGAGGAGCGCATCGACGAGTACCGCGTCGCCTTCTCCATCATCGACGAAAGCGATGTCGCGCACGGCGTGGTGTGGCCTCTCTATGGCCGCGAGGACGAGAACGCGCGCCCCGGCCCCATCGAGGAGGTGCTCGCGCAGCTGGCCGAGGTCGGCGTGACCGAGGTGAAGAAGCTTGCCGGCACTTTCACTCCGGAGTACTGCGACGATTGCGGCGCACCACTCTTCGCCAATGCCGAGGGCGAGATCGTGCACGCCGAGCTTCCCGAGGAAGCGGATACGCAGGCGGCGCATTTCCACTAGCCCGCTTCGCGAGGGCAAGGCAAGCACGCCGATACCGCCGAAGGTTTCGCCGATCACCGCCGAGGAAAGCCACTTGGATTTTCGTGCCTGCGTTTCACGACGCCCGCAAGCCACTGGCAGGAACAAGTGAATCATCTGCGGCAATCGGCGAGTCGTCGGCGGTATCGGCGTTCGGCTTGAAGCAACAGCCCGGCGTAAAGCAAGCCAATTTGGCATCATCGGCCCGTGGACGCCCTCTCGGAAGTCCTGCGCCTCGCCCACTTCCACGCCGCGGTGACCCTCGACGCGACGGCCCATGCGCCGTGGTGCGTGACGGTGCCCGCGAGCCAGTCGCTCGCGCGAGCCTACGTGGTGGTTTCCGGCCGATGCCTCCTGCAGGCCGCGGGCGCGGAGCCGATGCGGCTGGGCGCCGGGGACTTTGCGATGCTGGGCCAGGGTCCCGCGCACCTGCTCGGCAGTGGCGAAGACGCGCCCGCCGTCACGCTCGCCTCGGTCCAGCGCACCTCGGTCGCGGGCGAGATGCTGCCGGTGCGCCTCGGAGGCGCGGGCGATGCCACCCGCTTGATCCTCCTCACCGCCGGTTGCGAGCGCCACCTCGCGCAGCCGCTGCTCTCGGCGCTGCCGCCCATCCTGCGCGTGGACATGGCGGGCGCCGCCCCGCTCGAATGGCTCACCGATGCGCTCTCGCTGGTGCTTTCGGCGAGCGACGTGCCCTTCCTCGGCGCCGCGGCGACACGAGCGCGTCTGGCCGAGATCGTCGTGGTCGAAGCGCTCGCCCGCCATGTGCAGTCGCTTCCCCCGGGCGGCAAGGGGTGGCTTGCCGGGCTGAACGATCGCTTCGTGGGGCGCGCGCTCGCCCTGGTGCACGGGCGCCCGTCGGAGGCGTGGACAGTGGACAAGCTGGGCCGCCAGGTGGGACTGTCCCGCAGCGCGCTCGCCGAGCGCTTCGGCGAGGTGATGGGCGAGCCGATCTTCGCCTTCCTCACGCGCTGGCGCCTGCAGCTCGCCGCCGATGCGCTGCTCGGCACCACTCGTTCCATCCGCGCCATCGCGCGGGACGCGGGCTACGAATCGGCCGGCGCCTTCTCCGTCGCCTTCCGCCGCGCCTTCGGCAAGCCGCCCTCGGTGTGGCGCGCGAAGGCCCGGCGCAAGGCAAGATAGCGCCATGCGCATCCTCATCGTCGAAGACGACGACATGCTGGCCGAAGCGGTGCAGCGCGCGCTGCGCCAGTCCGCCCACATGGTGCAACGCGCCTCCAACGGTCACGAAGCCGACCGCGCGCTCTCCGACAACGAGTACGACCTGGTGGTGCTCGACGTGGGCCTGCCGCAAATGGACGGCTTCGAGGTGCTCAAGCGGCTGCGCGCGCGGCGCGCCAAGGTGCCGGTCATGATGCTCACCGTGCGTGACAGCGTCGATGACCGGGTCGCGGGCCTGGACCTCGGCGCCGACGACTACATCACCAAGCCCTTCGAGCTCTCGGAGCTGGAGGCCCGGGTGCGCGCGCTCATCCGCCGCTCCCACGCGAGCGCGAGCGCCGACCTGGTGCACGGGCCGCTGCGCCTGGATACCGTCGGGCGGCGCCTCTTCTGCAACGGCGAGCCGATCGAGCTTTCGGCGCGCGAGCTGGCGGTGATCGAGCTGCTGCTGCTGCGCGAAGGCCGCGTCGTCACCAAGCAGCAGATGGTCGACCACCTCTACGGCTGGGAGGAGGGCTCGAGCTCGAACGCGATCGAGGTGTTCGTCTACCGGTTGCGCCGCAAGATCGAGCCCTCGGGCGTCGAGATCCGGACCGTTCGCGGCATGGGTTACCTCATCGAGAAGCCCCGTGGCGCCTGAGCCGCGGCGGCTGCGAACGCAGCTGCTCGCCTGGCTCGTCGTTCCCCTGGTCCCGCTGCTCGTGCTCGACACCGCGTTCACCTATTGGGTCGCGGCGGAATTTTCGCGGCGCGCGTACGACCGCTCCCTCATGGACATCGCGCGCGAGCTCTCGCTGCACCTGCGGCCTTCGCCGCAGGGCACGGTGCTCGACCTGCCGGAAGGCTCGCGCCGCATCCTGCTGTCGGATTCCGAGGACCGCATCCTCTACGAGGTGGCCGACCTCGAGGGACGCTTCATCGACGGCGTTTCGCTGCCCGCAGCCCCTGCCGAGCTCGCCGCGGCCACCACGAGCGGCGCGTTCTTCGAGGCCTCGCTGCGCGACCTGCCGGTGCGGGTGGTCGAGCTGCGCGTGGACGGCGATCCCTACGGCTCGCGTCCCGGCGCCGTGGTGCGCGTGGCGGAGACGCAGTTGAAGCGCCAGCGCTTCGCGCGCGAGATCCTGCTGAGCGTCGTGGTGCCGCAAGTGGCGATCATCCTGCTCGCGGGCACGCTCGTCTGGATCGGCGTGGTGAAGGGGCTCGCCCCGCTCGAGCGGCTGCGGCGCGAGATCAAGACACGCTCGCAGTCGGACCGGCGCCCGATCTCGGCCGAGGACGTCCCCGCGGAGGTGCGCCCCCTCCTCGACTCGATCAACGAGCTGATGGCGCGCCTGGACCGCGCCCTCGAGCTGCAGAACCGCTTCATCAGCGACGCCGCTCACCAGTTGAAGACACCGGTGGCGGTGCTCAAGACGCAGGTCGAGGTGGCGCTGCGCGAGGACGACCCGAACAACATCCGCCAGGCGCTCGGCAACGCGCGCGCGGGGCTGGACCGGCTCTCGCGCGTGGTGTCGCAACTTCTCTCCCTCGCCCGCAACGAGCCCGATGCCGCGCGTGCAACGGACCTTGTGCCCACCGATGTCGAGGCGCTGGCGCTCGACGTGAGCCAGGGCTGGGTCCCCGAAGCGCTGAAACGCAACATCGACATGGGTTTCGAGGGCACCGGGGGGCCGGTCACGGTGCCGGGCGATCCCGCGCGGCTGCGCGTGCTGCTCGACAACCTCATCGACAACGCAGTGCGTTATTCGCAGGAGAACGGCCACATCACCGTGCGGGTCCGCGCAAACCCCCCGCAGGTGGAAGTCGCCGACAACGGGCCGCGCATCCCCGAGCAGGAAAGCGAACGCGTGTTCGAGCGCTTCTACCGCCGGCTGGGCACGACCCAGGAAGGCAGCGGCCTCGGCCTCGCCATCGCCCGCGAGATCGCGCGCGTGCACGGGGCAACGCTTTCGCTGGGCCACGACGGCGAGGGCAATTGCTTCCGCTTGGCATTTCCCGCGCGCAGGGGCAACGCGGCGTAGTCCGGGCAGAGGACGCCCGGCGGATCACCCCGCCGGCATGCGAAGCGCAACGTGCGCGGCGCATAACTTCGGCAGCACCCCGCCGAAGGAACCACGTCCATGAAAACGCTTACCGCCGCCACCCAAGTGCTTGCGGCCGCGCTCCTCGCCGCAGCCTCGCTGGCCACTTATGCCGCTCCGAAGCAATGGACCGTCACGCAACTCTCGAGCGGCGATTTCGGCGGCAGCGCACGGTCGGTGAACAACCGTGGCGATGTGGCCGGAACGAATATTCCCTTCGACGGCTATCCGCGGCCGACGGTTTGGATAAACGGCATGCCGACCGACTTGCTGGGCGAGAACCCCACCTACGGCGTGGCCAACGCGATCAACGACCAGGGCGTGGTCGCCGCGACCTCGCGATCCGGCGTCATCGCCTGGAAGGACGGCGTGACCACGCCGCTGCAGATTGCCGGGGAGCCTGCGGACATCAACCGCAAGGGCCACGTCGTCGGCATCTTCTACCCCTGGGGAGAAATCGCGTGGGGTCCGGCGCGCCCGTTCCTCTGGAAGGACGGCGTCGTCCACGATTTGGGCTCGCTCGGCAACAACTACGCGGCGGCCGCCGGCATCAACGACCGGGGCGTCGTGGTCGGCGGGGGCACCTTGCCCATGAGCAGCACCATGCGCGGCTTCGTCTGGCAGGACGGCGCCATGCGCCAGCTCGGCACCCTCGGCGGCGAGCACAGCGGCGCTGTCGACGTGAATAACCGCGGCGTGATCCTGGGCACGGCCGACGACGCGAACGGCATCAACCACATGGTCGCGTGGGACCTGAACGGCGGCCTGCTGCACGACTACGGCCCGCGGCTCGCCGGCCACGCCCTGAACGACCACGGCGACATCGTGGGAAACCAGCTCGACACCGGGCGGCCGTTCCTGCTGAAGGATGGCGCCTATACCTGGCTGCTCGACCTGCCGGCGATGCGCGAGCAGGGCTGGGTGAGCTTCGCCGCGTTCGACATCAACGACCATGGCGTGATCGTGGGCATCGGCTGGAAGCCCGGCGTGCCCAACAGCGGGGTGCCGTTGCTGCTGAAGCCCCGCTGAAACCCGGGACGGACCTGGAATTCAGTTTCGGCCGGCTCGCGCGAATTCCAGGTCCGTCCCGGATTTCAGCGCAGCGCGCGGGCGAGGAAGGGCAGCGACACGTCCATGCGGTAATCGACGTCGGAGTGGTTGTCGTCGAATTCCTCGTAGCGGTGGGCGATGCGCGCCTGCGCCAGGCGCTTGGAGAGGATGCGCGTGCCGAAGTGGATGTGGTACTGGTCGCGCGCGCCGCAGTCGATGTAGATGCCGCGCAGCGACTTCAGGTTGTCGCGGTACTTCTTCACGAGGTTCACGGGGTCGTTGGCGCGCCAGCGCTTCCAGCGCTCGGGGAGGACTTCGCCGGTCTCCAGGTTGAACGGAAGGCGGAAGCCGTTGGGCGCGCGCGGGTCGGGGTCGTAGGTGGCGGCCATGCACAGGTTCATGATGGCGTGGCCTTCCGCCATCGACATCTTGGGCCTTGACCAAACCGAGTCGAGGAATCGGCGCACGCGGCCATCGTCGGCGCCGCGCTCCGCGCCGCGTTCCATCCTGCGCACATCGATGGACCCCGGAAGCTTCACCGGCCGCGGCCGGTGTTTGGCCAGCTCGTTCAGCGTGTTGGGCCAGTCGTGCCAGTAGACGAAGTCGAAGTACGCGTCGCCCGAATGGTTCGCGATCGCGCCCCACGTGCCGGGGTATTTCATGCCGTGGATCATCGCCCCGTATCCGCCGCTCGACTTGCCGAAGCAGCCGCGATGGTCGCGCGAGGCGAGCGTGCGGAACTCGCGATCCACGAAAGGCACGATTTCCTTCGTGAGGTAATCGGCGTAGTCGCCGATGGCCGAGCTGTTGACGTACTGGTTGCCCCCGAGCGCGGTGAAGCAGTCGGGAAAGACCACGATGCAGGGCGGCATTCGGCGCTCGAAGACGAGGCGCGCGAGGCGCTCGGGAACGTTCTCGCTGAAGTTCTTCCACCCGACGTGGGACAGGCCCGAGCCCATGAAGCCCACCATGTCGCAGAGCACGGGGAAGCGCCGCCCCAGCCCGCGCGCGCCGCCGGTGTCGTACTGCGGCGGCAACCAGACCGCCAGCTTGCGCACGTGCGGGTCGCGCAGCGGGTTATGCCTGAGCACACGCGACTCGTGCTCGATGAGGACGACGGTGCCGGGCTTCCAGGAGGTGCGCTTGAGGGCCATGGGAATGGGGCAAGGGGAAAGCGCCATTGTCGCAAACGAAAAAAAGGGCGCCGAAAGGCGCCCTTGCAACTTCGCTCCCGGCGTTGCGCCCGGGGAAGCGGGAAGCGATCGCTTTATGCGGCGACCCTTCTTTTGTACTCATGCGTGCGGGTGTCGATCTCGATGCGGTCGCCGGTCGCGCAGAACGCCGGCACCTGGACCTCGAAGCCGGTGGCGAGCTTGGCGGGCTTGAGCACCTTGCCCGAGGTGTCGCCGCGGACCGCGGGCTCGGTGTAGACCACCTCGCGCACCACCGTCGTGGGCAACTCGAAGGAAATGGCGCGCCCCTCGTAGAAGAGCGCCTCGCCGGTCATGCCATCCTCGAGGTAGTTGACGGCGTCGCCGAGGTTTTCCTTCTCGATGTCGATCTGGTTGTACTCGCTGTCCATGAACACGTACATGGGGTCGGCGAAGTACGAAAACGAGACTTCCTTCTTCTCCAGCATGAGGAGCTCGAACTTCTCGTCGGCCTTGTAGACGGTTTCCATGTTGGAGCCGTTGAGAAGGTTCTTCATCTTCATCTTCATGGTGGCGGCATTGCGGCCACCCTTGTTGTACTCGGCCTTCAGCACGACCATGGGGTCCTTGCCCACCATGATCACGTTGCCGCTGCGCAATTCCTGGGCGATTTTCATAGGTCTGTCCGTGTCTCGACCCGGGGCCAATCCCGGATCTTGCAAATGTCGTAAAAGGTAGCGGAAAAAGCCTTTAATTATAGAACGTTATCCACGAAATCCACAAGCTGCGCGGCGAGGTCGGGACGGGCGGCGAGGCCGTCCGACCAGCGCTTCGCATGGGCCTGCAGGCCGGGGCGCCGTGCGATGAATTCGGCCCAGGCCCCCGGCAGCCCCCCCTCGACGGACGCGGGGGCGCCGCGCTGGTTCCAGGTCTCCCACAACCCGGTCACGGCGGCTGCCGACGCCCGCTCCAGGCCGTCCGTGTACCGGGCGAGGAAGGCGGCGAGCTTCACCCAGTGGGCGTTGTCCTCGGTGGGATAGATGTGCCAGGCGAAGGGGCGCGCCGCCCACTGCGCCCGCACGAACGAGTCCTCGCCGCGCACGAAATTCATGTCGCAGAGATCGGA
>Ga0196977_1000047_pt1 | contig 87617 bp, 90 predicted proteins | sample S3v_1013CmetaG_FD_148634 | JGI IMG/M metagenome (GOLD analysis project Ga0196977, IMG submission 148634) | Soil microbial communities from Anza Borrego desert, Southern California, United States - S3+v_10-13C | ecosystem: Environmental > Terrestrial > Soil > Desert | place: USA: California...
GACGTACTCCCATCGCGGATCGCAGAACACGTAGTCGAGCCGTTGCCGCGTCATCGGAAAGGTGGCCTCCTTCACATCGCCGCACATGCGCAGATGGCCGTGCGCCAGCAACACCTGGATCTCCTCCGCCGCCGGCGGCACGTTGAAGTCGCCGACCAGCACGTGCGGCAACGAGCCGCGCGCGGTGATGTCGCCGAGGTGGGCGATCTGTTTCATGCGTGCGACGCGGAGGAGACGTCCCCACGCCGCGAGATGCGTAACGAAGAACGTGATGCCGACGCCGTCGACGTCGATGTCCGCCTGCAGCACCGAGCGCGGCTCACCCGATCCCGGCAGCGGATGCACGAACGTCGACGCGATCGTGCCGCGCGTCAGCACCGCGTTGCCGTAATCGCCGCCGTCCATCACGCAACTGCGGCCGAACCAGTGATTGAGGCCAGTCAGCGCCGCGAGCGCCTCGCCCTGATGCACGGGGCCGGCGCGCGTGCGGCAATGCACTTCCTGTAGCCCGACCACATCGGGCCGCACGGACGCGATCACCTCCGCGAGCTTGGGAAGATGGTCTTCCCGACGCGCCGCGGCGTGCCCCTGGATGTTGTACGACATGATCTTCACGCCGGCGTCCGGTAGCGGCGAAGCGAGATCGGTGCCCGGCCACTACAATCGCGCGCCATGCTTCGGGATCTGGACCTGCTTCTGCACGCGCGCTCGATCGACGCGATCATCGTTCCGATGCATGAAGCGATGCATCCGTCGTTTCGCTGGCTCGCGCGCGGCGCGAAGATCACGCGCGGTTACGCGGTGAAGCTGGCCGGACGCGATCCGGTGCTGATCACGTATCCGATGGAGCGCGGCGAGGCCGCCGCGACCGGCCTCGAGGTCCACCTCGTCCATGAGTTCAATTACGACCGGATTTCGCGCACCGCGACGAACACGTCCGAAGCGTACGCGGAGCTCTTCACCGCCATCCTTCGCTCCCTCGGCGCCGGCGAATCGATCGCGTTTTTCGGCAACGCGCCGTTGCAGCTTTACATCGGAGTGACCGAGGCGATGGAGCGGCGCGGCTGGCGCGTTACTCGTTCCTATGGCGAAGACCTCGTGCAGCTCGCACGCAAGCGGAAGGAGGCGTGGGAAATCGAAGCGATCCGCTCCGTCGGCGAGCGTACCGAGCAGGTGGTGGCCGGCGTGCGCGCGATGCTGCGCGAAGCGCGGCCGGGACTGACGCTCGGCGATCTCAAGGCGTTCGTCTCGTCGGAGATCGCCCGTCTCGGCATGATCGAGGATCACGAAACCATCCTCTCGCAAGGCCGCGATGCGGGAGTGCCCCACTCGCGCGGCGATGCGCGCGCGCTCGTGCGGCCGTCGGTGCCGATCGTGCTCGATATCTTCCCAGCGGACAAAAGCAGCGGCTACTTTTTCGACCTCACGCGCACCTTCTGCATCGGCGAGATTCCTGCCGAGCTGCGACGGCTGCACGGTGACGTGCTCGAAGCGTTCGACCGCGTGCGCGATGCGGTGCGTCCGGGATTGCCGGCGTCGCGCTATCAGGCGCTCGTGTGCGACTTGTTCGAGGCGAAGGGCTACTCCACACAACGCTCGCATCCGAATACGCTCGAAGGTTATGTCCACGGCCTCGGCCACGGCGTCGGCCTCGAGATTCACGAGAAGCCGTCGTTCGCGCTGCATCCGACGAATCAGGACGTGATCGAAGTCGGCGACGTCGTCGCGATCGAGCCGGGCCTGTATTTTCCGGAGCGCGAGCTGGGAGTGAGGATCGAAGACACGTTCGTCATCACGGAACAGGGGGCGGAGACGATGTGCCGGAGTGATTATGGTATGGAGTGCGGCGGCGCGTAACCGCCGCTTTTGAAAGCGGCAGCTCTGCTGCCGCACTCCATACGTTTTACAAATTGCGGTCGATGAACTGTTGCAGCGCGTTCCTCGGCGCGGCGCCGACCATCCGGTCGACCAGCTGTCCATTCTTGAACATCATCAGGGTGGGGATCGACGTGACGCCGTAACGCTGCGCCACCATCGGGTTGTCGTCGACGTTCATCTTCGTGATCAGGGCTTTGCCCTCGTACGACGGGGCCAGCTCCTCCACGATCGGACCGATGAGGCGGCAAGGGCCACACCACGGTGCCCAGAAATCGACGAAGACCGGCTTGCCGCCGTTCAGAACGCTGTCGAAATCCGCGTCGCCGATCTGCTGTACTGCCTTCGAATCTGCCATCTGCAAGCTCTCCTAACTTGTCTCGAAATGCCGACGGTTGCAGGACATATTCCAGAGCTTTCCTTGGCACGCCGCTCGCGTAGTGCCTGCTTCAGAGATGCCTGAACGACGACACGAAAACCGGCCCGGAAACCCGGACCGAAGGTCTTTCCCCCGCCCTCCGCTGTGGTTGAATCTGCTCCTGCTCCTCCTGGGCATCGCCGGCGTCCTCTACGGCCGCTATCACCGTGAGCGCGTATCGCGCGAGTTCGCCGACGTCATCACCCGCGAGCAGCGGACGCCCGCCGACGTCACGAAGATCAAAGAAGAGCTCGCGGAGCTCGACGTCAATCGCGAGACGCTCCGCAAAGAGCTCGAAGGACGGATGAAGTTCATGGGCAGCCTCAAGTCCGAAAACTTCTATCTCTCCATCGACACGAAACAACGCAAGCTCCGCTTCTACTACGGCGATACCGTCCTTCGCGAGGACGACGTCACCATCGGTGACACAAAAACCCTGACCGCTAACGGCAAGTCGTGGACGTTCCTCCCCCTGAAGGGCGCGTTCGCCATCCAGGCAAAGCTCGTCGGCCACGACTGGCACGTGCCGGAATGGGTCTACGCGATGAATGGTCAACCCGTACCATTACAACGTCCGACCATTCCCGACGGCCTCGGCCAATACGTGCTGTTCCTGCCGAACGGTTACGCAATTCACACACAACCATCGCCCGACAGTCCGCTGAAAGGCGCAAAGCCGGGCTCGTACATGGTGTCCGAGGATGTGCTGCGGGCGATCTGGCCGCGCATCGTGACGGGCAAGACACAGGTCTACATTTTCTAGGGAGAACGGATGCCACGCTGGGTCGGTTTGCTGGGTTCATGGGCGCTGCTGGTGCTGGGGCTGGGCGTGTTCGGCTACGCCGTCGCGGCCGAAGCCATCACGATGACGGATGCGCGGAAATTGAAGCGGGTGCGCACCATCGATCAGTTGCTGGAGGAACAGATCCAGAAGCAGGTCGAGCAACTGCAGAAAACGATGTCGCAGGCTTCGTCGCAGATGACGACGCTGCAGTCCGAAGTCGCGTCGACCGAGAAACAGATCGAGGACCTGCAGGACAGCAACTTCGTCATCACTGTTTCGACGACGGAGAACAAGGTCTATGCGCGGCGCAACGGCCAGCTCGTGTTCGAGGCCGTCTGCTCGACGGGCAGCAACTCGACGTTGCAGACTTCGAGTGGGACGAAGATCTTCCGCACGCCGATTGGACGGTTCCGGGTGCAGTCGAAGGAGACCGATCCGAAGTGGGTGCCGCCCGACTGGCACTACATCGAAGAGGCACAGAAGAACGGACTCGGCGTCGTACACCTGCGGCGCGGGCAGAACATCGGCGGGCTCTACGTGCAGGGCAACAACGTGTACGACAACGGTTGGCCCATCGAGGAAGGGAAGCTGCTCGTGCGCGGCGGCGCTGTCGTCATTCCCCCGGTCGGCACACGCGCGCGCCAATTCCCCGACGTCCTCGGCACACACCGCCTCAACCTCGGCGACGGCTACGCCCTGCATGGAACGCAGGCGGTGTCGCAATTGGGACGCAACGTCTCCCACGGCTGCGTGCGTCTGCACAACAACGACATCGCGCAACTGTTCGAGATGGCCAGCGTCGGCGATGAAGTGATCATCTACTGACGGCTCGAGTAACCTTCTCCCCGCCGCGCGGGGCGAAGGTGCGCGAAGCGCGGATGAGGGGGTTCTCTCTCTTTCGGCACCAGGGTGACCCCTCATCCGGCCTTCGGCCACCTTCTCCCCTCTGCGAGGGGCGAAGGCCACCAGGCACCGCCGCCTATGTAGCCTTCTCCCCGCCGCGCGGGGAGAAGGTGCGCGAAGCGCGGATGAGGGGTTCTCTCTCTTTCGGCACCAGGGTGACCCCTCATCCGGCCTTCGGCCACCTTCTCCCCTCTGCGAGGGGCGAAGGCCACCAGGCACCGCCGCCTATGTAACCTTCTCCCCGCCGCGCGGGGCGAAGGTGCGCGAAGCGCGGATGAGGGGGTTCTCTTTCTCTTTCGGCACCAGGGTGACCCCTCATCCGGCCTTCGGCCACCTTCTCCCCTCTGCGAGGGGCGAAGGCCACCGGGCACCGCCGCCTATGTAGCCTTCTCCCCGCCGCGCGGGGAGAAGGTGCGCGAAGCGCGGATGAGGGGTTCTCTCTCTTTTTCGGCACCAGGGTGACCCCTCATCCGGCCTTCGGCCACCTTCTCCCCTCTGCGAGGGGCGAAGGCCACCAGGCACCGCCGCCTATGTAGCCTTCGCCCCGCCGCGCGGGGAGAAGGTGCGCGAAGCGCGGATGAGGGGTTCTCTCTCTTTCGGCACCGGGGTGACCCCTCATCCGGCCTTCGGCCACCTTCGCCCCTCTGCGAGGGGCGAAGGCCACCAGGCACCGCCGCCTATGTAGGCTTCGCCCCGCCGCGCGGGGAGAAGGCTACCTCGATGGCCACTACAATCCCTCCATGCATGTCTGGCGGGACCGCCTCTTCCGCTGGTTCGCGCCGATGGCGCGGCGATGTCCGCTCTCGCCGAACGCCATCACGCTGCTGGCGCTCGCGCTGAACGTCATCGCGGCCGGGCTCCTGTATCGCCGGCAGTTCCTGATCGCGATGGTCTTTCTGATCGTCGGCGGACTGGCGGACGCGTTCGACGGCATCGTCGCGCGCGTGCAGGAGAAGACATCGATCTACGGCGACTTCCTCGATCACTTCGCCGACCGCGTCAGCGACGTTCTGCTCATCACCGGCTGGCTTCTCGGCAACGGCGTGCGTCCGGAGATCACGATCGCGGTGATCATCGCCGTGCTGCTCAACGGCTACATCGGAACGCAGATCGAAGCGTCGTGGCACGAGCGCAACTACGACTCGGTCGGCCGTGGCGAGTTCGTGCTCGCGCTGGTGGTGTTCCCGATCGTGTCGCACATCCTGTTCGAGAACGCGTGGGAGCACATCGCGCCGCTCGGATTGCGCATCGCGGAATGGATGGCGCTCCTGCTCGTCGCATTCGCGATCCTCGGCATCGCGCAACGTTTCGCGCTCGCGCTGCGGCTGCATCGGAGATGATGCACGCGTGACGTTTCGCACGCACCCGCTTACGGGTGAGCCGATTTTGTACGCGCCCGAGCGCTCGTCGCGTCCCGGTGCGTTCGGAGGCGAACGCGGCGAGGAGCGCTGCCCCTTTTGTCCAGGGCACGAGGAGGACACGCCGCCGCCGATCGCAGTCACCGCAGATCCGTGGCGAGTGCGCGTCGTGCCGAACAAATTTCCGCCGCTCGCCGGTGCCGAAGTGATCGTCGAGTCGCCGCGCCACGAGGCGACGTTCGATGAGGTCGAGCGGGCCGAAGACGTCGTGCGGATCTATGTCGAACGCTATCGCGCGCACGCTGATGCGGCGCATGTGTCCCTGTTCAAGAACCACGGGCCGCGTGCCGGCGCATCCATTCCGCACGTGCACTCGCAGGTGATGCCGTTGCCGTTCGTGCCGCCACGCGTCGCACGTGAGGCGCACGCGTTCGCGAGCGCGTGTCCGCTGTGCGAGGGCATCGACGCGACCGCGATCGATGAGACCTCGCGATTCGCGTGGATCGCGCCGGCCGGATCGGCGATGCCATATCAACAATGGCTCGTGCCGAAGCGTCACGTCGCGGAGATGTCCGCGTTCGACGAAACCGAGGTCGCGGAACTGGCCGCACTACTGCAACGGTCGTCCGCGGCGATGCTCACGCTCGGCGATTCGTACAACTGGATGTTCATGAACTTCATGCGATGCGCTGGCGCGCATTGCTACGTCGAGCTCTTCCCGCGGCTCGCGAACTTCGGCGGGTTCGAGCTGGGCAGCGGCACGAACGTCGAGATCGTCGATCCCGCCGTCGCCGCGGAGCAACTGAAAAACGCGGTGCGCGCATGATCCCGCTTCGCGACGACAACCCGCGGCGCACCTTCCCGTTCATCACGTACACGCTCGTCGCGCTGAACGTGCTTGCCTTCCTGTGGCAGCTCTCGCTCGGCGCGAATCTCGAGCGCGCGATTTTTCAGATCGCGTTCATCCCGGCGCGCTTCTGGATCACCGGCAACTGGCTGGCCGACCTGCTCACGATCGTGATCTCGATGTTCCTGCACGGCGGGCTGCTGCACATCGGCAGCAACATGCTCTACCTGCTCATCTTCGGCGACAACATCGAAGATCGCCTCGGCCACGGCCGCTATCTGCTCTTCTATCTCGCGTGCGGATTCGTGGCGACGTTCGCGCATGCGTTCTTCAGTCCCGGCTCGCGCGTGCCTGCCATCGGCGCATCGGGCGCGATCGCCGGCGTCCTGGGCGCGTATCTCGTGCTCTTTCCGCACGCGCGCGTGCTGACGCTGATCCCGATCTTCATCTTCATCACGCTCCGCGAGCTCCCGGCCGTGCTGATCCTCGGCCTCTGGTTCGTGCTGCAGCTCTTCAGTGGAGTGGGCTCGCTCGGCGTGCCGAATGCGGATCAGATGGGCGGCGTCGCCTACTTCGCGCACATCGGCGGCTTCGTCGCGGGGATGGTGTTGATCTTCGCATTCGGCGGCTCACGTAAACCGCGGCGGCGCGAACCGCCGCCGCCGTGGTGGGTGCAACCGCAACGTTGACGGCCGCCCCTCACCCGGCGTTTCGGCCAACTCTCCCCGCAAGCGGGGCGAGGGCTACCCTTGTAACGAAGGCGGATGAGGGGTGCGCCTACGACTGCCGGGCGAAGTACGTCTCGAGGTACGTCTGCGCCTGGCGCAGACCGTCGTCCGGCGTGCGCACTTCGGCGAACGCGTCGCGCCAGATCATGCCGACGCGTTGCATGTTCCGCTCGCGCAGGCCGAACAGCACTTCCCGCAGCGCATCCGCTTCCGGCGGCGAGAGGTCGGGACGCGCGATCTGGCGTTCGAGCAAAAGCTGCGCGGCGCGGAGCTCCTCGTCGGCTGCGACCTGCGGCGCCGGCGCGGTCATGGCCGCGATCTTCATCGTAGTCGGACGCTCCGCGCGGTCGCTGTTCATGTCGACACCGCCCGGCAGCTCTTTCAACTGCGGGCTGAACTTGCCCATCATGAAGAAGAGCTCTTTCTCGTTCGCGAAGTTGCCGACCAGGCGCGCGCTCTTCGCGAGCTCGAGATGCTCGGACTCCTGCAACATGATGAACGCGCGGGCTCGGTCTTCGAGCGCGATGCGTTTCGCGTGCACCTTCCACGCGGTGAGCGTCCCCTGGATGAAGCACGCCTGCCCCGCGCGAATGCTCACCGCTTCGACGGTCACGTTCTCTTCGATGCGGATCGAACCGTTCGTCGATTCGATCTCCGAGTACACGCCGGAGTTCTGAATGACGAGATTGCCCGGGGTCTTGATGGAGAGTTGTCCGTTCGCGTTGACCCGAATCTCGGTCCCGCGCGGAATGATCATCGTGGGGAAATTGGCCTGATCGGTTGCTGCGCTCATCAACCCCTCCTCTTCACCACACTCCCGCTGTTCAATGAGCCGACAAACGTAGAAGGCAACGGATCGAAGTTCTTGTACTCCTTGGTCGTGCGCGCCCGCATGAGCAGCACGGCCTCGTTGCTCCACTGATGATTCAGGATGTAGATGCGCGGATCGACCGGCGCGAACGTGCCCGGCATTTCGAGATCGCTGCGCACTTCGTAGTGCAGGTGCGAGTTCGTGCTCCAGCCGGTCGAACCAACGGTCGCGATGACGTCGCCCTGCTTCACGCGCTGGCCCGCGTTCACCCTCACGGTGTCGCAATGGCCGTAGATGGTGATGAAGCGATCGGCGTGCTTGATCGTGACCACGTTGCCGAAGCGCCACCACGCCACGCTCTGGCGGATCGGATAGCGGCCGGCGAAGGTCACGACGCCATCAGCGGCGGCGTAGATCGGAGTGCCGGTCGGCGCGGAGAGGTCGAGACCTTTGTGGAAGTCGGCGGCGCGGGTGAACGGCGAGACGCGGTTGCCGAACGGCGACGTCAGTACGAACTGGTCGTTCGGCACCGGCAGGATGGACGGAGTGTGACGCACGATTTCCGCGTTCGCCGATTCGTATCGCGTCAGCAGATCGACCTGCTCCTGCAGCCGACGCATCGCGTTCTTGAGCGAGATCTCGCGGCGCCGCGCATCATCGAGCGGCTCGTCGGCGACCGGACCGGTGCGGATGGGAGTGGAGAAGCCGCCCTGGCCGAGGGTGCGGTCGAGGCCGTAGACGGTGATGAGTTTCTCGATGCGGATGCGCTGCTCTTCCAGCGTCCGCTCGATGGAGCTCATCTGCACGACGTTCTCGCGCAGGCGCTCGCGCTGGATGTCGCGTTCTTCGCGCTGTTCGAAGAGGAAATTGGTCTTGTAGACGCGGCGGATGACGGTGGGAGCGGCGGCCATCGAACCGATGAGGCCGGCGAGGACGATCGAGAGCGCGACGATACCGATGATCACGCGGCGACGGTCGAAGAAAAAGTACCGTACGCGCCGGCGGATGTCGCTCGGATGGATCTGAATCTCGATCATGGCTCGACGTCCCGCACTGGACAGCGCGCGGGTCGATTAGTGTAGCACAGCAGTTTGTGCACAACTCGCGGTGCAGTGCGCTGGCAGGAGTCCCGCAGTAGAACCTGCTGCAATGCCGCTCGCTCTCGTCGTCGAAGATGATCTCTCCCTCGGAAAGCTGCTCACTCACACGCTGCAGAACGCAGGCATCGAGACGATCTGCGTTTCGACGGCCGAGGAGGCGGCGGTGGAGCTGGCGCGCGCGGTGGTGGATTACGCGGTGATCGACGTGACGCTGCCGGGAACGAGCGGGTTGTACGTCATCGAGTCGGTGCGGCAGCTCGAGAAGGCGCGGCGCCCCGCGGTGGTGCTCATCACGGCGACGCGGTCGAACATCCTGGACAAGATCGACCGGGCGGTGGTGAAGGCGGTGATGTTCAAGCCGCTCAACGTGCCGGCCCTGGTCGCGTTCGTCGCTGCAATTGCGCCCCTGCCCCGCCGCGTTACCATTCCTACATCGTGAGAATCCCGGCGCTCCTCCTCCTCTGTCTGGCCACCGTTTCCGCATCCGCCGCACTCTCGCCGCAGCTCGCCGAATGGGGCGACGGACCGGCGCAATGGATCATGACCTCGGACGAGCGCAAGGAATGGCGCAAGCTCACGACGGACGCGGACGCCACGAAGTTCATCGATGAATTCTGGGCGCGCCGCGCTCCGGCGTACAAGACTGAATTCGAGTCGCGAGTGAAGATCGCGGACGAGAGTTGGGGCGAAAAGCGCAAGCGCGGAGCGATGACCGATCGCGGGCGTGTCTACATCGTGCTCGGTATGCCCTCGAACTCGGGCGGCGGGTTCGCGCAGAGCCAGGCGCAACTCGGCGTTTCCCTCGGTGGCGGCGACCTCGGCGGAAACCGTCAACGCGCGGCGCGCGAGACTTGGATCTGGGAATACGCCGATGCGCAAAAGTTCGAGATGTCCCGCATCGAGGTGGTGTTCTTCGAGGATCCGAATACGCGCAGAGTGCAGCGCGACCCGAGACGCGGCGATTTCAGTCTGGCCAGTGCGGTCGCGATTCGCAAATCGCTCGAGGTGCCGTCGGCGGCGCGCGCTGTCCCTTCCACGCCTGCATCCCCATCCGTCGCCACGCCTGCTCCGACGCCTGTTCCCACGCCCGCCGCCCCGGTTGATGTTGCACCCGTGATCGCGAGCAACACGCCCGGAGTCTCGCGCCTGATGCTGCTCAAAGGTGGTCCGCTCGATCCGCGGTCCATGACCGATCCATTTCCGCCGAAATCCGAAATGTCGTTCTCCGGCCAACGCGAAATCCCTTTCGCGCTCCAGGTCTGCGCGGCCAAAGCGGAATTGCCGAAATTGAAGTACCTCCTTTTGATCAGCGGACCGCTCGAGGGCGCGTCGAAGGACCAGCGCACGCGCGAAAAGGACGCAACGCTCGATCGGCTCGCGGCCAAGCCGGGTTGCTACGCGTTACAAAGCACAGTGCCGGTTTCGCACCTGACACCGGGGCGCTACAAAGTGTCGGTGCTCCTCGAGGAGCCGGCGACGAGCGACACGTGGAGCGTGAAAGCCGAATTCCGTTTGGAGTAGCGGACCGTCAAAGGCCGTTGTACGCGCGCATGTAGTCCGCGAGTGTGTCGTCGCCTTGACGCTCGAGTTGAACGATCGCCGCCGCCGTTCGCTCTCGCTTCTCGCCTTGACTGAGCTTGAATTTCGCTTCGACCTGGCGCAGCGGGATTTCGAACGACACGACGTTACTCACCAGGGCGCGCACTTCCTGAGGCGTCAACTCGCCCATCGACCATGGCTGTGGGCGCCCGCGTTCCACGACCTCGAGCAGCCGCTCGATGTTGCGGATCGCTTCGTCCTCAGAATGAACCCGAGGCGTCCCGTAGCAGTGGACAGCGACATAGTCCCATGTCGGCGCCGTCGCCCGATCGTCGTACCACGACGGCGAGATGTAGGCATGCGGACCGGTGAACGTTACGAGCGCTTCGTCGTCACCGAGGGTTTCGCTTTGACTGTTCGCGCGCGCCATGTGCGCGTACAGCGTCCCGTACTCGCCTGGCGTTTCATTGAACACGAATGGCAGATGCGTTGCGATCATCCGTCCCCGCGAGTACGTGATCAGCGTGGCAAACATGTTGTCCCTGATCACGCGAACGACGTCGGCGCGATCGCGGGGCTGATGGGACGGGCGAACGTACATCTTTGGATCGTAACGCGGTTCGCCGCAGTCAGGCGCCGGCCGCTGCGAAGAGCGGCTCGCTGAAGTGCTCCGCAGACAATCCGGCGGTCTCCAGATGCTCGCGCATCGATCGAGACACGATGACCTCTCCAGGAGCTTCGGCCACTGCGGCGACCTGGCTCGCGTCGTAAGTTGGCAGCTCCGCAAACGAGGCAGACAGTCGGACGCGGAGGACTCGATGTGCGCCGGACACGAGTTCGCTGGCAGCGGTTTCGATCGTCGCATCGACGAAGGTCACGTTCGCCGGATCGTGACGGAGGAGCTCGGCGGCGACGCGCTGCGAGACGAGGAGTCCGTTTGCGGCATTACCGACCACTTCGCCGATCGACCCGGCCGATCTCAACCGGTAACGCACGTGCGAAGCGTCCGGACGCATCGTCGCATTGCCGGGCCAAGTTGCTGCGACATCCTGAGGGGTCACAACGGCTGACCCGAACGGCGCTGCGAAAACAAAAAACTCCACCTGCCGATCGTACACGAATGCGCGGAGCGTCCTTAGCGCTCGCGCGCCAGATTCCGCTCCTGAAGTTTCTTCACGGCCACGGGGAGCAGCACCATCGCCACGACCAGCGCGCAGACGATTGCCAATCGCTTGAACGCATCGCCTTCGGTCATCGAGCCATTGAAGAGCGCGTCGGCGCAATAGGTGAAGACGAACTTCGAGGGCGCGATGCCGATGATCGTCGCGAGAAGGTAATCGGGAAAGAAGCGCACACCTGCGACGCCGGCGCCGTAGTTGAGCGCGGCGAAAGGGATGCCGGGGATGTTGCGCAGGATGAGCAGCGAGCGGAAGCCGGCGTGATCGACCTGTTTGGCGACGACCTTGCCAACGCGGCCGAAGCGTTCGAGTAGGCCTTCGCCGATGAAGCGGCCCGCGAAATACGAGACCACGGCGCCGAGGGTGCCGCCGACCATCGCGTAGCAGCCGCCGAGGAGCCAGCCCCAAATGAAGCCGGCGGCGATGACGAAGATCGAGGCCGGCAACGCCACCACGCAGCCCGCGGCGTAGACGAGCACGTAGATGATCGGCGAATACCAGACCCCGCGGATCTCCTGCACGGCCGCACGGATGTTCTCGCGCGTGAGATGCTCGCGCAGCGGGGAGAACCACAAAGCGACGAACGCCGCCGCGAGCAGCACGGCGGCGCCGAGCCGGAGTGCGTTACGACGCGACATCAGCGCGGGCGCGGCTCCACGACCACGACGGTGGAATCGATCTGTCCCGTCAATCCGAACTGCATGAACACGACCTTGAACGCGTTCGCGCAGGGCACGTCGTTGAAGTAGATCATTCCCTTCCCCGCCACCTCTTTGTCGATGATCAGATTCTTGATCCCGCACTGCTGCTGCATCGACTTCAGGATGACGCGCACGTCCTCATCCTTGACGTCGAGCGTCACCGCCCGCTCGTCCGCAAACCCCGCGGCGCAGACGAGAAGGACGAACAGCAGCAGGAGCGTTCTCATGAGGCCGTACTCTCCACGATCATCGCAATCCCCTGCCCGCCACCGATGCATGCGGACGCGAGGCCGTAGCGCTGCTTGCGGCGGCGCAATTCGTACAGAACGGTCAGCAGCAGCCGCGTGCCCGAGGCGCCGAGTGGATGCCCGAGCGCGATGGCGCCACCGTTGACGTTCAGTTTGTCCTGATCGATCCCGAGCTCTTTCGCGACCGCGAGGATCTGTCCGGCGAACGCTTCGTTGATCTCGATCAGATCGAGGTCGCCGATCTGCATCCCCGCCTTCTTGAGCGCGATCTGCGTCGCGGGAACGGGGCCGATGCCCATGATTTCCGGGTCGCAGCCGGCGATGCCCCACGACACGATGCGGCCGAGCGGCGTCTTCCCTTTTGCTTTCGCCTGTTCCGCAGTCGTAACGACGAGCATCGCTGCGCCGTCGACGATTCCCGACGCGTTGCCCGCGGTCACGAACCCGTCCTTGCCGAACGACGGCTTCAGCTTCGCGAGGCCTTCGAGCGTCGTATCGGGGCGCATGTGATCGTCTTCGGAGAAGAGCTCACCCTTGCGGCCGACGGGGACGGCGACGATCTCTTCCTGCAGTCGGCCGTTCCCGACCGCTGTGCTCGCGCACTGCTGGCTGCGCAGCGCGAACTCATCCTGGGCCTCGCGCGAGATATCGTACTTGCGCGCGAGCTTCTCCGCGGTCTGAGCCATGTAGAGGTTTGCGTACGTGTCGAAGAGCGCGACCATGAGCGAGTCTTCGATCGCGCCCTGGCCGAGCTTGAAGCCCTTGCGCGCGCCACGAATGACGTGCGGGGCCTGGGACATGTTCTCCATGCCGCCCGCGAGCACGTTCGTGGCTTCGCCGAGCTCGATCTGCTCGGCGGCGCTGATCACGGACTGGATGCCGGAGCCGCAAAGGCGGTTCACGGTCAACGCCGGAACGCGATTGGGAACGCCTGCTTTGAGGCCGACGTGGCGCGCGCCGTAGATCGCGTCACCCGAGGTCTGCAGGGCGTTGCCCACGACGACATGGTCGATCTCCTCTGCCGAGAAACCGCTGCGCGCGAGCGCTTCCTTCGCCGCGATGGCGCCGAGGTCGATCGCGGTGATGTCGCTGAAATGTCCGTTGTACTCCGCCATCGGCGTCCGTGCGCCGTCGACGATCACGATGTCTTTCACTGATCCTGACTCCTTTTACCGGCGTCTGAAACGCCGCGGAGCCGAATCATATTCGCGCGGAGGACAGCGCCAACTACCGCCCGTACGGCGGCCGCTTTGGCCGCGCTTGCGGCTGCTTTGCCAGTTGCTCCTTCAGGATCTCGATGCCGCGCTCGAGTTGCGGGTCGCGGCCCTGCGCGAGCAGGTCGGGACGCTGGTCGACTTCGATGTCGGGCGCGACGCCGCGGTTCTCGACGATCCACTCGCTCTTTCCGTCAACGACGTCCCACGCGGAGACGAAGGGGACGGTGACGCGGCCGTTGTCGATCATCGGGAGCTCGCCGCCGATGCCCATGAGTCCGCCCCATGTGCGCTTGCCGACGATCGGCCCGAGCGCGAATTTGCGGAAGTAGTCGGCCACCGAGTCGCCGCCGGAGCCGGCGTATTCGTTGATCACCAGCACCTTCGGTCCGAAGATCGCGGGCTGCTGATACTCGACATCGACGCCGTAACGCGGTGCGTCGTATTCGACATGGCGTCGCGCGAGGCGCTCGAAGAAAAAGTCGGGGATGTGCCCGCCGCTGTTCCAGCGCGCGTCGAGGAGCAGGCACTGCTTGTCGGCCTGCGCGTAGAACTGCCGTGCGAACGCGCTGATGCCATCGTCGTTCGTCGACGGGAGGTGAACGTAAGCGCAACGGCCCTCGGTCGCGGCGGAAACTTTGCGGCGATTCGTTTCGACGAAATCGAGATAGCGGACGCGCTCTTCCGTGGCGAGCGGCACGACGACAACCGTGCGCGCCCCTTCGAGCTTCGGCGTGGCGTTCACGCGCAGCGTGACCTGGCGCCCTGCGGTGTTGTCGAGCGCGGCATGGATCGACTCCGTCGCGAGCAGCGGCCGGCCGTTGACTGCGAGGATGTAATCGCCTTCGCGCACGTCGACCGCGGGTGCGGTGAGCGGCGATCGCGAATCGTCCGCGGAGTTGTCGCCGCGATAGATTTTGCGAATGCGATAGCGCCCGCCCGCGACGTCGTAGTCAGCGCCGAGGAGGCCGACGTTGGTGCGCCGTGCATCGCCGGAGTCACCGCCTGACGCGCTGATGTGCGACACCTCGAGCTCCGCGTTCATCTCGCCGATGAGGAAGTTGAGATCGGAGCGAGTCGCGACATGCGGCAGCTCCGCTTCGTAGCGGCGCTTCATGGCCGGCCAGTCGACGCCGCGCATGGTCGGGTCGTAGAAGTTGTCGCGCATCATGCGCCACGCTTCGTTGAAGATCTGCCGCCACTCGGCCTGACGATCGAGGCGCATGGTGAGGTTGGTGAGATCGAGCGCACCGTCGCCGACTTTCGATGTCGCGCTCGCGTCGACGATGCCGAGCTTCTGATCGGCGCGATAAAGGACCTTCTTCCCCTGGGCATCGAGCGCGTAGCTGTTGATGCCATCGATGACGGTCTTCTCTTCTCGCGACCCGAGGTCGAACGATTTCAGCGCCTTCTTCGCGAGATAGAACAGCTTCGCCTCGGTGACGGCGAGCGCGCCATAGTCGCCGGCCTCGATCGGCAGCGGAACGACTCGTTCGCTGATGCCATCGAACCCAATCTGGAGCGAGGGGCTCTCCGCCCGTCGACCGTCCGAGTCAGCTCGACGGGCTGAGAGCCCGTCGCTCAAGATTGGCTCTTCATCCGACTTCGGCGCGAACGGCGACGGCGTGTCTTTGCGCAACGACATCGCGTAAATGCCGGTCGTGTCGTTGAAGTTGAAGGTGCGATCGACGTCGCTCCAGCGCGGCCGGAACGTGCGGCGCGAGAAGAAGAAGAGATACTTCCCATCGCGGCTGAAACGCGGCAGCCGATCGTCGGTGAGGCGCGTCGTCACGTCGCGCGTTCGTTTCTCCGCGAGCGAATAGATGAAGAGCTGCCCGAAACCGGTCGTGGCGGTCTTCGCGTACGCGATCCATCTGCCATCCGGCGACCAGTCGAATCCCGTAATCGGCTCCACCTCCGCGCGATCGATCTCCGTCACTTCGCCGGTCGCGACGTCGGCGATCATCAACGCCAGCGACAGCTCGGAGTACGCGATCTTCTTCGAGTCCGGCGACCACGTGAGTTGCGAACGGAAGCCGGGGCCGAGCGTGGTGATGCGCCGCTCCTCGCCGCTGCCGTCCTGCGGGCGGACGTAGAGCTCGTATTCGCCGCTGCGATCGGAGGCGTACGCGATCGAGCGGCCGTCCGGCGACCACACCGGCCAAAGCTCGCGCACGCCGGACGTGTTCGTGAGATTGCGGATCTCGCCGTCTTTCGCGGGGACGGTGAAGATCTCGCCGCGCGCGGCCACGACCGCACGTGCACCGGACGGCGAGATGTTCGCGGTGTGCAGCCACTTCTGCGCGTTGATCACCGTTGGCCGCAAAACAGGCGCGTCGGTCGGCACGCGCACATCGAGTCGCGTCGTGTTGCCCCGTGCGATGTCGTACAGATGCAGAGCGCCGCCGTGCTCGTAAATGATGCGGCCGCTGCCGTCGGCGGAGAGACTCGGCCATTTCACGTCGTATTCGGCGTGATCGGTGAGCTTGCGGATGTCGCGCGAACGCACGTCATACCGATAGAGATTCATCACGCCGTCGCGATCGGAGACGAAGTAGACCGCCTCGCCGAACCACATCGGAAAGAGCTCGGCCGCGTCGCCATGCGGGATCTCTAACGACTGCAGCGTCTTCAGGTCGAGCAGCGTGATGTGCGACTGCGTGCCGCCGCGATAGCGTTTCCAGAACGTCGTTTCCGTCGCGACCGGCGTGTACGCGATCTGGGTTCCATCGGGCGAAAAGGAATTCGTACCGGACGACGGTACGGCGGTCAGCTCCCTCGGCGCGCCTCCTGTCGTCGCGATCGTGAACAACTTGTCGTATGCCGGAATCACACTCGCGCGTTTCGAACGGAAGACGATGTGTCCGTCGCGCGTCCAGCCGGTAACGCGATCGGCCCACGGGTGCCACGTCAAGCGCCGCGGCATGCCGCCGCCGGCAGGGATCACGTGGACGTCGGTGGTGCCATCGTACTCGGCGCTGAACGCGATCAACGTTCCGTCCGGCGACCACTTCGGCAGATATTCGTATCCATCGTGCGAGGTCAGCCGCTGCGCATCGCCGCCGGAGACGGACGTGGTCCAGAGATCGCCGGCATAGCTGAAGACGATGCGATCGCCGTGCAGATCGGGATAACGCAGCAGGAGCGTCGCGGCCAGAAGGAGTGCGTTCGCGGTCATGGCCGCACGCTACGTCAATCGCGGGCGCGTTTCTTGTCCGCGCTTCAGGGTTTTGGTCCGCGCTGAAGGTTGCGATATGCGGCGGGCGTCATGCCGATGGCGCGTTTGAACACGCGCGTGAAATGGCTTTGATTCGCGAATCCGGACACCAGCGCGACGTCGGCGAGCGGTCGCTCCGAACGCGCGAGCTCGCGGCAGGCGTGCTCGACACGCAAGCGGCGAACGAAGTCGCCGATGGTCTCGCCATACACGCGGCGGAACTGCGCGGCCACGTACACCGGATGTCGTCCCGTCGCCATGGCGACGTCGGCGAGCGAGATCGCTTCGACGTAATGAGCCTCGAGCAGTTCTCTCGCGCGGCGAATCGCGGCACTGGCCTTCCCTTCGATCGGGACGCGTGCGTTCCGCGCGGCGTTGCCGATCAGCTCGAGCACGAGTCCTTCGACGATCAGCGGCGACGAATCATCGCGATGACGCCACTCGCGCAGCAGCCGCTCCGCGATCGGCGCGAGCGTGCCGCCGTCGACTGCCATCGGATCGGCCAGCACCATCGACGAGGCGCCGAGGCGGTCGATCCATGACGGTGCGACATCGATGGTGAAACAGTGCGACGGCGCCTGAGTGAAGACGTTGCGGTGCTCCGCGCCCGCGGGACTGAACGTCACCGTGCGCGGGCCGCAGTTGAGCGACCGCGCACCGTATCGTTCCGCGTACGTCCCATCGAGCACGAGACAGAAGCCAGCCGTCGGATGCGCATGGCGCGGCAGATCGGTTCCGGAGGGATAAACGATCTCCTGCAGCTCGATGTCGGAGTGCAGCATCGGTCAGACTGTACGACGCCGGGCGCGAATCAGCAACGCGATCGCCGCAAGCTCCGTCGCAGTCTTCAGCACGCTCCCCTCGATTCCGAACTCACCGCCCGTCAGCAGGTCGGGCCCGCTGCCCGTTTCGATCAGCACGGTTCGCATCGCTTCGTAGCCGCTGACTTCGTGGCCGAGGAGCGGACCGGTGGTGAGGTTCCAGGCGAGGTGCAGGCCGATCGGAAACCACAATCGTTCGTAACGTTCGTAGGCGAGTCCGAGGAGCACTCCGCCGACGAAGATGTTGAGGAGGCCGATCGGCGAGACGGACTCGTTACCGGTGTGCAGCCCCGCGAATACGAGCGCGACGAACACGATCGCGAAGACGCGATTCCAGCGCAGCAGCTTCTGAAACGCGTAGCCGCGGAAAAGCAACTCCTCGTGAATCGCGGCCGGCAGGAACACAGCGAAGAGCTCGGGCCATGGAAACCCGTTGCCGCGCTCGTGGCGTACGTCGGTGAAGAGGACCACGAGCGCGGCGCATGCGGAGATCAGCACGAAGCCCCATACCAGCCCGCGCGCGAGCTCCGGAATCGCGAGCCGCGGCGGCACGAAAAGGCCGAGGGGCCACGTACTCCCTCGTTCCCATAACGCGATGCTCAGCGCCGTCGCCGCGCTCACGCAGATCAATCCCGTCCACTGCACGAACGGGAATCGCATCCATTGCAGAAGGATGAGTGTGGCAACATAGAACGACACGAACGACAAGAGGGGTGCGAGCAGGCGGTCCGCGGATGCGGCGCTCTGCAGCAGAGTTGCGGAGGAGAGATCATGACCAAGGTCCTGAGCGACGTCGCCGCGTTGATCCTGCGTGTCGCCGCCGGCGCGATCTTCATTCCGCACGGCTGGTCCAAGATCGCCGGCGAGGGAGGCGCGGCTTCCTTCGCCGCCGACATCGCCACCAACTACAACATCCCCGGCTTCTTCGGCTACGTCGCCGCCTACTCCGAACTCATCGGAGCGATCCTGCTCGTCGCCGGACTCCTCACGCGTCTCGATGCGCTCCTCCTCGCGTGCACGATGTTCGTCGCCGCGTTCATCGTGCAGCTTCCGGAAGCCTTGTACGAGGTTCCGGCGGATGCAATCAAGAGCTTCGTCGTTTTACGCGCGATCGAGCTGCCTCTGGCGATGTTCGCGATCTGCCTGGCGATCCTCCTGATCGGACCGGGACGCGCGTCGCTCGATCACCTCTTCGGCATCGAGGACCGCCTGCGCGCGCTGCTGCCAAAAAAGAAAATCCCCCTCACCCTGCCCTCTTCCCCTTGAGGGGCAGAGGGTTGAGTGAGGGGGATTGATCAAATCTGCGGATTGTCTACTGCGACAGCGCGGCCGCGGCCGGTGTCGAGGTCGGATCCTCGACGATGATGCCGATGTTCTTCGCGCCGCTGGCGCGGGCGAGGTCGAGGAAGCGCATGGTCGTGTCGTAATCGACGTCGCGCGAGCCGGAGAAGAAGACCATCTTCGACGTATTGCCGCGCAGGATCTCGCGAACCCGGTTCGGGAACTGCGCCATGGTCAGCTCTTCCTTGTTGATCATGGCGCGGTCGGCGGTGATCAGCCGCAGAATGATCTGGTCCTGCACCGCGGACGGAGGCAGGTTCGACGGCGCTTTCGGCGGCACCTTGACCAGATAACCCATCTGTACGACGGGTGTGATGACCATGAAGATGATGAGCAGTACGAGCACAACGTCCACCAGAGGGGTGACGTTGATGTCGGACCGCATCGAGCCACTGCCACCTACTTGCATGTGCCTATGCCTCTCCGGGTGTTTTCTTCGGTTGGGCGATCAGGCCGACGTCATTGAATCCGACCTCGCGGCAGGCGCGCAGCACGTCCAGCACGTCGCCGTACTTGACGAGCTTGTCGCCCTTGACCGCGATCTCGCGGTCGGGCGTGCGCTCCTGAATCTCCTTGAGGGCCGATTCCACCTGATCCTTGCGGACGACGTTCGGCCCGAGATAGACCGAGCCGTCCGACTTGACGGAAATCTGCAGCTGCTTGTCGGTATCGGGTGTCTTCTCCGGATCTTCGGTCACCGGCAGATTCACCGGAATACCCTTCTGCAGCATGGGTGTGACGACCATGAAGATGATCAGGAGCACGAGACAGACGTCTACGAGCGGCGTGACGTTGATGTCCGCGTTCAGCGCCGCATGGCTCAGTTTCGTGAGCGAGCTACCCGACAGCCTTTTCATCGCCGACACCCACTTCCTTCATAAAGTAGATCGCCATCTCCGAACCCGAGTTGGACATCTCGACGGTGAAGCGGTCGACACGGTTCTGGAAGTAGTTGTAAGCCCACACCGCGGGGATGGCCACGAGGAGACCGCCGGCCGTGGTGAAGAGCGCTTCTGCGATACCGGCCGAGACCGAGGCGATACCGCCGCCGCCCTTGGCCATACCGGTGAACGCGTTGATGATGCCGACGACCGTGCCGAACAGGCCGACGAACGGTGCGGTCGCGCCGATGGTCGCGAGAACGCCGAGGTTCTCCTTCAGCTCCGCGACGGTGATCATGGCCGTGCGGTCCATGCCCTGGCGCGCAGCTTCGACCGCGAGCTCCGGATCGATAGTGCGCTTGTCGCGGCGCGACGCCTCGAACTCGAGCAGCCCCGCCGCGATGACCTTGGCGAGATGGCTCTGCTTGTACTTCTTGGTGACTTCGATCGCCTGAGCGTAGTCACCGCGGGTGAGCAGGTTCGAGAGCGCGCCGAGCAGCTTCAGCGACTGGTTCTTCGCCTTCGAAAAGACGATGTACCGCTCGACCATGACCCACAGCGAGTAGATCGACATCAGGGCCATGATGATGATGACGGTCCAGCCGGCAAGCGTCATCTCGCGAAACATGTGTGCTAAATCCATAAGCTAATTCCTCCTCGTGCGCACCGGCCCGCCGGCACGCCTGTCTTTAGTTCAGTTTGAAGTTGACGGTGAGATTGAAGATGACGTCGACGGGCTGGCCGTTGAGCGTGCCGGGCTTGAATCTCCACTTCTGGACCGCGGCAGCGGCGGCCTGGTCGAGACCGAACGGCAGCGGCTTGAGCACCTTGACGTCGCGTACGACGCCGTTCTTGTCGATGATGCACTCGACGATGACGATGCCGGAGATGCGCGCTTTGCGCGCGACTTCCGGATAGCTCGGCTCGACACGGCTGATCACGACCGGCGCCTTGACGTCCCCGCCGACGCGCAGAGGAGCCTGTTCTTTCGGAGGAGGAGGCATCGTGTCGGTGACGATGCCGCCGACGACACCGCCGACCACGCCGCCAAGGACACCACCCTCCACACCACCTTCCACGCCGCCTTCGACTCCGGCCTCAGTGGCCGCGGTCTCGACGGGCTTGACCTGATCGGGAACGGTCGTGGGTGCGAGGTCCTGCAGATCTTTCGGAATTTCGACCGGCTTCACTTCGACCGGCTTGACCGACGCTGCCTTGGGTGGCGGCGGTGGCGGCGGTGGCGGCGGCGGCGGCGCCGCGGCCACCGAGTACTGGGCCACCTGTGCCGGTGAGTTTTCGGGGAACTCGACATTCCAGAGCGCGCCGAAGACGAGGCCGGCGATGACGATGGCATGCAGGCCGAGGGAAACCGGCAGGGTCATGTACTTCTGGATACCGTACTGCTGTTTGCGGGATTCGACGACCGTGGTTTCAAACATGTCGTGTCCTAGCTCTTCTTGCCGCCGGCGGCTGCAGCCGCTGCAGCCTTCCTCTTGTTATTGATGGCGATGGCCTCGTTGCGGATGCGGTCGGCCTCGGCCACCAGGGCCTGCTGCTTGACCGGATCCGTCTCGATCGGCGCCTGCTGGCGGTGCAGGAGGCTGAGATAGACGAGAGCCTCGAAGTAGTCCGCTCGGAGCTGCGAGGCACGACGCAGCGCGGTCTTGCCCTTCTCGATGATGGCCAGCCGCTCTGCCATGTCGGCGGGCGGGTTCTTCGCGACCTTCTCATAGCAAACGACGCCGTACGTGTAGAAGGCCTCGGCATTCTTGGCGTCGATGAGCGTGATCTTCTCGTACCAGTTGAGCGACTCGTTGAAGTTGCCCTGTTTCGAGTAGAGCTGCGCGATCGAGCGGACGGCGTCGAGATCGGCCGGGTGCGTCTTCAGCCACTCGCGGAAGTAATTGATGGCGTCGGTGATGCGATCGGCGTTCAGGTAGAGATTGATGAGCGCTTCGCGGGCGATGTTGTCGTCGGGACGCTTCTTGAGGTAGTTGCGCAGCTCGACGGCGGCGGTGTCGGCGTACTTCACGTTCTCCGCCGACTTGTCTTCCGGTGAGTAAAGACCGATCAGCGAATAACCAATCATGCGCTCGAGCTCAGGGAAGCTCGTGGAGTCGATCTCACGTGCCTTGCGGTAGCCCTTCAGCGCGGCGCTGTAGTCTTCCTTCGCGTAGGCATCGTTCGCATTCTTGATCTCGATCCGGGCTTTCACTTTCGTGCAGCCCGCAAGCGACAATAGGGAAATAGAAAGTGCCGCGATGAGGCACAACTTCTTCGTCATGTGATTCCGAACTCCCTGATGTGTGATCGCAGATCTGTGCAGCGGGGGCGTGTGTCAGGCTGCTCCCGGCCCGCGTCAGGCAATGTGGCCGCGAATATACAGATCGACCTTTTCACCGTCAACAACATTGCTAGTCCCTGAAACCGAAAGTTTTATCGGAAAAACTTCGCTCGAAAAAACAATTCTGGAACGCCGCGCCGCCGGCGTCCCTGACCCCGCGCCTGCCTGTTGGACACGCACGCGCGAAGAAAGGAAACCGGCGGCGGTCCTGTCTACTGAACCACGCGGAAGGGCTCCTTGAACTCGTAGCTCTTGCCGAGCGCGATGTCGGTGACCTTCACGGTGATCGTGTAGCTGCCCGGCTGGAACGATGCGAGCGGCATCGACTGGCCGAGCACGTAATGCCCCGCGACACCCTTCAGCGCCTGCACTTCGGCGAGTGACGCCGGCGCGCTGCGGTTCACTTCGGTACCATCCGCGGCCTTCCCGTCGATGGTCACCTTCATCGACATCTTCGGCTGGTTCGTTTCGACGTCGATCCCGGGGTTCTGCGCTTCCATGAAGTACCAGAGCTCATCCGTCGGGCGGAATGTGCGGTCGCCCTTGGGAACGACCTTGATGCCGCCGAACGCGAACGGATCCGTCGGCTTCTGGGCTTCGGTCAGCGCATACACGTTGTTCGACAGCATCATCGACGAGACCGCGGGCGCAGACTTGTCGAGTCCCTGCAGCTTCATCGGTTGCGAGACGACCGCGATCGGCTTTCCGTCTTTCGCCAGACCGAACGTGCCGGTGTAGCTGCCGGCCGGGATCGTCAGCGAGCGCGCGTAGAACGCGGCGTCACCCGATGCGGCGAGCGTGGCCGGCTCCTCGAGCTCCGTGATGCGGCGTCCCGATTCATCGTAGACCGCGCCGAAGAACGTGACCTGCGATCCGGCCGCGAGTCCCGCAGACTTCGGCACGTACACCTGCACCGGCACGAAGTACTCCCCTTCCGGCGTCACGAACTCGCCATAGCTGAGGAACAGCGTGTCCGATGCTGCTTTCGCGGCGCGCGCTTCGTCGACTGCCTGACGCAACACGTCGGACTTGATCGAAGTCGCAGTCGCCGTGGCAGCAGGCGTCATCGTGGCGGCGGCAGTCGTCGCGATCGTCGTAGCCGCGGTGACTGCACCACCGCCGACGGCGTACGTCGGCACTTCGGTCAAACCGGGCTGCGTGATGTAAGACTTCGCGACGCGATCGAAGATCGTCGCGTAGTCGGTGCCGACGATGCGCTCCATCTTCCACACGTTCGACGCGTACTGATCGGAGAACGCGATCTGCACGAGCGGCTGGCCGAAGGTGATCTCGGTGATCTTGGCCTGTTCGTACTGCCAGGTCTCGCTCGGCGCGACGCCCTGGACGGATGTCGCGTTGAGACCCGTTTCCTGCCCGAACGTCGAATTGGGCGCGCGCACGCCGCCGGCGGACTCGGGGCCGCCGCGCTTCATCGCGGTCGGCGATCCCATGAGCACGAAGACCTTGCCACGATCCGTCGCGGAACCTTTGACCTTCGCGGTGCCGTAGAGCTCATCCGCGCGCGCGATGCGGCGGAGGATGCCTTCGCGATATTCATTCGCCGGCGTGCCGGGCGACGGATCGCGCCGTGCCCAGAAAAGATCGATGAAGGCCTTCGCCTGATCGTCCGTGGCGATCGCCTTCCACTGCTTCTGCTCATCGCGGGTGAGCAGGTGCTGGGTCGGCCCCTTCGCGAAGTCTTCGTACTCCTTCGACAACTTGCCGAACGCGGCCGCGGCCAGCGAAAGCGTCAACAACACGCCTGCAACGAAACGGATCCTCATTGGGGAGATCTCCTTGAACAAAGTACGGGTCAGTACGTCGGCTTGAACTCTGAGGTGAGCTCGCTGATCGCGGCCCACAGCTCGGGAAACAGAGGCTCGCGCGTTCCTGCTTCCAACTGCGCCGCCGGGACGCCTTTCAGCGACAGCACGCGATCGCCGATGATGCGGAACGCGAGGCGCATGTGGATGTATCGCCACTTCAGAAACGCCTCGTCGTAATCGAGCATTGCCTGGACGAGACGGAAGAGCTCGTAATGCTCGCGCGGCCCGCGCTCGATCTCGATCACCGTCAGCGAGCGGCGCCGCAGCAGTTCCTGAAAACGCGGCCAGAGGCGCTTGCCGACCTCGAGCAGGATGCGGAAGCCGGGCGACTCCTGGCCGCTGCCGCGGCCGAGGGAGGTGGTGCGCAGGACGTGGTAGTCGGCGGGTGCCATCGTCTCGAGGATCACGATCTGCTCGCGGAGCAGATCGAGGATCAACCGGCAGCGATGCAACAGATCGGCCGTGAGCTGAATCTCGTCACGGTCGAGATGCGCCGCGGCGCGGTCGATCTCGTAGTCGATGTGATGGAGCCAGAGCTCGGCCGTCTGGTGCGTGACCTGGAACAGCCGCTCCTCCGGATTGGAGAGCTTTTCGATCGGTTTCTGCAGCTCGAGCAGCTCCGGAACGCGCACGTAGCGCTCGTAGTCCGAGTTGCCTTTGCCTTCGAGGATGGGGCCGGTGTGTGGCATCGGCGCGGATGATACACGCGCTCATCGCCGCCGCACTCCAAAGCTACACGAGCTCGAGGATGTGTCCTAATTTCTTCTTCTTCGTCTCGAGGTACTTCTGCGTCGTCGTGGACGGCGCGATCTCGAGCGGCACTCGCTCCACGATCTCGAGGCCGAAGCCTTCGATGGCGACGAACTTCGCGGGGTTGTTCGTCATCAGGCGCATCTTGCGGACGCCGAGGTCGCGGAGGATCTGGGAGCCGGTGCCGTAGTCGCGGATGTCGGGGGCGAAGCCGAGCTTCGCATTCGCCTCGATCGTGTCGTCGCCCTGGTCCTGCAGCTCGTACGCGCGCAGCTTGTTGATGAGGCCAATGCCGCGTCCTTCCTGCAGCAGGTACAGGATCACGCCCTTGCCTTCATGCGCGATGAGTGCGAACGCGCGCTCGAGCTGGTCGCCGCAGTCGCAGCGGCTGGAGTGGAAGACGTCGCCGGTGAGGCACGACGAGTGGACGCGCACCAGCACCTCGTCGCCTTCGCCGATCTCGCCTTTGACGAGCGCGACGTGCTCCTCGCCGGTGATGTCGCTCTTGTACGCATGCACGCGGAACTCGCCGTGATCGGTCGGCAGCACGGGTGCCGCGAGGCAGTGCACGTGCTTCTCCGTCTGCATGCGGTACTTGATGATGTCCGCGACCGAGATGATCTTCAGGCCGTGGCGGATCGCGAACTCCTTGAGATCCGGGAGCCGCGCCATCGTGCCGTCTTCATTCATGATCTCGCAGATGACCGCCGCGGGCATGATGCCGGCGATGGCCGCGAGATCGATCGATGCTTCGGTTTGACCGGCGCGCTTCAGCACTCCGCCTTTGCGCGCGCGCAACGGGAACACATGGCCGGGCCGCGCGAGATCATGCGGCCGCGTTTTCGGATCGATCGCAACACGCACCGTCTCGGCACGATCGGCGGCCGAGATGCCGGTGGTCACGCGTCCGCGCGCTTCGATCGACACCGTGAACGCGGTGCCGAAGTTCGTGGTGTTGTTCTCCACCATCAGCGGCAGCTCGAGCTCCGCGCAGCGCTCTTCCGTCAGCGCGAGGCAGATCAACCCGCGGCCGAATCGGGCCATGAAGTTGATCGACTCCTTGGTGACGCGCTCCGCGGCGATGCAGAGATCGCCCTCGTTCTCGCGGTCCTCGTCATCGACGATGATCACGAACTCGCCGCGGCGATAGAGCTCTGCTGCTTCCTGAACGGATGTGAAAGGCATAAGGGGATCTCGGATGCCAGGCGCTCATTTGCGGCGCCCGGCATCCACGGATTCTAACGGAGTGGGGTTACTGCACCACCGTGAACTTCTCGCTGACGGTGTACGAAGCCTTCTTGACGGTGTCGATCACCTTCGCGGTGAAGGTGTACTCGCCCGGCTTGAATGACTCGAGCGGAATGGAGCTGCCGATGGCGTAGTGGCCCGGCACGCCCTTGATGGCGATCGCCTCGACTTCACGCGGCGCCGCGGGGCGGCGCACTTTCTTGCCGTCGACCATGCCATCGACATCGATCTTGATCTGCACCTTCGGCGCGACCGCCGCAACGCTCTCGCCTTCTGCGGGAATCTGCGTCGCTTCCGCCGTTCCGGGATTGCGCAGCTCGATGAAGTACCAGAGCTCGTCCGTCGGGCGGAACACGCGATCGCCCTTCGGCACGACCTTGAGGCCGCCGAACGCGTGCGCATCCGTCGCTTTCTGCGCCGTCGAGAGAGCGTACACATTGTTCGAAAGGAGCAGCGGCGAAACGCCGGAAGCGTCCTTGTCGATCGTGCCCGCGAGCGTGAGGTCCGTGGTCGTCATCGACACGGCCTTGCCGTCCTCGGCGAGACCGAAGTAGCCGCGATACTTGCCTGCCGGGATTCCGGTGAGCGAGCGGTCGACGAAAAAGTCTTCCTTCGTCGCAGCAAGCGTGGCCGGTTCTTCGAACGCGAACACGTTCTTGCCGCTCTCGTCCTGCACGACACCGAAGAACGTGAGGCTCTGCGAGGAGCTGAAGCCCGCCGACTTCGGCACATACAACTGCACCGGCACGAAGTACTGTCCCTCGGAGGTCACATACTCGCCCCAGGTCGCGTACGTCTGCTTCTCGTAAGGGTTCTTGGCGGCGCCTTTCAGCTCAGCGACGGCCGCCTTGAGCGACTCGGTGGTGAGCTCGGTCTGCACGACGACCGGCTCCTCGGGAATCGGCATCGCCGCCGTGGCAGCAACAGGCGCGGCCGAGAACGTCGGCGCGGCGGTGAGGTTCGGTTGCACGATCGCGCGCGCGATCACCTTCTGCGTGGCGCGTCCGACGTCCGGTCCGCCGCGCTCGAGATTGAAGTCGCTCTTGCCCTGGCGATCGACAAAGCGGAGCGGCGAGCGCGCCTGGCCGAACAGCTCGCGCGCGTAGTCGCCTTCATAGAACCACACCTGGCCGGCCGTGTTCGCGTCGCTGCCTGTAGCCCCGTACACATTGGCATCCGTCAAAGTGGATGTGCCGGCGTTCTCCATGCCGGGGAGCGCGGACTGGCGCTGGCCGCCGCTGGCTTCGATCCTCTTCGGCTGGCCGAACAGGATCAGCACGCGGCCACGATCGGTGAGTGCGCCGCGCTTCTTGTCGGTCTGAAAGTTCTTGTCGGCCGCGGCCACACGACGCTCGTATTCCTCGCGGAATTCGTTGCGCGGAGTGTCAGCGGTCGGATCGCGGCGGGCCCAGAACAGCAACACGAACGCTTTCGCTTCGTCGTCGCCGGTGATGGTCTTCCACTGCGCGGCCTCTTCCTTCGTCATCAGGAACTGCGCGGGCCCGCGGCCCCACTCGAGGTACTCCGCCGACAGCGCGAACGCGTTGAGCGCGAGAGCGGCGACGGCGATCGCCGTCAGGTAGTTACGCAATCTCATGAAGTCTCCAGTCGCTGATTTGAGTCCGACCGGGGACAACATGCTCCGGCCGCGACTATTCCTTTTCGCGACCTGCTACTGCTGCTCGAAATTTTCCATCTCGTCGTAGAGACGGTCCATCTCGGCATCGATCTCGTCCTGGGCGAGAACGCCTTTGCGCACGAGCAGCGTGGCGAGGCTGTGCAGCAGGATCCCGTTCTCGATGATCATCTGCTCGATCTGTTCGTCGTCATCCTCGTAATCCGCACCATTGTTCTGTTCGATCTCGTCCATTCGCGCTCCCTCCAAAATGCCCTCCCCATGTACCACTGGCCCCGTCCCACTGTCCACCCGTAAAATCCGCGCGCATGAAACGAGCCGTACTTTTGCTTGCCCTCCTTCCGCTCCTCGCCTGCCAGCAGCGCGAGAGCGCCTCCCCTGCTCCCGCGCAACCAACCGCGGCCACCGCTCCGGCGAAGGCGTTCCGCGTCGGATTGCTCACGCCCGGCTCGATCAATGACGGCGGCTGGAACGCACTCGCTTGGGAAGGCGTGCAACGCATCAAGAACGATCTCGGCGCCGAGATCTCGCATCAGGAAACGAAGTCACCCGCGGAGATGACGGAAGGCTTCCGCGCGTTCGGAGAGAAGGGATTCGATCTCGCGTTCGGCCATGGCTTCGAGTATCAGGAGCCGGCGAAAACCGCGGGCGCGCAGTATCCGGGCACGATCTTCATCACGACTTCCGGCAGCACCGTTGCGCGGAACGTCGCCCCGATGCGCTTCCAGATCGAAGAAGCGACATACATCCTAGGCGTCATCGCCGCCCGCGAATCGAAAACCGGCAAGGCCGGTCTCGTCGGTGGCATCAACGTGCCGTCGATCGCATCGAGCTTTCTCGCGTTCAAGGCGGGCGCGCAATCGGTGAATCCGAAGTTCGAAGTGAAGGAGGTGTACACAGGAAACTTCGATGATCTCGGCGCGGCGAAACTCGCCACGCTCTCGCTCATCAACGCAGGCGTGGATTACGTCTTTCATCAGGCGAACGAAGCAGGACGCGGTGTGTTTCAGGCGTGCACGGAACGAAAGATCCGCTGCTTCGGCGCGAACGCCGATCAGAGCTCGTTCGGACCTGACGTCGTCGTGGCGTCGGCGGTCGTGGACGTGCCGTCCGCGTACGTCGAGACCGCGAAGATCGTCCGCGAAGGACGCTTCAAGCCGCAGATCCAGCATTTCGGCATGAAGCAGGGAACGGTCTCGGTGGTCTGGAACGAGAAGCTGAAGGCGACCATCTCGCCACAGACGCTGGCCGAGGTGGAGAAGGTGACGAACGACATCAAGAGCGGTGCGGTGAAACCTCCGGCGGGATTCTGATCCGCCTCGAGCACATCGCGAAATCGTTCGGCGGGAACAGAGCCGTCGACGATGTCTCGCTCGACTTGCGGGCCGGCGAGATCCTCGGCCTCGTCGGCGAGAACGGCGCGGGAAAGACGACGCTGATGCGCATCGCCGCGGATGAGCTTGCGGCCGATGGCGGCGCAATCGAACGCACCGGCGGCGTGGCGCTCGTACATCAGCACTTTCTGCTGGTGAACGAATTCACGATCGCCGAGAACCTCGCGCTCGGAACGCGTTTCCGCTTCGCAACGCGCAGATCGCTCGAGCAACAGGCCGGAAATCTGGGCCTCGGCGATGTGTCACGCCGCGCCTCGGAGCTTTCAGTCGGTGAAAAGGCGAAGCTCGAGCTGGCAAAAGCGATTGCCAAAAAACCGGCGACGCTGATCCTCGACGAACCAACGTCCGTACTCACGCCGCATGAGTCGGAGGAACTGTTCCGCGTGATGCGTGAGCTCGCGTCGAATGGCACCGCGGTCGTCTTCATCAGCCACAAACTGCGCGAAGTGCTCGCGGTGGCCGACCGCGTCGTCGTGATGCGCAAAGGGCGCGTGGTCCTCGAAAAGACGGCGAGTGAAACGACCGCCGAAGCATTGGCGCGAGTGATGGTTCCATCTGGAGCGATGGGCTCTCAGCCCGTCGACCGCGCCAAACGACGGGCTGAGAGCCCGTCGCTCCAGATGGTGGATGCCGGCCGGATCCTCGCCATCGTCGGCGTAGCCGGTAATGGCCAGACCGAGCTCGCCGCGCAACTCCGCGCGCAACACCCCGACGGCGGCCACATCCCGGAAGACCGCACGCGCGACGGCATCATCGCGGAGATGACCATCGCGGAGAACCTCGCGCTCCGCCGCAAACGGTGGAAGCGCAAAGACGCGATCCGTCACGCGGAAGAGATGATCGCGCTCTACTCCATCCGTGCGCACGGACCTTTGCAGCGCGCGGGCGATCTCTCCGGAGGCAATCAGCAGAAGGTGATTCTCGCGCGCGAGCTTTCCTCGCGTCCGCGCATCATCGTGGCGGCGGAGCCGACGCGCGGACTTGACATCGAAGCGACGCGCTTCGTGCACGAGCAACTTCGCGCCGCAGCCGATGGCGGCGCGGCCATCACGCTGATCACGTCCGACCTCGACGAAGCGTTCGCGCTCGCTGACGAAATCCAGGTGATCTATCGCGGCCGGCTCAGCGAGCGCATGTCGCCCGACGAGGCGTCGTCGCGGGTGGCGAACCTGATGGCGGGCATCGCATGAGGCGCCTCGTCTTCGGCTTCGCCGCGGCGTCGCTCGCGATCGCGCTGCTCGCTATCTCGGGCGCGGCGTTCGGACACTCACCCCTGGAGCTGCTCACGATTCTCGTCGGCGGATCGGTCGGCTCGCGATTCGCGATCGAAGGCACGCTGCTGAAGTCGGTGCCGCTGCTGCTGACGGGACTGAGCGTGGCCATCGCGTTTCGTGCGGGCGTGTGGAACATCGGCGGCGAGGGACAGTTCATCGTCGGCGCGCTGGCCGCGTTGCTCGCTTCGCGTTATGGCGTCGTCGCATCGCTTCTCGCGTCGATGCTTGCGGGCGCGGCATGGGCATCAATCGCCACCGCGATGCGCTTGTGGCGCAACGCGCCGGAAGTGCTCACCACCATCCTGCTGAATTTCACCGCGCTTCATCTCCTTGGCTGGTGCGTCAACGGTCCCCTGCGCGAGGAAGTCGCACAGTATCCGCAGAGCGATCCCGCCGCCGTCGCGTTGCCGTCCGTCGGCGCGCTTCACGCCGGCATCCTCATCGCGCTCGCCGCGAGCGTCGTCGCGTGGTGGTTGATCTCACACACCGCCGAAGGATTGCGACTGCGCGCGACGGGCTTCAATCCGTTCGCGGCGCAATGGGCGGGCATCGACGTGCGCGCACAACTCGCGCGCGCGATGGTCCTCTCCGGCGCCGCCGCCGGACTCGCGGGCGGCATCGAGCTCCTCGGCGTCACGCACCGGCTGTTCGAACGTTTCGCGGCCGGCTATGGCTACTCCGGCATCGCAGTCGCGTTGCTCGCGCAACTCCATCCGCTGGCCACGATCGTGTCCGCGTTCTTCTTCGGCGCGCTCGTCACCGGCGCGGGCGAGCTGCAACGCACCGCAAACATCTCCGCCGCGGTGGCCACGTTCGGCCAGGCCGTGGTGATCCTGCTGCTGATCGTGTTCGGCGCGGCGGAAGAGAGGAAGCGATGGTCGACCTGATCCTGAGCGTGCTGCCGCTCGCGATCGTCGCGGCCACTCCCCTGCTCCTCGCCGTCGAGGGTGAGCTCATCGTCCAGCGCAGCGGGATCATCAACCTCGGCATCGAAGGAATGATGCTCGTCGCTGCGATGACGGCGGTGCTCGCGGCGCAGGCGACGAAGAGCGTGCTGTTGGGATTCATCGGCGGCATCACCGGCGCGGCGTCGATCGCGATCGTGTTCGGCGTGCTCGTCATCGCGTTGCGCGCCGATCAGATCGTGACCGGCACCGCGATCAACCTGCTCGCGGTCGGTGCGACGAGCTTCGTCTATCGCGAGCTGCAACAGGCGCAGACGTTCGTGCGGTCGGTACCGCAACTCTCGTTCGACGCGGTGTTGCCGCTCGCGTGGATCGTCTTTCCGATCGCGCTCGCGGTGCTGCTGTGGAACACGTCGTCCGGCTTGCACCTGCGCGCAAGCGGCGAGAATCCCGACGCCGTGATCGCGGTCGTGAAGCGGCATCGTGCGATCGCGCTCGCGGTCGAAGCGTTGCTCGCGGGCCTCGCGGGTGCGTATCTCTCGCTGGCGCTCTCGAGTGGATTCGCGGAAAACATGACCGCGGGGCGCGGCTTCATCGCGCTGTCGATCGTGATCTTCGGACGCTGGAAGATCAAAGGCGCGTTGTTGGGCACCGCAATCTTCGGCCTCGCGGCGGCGCTGCAATACGCGTTGCAGGCGTCATCGCAGGGTGTGCCGTTTCACCTGCTGCTCGCGCTGCCGTACGTGGTGACGCTGTTGATTCTGTGCGGCGTAGCGGGACGCGTGCGCGCGCCCGAAGCGTTGGGACGACGATGAAAGCAGTTCCTCGGAGTACCTCGGGTTCCTCGGAGGGGTTGAGTACGCCGCCCGAGGAACCCGTGGAACTCCGAGGAACCCGAGGAACCCGAGGAACCTACTGAATGAACATCCCCGCGCCGGTGCACTGCGCCTTCGCGGCTGCGGCCTGCGCGTTCACCGACGACACGTGGGCCGCGCTCGAGCTCTTCGGCACGACGACCGTGAGGCAGGAATGGCTGGTGTTCGAGAAACCATCCGTCGCGCTGACGCGAATCAGGTAGACGCGCCCATCGCCGCTCCCCTCGCGCTGCGCGCGCAGCTGCAGCATGCCGACCGCGTCGTCATCCGTGGCCGCCGGCTCGTCGCTGTACACGACAACGCTCGTGGTGACGCCACTGCTGTTGTCGACGGCATTGAGCGAGAAGCCGACGTCGACGAGTTTGTTGTTCGGCGACCAGAGCTGCGACAACGCGACGGACGCGGTGATCGTGGGCGCCTGCGTGTCCGCGATCTGAATCGTGACCGTCACCGTATTGGAGCCGGTCGCGCCGTCATGCGCCGTGTAGGTGAACGAATCCATGCCCGCGAATCCGGCGTCCGGCGTGTAGGTGAAGGAGCCGTTCGGCGCGAGCGCGAGAGTGCCGTTCGAAGCGTTCGTGCTGAGGACGGCCGAGAGCGTGTCGCCATCCACGTCGGTGTCGTTGCCGAGCACACCGGGCGCCGGAACGATCAGCGTCGTGTCCTGATTCATCGCGTACGCGTCGCCCGCCGCGACCGGTGCGTCGTTGACGCTCGTCACCGTGACAGAGACCGTGGCCGTGTCGTTGCCGCCGTCGCCGTCGTCGATCGTGTACGTGAACGAATCGCTGCCGAAGAAGTTCGCGTTCGGCGTGTAGGACACGGAGGTCGCGCTGAACGTGACGCTGCCGTTCGCGCCCTGCGTCACGGCAACGATCGTGAGCGGATCGCCGTCCGCGTCGGTGTCATTCGCGAGCACGTTGATCGCGTTTGCGCCACTGTCCTCCGCCACGGCGGCCGCGTCGTCCACGGCATCGGGTGCGGATGAAGAGACGCACAACACCTGATCTTCAAATGCACCAACGTCGGCGCCATCGCCACCGGTGGCATTGGTGAGGCCTGCGTCATCGCACGGACGTGTTTCGCCGCGCTGATCGGTGGCCGCACCGCTGCTGTGACCCTGATCGAGCGCGATGCTGCCGGCGAGCAACGCGTGCGTATGCGTCGGTCCGCCGTTCGCGGCGAGCGGTCCGAGGTTTACGGCGACGTCCGCGACGTCCACCTGATCGCCGGTCGTGGCCACGATCACTGCGCCGCCGGTGCCCAGCTCTCCGATGATGTTGTAGCCCAGGCTCGTGAAGACACCGTCGAGATTCGGGATGTCGGCGCCCGCGTTCCCGGCGACGATCGTGTTGCGCAGCGTCGTGGCGCCGGCGTTGCGGATGCCGCCGGCGAGATTCGAGAAGCTGCTGAAGTTTCCGGTGACGGTGCTGTTCGAGATCGTGGCCGTGCCGCCGTCGATGACGATCGCGCCGCCGTGATGATCGGCGTCATTGCCGCTGATGGTGGAGTTGTCGAGATTCAACGTCGACGCTTGCGCATAGATCCCGCCACCGTCGCCGCCGTGCGCGTGCGAGACGGAGACTGTCACGCGATTGAGGTTCAGCGTGGCCGATTGCGCTGCAATCGCGCCGCCCGAGCCGATCGTCCAACCGTTGCGGACGTGAAGATCGTTCAGCGTCAGCGTCGCGCCGGCCTTGACGTCGAAGACGCGGTCCAGCTGGTCGGCGTCGATGATCGTGCCGTTGCCGTTGATGATCACCGACTCGGTGATGTCGAGATCGCCTTCTTCCGCTTCGTCCTCAAAGATGCCGACGAGATGGAAGGTGATCGTCATCGGACTGAGGAAGACGATCGTGTCGATGCCGCTCCCGGCAGGGCATTGCGGATATGCGGCGGTGTCGGTGTTGGAGTTGATGATCGCCTTGCGGAGTGTGCAGTGATTGATCGTCGGTGCCCCGGCCAGACTGTCCTGGGGACCTTCGACTTCAATCACCGCCGCGTGCAGAGACGCGGCGAACAACGCGGCGAGGATGCCGGTGAGAACGCGGGGCAGTCGCATGGAACCTCCTTCGGTTGCTGAGAGAGGTGTGTAAGCTAGCACGGACTCAGTACCTCGGACGAGTTCCTCGGGTTCCTCGGGTTCCTCGGGGAGAGGACGTCAAACCCTCCGAGGAACCCGAGGAACCCCGAGGAACCCGAGGAACCGGTTCACCGTCCCCACGCCCCAAGTTGATCCCAGACGGACGCGAGCGACGGTTCCGCCGCACCTTCTTCGCTCGCGCGCTGGCGCGGCGCGGAGGCGATGGCCGCGGCGATCGCGGGCACGAGCTCGGGCACGCCTGGCGCGAGGTCGCGCTCGTAATCGGCGATGAAGCGCGTGCTCACGCGCCCGTCGCGGAACGCGTCGTGTGAGATCACCCGCCGCAGCCACGAGAGGTTGGTCTTCGTGCCGAGGATGACGTAGTCGCGGAGCGCGCGCTGCATGCGATCGATGCAGGTGTCGCGATCGTCCGCGTAGCAGATCAGCTTCGCCAGCATCGGATCGAACTTCACGCCGATGTTCGTGCCGCGCATGACGCCTGCGTCGACGCGCACGCCGGGCCCCGACGGCTCCGCGTACTGCGCGATCGTGCCGCTCTGCGGGAGGAAACGATCGTCGGGATCTTCGGCGTAGACGCGCACCTGCATGGCGTGGCCGCGCTGGCGCAGCTCGTCCTGCGTCCATGGCATCGCTTTGCCCGCGGCCACGTCGATCTGCGCACGCACGAGGTCGACACCGGTCACGAGCTCGGTCACCGGATGCTCGACCTGCAGACGCGTGTTCATTTCGAGAAAGTAAAACTCGCCGTCCGGCGTGACGATGAACTCGACCGTGCCGGCATTGCGATAGTCGACGCCGCGCGCCGCCGCAATTGCCGCCGCGGCCATGCGCTGGCGCAAGTCATCCGCGTAGCGCGGCGCGGGAGTCTCCTCGATCACTTTCTGATGCCGGCGCTGGATCGAGCAATCGCGCTCGAAGAGATGGAGCACGTTGCCGTCGCCGTCGCCGAAGATCTGGAACTCGACGTGCCGCGGCTCTTCGATGTAGCGCTCGAGCAGCAGACGATCGTTGCCGAACGCCTTCATCGCCTCACGCGCGGCCGACTCGATCGCCGGCTGCAGTTCTTCCGCCGCGCGCACGATCTTCATCCCCTTGCCGCCGCCGCCCGCGGACGCTTTCACGAGCAGCGGAAATCCGATGCGCGCCGCTTCGCGCGCGAGCGTTTCATGTGATTGGTCTTCGCCGTCGTATCCCGGCACCACCGGAACTCCGACCGACTGCATCAACTGCCGCGCCTCGGCCTTCGACCCCATCGCCGCGATCGACGACGCTTTCGGTCCCACGAAAATGAGACCTGCGTCGTCGCATGCCGCGGCGAGCTCCGCACGCTCGGAGAGAAATCCGTAGCCGGGATGCAGCGCCTGCGCGCCGGAACGACGCGCGGCATCGATCACGCGATCGACATCGAGGTACGTCGCGCGCGCGTCGCCGCGGCCGAGGGAGACTTCTTCATCGAAGAAGCGCCGGACGTAGCGGACATCGTCGTCCTCGGCGTGCGCGAGCACGGAAACGATGCCCATCTCGCGGCACGCACGCGCGATGCGGACGGCGATCTCGCCGCGATTCGGAACGATCAGCTTCTCGATCGGCATCAGTTCGTAACCGTTAGTTCGTAATCCACGGCGCGAGCTTCTTTTCCAGGAAAGCCTGCATCCCGACCTGACCTTCTTCCGACACGCGCCGCGTGGCAATCGCGTCGATCGTGTACGGGATCGCATCGACGAGGTCGTGCGACGCGACATGCGCGATCAATTTCTTGCACTCGCGCACCGCCTCGGGACCGGACGTCTTGAGCTGCGTTACGGTTTCGTACACGGCGGCATCGAGCTGCGCAGGATCGTTGTCGATGACGCGATGCACGAGCCCGATGCGCAACGCACGCTCCGCGTCGAAACGTTCGCCGGTGAGGAACAACGCGCGCGCGTGCGACGGGCCGATCTTCGCGATGACGTACGGGGAGATCACGGCCGGCAGAATGCCGAGCTTCACTTCGGACAAGCCGAATTGCGTGGTGTTCGTGGTGATCGCGACGTCGCACACGGAGACCAGACCGACGCCCCCGCCGATGGCAGCACCTTGAATGCGTCCGACGACGGGCAACGGGCACTCGTCGATCAGCGCGTACATCTTCGCCAGCAATGAGGAGTCGCGGACGTTCTCCTCGCGTGTGTACGCGACCATGCGCGACATCCAATTGAGGTCCGCGCCCGCGCAGAAATTGCGGCCGGTGCCCTGCAGCACGACCGCGCGTGCCGCGTTCGTATCGATGTTGGAGAAGAGGTCGATCGCCTCGCCGATCAACTCATCGTTGAAGGCGTTGTGGACGTCGGGACGGTTGAGTGTGATGGTCAGGACTTCGTCGCGGAGTTCGACGAGGAGGGTGTTGTACGCCATAGGCGGCGCATTGTAGCGAACACCCCTCATCCGGCCTTCGGCCACCTTCTCCCCTCTGCTGAGGGGAGAAGGTTACCAATCGAACGTTAGTGGCGAGTCGAGCGGCGGCGCGGCTGGCTCTGCTGTCCGAACGTCGTCGTGAACGTGTAGTCGGGCGACGAGCCGAGCGCGCCGGTGGCTTCGATGCGCAACACGAACGCGAGCGGAACCGTGGCGGCGTTCGCGTTCAGTGTGCGGGTGCTGTTCGCGGGAATCTCGGTCACGACGTTGACGCCGTTCGCGGTCAGCGTCGCGCGCAGCGGCGTATCGCCCGTGGTGACAGTGACGGCAACCGCGCCGGCTTTCGTGGCGACGAACTTGTAGTGGTCGACGTCACCCGCGGTGCAGATCGCGGCGTTGAGCTGCGTCATTGAGGAGATGTTGCCGTATGCCGTCTCGGGCGTGTTGTTCGGCGCGAACTTCTCGATGACGTCGTCGCACGGCGACACCAGCGCGCCGAGCCCGGCGTTCGAGACGATGGTGGCGATCTGATCTTCGCCGACATGTGTACCGGTGACGATCACGCGATACGTGCCTGGCGCCGCGTTCGCGATCTCCACGACCTCCGTGTTGTCGATGGTGTTGATGCCGCGCGTCGCGTTCGCGGTGAAGTTCACTTTGTCGAGAACCCACGCGCGGTGCGTCACACCGGACGGATCGACGATGCGCACGTCGAGGTCGTTCACGAGCGTCGCCGCGTCGATCTCCTCATCGCCGGTGAGCACGGTAGGCGGGTCGAACCAGGTGACCAGCACCTTCAGGTTCTGCGCTTGTGTGATGACCAGCGGGAACTCGCGCGACTCCACCCTGCCGTTCGGAAACGAAACGTTCTGAATGCGCGAGCGCGTGCCGCCGTCGGCGCGGATCAGGTCGACGGACGTTTTCGCGTTCGCGAGTCCGAAGCCCCACGTGTAGTCGGGACCGGGATTGCCCAGGTCGGTGGCTCCGGCCAGGATTAGCGCCTTGAGCTCCTGCGCGGTCGGATCGGCGCCGCCGAACGACTTGCGCCACTGCTCGATGAGCAGCGCCGAGATCCCCGTGACGACCGGCGACGCCATCGACGTCCCCTGCTTGCGCGCGTACGAGTCGGTCTGGACCGGCGAAAGCACGTTCACGCCGCGCGCGACGACGTCCGGTTTGACGCGGCCGTCTTTCGCTGGACCGCGCGAACTGAGGATCGCGCTCTGCAGGTTGTCCGGAATGCCATTGGCCGCGCCGACGGCAATCACGTTCTTCGCGCTGGCGATGACGCCGATGGTATCGAACGGGAACTGCTCGGAGTGACGCTCGGCTGGTCTTTCACACGCGACCGGTTGCCCATTGCACAACGCCGGGCAGTCGGTGCCGCTGCCGTCCTTCGAATAGCAGAAGACCTGGTCGGAAATGGTATTGCCGTCGTCGTCGACGTGATGGTGCTGCGAAAAATCCGCGGTGAGGTGCTCGAGCTGGTTGTCGCCGTCGTTTCCGGCCGAATGCACGAAGAGGATGTCCTCGTCGATGGCGATCTCGTCGATGTCCGGTCCCTCGAAGAACGGCGTGTACGATCCATAGAAGATCGCGGTGCCGTCCCACACGGCCATCCCGTCCTCCGTGAACCAGCCCAGCTCGTACCCCCAGGAGTTGTTGTCGACCATGATGCCGAGCGGCCGGAGCGCCGATTCCTTGTGGTCGAGCCAGAAACCGTCGCATTGATTGCGGCTGGAGACGGCGAGGCAGAACTGCTGGATGCGCACCTTCGGCGCCATCCCCTTCGCGTTTGCAACGACGCCGGAGGCGCCGATCGTGCCCGCGACGTGCGTCGCATGCTCTTTGTCGGAGGCGGTTCCCCCAGCCGTGTGCTGCAGCGTAAGCCGCCCGCCGAACTCGACGTGCGACACCTGCGCTTCGGCGAGCTCGAACAGCGAAACGGTTACTCCGTCGCCGCTCAGGCCGTACGGAGCATCGTGCACGACGTTCACCTGCGACACGAGCGCGGAGACGAGGTTCTCGGCGCGCGGCTGTTTGCGCGGCACACCGACGATGGTCAGCACGCGCTCATCTGCGGCGAGTGCTTCGAGAGCGGCCGGAGGAATGGTCGCGGCGATGCGCCGTCCCGGGCGGTACTTCACGCGGAAAACGTCGTCGAGTGCACCGCCCGCGGCGAGCACCGCGTTGCGGGCGGAGTCGAACGCGACGTCATCATGGAAGATCACGCTCACACGCATGTACGGCTTCGCACGTGCGGCCTCGTGCACCACCGAACGATGCATCTTCATGCGCGGCGTCATCAGCTCCGCCGACGCGATGCGGTCGTCGTTGTAGGCGACCGCTTCGTCGGTCACGCGCGCGATGTAGCGGCCGCCGGAAAGCGCACGCCGCACTTTCACGCCGCGCGATGCGAGATCGGCGATGTCGGCGTCGCTCAGCGCCTGATGCGGACGCAACACCATCGCCCGGCCGAGCCGCTCGAACGGCTCTTTCGTGCGCGGATCACTTTCGTTGTTGCCGGCGAGCGTGATGTTGGCGAGAAGGAGAGAAAACAGTACGGCCGTGAGTCGACGCATGGTTTTAGTTCGGTCTTCCCTGAGTTGTATTGGTGTGGTGCCCGAGGTCGGACTCGAACCGACATGAGGGTTGACCTCGGCAGATTTTGAGTCTGCTGCGTCTGCCATTTCGCCACTCGGGCCTTTACGTCAAACTACCGCTGTCTTCTCCTGCCACCGCTTCGCGCATGAATGCAGCTCGTCGTCGGTCAGGACTCGATTCGTCGACTTCGCCAACTGGAACAGCTCCTGCGCCAGCGCCTCTTCCTGAGGGTAGCCATTCGCGTCCAGCCAGTAAACCACATTCGAAAGACCGCACATCGGACCAACCTCGATGATCTGCCTGAGGCCGAACATGCCCGCCGGGACGCCGGAGTAGACGCGGTCCGCGAGCCAGTCGCTTCCTTTTTTCTTCGCCTTGATGATCGCCGCGGCGTGGACGCCGGTGCCGGTGCGGAAGGCATCGCGGCCGAAAACGGGATAGCGATCGTCGAGTCCGACGCCGGTCACGCGCGCGACGAACTTCACGTATTCAGGCAGCGCGGTGAGGTCATTGTCGATCCAGCCCATCAGCTTGAGGTTGACCATCAGGATGTCCATGGGCGTGTTGCCAACGCGCTCGCCGATGCCCGCCGCGGAGCCGTGCACGCGGTCCGCGCCTGCTTCGAGCGCCGCGATGCAGTTGATCACGCCGAGGCCGCGATCCTCGTGACCGTGCCAGTCGACTTTCACGTTTGGATTGACGCGATCGACGATCTTGCGCACGAAACTCACCAGATTGCGCGTGCCCCACGGAGTGGCGTGACCGACGGTGTCTGCGATGCACACGCGCGCCGCGCCCGCGTCGATCGCGGCGATGTAGAGCTTCTCGATGTCTTCCGGCTTCGCGCGCGTCGTGTCTTCGGTCACGTACATGACCGGGATGCCGTTCTCGACGGCGAAGCGCACGGCTTTCGTCGACTGCGCGATGATCCAGTCGAGGTCCCATTCCTCCGCGAACTGGCGAATCGGAGAGGAGCCGATGAAGAGGTCGGCCTCGATAGCGATGCCGACGCGCTGGGAGATGTCGATGATTGGACGGACGTCGTTCTCGTGCGTGCGCCCGGCCGCACTCGGATAGACGCTGAGCTTCTGCTCGACGATCTCGCGCGCGAGCCGCTCGACCGTTTTCTGCACGTGCGGCCCCGCGCCGGGCAGGCCGATGTCGGCGTTGTCGATGCCGATCGCGTGCATGTAATGAAGGATACGCAGCTTGTCCTCGATCGACGGATCGGTGACCGACGGCGACTGCAGGCCGTCGCGCAACGTCTCATCGTCGAACTCGACCTTCCGCCGCGGCGGCGTGGCCACGTCGCCGTCGACGTTCCAGTCGTGAATCAGGTGCTCGAGGCTCTCGGTCACGCGCTCATTTTCCCTTGAAATTCGCCGCTCGCTTCTCCAGGAACGCGCCCATCCCCTCTTTCATGTCCTCCGTCGACGCCAGCAGCCCGAAAAGGGTCGCCTCGAGGAACTGGCCGTCGTCGAACGCCATGTCGCTTCCGCTCATCACCGCCTCGATGGCTGCGCTCACCGCGAGCGGACCACGCTGCGCCATCTTGCGCGCCATGCCCTCTGCCTCGGCCATCAGTTGTTCGGCCGCGACGACTTTGTTCACCAGCCCGATGCGCTCCGCTTCCGCGGCGCCGATGCGATCGCCGGTGAGGATCAGCTCGAGCGCTTTGCCCTTGCCGAGCAGGCGCGCCATGCGCTGCGTGCCGCCGTAACCCGGGATGATCCCAAGCGTGACCTCTGGCAGTCCGAGCTGCGCTTTGTCCGAGGCGATGCGAATGTGGCAGGCCAAAGCGAGCTCGCATCCGCCGCCGAGCGCAAAGCCATTTATCGCGGCGATGACCGGTTTCGGGAATCGCTCGATCGCGCGGAAGACCCGCTGGCCACGCTCCGCGGTGGCCTTGCCGGTAACGGGAGTCATCTGCGCGAGCTCGTTGATGTCGGCGCCTGCGACGAATGCCTTCTCGCCGCCGCCCGTGAGAATCACGCAGCGCACGGAGTCATCGGTCCGTGCGGCGTCGAACGCGCGGCCGATCTCATCGACCGTTTGCGCATTCAGTGCATTGAGCACTTTCGGGCGATCGACGGTGATGATCAACACCCCGTCGCGGTTTTCGGTTTTTACGTTTTCGAGAGACATCATTTGTTCCTGTCGAACGGTACCGGCTTTTCGCCGGAGTAGTCGTAGAAGCCCGTGCCGGTTTTGTTTCTGCCGAGGCGGCCGGCGAGGACCATCTTGCGGAGCAGCGGCGGTGCGGCGAAGCGCTTCTCCTGATACTCCTCGTACATCACATGCGTGATGTAGTACGTCGTGTCGAGCCCGACGAAGTCGAGCAGCGTGAACGGTCCCATCGGATAACCGCAGCCGAGCACCATCGCCTTGTCGATGTCTTCGATGGAACCGACTCCTTCTTCGTACGCGCGAATCGCGTCGAGGATGTACGGCACCAGCAGGCGATTCACGATGAAGCCCGAGTTGTCGCGGCACGAAACCGGCTCCTTGCCGAGGCTTTTCGCGAACCCGAACGCTGCGTCGAACGCTTCATCGCTCGTGAGAATCGTGCGCACGACCTCGACGAGCTTCATCAGCGGCACCGGATTGAAGAAATGCAGGCCGACGAACTGCTTCGGCCGCGCTGTGGCCATGGAAAGCTCGGTGATCGTCAGCGATGACGTGTTCGACGCGAAGATCGCCTCGGGCTTCACGATCTTGTCCAGCTCGGCGTATGTGTCGCGCTTGAGCTGCGCGTTCTCGATGATCGCTTCGATGACGATGTCGCAATCGGCGAGGTCCTGCAGATCGGTCGACCCTTTGAGGCGACCGAGGCAGGCATCCATGTCGGCCTGCTGCATCTTCCCCTTCTCGACGAACTTGCCGAGCGACTTCTGAATCCCACCCAGACCTTTGTCGAGAAACTTCTGCTCGACCTCGCGCACGACGACGTCATACCCCGCCTGCGCGGCGACCTGGGCGATACCGGAGCCCATCAGACCGCAGCCCAGCACGCCCACTTTTTTGATTGCCATTCGTGAAAACTCCTTCTTGAAAATCGAGGGCGCATTCTATGCGCGGATGGCGTGACATTTGTAGTAATAACTTTCGTCAATACAGTTACCGCTTCATTGAAATCCCACCACGGAACCCACCTCGAAACCTGCAACGGAGACCCACCATGAAACGCCACTTTGCGCTCGCCGCCGTGCTCGTGCTCTACGCGGCCGGCGCCTACGCCAACGACTACAGAATCTCGGTCTGGATGCGGTATTACTGGGACAATCCGGACAGCGTCGCGAACTGGAACGCGCAGAACGCCGGCGACTTCGTCAACGAGGTCAATCCGTTCTGGTATTACTTCGAGAAGTCGAACGATCCAAATCCGATCGTCAGCCTCAAAGACATTCATCAGTCGCCGCGCGACGTCCCCACCCTCGGCAACGCCGCGCTCGTCCCGATCGTCCGCAATCACGGCACTGTCAGTCCCGATCCAACGCCGCAGCAATGGATGAGCTGGATCTTCCGCAGCGAAGCGGACATGAACGATCACGCCGACAAGATCGCGGCGATGGTCATCAACAACGGCTACGCGGGCGTCGACATCGACTATGAAGAGATGTTGCGCGGCGGACTCGAGTCGGACGTCCCGAAATGGCGCGACAACTTCACCTCGCTGATCCGCCGCATCAAGAAGCGGCTGCCGGACAAGATCGTGTCCGTCTGCGTCTATCGCCGGCGCAGCCTCTCCGGCACGATGGACTCGAGCCAGGCGCGTATCTATGACTATCGCGGCCTCACCGAGAACGGCGCCGCCGACTACATCAAGATCATGATGTACAACGACATCGGCGGAAAGGACTCGCTGGTGTTTCACACCTACATGGATCAGGCGCTGGCTTTCGCGCAGAGTCAGGTCGCCGACCACAAGAAGATCATCGTCGGCCTGCCGTGGTACGGCTACAACCTCGACGATGACGAAGAAGGACCCTCAATCCCGGATCCCGGCGGCATCGTCGGCCGCAACGAAAGCGGCGAGTTGACATTCACGGAGCCGTACAACGGCGTGCAGATCGATGCTGAGGCGCTGCGGCGAAAGATCCTGCAGGTCATTCGCAAGTACGACGTCGGCGGCTTCGCGTTCTACATGTCGGGCGAAGAAATGAATGAAGACGTCTGGGACGTGATCAGCAACGGCCTCGGCACGGAAGGCGCGACTGCGGTTGCTTCCGCGCCGGTCGACGGAACCGGCTGCAACGGCAACGGCGTGGCGTCGAATGTCGTAACGCCGGTCGGCGCGACGGAGATCCAACACAACTGGTTCCAGTCGCAAGCGAAGTGTTGCACCGCGGTTTGGGGTATGCCGTTGTGGGTCGCGAGCGGCCCGACCGCATCGCCCACGCTGCCGGCCGCGTTTCACAGTCTGCGCGTCAGCGGCGTAGCCGACGGACGCGTGTTCGAAGTGGAGGCTGATCCGATTCGCAGCGGCTGTCCGTAGGGCGGTAACTCGGGTACCTCGGGTACCTCGGAGTCCCTCGGAGTCCCTCGGGTTCCTCGGAGGGGATGCCGAGACAACTCCGCGGAACCCCACGAACTCGAGGAACCCGAGGAACCCGAGGAACCCGAGGAACCCCGAGGAACCCGAGGAACCCGAGGAACCCGAGGAACTCCGCCCATGGCACACTCCCCCGAGGAGGATGTCATGAAGCGACTCGTTCTGGCCCTCGTCGTCGCTGCACCGCTCTTCGCACAGCCCGTTCAGATCCCGACGCTGCAGGTGTGCAACATCGGCAAGGCATCGACCATCTCGGACCTGCGGGTCCCGCTGATCGAGCAGATGACTTCCGTCGGCAAGCACACGCCGACGACGTACATGAACGGACGCTGCACGGCGAACGGCGGCACGTTGCCGTGTCACTTCCGGCTGATGCTCGCGGACAACCACACGACGTCCATCGACTCACCCGCGGACGTGTTGAGCGGCCCGATCAAGAGCGGCGCGATCACGGTCACGACGTTCTAGATGACGCCCACGCGCCTCCGGCCGCAAGTCATTCTCCTCGGGCTCGCCGCGCTCCTCAACGACGCGGCGAGCGAGTTGATTTATCCGCTGCTGCCGGTGTTCCTGAGCACCACTCTCGGCGCGACGCCGGTGGTGATCGGCCTCATCGAAGGCATCGCCGACGGGATGTCGTCGATCCTCAAATACTTCTCGGGCGTCTGGTCGGATCGCGTGAAGAAGCGCAAGCCGATGGTGGTCTCGGGCTACGCGCTGGCGGCCGGCGCGCGCCTGCTGATCGCCGCGGCGGCCGCGTGGCCGCTCGTGTTCACCGCCCGTCTCGTGGATCGCACCGGCAAGGGGATCCGCTCCGCGCCGCGCGACGCGATGATCTCGGACGTGACGCCGCGGGATCAACGCGGCCGCGCGTTCGGCTTTCATCGCGCGCTCGATCACACCGGCGCGATCGTCGGCCCGCTGCTCGCGGTGTTGCTGCTGCAGGGGCTGGGGCTCTCGTTGCGGGCGACGTTTCTGTTTGCGGTGCTGCCGGGGTTCGCCGGTGTTTTGATGCTCGCGTTTCTTTTGAAGGATGAAGGCGGAAGGATGAAGGATGACGCTCCGCGCGATCGCCCCGAGTCGTCCGTCATCCCTCATCCTTCATCTTTCAAGCGAGCGATCGCGAGCATCGCCCTCTTCTCCCTCGCCAACTCCTCCGACGCGTTCCTGCTGCTGCAGGCGCACCACGCTGGCGTTTCGACGGCGATGTTGCCGCTGTTGTGGGCGGCGCATCACGTGATCAAGTCGCTCTTCTCGACGCGGGCAGGCGCGTTGTCGGATCGCGTAGAGCGGCGCTATCTGCTCATCGCCGGTTGGACGATCTACGCGGCCATTTACGCGCTGTTCCCGTTCGCGAAGACGCTCACGTCGTTCGTCGTGCTGTTCGTCTTGTATGCGATTCCGTTCACGCTCACCGAGGGCGCGGAGCGCGCGTGGATTGCGGACTTGGTTCCGGCGGAAACGCACGGCAGAAGTTTCGGCGTGTACTACCTCGCGAACGGTGCGGGTGTGCTCGTCGGCACCGCGATCTTCGGATTGATCTATCAGCAGGTATCGCCCGCCGCCGCGTTTTTCACGGGCGCGGCGCTGGCGCTTGCCGCGGTGGCTGCGGTGATGTCGGCGCGGAGGACTTGAAGACAATGCCGCCTTTCATCACGAACACCACTTGCTCCAGCACGCGGATGTCGTCGAGTGGATTGCCGGGCACCGCGATGATGCCGGCGAGTTTGCCGCGCCATCTTCACACCTGCGGCCAGCGCGTTGCGGAAGCTGACGCTCATCGCAGCGCTCATCGCCTCCCCTTTCGCCACGGTGTGTGCGGACTTTCCTTCGCGCGTGCCGGACACCGGTTGCGCGATGTACAACGTCGGAACCGGATACGTCCCGCGCTCTTTCATCAGGCGAATGCCTTCCGCGTCGAGCATCGAGCCGTGCTCGATCGACGCGACGCCAGCCTTGATCGCCGCGATGATGCCTTCCGTGCCGTGCGCATGCGGGAGCACGCGCAGGCCGTGACGCTTCGCCTCGTCGACGATGGCCTGCAGTTCCTGGTCTGAGAACTGTCGCGCATCGGCGGTGCGTTCTTCGCCGAGGACGCCGGCGGTTGCGGTGAGCTTGATGACTTCGGAGCCATGCTTGATCTGATAGCGAACGGCGAACAAGAACTGATCGCCGCCATCCGCCACGCCCTGTTTCGGTCCAAGCTCGAATACGCCTTCGGGAAAGCCGACGTTGTCGCCATGGCCGCCGGTCATGCTGATCTGATAGCCCGCCGGCGTGATGTGCGGACCGATCGCCGCACCTCGCTCGATGGCGCGTTTCAGTGCGACGTCGATGCGATCGTTCGATCCCGCGGAACGAATGGTCGTGAAGCCCGCCAGCAGCGTCGCCTCGGCATTCACCGCCGCCGCGCCGCGTCCATCGGCCCCCAGCTGAATCCGCGCGGCGGCCGCAGCCCTTCGGTGGCGCCGATGTCGATGTGCGCGTGCATGTCGAAGAGACCCGGCAGCAGCGTGACATCGCCGACGTCGATGACGCGAGCATCTGCGGGGACGACCTGATTCGGGCGTCGTCGACTGGCTCCGTAAGAACGAACGGGAAATCGCTGTAATGCCTGCCCTGGGACGCAAAGACGGGTGTGCGATGGGCTGAACTGCTTGCGACTCTTCGCGCATCCGGTCGCGGCATGCCGATCAAGGACAGCCTCGTTGCAGCGACCGCTCTCGTTCACGACCTGGCGGTCGTCACCCGTAACCGAACCGACTTCGAGAAGGCGCGCGTCGAGGTCATCGACCCGTTTACACTTTCGAGTTGATGGAAGCGAGGCGGAGGAAGTCCTCCGCCCTCGGCTCTCAGGCCGACTCCATCATCTCCTGCGGGACGTCGAAGTTCGACCACACGTTCTGCGTGTCTTCGTGATCGTCGAGCACCTCGAGAAGACGCATGACCTGTTTCGACTTCGCCTCGTCGAGCGCGACGTAGTTCGCGGGGACCATGTCGATCTTCGCTTCGACCGTCGCGATCTTTGCCGCTTCGAGCGCCTGGCGCACCGCCTCGAAGCTCTCGGGGCGCGTGTAGATCTCGTAGACATCCGGATCGTCGGTCTGCAGGTCGTCCGCTCCGGCTTCGAGCGCGACTTCCATCAGTTTGTCCTCGCCGGCGGCGCTCTTCTCGATGGCGAAGTAGCCCTTGCGCTCGAACTGGAACTTCACGGAGCCCTGCGCGCCGAAGTTGCCCCCGTGCTTCTCGAACATGTGCCGGATCTCGGGCGTGGTGCGGTTGGTGTTGTCCGTGAGCGCCTCCACGATGATCGCCACGCCGCCCGGGCCGTAGCCTTCGTACGTGACTTCCTCGTACTGCGCGCCTTCGAGCTCACCGGTCCCGCGCTTGATGGCGCGCTCGATGTTGTCCTTCGGCATGTTGTTCGCCTTCGCCTCGGCCACTGCCGAGCGGAGACGCGGATTGCCTTCGATGTCACCGCCGCCGAGGCGCGCGGCCACCGTCATTTCCTTGATGATGCGGGTGAAAACCTTGCCGCGCTTGGCATCGGCCGCACCCTTCTTGTGCTTGATCGTGCTCCATTTACTGTGGCCGGACATGGGAAACTCCTTGCGGATGTGAACTGCTGAGCTGAACAGCGAGGACGAATAGTTTAGACGATGTCCCCTGAATTTCCGATCCGTGTGATTACCGACGACGGCGAGTGCGAGGTGATCGACTCGCCCGACGAGCTCCTGGCGCGCATCGACAACCTCGACTCGACCGATACGGCCAACCGGGTCTGGGTGCGCGACGCGCTCGACCGCACCGTGCTCATCCGGATGCGTGGAGGCTTGGTCGAGGTGTTGAGGGTGGCGGATTAGTACCTCGGAGTTCCTCGGTACCTCGGAGTTCCTCGGAGGGGTTCACAGTCCTCTCCTCCGAGGTACCCGAGGTACTCCGAGGTACTGCCTCTCAAAACCACCACGCGATTTCCACGTACTATTCACCCTGACAACGGAGGTCACAGGCCATGGGTTTGTTCGACGCACTCAGGAACGAGTTCATCCAGATCATCGAGTGGCTCGATGACAGCAGCAACACGCTCGTTTACCGCTTCCCCGTTCACGATCAGGAAATCAAGATGGGCGCGCAGCTCACCGTGCGCGAGAACCAGGTCGCCATCTTCGTCAACGAAGGTGAAGTGGCCGATGTCTTCAAGCCGGGCCGCTATGAGCTGTCGACGCAGAACATGCCGATCATGACGACGCTGCGGAGCTGGTCGTACGGCTTCGACTCGCCGTTCAAGGCCGAGGTCTACTTCTTCAACACGCGGCTGTTCTCGGACCTGAAGTGGGGCACGCAGAACCCGGTCATGATGCGCGACGCGGAGTTCGGCATGATCCGCATGCGCGCGTTCGGTACGTACGCGACGCGCATCTCCGACGCGAAGACGTTCTTCAAGATCATCGTCGGCACGCAGGGCCTCACCACGACCGAGGACATCCTCGGCCAGTTGCGGTCGCTCATCGTGAGCCATTTCTCCGACGCCGTCGCGGAGTCGAAGATCGCCGCGCTCGATCTCGCGTCGAGCTATCGCGAGCTCGCCGCGATCGCACAGAAAGAGCTCGCGCCGCTGTTCGCGGAGTGGGGACTCGATCTGCCGCGCTTCGTGATCGACAACATCTCGCTGCCCGAAGAAGTCGAGGCGGCAATCGATCAGCGGACGAAGCTGGGCGTGTTCGGCGATCGCCTGAATCAGTACGCGCAGATGCAGACCGCGGAGTCGATCAAAGTCGCCGCCGCGAATCCGGGTGGACTCGCCGGCGCGGGCGCAGGCCTGGGTGCAGGCATGGCCATCGGACAGGCGATGACTGGTGCGATGAACGCGCCTGCCGCGCCGTCTTCGTCAGCGGCACCGCCGCCTCCTCCGGGAGGAGCGTCGCACTCGCCGCGCTGGTCGCTCGCGATCGACGGCAAGACGTATGGTCCGTACACGGATGACGCGCTGAAAGCGATGGTGAGCAGCGGACAGGTGCCGTCGTCGACACAGGCATGGCGTCCGGGCGCGTCGGGATGGGCGCCGCTCGAGTCATACAGCGAGCTGGGACTGAGCGGCTCCATGCCGCCGCCTCCCCCGCCGGCGTGATGGGCGAACGACCCCTCATCCGCCTTCGGCACCTTCTCCCCTCGTGGAGGGGAGAAGGCGACCGATCATGAGTAGCCTTCGCCCCACGCAGTGGGGAGAAGAGGGCCGAAGGCCGGATGAGGGGCCGACGGCAAAAGTCCGCAAGTTTCCGTGCGAAGGCTGCGGCGCCGATCTGCGCTGGGAACCCGGCGTGACGGCGCTGCAGTGCGCGTATTGTGGATTTCAGAAAACGGTGGCGCGTTCCGCGGAAGGCGTTCGCGAGAAATCCGTCGATGCGGCACTGCGCGCGCCGCGGGACCTCGGCTGGGGCGCCGAGCGCAAGGTCGTCGCGTGCAAGCGTTGCGGCGCACACACGACGCTCGATCCGCACGTCGCAGCCGGCGCATGCGCGTTCTGCGGTACGGCCGCGGTCGTGGAAACGCCGCCGAATGCCGCGGTCGTGCGCCCCGAGGGATTGCTGCCGTTTCGCATCACGCGCCAGTCGGCATTGCAATCGTTTCGCACGTGGCTGCATTCGCTATGGTTGCGGCCGAATGATCTGAAGTCGGCGTCGCGCATCAACGCGATGCAGGGCGCTTACATACCCTTCTGGACGTTCGACGCGGCGACGGATTCGATCTGGACCGCAGAAGCCGGCTACTACTACTACGTCAACGTACAGGTGCGTGAGAACGGGCGCATGGTGACGAAGCGCGAGCGGCGCATCCGATGGGAGTTCGCGACCGGAACGCTGCAACGCTTCTTCGATGACGTGCCGGTGCCTGCGTCGCGCGGCGTGGATGATGCGCTGTGCCGCAAGCTCGAGCCGTTCCCGACTGCCGATCTCGCGCAATACGATCCGTCGTATCTGTCGGGCTTTCTCGCGGAGGAGAACGCGGTCGATCTGCCGGAAGCGCTGGAATCAGCGAAGGAGCGCATGCGGGACGAGATCCGCGACGCTTGCGCGAATGAAGTGCCCGGCGATACGCATCGCAATCTGATGGTGCAGACCACGTTCGACGCGCTCGCGTACAAGAACGCGCTGTTGCCGATCTGGATCGCCGCGTACGAATATCGCGGGCAGCCGTACCGCTATCTCGTGAACGGCGTGACCGGCAAGTGCACCGGCACCGCGCCGTGGTCCTGGATCAAGGTGACGCTGCTGATCCTGACCATCGCGACGATCGTGTTGATCTTCCTGTACCTCTACGGGCAGTCATAACGCGCCGAGCACTTCCTCAGCGGCGCGTACGCCGTGATGCAGCGCCTCTTCGCATAGCGCGATTCCGCTGAGATCGGTGTTCGCGAAATGAATCGCGCCGTGCGGGCCGGCGGCTCTGCGTCGCGCGTCGCTGCCGATGAAGCCGGGCGTCGGCCGCACCATCGCGTGACCCCAGCGCATGACGTCGACTCGTGAAGCGAGCGCGCGGATCTCCGGATGCGCGCGCGATAAGTCAGTCAGCGCGACGTCCGTCCAGGCGTCGCGTCCGCCGGATAACAATCGCTCGCGCTCGCGGCGCGCGTCGGAGCCGCAGAGCGCGTAGTAGTACGTGAGCACGGTCGGTCCATGCGCGATGCCTTGCTGGTGCGTCGACGTGACGTACCCGAGCGCCGGACTGTCGTACAGAACGTTGTCCCACGCCGGCGGAAAGCCCTGCGAGTGCGGACGGTCACGCAACGTGATGTTCGCGACCAGCCACGATCCGTACGTGAACTCGCTCGACGTGGTGCGCGACGGAATGACGCGGCGCGCGACGAACTGCGGGCCGGCGAAAATCACGCGCCGCGCGCGAAAGCCGCGCACTTCGTTTCCGCGCAACGCGGTAATCTTACCTTCCGGCGTGATGTGCGCGGCCAGCCAGCCGGTGCGCGACGGCGCGGAACGCGCGAGGTGCGCGACGATGCGGCCGTTGCCGTCGGGCCAGGTGATCACGGCACGCGCATCGCGCGATGCGAAGTAGAAGATCGCCGCCCATGCGCTCGTATCGCCGAGCAGCAAGCCGTAGTCGTCGCGCGTCGCGTATTCGACGAACCAGCGCAATCGCGGCGAGGTGAAGCCGCGCGCATCCATCCACTGCGCCATCGACATCCCATCGAGCGCCATCACCTCGGCATCATCCGAGCTGAGCGCCATCGGGATCTCGAACGCGCGCCGCCCTTTCGCATCGCGCCACGCGGACCAGCGCGCGATCTCCGCTTCGAACGCGCGCAGTTGCCGTAGGTCCTCGTGCGAAGCGCCGGCGTGCAGATACAACCCTTCGTACCAGCGCCCGCGATAAAAAATCCGCTCCTCGGGATCGCGCACGAGGAACTGTTCCGCGGGCGCGCCGTTCTCGAGCACGCCCATCTCGTCGAGGAGTTGCGCGGTCACGCGATCCGCTTCCGAAGGCGCGACGATGTAGTGCGCACCCCACGGATACGATGCGGTCGCGCGTGACGTGCCGCCGATCGCGGGCTCGAGCTCCAGCAGCACGACGTCGGTGATGCCTTCGCGCTTCAGCCGCCACGCGGCGGCGAGACCGGCTATGCCTGCGCCGACGATGACGACGTCGTGCGATTCCCAATCGACGGGCTGAGAGCCGGTCGCTCCAGATGGCGATAGGTCTTGACGGAGACGATGCCCGACTTCATGCGACGCGCCGACCAACTCTCCGGGCGGTAACGGCTGCACGCGTTCACGACAAGCGAGGGCGGCGAAGGGAGTTCCAAGGAACGCGGCGAGCATCTCGCGCCGCGTGAGGCTCACGACCACTTCCGCCACTCCTCCTCGTAGTAGCGGACCAGCATCTGATTGTCGAGACGGTTGATCTCGACCGGCACCGCTTGCATGTCGCGCGGGAAGATGAACATCGCGGCGAGCGTCTCGTCGTCGAGGAATCGTGCAGCGACGCGCACGTGCTGCGGCGCGTCGAACGGCCGTTGCCGCGCGAGCGCGAAGCCCCACACGCCGAATGACGGCACCGTGGTCTGGTACGGCCGGACGTGCAGTCCCGCCGCTTCCATCGTGCGGATGATGCACCAGTACGCGCGCGGCGAGTTGAGTGGCGACGTGCATTGAACGGCCACGGTCGCATCGGGGGTCAGGCGCGCGCGCAGCAGGCGATAGAAGCGCGTCGTATAGAGCTTGCCGACGGCGAACGAGCTGGGGTCGGGAAAGTCGATGATGGCCGCGTCGAAGCGGTCGCGCTGGCGCTCGATCCAGATCATCGCGTCTTCGTTGACGACGCGCACGCGCGGATCGCGCAACGCGTGATGATTGAGCGCACCGAGCGGCGCGAACGAATCGGAAAGCGCCGTCATCTTCGGATCGAGATCAACCAGCGTCACGTGCGTCACGCTCGGATACTTCAGCACCTCGCGCAACGCGAGACCGTCGCCGCCGCCGAGAACCAGGACGCGCCTCGGCGCGTCGAGGACAGACATCGCGGGATGCACGAGCGCCTCGTGATAGCGGTACTCGTCCGCGGAGCTGAACTGCAGGTTGCCGTTGAGAAAGAGCTGGAAGCCTGCGGCGTTGTTCGTGACCAGGATGCGCTGATACGGAGAGCTGGTGGAGTAAACGATGTCGTCCGCGTACAACTCATCTTCCGCGAGCGTCGTCAGCGCGTCGGCGCGCACGAATGCGACGATGAGGATCACCGTCACGATCGCGGCGCGAATGCGCAGCACGGCAACGCCGCGCAACAAGGGACGCAACAACCACGTGCCGTACAAACCGACGACCGCGTTGAGCAAGCCGAAGACGAGCGATGTTCGCACGAGTCCGAGGCGCGGCATGAGGAACATCGGGAAGAGCACGGCGGCGGCGAGCGAGCCGATGTAGTCGAAGCTCAGCACGCGCGCGACGAGGTCCTTGAACTCGAGCTGCTCTTTGAGGATGCGCATCAGGATCGGCAGCTCCAGCCCCACCAGAACGCCGATGGTGAAGACGACCAGATAGAGGAACAGGCGGAACCACTCCAGACGCGCGAATCCGAGAAACAGCAGCGGCGCCGACAAACCTCCGATCAGCGCCACCGCGAGCTCGACGTCGACGAATCGCGCGGCGAGATCGCGATCGAGAAATCGCGACAGCCATGCGCCCACGCCAAGCGCAGAGAGATAGATGCCGATGATGAGCGAGAACTGCGTGACCGAATCGCCGAGGACGTAGCTGGCCACCGTGCCGGCCAGGAGCTCGTAGACGAGCCCGCACGCCGCGATGATCAGGACGTTCAGAAACAGGATCGGCGTGCGATTGGTCATGCCTGCACGCGACCCCTTATGGCCACAGAGGCGCGCGCGCCTTGTAGCCCTCGCCCCGCTCGCGGGGAGAGGGCGTAGCTCGCCACCGCGCCGGCAAGGAGCTCGTAGACGAGCCCGCACGCCGCGATGATCAGGACGTTCGGAAACAGGATCGGCGTGCGATTGGTCATGCCTGCACGCGACCCCTTAAGGCCACAGAGGCGCGCACGCCTTGCAGCCCTCGCCCCGCTCGCGGGGAGAGAGTGGCCGAAGGCCGGGTGAGGGGCACTCCCGTCGTGGACTCGAGGCCATCTCGTCAACCGTGCAACGCCGCAGCAATGATGATGGCCAGGCCGAGAATCACGGAAGCCATCAGGATCGCCACGGCGGTGTTGTGGTCGGTCTCCAACTCCTGCCGAACCGAAAACGGCGAGACCTTCACCATCACCCAGAACGCGATCGCGAACACGATGACGCCGAAAACCGTATACAGCACGGTGCTGAGAAATACCCGGAGCATCGCTGGATCCATCACTTCCCTCCTCGATATCCGCCATACCAGAACGCGCGCGACGCGCCTTGCGTCCCGCGCCCTTCCGGCGGTGCGTAGCCCGATCGCGTGCGGCGCATCTCGCCACCCGTGAAGCCGGCATACGCGTAGCCGCCGATGATCAACATCGCCAGAATCGCGTACAGAATCCTCACGACCATGCGCTACTCCTCGTCATCGTCGTCACTGGAGACCTCCCACTGCCCGAACGGCGTGTGCGCGCTGTCTTTCCAGCGCTGCGCTTCGAAACTCAGGTGATGGATGACCGCGATGAATGGCAGCACGCTGATCGCGAGCAGCGCCAGGAAAAAATACGGCCAGCGGAAGACCCCCTCGCGCACTTTCACGTGCAGCATCGGCGGGGTCGTGCCTGGCGGCCACTGCACCGTCATCGCGAGCGCGTAACGTCCCTGGTTGGGCCGCGACATATGCACGCGGCGCGTCTTTTTTCCCTCGCTCCACGATTCGCCGCCGTCGGTGCCGAAGTAGTACTCGATCGGCAGCTCGAACGAGTCGTACCAGCCGGTCCCTTCGTTGACGAGATTGCCGTCGACGTACAGCCAACTGTTGACTAATTCGGCGTGACCGGTGATCTGCACGTTCGCGTCTCCGGCGAGCTGGAACGCATCGCTGAACACGACGCGCGCGTTGTCAGGCGTTCCCTCCGCCGGCGGCACCGCCGCGATGTCGATGGCCTGCTCCAGCACCGTGCGTCCCGGCAAACGAATCGCCATCACGATCGCGGTGATCAACAGCACGAGCATCATCAACGCCCACGTTTTGCCGAGCGGCGCTCCCGGATACGGCTGCATCGGACCGACCGCCGAAGGTTTCGTGAGATCGCCGACGTTGAATGCTTTCGCGACTTCAGCGACCGGCATGTAGCGCGCATGTGAGTAGCTGACTTCGCGCGCGCCGGTGCGCGTCAATTCCTTCGAGATGCCGAATGGCGGTGCAACGTAGTCGATCGTGTCGACGCTCTCGCCGACCTCGACTCGCCAGTAGAACTCGCCGACGACGTACGTGACGTTCGCCGTCGCTTCCTGAAAGAGTTTGTACCTGCGGTTGCCGTAGTAGACGTTCTTCGACACGTCGTGGCCGAGGGTACCGTCGCCGACTTCGCCCGGACGGAGCGGCGTGACAAAGCTCCAGTGATCGTCGCTGTGCACGAGCCAGCGATAACCCTTTTCGCGGTTGTAGAGCAGGTACTCAGTCCAGTAATAGAGGATGTCGAACTTCACGGCGCGCTGCATGAAGCCGGCGATGACGTACTCGTCGCCTTCAATCGTGCCTTTGCTCCCGAGTGGGATCGCGGGCTCGACGCGATTTTTCTTCGAGAGCGTCGCGAAGTACTGCAGCTTGCCGTTCGTGATGTCGTGACCCGCGCCGCAGTACGGACACCAGATGCGCTCGGCCTGATCGGGCGCCTTCAAGTCGAGTGCGCCGCCGCATTTCGAGCAGTTCAGCGCGGTCGTCGCGACGCGCGTGCGCGGTCTTGCTTCGCCCGCGATACCGAGCTCCGCAAGGGTCACCTCTTGTCCCTTGAAGACCACCGGCGGCTGTTCGCTGTAGTCGATCGTGGCGAAGCGGCGGTTCTCGCCGGTCAGGTCCGCATACGCATAACGTCGCTGCGGCTCCGGCGTCCACGGCAACTCCCCCTCGGCGGAACTCAACTCGGCTTCGCCGATCTCGGCGACGGTGAGATTGTCGATCGTGTCGAGCGTCATCCCGAGCTCGAGCCGTCCGTGAGGCGGCGCTTCGGCGGCCACTTTGAACGTGACGTAGAAGCGTCCCTGCGCTTCGGCGAGCCAGCCCCACCATCCGTCATCAAAAGCCGCGTACCACTCGTCCCACACGCCGCCGGCCTGATGGCGCAGTTGCGTGCGGCCGGTGATGCGGAAGCCGCGGCCTTTGTATTTGCCGGGCGCGCCGACGCGCAGCGGCGAATCGGTCTCGATGAGCGCCGCGACTTTGCCGTGCGACTCGAGGCCGCGATCGGTGCGCGCAACGACGGAGCGGCAGTAACTGCAGACGACGACGAGCGAGGAGCCGATCGCGAACTCGATCGACGCACCGCACGATGGACAGTTCCCGACGCTCACCGGCAGCTCTCGTCGAACGTCATGGAACGCTCGACCGTTCGCACGCGCACGTCGCCGGCGCCGAGCATGTCGGCCAGGCGCGCGGGCCAGGGCCAGTCGGGGCGCCGCCGGCAGCAATAGAGATTGATCGTCGCGATGCCGTGCTCGGGATAGGTGTGAATGGCGAGATGCGATTCGGAGAGCATCACGAACCCGGTGATCCCGCCCGGATCGGGAAACACATGCCACGCCGGCGCGTGCAACGGTTTGAGATCGAGCTCCTCGATGATGCGCGCAAAAAGCGCGTCGAGCAGCAGCGGATCCCTCAGCGCGTCAGCGCGACATCCCGCCGCCTCCACGAGCCACTCGGTGCCGATCTCCATGGACTGCGCGAAGTGTACGCGTTTTGGGGGCAGGAGTTGCGCGGCGCGGAGTCGCAGAGTCTCAGAGTCGCAAAGTCTCAGAGGGTCGATGGCACCAATGCGGTTCTCTTTCGCAAGAGTCGCGGTAGGCCACTTTCATAAACGCTCGTGCAACCGACCCTCTGCGACTCCGCGACTCCGCACGAACGACCCACGCCGCCGGCACGCTGCGGGATTCACCTTGCGCGTTCTCGATACAAAACGTCGCGACGGCGCCGAGGCGTTGTATCGCCGCGAGGGGCTGGATCGAGGTCGCGGTGATCCCGAAATACGCGCTGAATCCCGACGGGAGCTGGTGCGATACGGTCGTCTTCTACAAGACGCTGATACGCACGAACGTTCGTTCTCTTTTTCACTGAAAACAAAACACTTGTCAGCAAAAAACGAAAAGCGTTGACGCCGCTACGGCGCCGCGCTACCTTCCTTCGCAATCAGCCCAATTGGTCAACTGTCTGAGGAGGAATGCTTCATGGCGAAACGCCAGTCCGTCCGATCCCTGTTCCTCGCCTTATGCACACTCCTGTTCGCGGGTTCCGCCTTCGCGCAGGGTTACATCTCCGGCCGCATCACCCGCACCAACGGCAGCGGGATCGGCGGAGTGATCGTGCAAGTCATCGAGTTGTCGCGCGTCGAGTTGTCCGACGCGAACGGCGACTTCCGCTTCAGCGTGCCTCCCGGTTCGTACACCGTGCAGTTCGTTGCGGGCGAACAGGTTGCGACGGAGAACGCCGTCGCCGTCACCGCGGGCAACACCACGCGCGTCGATAAGCAGGTCGACTGGAACCTCAGCGTCGCCGAGACCATCACGGTCTACTCCGCGTCGCGCCGCACGGAGCGCGTCGTCGAAGCGCCCGCCGCGGTCACCGTCGTCGCGCAGGAGGACATCGAAGCCGTCGCCTCCTCGGGACAGGCACCGCGCATCATCGAGTCCGCCCCTGGCGTCGATTTCACACAAAGCGGCCTGTATGACACGAACTTCAACGCGCGCGGGTTCAACAGCTCGCTGAACCGCCGCATCCTCACCCTCATCGACGGCCGCGACCCCGCCATCGCCTTCCTCGGCTCGCAGGAATGGGCCGCGCTCTCGCTTCCGATCGACGAGATGGCCAGTGTGGAGCTGATCCGCGGACCCGGCTCCGCGCTCTATGGCGCGAACGCATTCAGCGGCGTCCTCAACATGACCACGAAGCAGCCGCGCCTCACGCCCGGCGGCCGCGTCCTCCTCTCCGCCGGCGATCTGAATACGAAGCGCGGCGATCTCCGTCACGCTGGCGGCATCGGCGCCAGCGAGTGGTATTACCGCGTGACCGGCGGCTATCAGCAGAGCGATGACTTCACGCGTCCGCGCAACGTGGCGCCTGAATATTCGACGTTCTGCACGCAGCCCGGGCAGGTCGACTGCCTGCCGCGCGAAGCAGTCCCGCTGGCGCTGACCGAAGACAACATCCGCTTCGGTGGATTGCGCCTCGACAAGCATTTCGCGAACACGAGCGTGCTCACGCTGGAAGGCGGGTACGCCAGCGTCGAAGGTCCGACGTTCCAGACCGGCATCGGCCGCGTCCAGGTCACCGACGTCGAGCGCCCGTGGGGCCGCGTGAACTTCAACACCACGCACTGGAACATCGGCGGCTACTACGACGCGCGCATCGCGGAGCGTCAGGTTGCTCTCGCCTCCGGCTCTGGTTTCAATCCCGCGCTGAATGTGAACAACACGCGCGGCCTGTGGGAAGACTCGAACAACATCCACGGTGAAGTGCAGACGAACTGGGGTCTCTTCGGCGACAAGGCGCGCGTCGTCGGTGGCGTCGCGTATCACAAACAGGAAGTCGACACCGCCGATCCGGCCGACTTCCAGACGCTGATGTCCGCCGTGCACGACGAGACGCAGCAGTCGGCGTTCGGACAGATCGAGTTCAATGCGACGAAGGCTCTGAAGCTGGTCGGCGCGGCGCGCTATGACGATTCGACGTTGCACGAGGCCGAGTTCTCGCCGCGCGCCGGCGCCGTGTTGTCGCTCGGCAATCACAACTTCCGTTACGGATACAGCCAGGCGTTCCAGCGTCCGAACTATTCGGAGCTCTTCCTGCGCGTGCCCGCGGGCGCGAGCGCTAACCTGGCGGCCGCCGCCGCGGCGCATCCGCTTCCGCAGGTCAGAGCGCTCGCGCCGCTTCTGACTTCGCTCGGGTTCAACAACCTGCAGGTGCTGGCGCGCGGCAACAGCGCGCTGGAAGTCGAGAAGGTCAAGAGCCACGAGCTCGGATACTCCGGCATCTTCGGCGGCAAAGTGTTCCTGACCGTCGATCTCTACAAGAGCGATCTCTCGAACTTCGTCACGGATCTTCTCCCGGGCGTGAATACCGCGGAGTTCCCCGCGTACCAGATCCCGGCCGGTTTGCCCGTCGAGGCTCGGGTTGGTCTCGCACAATTCCTCGATCAGGCGCTGCTGACGCGCCGCCCCGGTCTGACCACCGTCGGAGGCGCTCCGGCGCTGGTCTTCTCCTACGCCAACTCGGGCGAGGTCGAGACGCAGGGCGGCGAGATCGCGCTCAACTACTACGTCACCCCGAACTGGCTGCTCGACTTCAACTATTCGAAGTTCGACTTTGAAGTGAAGAGCTCTCTCGGTGGCGATCAGCTCCTGCCGAACGCACCGGAAAACAAGTACAACCTCGGTGTCGCGTGGCGCGGCGCGAAGCTCGACGCGAAGGTGTCGTATCGCTGGGTCGAGGGCTTCCGTTGGGCGGCCGGCGTGTTCGTCGGCAACGTTCCCGAGTATGACGTCGTGAACGTCGCCGGCAACTGGCGCTTCAACGATACGTTCGGCGTCGGCGTCGACATCAGCAACGCACTCGACAACGAGCACTACGAAGCCTTCGGCGGCGACCTCCTCAGCCGTCGCGCCCTCGGCTTCGTCTCGATCAACTGGTAAAGGGACTCGGATCTTCATGAGCGAAGTCGTCGTCATCGCGTACGCAAAAGCGCAACCGGGCCGCGAGGATGAAATCGAGCGTGCCCTGCGCGAGAATGCGGCCACCTCACGCAACGAAGCTGGTTGCGTGAGCTACGCCGTGCTGCGCGGCGACGACGGCACGTTCATGACCCTGGAACGCTGGCGCTCGCGCGAAGAGGTCGACCAGCACATGACTACCGCGCACGTGCAACTGCTGCTGCAGACCATCGTGCCGATGCTCGCCGCGCCGCCGCAGATTTCCGTGATGAAGGAAGTGTGATCTCCCCCAGGTAGCCTTCTCCCCTCGCCGCGCGAGGGGAGAAGGTGGCCGAGGTACCCTCGGCGAGATGTCGCACGCAGGTCCTGTCATTCGCTCTCACGCCAAAGACATGCGGCGTGCTCCCACGGAGGTGGAAGCGCGCGTATGGCAATGGCTCCGCGATCGACGATTCTCGGGCTTCAAGTTTCGCCGCCAAGTTCCAATCGGGCCGTACATCCTCGACTTCTACTGCCCGACTTTGCATCTCGCGATCGAATTGGATGGCGCTGGACACAATGACGCGTCGATGAGTGAATACGACAGCAAACGCACAATTTTTCTGAGCGCTCGCGGCATCGAGGTTCTGCGAATTCCGAACGAGCTCACGCAAGCCGGCGGCGAATACGCCATCGCGTGCATTCAAGCCGCAATCGCGAAACGCTCCCCCAAGTAACCTTCTCCCCACGGCGGTGGGGAGAAGGTGGCCGAAGGCCGGATGAGGGGTCTTCTTTTTGCGCCGCACGAAAAACCAGGAACCCCTCATCCGCGCTTCGCGCACCTTCTCCCCTCTGCGGAGGGGAGAAGGCTACTTGGGCGAGAGGCGTTTCAACACCGCTTCTGCCGCGGCCTTTGTTCCCAGCAGGCCGCCCAGATCGTGCGTTGTCTCGCCTGCCTGCACCGCTTGCGTGACCGCGGTTTCGATGATCACCGCCTCATCGTTGAAGCCGAGGTATTCGAGCATCATCGCGGCGGTGAGGATGGCGCCGAGGGGGTTGGCGATGTCCTGGCCGGTGTACTTTGGCGCGCTGCCGTGGATCGGTTCGAAGAGGGACACGCGGCCGGGGTGAATGTTCGCGGAGCCGGCGACGCCGAGGCCGCCCTGCAGCGCGGCGCCGAGGTCGGTGATGATGTCGCCGAACATGTTGTTCGTCACAATCACGTCGAACATCTCCGGCGCACGCACCATCTGCATCGTCAGCGCGTCGACGAACATGTGGAAGTGCTCGATGCCCGGATATTCCCTGGCCACGTCTTCGAACGTGCGTAGCCAGAGGTCGCCGCCGAAGCGCATGACGTTGTTCTTGTCGGACATGCACACGGACTTGCGGCCCGTGCGTTTCGCGTACTCGAACGCATAGCGGATGATCCTCTCGACACCGCGGCGCGTGGAGACGTCCTCCTGCACCGCGATCTCGTCCTGCGTCCCCTTCTTGAACATCCCGCCCATGCCGACATACGCGCCTTCGGTGTTCTCGCGGAAGATGACGAAGTCGATCTCTTTCGTCCCTTTGCTCTTCAGCGGCGAGAGTCTTTCGTCGAGCAGTTTCACCGGACGGTAGTTGACGTAGAGATCGAGCTGGAAGCGCATGCCGAGGAGGATGTCGGCGGCGTGTTTCATGTCGGGGATTCGCGGATCGCCGAATGCGCCGAGGTACACCGCGTCGTAGTTCACGCGGATGTCATCCATCGCGCCCTCGGGCATCGAGATGCCGGTGCGCAGATATTCGTCGGCGTTCCAGCCGAAGTGCGTGAACGTGAGGCCGAGGGCGCGCGTTTCGTTGAGATGCTCGAGGATCCGCATGCCGGCAGCGATCACTTCCGGACCGATGCCGTCACCGGGTACTACCGCGATTTTTTTCATAGACGCGGCGGATTATAGGCGCCGCGTTCTCGATGGCGGCGTGAGCGTGATCTCACGGCGCGCGATCTCGTCGCGCAGACGTGGATCGCAGAGCGCGCGCGTTTCATGTTCCCAGTCGTAGCCCCAAGCGTATCCGTTGACGCCGACGCCGGGATGCGTGACCAGCTCCGTGACGCCGTCGACATGCTCGAGGAGCCGCACCACGCCCTCGAGATGACCGGCGGCGGCGACGCCGATCGTGCGGTCGTTCGTGAGGCCCTCCGTGCGCGCGCGTCGTCCGAGCGCGCTGAGCGCACGCATCGCGAACGAGCGCGCGGTGCCGCCGCGATCGTCAACGATGCGGATGTAGCCGATGCCGTACTCCGTTGCCAGCCGCCGCACCACGGCGAAGATGCGCGGCAGCAGATGCAGGTGTTGATGGCCGTTCAGATGCGTGACTCGCAAACCGGCGCCGAGCACACGCTCGATTTGCGCACGCAGCTCGCGCTCGATCGCGCCGATCGAAATGACGCGGGCGACATACAGCGGCACGAACGACGTGTACTTTTTCGGCAAGCGCATTGTCGTCAGCGGCCGCTCTTCGACGAGCGTCAGGTGCACGCCGACTTCGAGCGACGGCACGTCGCGCAATCGCGCCACAGCGTCTTCGAACGCGTTGCCGTTCGCGACGATGCTGCATGCGGTGACGATGCCGTCGCGATGCGCGCGGATCGCGCCTTCGGTCATCCCGGGATGGAGGCCGACGTCGTCAGCCGTGACGATCAGCGACCCCACTACCGCAGCTCCTCGGTTCCTCGGAGTTCCTCGGGGTTCCTCGGGGGAGGTGGATCAACCGAGGAACTCCGAGGAACCCCGAGGGACTCCGAGGAACCGCGTTTCTTCATCTCCGGATACAGATCCACCAGCTCGCGCAGAATCTTCAGCACCACGCCGAACGAGCCGAGGTGCGATTCGCCGCGCGTTCGCGGAAAGTAGTCGATCCCGATCTGCTGGATCGTGAAGCCGTGATTCTTCGCCTTCACCACCAGCTCCGCGTCGATGAGCGATCCTTCCGATTTCAGCTCGATCGCGTCGAGCATCTTCCGCTTCATCAGCTTGAATGAAAAGTTGATGTCGCGGTGCGGCCAGCCGAAGAGGATGCCGATCAGCCAGTTGTACACGAGCGTGTACATGCCGCGCTTGAAGCCTTCCATCGTGCGATCGTGGCGGTACGCGGCGATCATGTCCGCGTCGGTGAGCTCCATCGCGCGGATGGCGCGGCCGAGGACGTCCGGGTCGAACGGGATGTCGGCGTCCATGTAGAAGACGAGGTCTTTGGTCGCGGCTGCGAAGCCGGTGCGCAGCGTGCCGCCGAGCTTGCGGTTCTTCTCGTGACGCAGCGTGCGGATGCGAGGCTCCCCGGCCGCAAGTCGCGCGACGATGCGCGCCGAGGAATCCGTCGAGGCGTCGTCGACGATGATGATCTCCCACTCGCCGGCGTACTTTTCGAGCGACTCGCGCGACGCGGCAACGGCGTGCTCGATGTTGAGCTCCTCGTTGTACATCGGGATGACCAGCGAGACGGACGGGCGCATGAGCATCACTGAGTGGGACGTTTCGCAGTGTAGAGCAAGTGCGGATGCACGTACCCGCGATCGATGGCGCGTGCTTCGATGGCGGTGAAGCCGAGCTCCAGCAGCATGGCCGCCGCGTCGGCGCGCGTCTGATGAATGAAGCCGCTGCCGATGCTGATGCCGAGGAACGAGTCGGAGAGCCACTCCTGGAAGCGCGCCCATTTCATCTTGAATGGATGCGCGGGGTCCATGTCCTTCCAGAGGAATGTGCCGCCCGGCCGGAGGCGCGCAAACACGCGCGCGAACAGCTCGCGGCGCACGTCGATCGGCATGCGGTACGTCGCGTCGTAGATCACGATCGTGTCGAACGTGCCGGCGACGCAGTCGTCGTAGCCGGCGATCTTGCGGATCTTCGGCGATGGCGACGGCAGGATGCTTTTCTTCGCGTCGGGATCGACGGCGATCACTTCACGTGCGCGTTCCTGCGCGATGAGGAACGCGTAGAGACCGTGGCCGGACCCGATCTCCAGGACGCGCGATCCGGCCGGCACATCGTCGATGGTGCGCAGGAACGGACAGGTCAGGAAGCGGATCAGGATGTGGGCGCGGTGGCTGGCGGGGTAGTGGCCGAACGCGCGGTGAAGGAGCCGCAGCGCGCGGACGTATCCTATTGACATCGGCGGGATTATAGAGCGCTTGACGCGACCGAAACTCTTCATCGCGATTGCGTTAGTGGCAGTCGCAGCCGTGCATTTCGCGGCGATGCCGCACTCGATCTGGGAGTTCGACGAGAGCCTCTTCGCCGCGGCGGTCGAGCGTTATGAGCCGTTGCGCCACCACCCGCCGCCGCCCGGGTATCCGCTGTACATCGGATTCGCGAAGTTGGCGGCACTGGTGACACCGGATGCGTTTACGGCGTTGCTCGCGACCAGTGGCGCTGCGGTTGTGGTGGGGTTTCTCGCGTTTGTCTTTGCGTTCGGGGCGATCGTGGATTTGCGGACCGGCGTGATTGCTTCCGTGCTGTTGTATTCGGGTCCGGCAGTGCTGGTGTCGGGGACGTTGCCGCAGTCCGATGCCGGGGCGCTGGCGCTGCTTGGGTTCGCGCTCTGGGGCTGTACGCGTGAACGTGCGTCGTGGTTGTGTGGTCTGTTGTGTGCGATTGCCATCGGGTGGCGATTGCAACTGGCGATCGCGATCGTGCCGATGTTTCTTGCGTCCGTCGTGATGATGCGGTCGTGGCGTCATCGGTTCATCGCGGTGGGCGTTTTTGGTCTCGTCTGTCTCGCGTGGTTTGTGCCGCTCGTGATCGAGGCTGGTGGTCCCGCGTCGTACTGGGGATGGTTGTCCGGACAGGCAAAGTACTACGCGCATCACGATGCCGATCTCTCGCGCAGCGGCTACTCCGCGGCGCACATCGCATTGCGCTTCGTCGCGCATCCGTGGGGACCGAAATGGCTGTCGCTGCCGTTGCTCGTGCTGGCCATCGCCGGCGTGCGGCGCAACCCGCGCCTGATCCCGCTCGCCTGCGGCTCGCTCATCTACCTCGGTTTCGCGTTAGCCACGATGGACCCCGCGGATGCGGTGCGTTACGCGATTCCGTCGTTGCCGCTGATCGCGCTCCTCGCCGCGTCGCCATGGAACGCCCGCATCTCGCCGGCTGAGCAGGCGGCGTCCCGCCGCGGCCTCGAGACGACGACGGGAGCGAGACGCTCCCTGCTCAGCCGGCGGGACGCCGGCGTTCCGCTCGCCCTCCTCTATGCCGTCGGCTCGATCTGGTACACCTTCCCTGTTCTCTACGCGCGCGCCACTTCGCTCGCGCCGCCCACCGCCGCGATCCGCTGGATCGAACAGCGCGTTCCGAAAAACGCGATCGTGCTCTACGACGCGCCGCTCTGGCCGCACGCGTCGTATCTACTGCGCGACTGGAAAACGATGCGCGTCGACGCCGGTCTCGCCCAACACGGCGGCGACGCCTCAATGCCGATGGTGATCCTCGCGGACGGCGAACGCGGCGGCGCGCGCGGCATCACGTTCCGCTGGCCCGACACCGACGCGTATCGCAAGCTCACGCGCGAGCACTACGGCGCGGTCAGTGTGATCCCCCTGCGGCCGACGGAACGTTATCGTGTGATCAACGGCGTGTTCGCGCCGGAGCGCACGCGCGACGGCCGCGCCTGGCGCTGGATCGGCGACCAAGCTGTCATCGAAGTCCCGCGACTCGGCGCCTCTCGCGCGCGACTCACCTTCCGCACGCCGCCGGAGTATCCGCTCAACGGAAATCGCGTTCGCGTCGATGATGCGATCGTCACACTGAAACGCAACGACATCGCGGAAGTGATCGTCCCGATCACAGATCACACGATCACGATCACGCCCGAGCGCACGTTCGTTCCGGCGAAGATCCGCGGCGCGAACAACCGCGACGCGCGCACGCTCTCGGTCATGCTGACCGCCGTCGAACAAATCGATCCGCAACCCAGCGCAACGCAATCGCCACGACCGCAATGACCGCGCAGACGCCGAAGATCTTCACTTCGGTGGCCACTCCACTCGCGCCCGCCGCTACCGTATCGACAAACCACGCGAAGAGGAACACGCTCGGGACCGAGCCCACGAACGTCATCAGCAGAAAGTCGCGCGTGCGAACGCGAGTGGCGCTGCCGGCGATGTAGTTCAACGCGACATACGGCACGATCGGCACGATCCGCAGCAGGAAGAGCACGAACGGCGAATCGAGCGCCGGCAGGTCTTCGCGTCGAATGCGTCTTTCCATCCACCGCGCCAGCCCGCCGCGCGCCAGCAGAAACGGCGGCAGCGCCGCGATCGTGGCGGACACGAGATCCAGCGCCCCGCCGAACTTCCACCCCCACACCAGCACGCCTGTCGCCGACAACAATCCCACCGGCAACAGCAACAGCGCGAATACGACGTACGCGACCACGAACAGCGGCACCGCCCACCACTCCCCCGCCACGCTCCGAAGCGACGTGAGGACCGCGCGCACCGCCGGCAAATCGCCCAGTCGTGTGGCCGCGATCGCCACGGCGATGATCGGCACCGCCACCGCAAGCAGCGGAAGCAGCCGGCGGACCCTGGGAGTGAAAAGCGCCTCGCGCATGCGATAAGCTACCGCGACTATCTGATCGCTGACGCGATTTCGTTCAAAGGAGTAACCCTTGGCCAGTTTCCCCGGCGTCGACTACATGGATATCGATTCGCTCTTCACCGAAGAAGAGCTGATGGTGCGGCAGACCGTCCGCGATTTCGTGGATGAGGAAGTGCTGCCGATCATCGAGCACGCGAATCGCGAAGAGAAGTTTCCGCATCACCTGATCCCGAAGATGGCCGAGATGGGTCTCTTCGGCGCAACGATCAAGGAGTACGACCTCCCCGGCCTCGGCCACGTGGCGTACGGCCTGATCATGCAGGAGCTCGAGCGCGGAGACTCCGGCCTCCGCTCCTTCGCCTCTGTGCAATCAGGTCTGGTGATGTATCCGATCTTCACCTTCGGCTCGCAGGAGCAGAAGGATCACTGGATCCCGAAGCTGGCCGCCGGCGAAGCAATCGGCTGCTTCGGACTGACCGAGCCCGATTTCGGCTCGAACCCCGCGGGCATGCGCACGAATGCGCGGCGCGACGGCGACTCGTGGGTGCTCAACGGGGCGAAGGCGTGGATCACGAACGGCTCCATCGCCGACGTCGCCGTGGTCTGGGCGAAGTGCGAAGGAACGATCCGCGGCTTCCTCGTGGAGAAGGACACGCCCGGCTTCAGCACCGCGTATCACATGGGCAAGTTCTCACTGCGCGCGTCGGTGACCTCGCAGCTCTTCTTCGAAGACTGCCGCATTCCGCTCGAGAACGTGCTGCCGGAAACAAACGGCCTGAAGTACCCGCTGAGCTGCCTCACGCAGGCGCGCTACGGCATCGCCTGGGGCGTCCTCGGCGCCGCGATGGCGGTCTACAACACCGCGCTCGAATATACGAAGTCACGCATCCAGTTCGGCGGCCAGCCGATCGCGTCGCATCAGCTCGTGCAGAACAAGCTGGCGTGGATGATCCGCGAGATCACCAAAGGCCAGCTGCTCGCGCTGCAGGCGGGACGCATGAAAGAGCGCGGCAAACTCCTGCCGCAGCACGTGTCGATGGCGAAGATGAACAACTGCGACATCGCGCTCGAATGCGCGCGCATCGCACGCGACATGCTCGGCGCGAACGGCGTCTCCGATGAATATCCGGTCATTCGCCACATGATGAATCTCGAATCGGTGAAGACGTACGAGGGGACGCATGACATTCACAACCTCGTGATCGGCCACACCGTCACCGGCATCCCGTCCTACAACCCGCCGATGCCGGCGAAGCTCGAACAGGAGCTCAGCGCGGCAGCGGAAGCGGCGCACCAGGCAGCGACAGCGACGAAGTGAAGCGGAACGCCGGCGCAAGCCGGCGTTCCGCTTTTTTCATCGCGCAAAAACCGAGTTGCTCAGCTCCGACGTGTCTGCAGGATGCGATTCCCGATGGGTCTCCGTGGCGATCCCGCGACGGATGAACCCGACCAGGCGCGCGACGTTGTAAGTCGCGGTGATCCATTTGCCGCGCAGGTCGCCCTCGACCTCGATCTCGAAGTTCTCATGCCCCGTCAACAGGTCGACCATGGTGGCCACTGACTCTTCCGCCTGCGGCGTCGACCAGACGCTGTTGCGCAGGCTGGCGTAGACCTCGATGAAGCGCGAGTGCGCCAGCGTTTCGCTGTCGATGCGTCCTCGCACGATCGTGACATTGCGCGACGGATCGTAGGTCGCGTCGAACAGCACCGGCGCGTTCGGCACGTCGACGTCGTTGGAGCGCTGCGGCGTCGGGCCATCGACGTCGACGTCGATTCCCTGCTGCAGGTTGTCGAAGATGCGGTTCCGCGAGACGAAGATCTCGCCGCGACGCGAGCGCGCGATGGCCATGCCGTCGTTGTGGGAGATCGTATTGTCGACGATGTCCGCGCCGAACACGTCCCACTCGACCGAGCCCATGTCGACGAAGATGCCGCAACTGTTGTCGGTGATCCGGTTGCGGCGGATGTCGTGATACCTGCCATCCTGGATGTAGATGCCGGAACGGCGATTGCCGATGATCAGGTTGTCGTATACGAGCGCTTCGCGCGAGAAGACGCCGAGCCCGCGCTGGTTGGGCTTGATCGTGCGCCGGGGTGGATCGATGCCGAGATGGTTCTCGGTGATGAGCGCGTAGCCCGTGAAGTCGATGCAGTGATCGTGAATGCCCGGTCCGCGAAGGGCGATGCCGTAACCGGGGAAGTGATTCACCGCCAGATTGCGAATGATGGTGTGGCAGTTCGGCTGCACGCGCAGTCCCGATTGCTCGCGCACGTGAACACCGTCGATCTCGATCTCCGGCCCGAACAGATTCGTATCGCCGGTGAAGAGCGTTTGTGTTCTTCCGTCGATCGTCAGCGTGCCGCCGGTGATCTCCGGCAGCGGCGTGCGCGGCTGGATGGTGAACCAGCCCTGCTCCGGCACCGGCCCGGGTATGCGGAACACGATCGAGCACGGACGGAAGTGCTCGCAGCCGTTCACATCGTGGATGGCCTGCCGCAGCGAGCCGCTGCCTTGGTCCTCCACGTTCGTGACGAAGATGTGGCGGACCATCGCCACCTGCCGCGATTCGCGATTGTCAGCCGGATCGAGATCTTCCTCCGCGGACGTGACCTTGGACTCGATGAAGATGTCCGGGCCGTCGGTGCGCGTCGGCGCGACGAAGAACACTCGGACGTTAAAGGGTTGAGCCGCCGTGAGCGACGCCGCCGTGCAGACGAGCGATGCGCCGCCGAAGGAACAGCGCACTTCGCCGACCGGTTCGGCACCGACGATCGTTCCTCCGTCCGGCACGGTCACGGTCAGCTCGACGTTCGTCGCCGGGGTTTCGGAATGGTTCCGCACCATGACGTCGAAGTGCACGGTCTGTCCCGGCTCGAGCACGGCGTGGGCGAAGCCGGTCGACAAGACGAGCGAGGGACGCGGCTGCGGCTGAGCGACGAGCGGTACTGCCAGTGCTGCTGCGAGCAACATCAGTAAGGTTCTCATCGAATGATTCATACGAATCAACACCTGAAAACGTCGCACGTCGTAGCAACGCGCTCGCTTCTGCTAGAGTGTGCGCGCAAATTCCGGGCAAGAACGGAGCGACATGGAATCGAGTCTCGAAATCGGGTTTCTGCGCGCGTCGGAAAAGGCGGCCATCGCTGCTGCGCGCACGATGGGATACGGCAAGCGGAAGTACTCCGATCAGGTCGCGGTCGAGGCCATGCGCGAGGAGCTGAACAAGCTCAAGATGCGCGGCAGCATCGTCATCGGCGAGGGTGAGCGCGACAAGGCGCCGATGCTCTACGTCGGCGAGCCGCTCGGCCGCGGCTGGGCCGAAGCCGAGATCTATCCCGAGGTCGACATCGCCGTCGATCCGCTCGAGGGGACGAACCTCTGCGCGACCGGTTCCGCGAACTCCATCGCCGTCATCGCGGCATCGGAAAAGGGCGGCCTGCTCAACGCGCCCGACATTTACATGGACAAGATCGTCGTCGGCCCAACCGCCGCCGACGTCGTCAGTCTCAACAATTCGGTCGAAGAGAATCTCAACCGGATGGCCGAAGCGTTCCAGCGCGACGTGAACGAGCTGACGATCGTGGTGCTCGACCGCGAGCGCCACCAGGACCTCATCGCGCAGATCCGCGATGCGGGAGCGCGCATCAAGCTGATTACCGACGGCGATCTCTCCGGCGGCATCTCCGCCGCTGTTCGCGGCACGGGCGTGCATGCCGCGATCGGCGTCGGCGGCGCACCCGAAGGCGTCCTCACCGCCGCCGCCATGCGCTGCCTGGGGGGCCGCATGCAGGGCCGCCTCAAGCCGCTCGAGAAGTGGCAGGAAGCGCGCCTGCGGTCGATGGGCTTCAAGGACGACGAAAAGATTTACGACACCATGGAGCTCGCGTCGGGCAACGACATCATCTTCAGCGCAAGCGGCGTCACCGACGGCGACCTTCTGCGCGGCGTGCGCTTCTTCGGCGGCGGCATCCGCGTCTCGTCGCTGTTCATGTCGCTGAAATCGAACGTGATCCGCTTCGTCGACACGATCTATCGCGAAGAGGGGTCGAAGCTGGCGGTCAGCTTCACGTAGACGCGCGCTTCCGCGCGCGCTTCTTTCGTTTCGGCTTCGGAGTTTTCGCGATGCGATCGAGGATCTCGATCACCAGCGCCTGGCGCTCCGGCGCGAGGCGGTGGAGATGCGTTGGATCCGCATGCGCGCGAAACGCGTCGGTCAACGTTTCGAACGGCAGCGGATCCATGATCGTTGCCAGCAGCTTCTCTGCTTCCGCTGCGCTAGTGAGCTGCGCGTAGCGAATGAACCCATTGATCGTGAAGTCGAAGGTGGCGGTATCGTCGCGGTGAAGCGCGACTAAAGCGGCGAGCGTGGGAAGGGCGACTTGCCACGAAGGTGCGTCGTCGGTGCAGACTTCGGCGAAGACGTTTTGGGCGAACACGCTCGTTGGCTCGAGCATCACCCCCCGCAGCGCCAGCGCGCGCGCTTCTGCCTGTTCGCCACCCTGGTCGAAGAGTATGCGCGCCACGGCCGAATATGGTTCCGGATACTTTGAACCCAAGGAAATTGCCCGGCGATTTGCGGATTCGGCCTCGACAAACCGCCCTTGGCGCCCCAGGACGAGGCCCAGATTGGTCCACGCTTCGACGTGCTCCTCTTTCGACTCGATCGCCTTTCGAAACGCGGCCTCTGCATGGTCGTAGCGATTGCTACGCAGCAGGAACACGCCGAGATTGTTCCATGCCGCCGCATACTGGGGTGCGAGTTCAATAGCGGCGCGGTACTCAGCTTCGGTCTCATAGAGGCGACCAGTCCGGAGCAAGAGATTCGCGAGATTCGTCCGGACGCGATGATTGTCGGAGTTCAACGCGATTGAACGTCTGTACGCACTCTCCGCCTCTTCGAAACGCCTTGCCTTCGCCAGAAGAATCCCGAGGCTGTTCCACGCCTCACTCTGATCCGGGTTCACCTCGATTGCCGTGCGGAGGGCCACCTCGGCCTCGGCCGGTCGATCAATTCGCCGTAACGCAATGCCAAGCACCGTCCACGCCCGAGCATCATTGGCGCCGAGCTCGATCGCGCGCCGCGCGGCGCTCTCCGCCTCCGATGGCCTCCCGAGGTGATGGAGTAGCAACGCAGCAAGGTCGATCCACGCGGCCGTTCGCGCAGGATCGAGTTGAACGGCTTGCCGGTACGCCCCTTCGGCGAGAAGCCACGCCTCTCGTTCCTCGAGAAAACTCGTCAGTCCGAGCCACCATCCAGCGTCTTCTGGTCTGTAATTGAGGCTGATGCGGAGTTCCGTCGGTAGCTGCCGCAGAAACGCCACGATGTCCAATTCGCCCGCCGACGACGGCAAATGCTGCTTCACGAATTCGAGATCGAGCCACTCGTCGAACTTGCCGACCGTCTCCTGATTCCAGGTCTCGCGAATCGTTGCCTGGACGATGCGCCGTCGCGAGTCCTCGCTCTCCGCGCGTAACACGGCGCTACTCACTAGATCGCGCGCGTCGCGCATCCCTTCGGCTCCTGCCAGGGCAGTACGGCTGGCAACGCGCGCGATCGCGTCCGCCTGTTCCGAATCGGGGAACAGCGCTCGGAGCGTGAGCACGAACCAATCGAACCGTCGTTTCGCGGTGCGGCCGTGCCGCATCAGGTAATGAATGTTCGAAAAGCGATCCGCCAGCAGGTATGTCTTGCGCTTCGCACTTCCCGCTGCGGCCTCGGCCGCGATGTTCGACCTGACCAGGATGCGCAACTGCGCGCTGACCTGGTTGCTCGGCAATCGAGTGGCACGGGCGATGGTTGCGACCTCGACAGGCTCCCACGCCAACGCAACCGCATCGATGATGCGCTGCTGCTGCGTAGACAGTCCGTCGAGAATCGCCTTGAAGTATGGCGTGAACTCGTCGACGAGCCGTTCGAGATCCTGGCGCACGTCACCGCGCAGACCCTCGGCGAGCAGGCGATAGAACGTCTTGATCAATCGGGGATTGCCGCCGGTCAACACGTGCAGCGATCGAATGGTGCCGGGCCGCTGGTCGATGGTTTCAGTGACCCGCGCATCGCCGCGGCGCTCTGCGAGTGCCAGCAGAGTGGCCTGCATTTCCTCCAGCGTCAGCGGAGAGAGTGTGAAGACGCGAAAGAAGTCGAAGAACGGTTCGTCGAGTGCGGTGATCGCGTCGAAGTGGCGCGTTGCTGCACCGGCGATCATTACGCGATCGTCCTCCATCAGAAATGCGCGCAAGCGATGAAGGGCTGCGGGATCGCTGATGGAAGCGAAGACATCGTTCAGATTGTCGATGAGCAGGACGGCACGCTTGCCGCTCCGATCGAGCGCATTCAGAAACAACTCCCGCGCTTGCTCTTCGAGGTCGTCGCCAGCGTTTTCGAGCAATCGTTCCGCCTCCGCTTCGGCGGAGTGTGTAGCGAGCTCCCACTGGCGGATCGCTTCGAGCCAGAAGTCGGCGAGATCGCCGATGCGGCGGCTTTCTTCATCGAATACGACCGGCTGCCATTGACGCGACAGCTCTGCGTCGTTGCTGATCGAGTGCGCGACCGCCCATAACGTGGTCGTCTTCCCCATTCCACGGGAGCCGACCAGAACGAGGTGTTGCTGCGGCTTGCCGCGCACGTTGTCTCGTACGATGCGCAACAGTGCCGTCAGAAGTGTGCGGCGCGCCGTGAACTCGCCAAGAAGAACGTCGGCGGGAAGCAGCGCCGGATTGTGAACCGCGAAGGGGATCTCGCTCATCGTCCTCACGCGCAGCGCCGGTTCCAATAGTCACGAAGAATGTTCGAGGCGAACCGCGTGCGCTGATCGTTTTCCGGTCCGTGCACGACGTAACCGTCGTGGCGAAGGGTGTCGAGCACGTAATCGAGCTCCGCGACGGTGTGCTGACGAAGTGTTTCGTCCGAGATCACGCGCGCGTGAACAACCTCGATCTCAGCGCGTGTGAGGCCAGCCGGCAGCAGACGCAGCTCCTTGAGAATCTCGCGAGCGAGCGAAAACTCCGCCACGGTGAAGATCTTCGGCAGGCGGTCCCACATCTCCGAGCAGTACTTGTTGCGATTGCCATGGACGAGACCATCGCGATAGATCGTTCGTAATTGCGCCTCCGTCGGCGCGCGCCTCTTCTCGTCCTCCGCCTGCCACTCCTGGATCTCCGAGACGAAGAGCTGCAGGAGAATCGGCCAGTTGGTTCCGAGCAGGCGCAGAATGTGCTGCCGGCCTTTCGCCGTCAGCGCGACGTCTTCGTCGCGAGCGAGCGTTGCCAGAAATTCGAGCGCGTCGGCCTCGTTGAGCGGCGGGATCTCGATCGAGTCGAAGTCATTGATGGTCGGCGAGAGGCCGAGACGCCGCACGAGGCCATCCAGTCCGATCGAACCCGTCACCAGAAAGCGCGCCGGATGTTCGGAGAGCGTCACACGCGCATAGCGGAACCAGGCCAACACCTGCTCCGCCTCATCCCGCGACTTCTTGGCGATGAAGTCGAGAAACCACGGAAATTCGTCGAGCAGGTAGAGAATGGGAGCGCCTGAATCGACCAGCAGATCGAGGAATGCGTCCGCAGCAGGACGCCACTCTCTTGCCGTCGCCGGCGAAAGCTTGAACCCGGTACCGGCTACCTCTACGACCTCAATTCGCTTGAGGAACTTCGCGAACGCGCCGGAGGTCTTTTTCACCCATGGCCGCTCCGGGGCCGGATCTTCAACGAGCGGCCGGGTCTTCGTCACCATCTCCTCCAGCCACTCGGCCACGGTCTGATGACGCTCGAGATTGATGAACACTCCAGCCGTTCCCTTCGGCGGTGTTGTCTGTAATGCTTTGAGAATGGACGTTTTACCGGTGCGGCGAGGTCCGAGAAAGGAAACGTTTCCACCGTCCAGCGCACGCACGAGACGCTGCACAACAAGAGGACGCGGAAAGTAGTCGTCGCCTGCGACTGGCGGTCCGATGCGTGTCTTCATCACGCAAAATGTACGTTGCACAAACCGGTTGTGCAACTTTTTTTTTGCGCAACGCGGAAATTGCTCAGTTCCTCCGGAACAACGCCCGAAACACCTTCGGCACCGGCGCCGTGAACACCAGGTGTTTGCACGTGACCGGGTGATCGAAGCCGAGCAGCTTCGCGTGCAAGCCGAGGCGGCCGATGGGGTTTACTTCGCTGCCGTACATGCGGTCGCCGACAACGGGATGTCCAGCCTCCGAGACATGCGCGCGAATCTGATTCTTGCGGCCGGTCTCGAGCGTCACCTCGAGCATCGAATAGCGGCCGTTCGTTTCGATGGTCCGGTAATGCGTCACGGCAAATTTCGCGTCCGGATGTTCGTCGACGCTCTCCATCTTCAGATCGCGACGCTCGCGTAAGAACGAGCGGAACGTCCCTTCCTCCGGATCCATCTCTCCCTCGACGATGGCGATGTAGACGCGATCGACCGTGTGCGCGGCGAACTGTTCCTTCAGTTGCTCGCGCGCGTACGCATTTTTCGCGAACACGAGCACGCCCGACGTTTCGCGGTCGAGACGATGGACGACCTGGATGCGCTCCTCCCCTTTCTTCTGGCCGAGATAAACATTGAGATACGCCTGCGCCGTGGTCTCGCGCTCGCGTTCCGTCGCCACGGTCAGGAGGCCATTCGCCTTCAGCACGACGATGACGTCGTTGTCCTCGTGCAGGATGGCCAGGCCTTCGGGCAGATTGCGATGGACGGCCTTGTCGGCGACGTCGATCGTGTCGTCTTCCTCGAGCTCGCGGCGCGCGTTTTTTTCGATCTCGCCGTTCACGCGCACGCGGCCGGTCTGCAGCATCTGGCGCAGCGTGGTGCGGCTCGATTCGGGATACATCACGCCGAGCGCATCGAGCAGCGGCAGCGGCGCGGGGATCACGTGTCTCACGCGAAGAGCTCCACGATGCGCACGATACAATCCGGCGCCGGAGGAAGGAACCATGGAGTATCGAATCGTCGGCGATGTGATGCAGGCGTTGGAGATGACGCTGCGGCAGGGCGAAGAGGTCTTCGCCGAAGCCGGATCGATGCTCTACATGGGAGCCGGGATCGAGCTGCAGGCGAAGATGCAGGGCGGCGTGATGAAGGGTCTGATGCGCAAGTTCCTCGCCGGGGAGTCGATGTTCATGAGCGTCTTCCGCTCCAACGCGATCGAGGGAAAGATGGCGCTCGCGAATCCGATCGCGGGCAAGATCTTTCCGGTCGAGCTGCGCGGCAACACGGTGCTCGCCGAGCGCAATGCCTTCCTCTGCGGCATCGGTAACATCGATCTGTCCATCGCATTCACGAAGCGTTTCGGCGCCGGGCTGTTCGGCGGCGAAGGCTTTATCCTGCAGAAGCTCACGGGACAGGGCCTGGTATTCCTGCACGCCGGCGGCAACGTGCTGGAGTTCGATCTCAAGCCGAACGAGATGATGCGCGTCGACACCGGCTGCATCGTGTCGATGGCCGACACGGTGAAGTACGACATCCAGTACGTCGGCGGCTTCAAGAACGCGCTGTTCGGCGGCGAGGGTCTCTTCTTCGCTGCGCTCACAGGGCCCGGACACGTGGTGCTGCAGACGCTTCCGTTCAGCCGCTTCGCCAATCGCATCACCGCCGCCGCCGGCGGAAGCCGCGGCGAGTCCCGCGGCATCGGAGGACTGGGCGGGAACATCGTCGGCGGCCTGATTTCCGACTAACGCAAACACAACTGCATGATTTTTGCAGTACTCTTCCGCTTCCCGACGGAGGTGTGGAATGGTGCGGTTGCCGGTGCGTTCGCGCAGTGGAAACAAGATGCTCGCAGTCCTTGGCGGCATCTACGCCGTCAGCGCTGTCGTCGTCCTGGCGTATTTCGTCCTGGATGCGTGGAGTGCGCTGAACACGACTGACCTGGTCCTGCAGATGGCGTTGCTCATCGTCGCAGCATCGGGTCTCTGGTTCCTCGTCAATGCGCTCACGAACCTCGGCTGGCGCCATCAGCCGCAGCGATCAGCGCATCGGTGAGATCACGGTCACTTGCTGCGTCTCGTTGTTGGTGACGGTGATGAAGCCCCACTTCGGGTCGAGCGGCTGCTCGACTCTCACGGTCGCCGTCCCTGACGCGTGAGGGAACGCGAGCTTCAGGTCCACTGCCGCGAATGCCGGCAGCGAACTCGCGCAGGACGCGGACGTACATGGCCCGTTCAACTGCGCACTGGTGCGAACGGTGCCGGAGGCAAGCGTCCAGTAACGCGTGACGCCGGTCATCGAATACAAGCGCAGCATCAGCCGATAGCGCGGATCGAACGGCACGTTCGCGAAGACCAACTCATCGCGGAATTCGTGCTCGCGAACGACCGGCACTTCGGCGCCGTAGGAGCTGTTCATGCGCGAGACGTCGCGTACGCGCAGCGGCGCAAACAACGCGTGTTCCGACAACTGGCGCGGCACGCTCACCATCAGACCGGAAGCGTGATTCTGGGATCGCAAGCAGTCGTCATCGCATGCGGCGCGTTCGAAATCGTGGAACCACTCGAAGGACGCGATGTTTGCCTCGATGGCCCCCTCCGTTACCCACTGCGAACCGAATGCGCCCGGGCCGTTGTAGATGATGGGCAGGAGCACGCGCTCGAAGACGGACGAATTGACTGGCGCCGCGGGATCGAGGTACTGCAGCGCGGCAGGCAGCATGATCGTTTCGCTCGTCGTCTCCCTTTCGACGTCGACTGCGACGTCGACTGCACCGGCGGCATGCGCTGGCGCGACGAAACTCACACCGCGTGGCGACGGCTGCGTCGCCACTTCGGCGCCAGCGACCCGCACGCGCGTGATGACGGAGCCGACAAAGTGATTATCCGGTTCAAAAAGAACGATGCTCGTGCCGCCGTGGATGCTCGCATATGGCGGCGACAGCTGGAGCGGCGGATCGCCCAGCGTGACCACGAGCGTTTTCGTCTCGAACAAATTGCCATCGCGGAACAAACGCACCGCGTAGCCGCCCGGCTCGAGCACGCCGAGCGGCACGTAATCGACCCACGGCGTCGGGAACGGAATGCCAATGCAGTCGTCGCTGACCCATTTCACGTCGATGGTGCGATCGACGCGGATCACCGTGTCGAGTAGCGGCTCGCAGCCGGCCGGGTACACATACTCTCGCACACGCAGGACGACGGACGTATGGGAGGTTGGCGCCGGCGGGTCAAACGTGTAATCAGCCGTCGCGGTGAATCCAGAGAACAATGCAGCAACCGCGATGATTGTCCGTTTCATTTGAATGCAGCCTCGATCCATAAGTAGCGCAGCGTGTTCGCATCCCACGCGCCAGCCCCGATTGCGTATCGCACGAAGCGCAACATCCGCATCGGAGCCGAAACCGCACGCGCTTTCTCCGCTAGATACGCACGGTGTTCCTCGAACGTCGCGAACGTGACCGAATGCAACGCGTTCGTCAGCCGTACCACGCTCCCCTGTACCGCGATCTCTTCCCACTCTCCCTTGTTCGCGTGGCGCATGTAATGGCGGCGATGGAAGAGCCGCACTTCACCGCTTCCTTCTTCGAGGTGCAGCGGCTTGCCTGCGTAGTAGGGCACGCTGCGAATACGAAATCCCCACGCCTTCGAATCAGAGAGGGCCTGCGCGATCTCGCTCGCCAACGCGTCATCGATCGTCTCGCGCTCGCGCACGATCAGCATCCAGTCTGCCGTGGCCGCGTCGATCGCGCGATTCAGTTCCGCGCGATGCCGCGACAGCTCTTCGCGCGGCGCGATGTCGAGCACCAGTTGCTCGATGTGCGTGAACCGGGTCGTCAGCGCCGCCAGATCCTCGGCATGCACATGGCCGAGCGCGATGATCGAGAGGCGCATTACTCGCCGAGGTGTTCGTGAATGCGCAGCACGCGCCGCGCGCGCCCGGTGTCTTCATCGACTTCGACGAGCACGCCGGAGAGACGAATGTCCCGCTTGGCAACCTCGAGCTTCTTCGGCGTGTTCATCAGAAAACGGTGCAGCGCTTCATCGGGACGGAAGCCGATCACCGAATCGTACGCGCCGGTCATACCGACGTCGGTCTGATACGCGGTGCCGTTGGGCAGGATGCGCTCGTCGGCCGTCGGCACATGCGTGTGCGTGCCGAACACGCCGGAGACGCGGCCGTCGAGATATCGGCCGAAGGCCTGCTTCTCCGAGGTCGCTTCGCCGTGGATGTCGACGATGATCACCTTCGCTTCATTGCCGAGCGCGGCCAGCTCGCGATCGGCGCAGTAGAACGGATTGTCGATCGGCGGCATGAACACGTTGCCCATGAACTGCAGCACCGCCACGTTCACGCCGCCGGCGGTTTGCCGCACCACGCGACCCTTGCCGGGATTGCCCGCCGGATAATTCGCCGGCCGCACGACCTGCGGATAGTGCTCGTAGTTGTCGACGAAATCCTTCTTGTCCCAGATGTGATTGCCGGAGGTGTACGCGTTGATGGGGAGCTCCGAGAGCTCCTCCATGATCGCCTCCGTCACGCCGAAACCACCCGCGGCGTTCTCGATGTTGACGACCGTGAAATCGACGCGCTCGCGATCGATCACCGTCTCCAGTTTCTGGTGCAGCGCGCGCCGGCCGGGCTGGCCGACGACGTCGCCGATGTAGAGGATGTTCACCACTATTTGGCGTACTCCGTTGCTCGCATTTCGCGAATGACCGTCACCTTGATCTGCCCCGGATACTGCAGCTCCGACTCGATCTTGCGCGCGACGTCCTTCGAGAGCCAGATCGACTGCTCGTCCGAGATCTTCTCCGAGTTCACGATGATGCGAAGCTCGCGCCCTGCCTGAATGGCGAAGCTCTTCGAGACGCCGTCCATCTGATTGGCGATCGATTCCAGGCGTTCGAGGCGATGCACGTAGTTCTCGAGAATCTCGCGGCGCGCACCGGGACGCGCGGCCGACAGCGCATCGGCTGCATTGACGAGCACGGCCTCGACGGTGGTCGGATCGTAATCGCCGTGGTGGCACTCCATCGCGTGGATGACTTCGCGTTTCTCGCCGTATTTCTCGAGCACCTGGCGGCCGAGCTCGAGATGTGTTCCTTCCATTTCGCGATCGATGGCCTTGCCGATGTCGTGCAACAGGCCGCCGCGCTTGGCGATCGTGTCGTTCACGCCGAGCTCGACGGCCATCAGCGCGGCGAGTTGCGCGACCTCGAGCGAGTGCACGAGCACGTTCTGCCCGTACGAGGTCCTGTAACGCAGACGTCCGAGGAGCTTGAGGACCTCGGGATGCACATCGGTGATGCCGAGTGAGAAGGCCGCGGCCTCGCCTTCCTCGAACAGTTTCTGATCGAGCTCCTGCCGTACTTTCTCGACCAGCTCCTCGATGCGCGCCGGATGGATACGGCCGTCCTGCATGAGGCGCTCGAGTGAGATGCGTGCGACTTCGCGGCGAATCGGATCGAAGCCGGAGAGGATCACTGCTTCCGGAGTGTCGTCGACGATGAGATCGACGCCGGTCGCGAGCTCGAGCGCGCGGATGTTGCGACCTTCGCGGCCGATGATGCGGCCCTTCATGTCTTCGCTCGGGAGATCGACCACGGAGACCGTGTTCTCGGCGACGTAATCCGAGGCCATGCGCTGGATGGCCATGCCGAGGATCTTCTTCGCTTTCTGATTGCCGAGCTCCGTCGCTTCGGACTCGATGCGCTTGATGATGTTCGCGGCTTCGAGCTTCGCCTCGTTCTCGATGCCGCGGATCAGCTCGCGCTTCGCTTCCTCGACGGTGAGGCCGGCCACCTGCTCGAGGCGATGCCGCTGCGCTTCGATCAATTCGTCGAGCTCGGTCTCGCGCGCTTCGACGCGTTTCTCGCGGTCGCCGAGACCTTTGTCGCGCTTCTCCACCTCGGCGATGCGCGCCTCGACCTGCAGCGTTTTCTTGTCGAGCGACTCTTCCTTCTGCTGGAGCCGCTTCTCGACCGCCTTGATCTCGTCGCGGCTCTGCTGCGACTTCTTGTCGAAGTCGGAGCGCATCTGGAGGAGCTTTTCTTTCGCCTCCAGGTCGGCTTCCTTGACGCGCGCCGCCGCCTGCTTGCGGGCGTCATCGAGGATGCGTTCGGCCGCCTGCCGCGTTTCCGCGACCTGCGCTTCCGCACGTTTTCTGGAGATGGCGCCCCATACGAGCGCCAGTACGACGGCGAGGACGATGCCTACGCCTGCTGCAATGAGCACCTGAATCAAATCCAAAACCGCACCTCCACGTGGGAGGTTGCGACATTTGGGAGGAAGATTTCGGGCCCCGCCTGAGCCGTGTGGTGATTCTTACCTGAACCTGTACGAGACAGGTGGGCGCCCTACTCGTGCCGTTTTGGCTACCTTCTGAGGTCCGGCTTCTGGCCGGACGAAGGTGTGCACGCGACCCGAGACGCGAGCTACCCGGGATAAGAAGTACGGTTCAAGTGTTAGATCGAGCATCACGAACTCTGCAGGGACTCCGAAACAACTGTCACTACATCAGTTGCTCAGCCTACTACCTCGCTGAGGCGATCTGATATTTCCTCCGTTCTCTCGAGCCAGATTCCCGCGACATCCTGTCGCTGGCGCCTGAACCGGAAGAACTCGTCGGCTATGTTCAAAGCCGCCAGGATCGCGATTTTCGCTGGGTCGACGGTCGCAACCTGCGACGCCACTTCGCGCATCCTGGAATCGACAAACTGCGCAAGCTCCGCTAAATAGTCCTGGTCCCCGTCTCCGCGAACGTTGTACGTCTGACCAAAGATCTCGACCGTGGTCGAGTCGTGTTTCGCGTCCATCGGAAAAAGTTACCTGAAACGCGGCGGATTATAGCAGAGGCTCACTCGGCGCCGGTGAAGGTGGCGCCGGGTCTCCAGTCGATGAAGGTCGTGCCGTTGCTGCACACCCAGGCGATGGCGCTCATCTTGTCGCGAAGCTTCCCTTTGCCGGCTTCGATGCGAGTCCAGTCGCGGCTCGTGAATGCAGTACCTTCAATGAGATAGAAGCGCGACGGATCATCCGAGCCTTTGTGCGCGACCGTGAGTCGCTCGGTGGTGTCGGCGCTCGTGCGCATGACCAGCACGGTTCTTCCCTTCTCGCGTTTGTACGACGTGATCCTGCCGCTGTAAGAGGTGAGTTCGTTGCGATCGCACGACACTGCTGCCGGAGGCGCGAGACGACCGCCGCGCGACCGCGACGCGGACGTCGTGTCCGCCGGCTGTCCCTCTGCGAAATGCACCGTCTGGATGACCTCGGTCGGCAGCCCTGCTTCGTGCCATGCGGGGTAACCGCCGGTAAGGACAGCGACGCGGCGGTCATATTGCTGCGCGAGCAGCATCGCGGCCTCGAGGCTGACCTCCTCCGCTTTGCACGTGCAGTAAGCGACGATCAGTTTGTCTTCGGGCAGCTCGCCGACGCGCTGCGCGAGCAGACCGAGCGGAAGCCACGTCGCTCCTTTGATGTGGCCCAGCTCGTACGGAACGCTGCCGCGGACGTCGATAGCCACGGCCTCGCCTTTCTGCATCAGATCGTGCAGCTCTTGCGGATTCAGACGGGGAACGTCGGCCTTGGTGGTGATGGTGGTGGCGAGGATGAGCAGTGCGATGAGGTGCATAGATAAAGTGAGAGCGGCGGGTTCTCCCCGCCGCTCTGTATGGTAACGCGAAGGTGTGGATTACAGACCGCGGTACGTGGCCGACAGCGAGGTTGCGCGCGCGTCCTGGCCCGCCGTGAACTTGTACATGCAACCGTCGTCGGTGTAGTCCATGAAGTTTTCGATCGGATCGTTGCCCGGGTACTGCTTGGTCGTGCACGAGTTGCGGCTCGCCGGGCAGCCGAAGGTCGGCGACTTCGAAGCCGGGGTGTCGGCGACGAAATCGTTGTTCTTCGAGCAGCCGCCCTGGAACGTGTGGTAGAGGCCGAGCCAGTGGCCGACTTCATGCGTGGCCGTGTCGCCCTGGTTGTACGGCGAGAACGAGCCGCCCGGAACCGTGCGGCCGTCGCACACCACGCCATCCTTCTTCGGCTGGCTGGAGTAGCTGGACGGGAACGTGGCCCAGCCCAGTTCGCCGGTGCTCGGCTGGTTGAAATACATGTTGAGATCTTTCGCGCCGCCGACGCGCAGCGCGTTCTTCATCGAGGTCTCGGCGGTCGTGCCGTAGCCAGCGGTGAAGTACGTGTTGTTCGCGGTACGCGTGATGCCCGCGAGTGCGAAGCGGAACTTCGTGTTGTAGCCGCCAGTCAGGCCGCTGAACGAATCGTTCATCACGCGGATCTGGTTGGCGATCACGGTGTCGCTGATGTTGCCGGCGCCGGACGTGTTGGTGATGACATGCACGTAGACGTTGATCGTCGAGATCGCTTCAACGGCGAAGGCCGGGCGATCGCCGCGAAGAGCCGCCATTTCGGTCGCGGCCGCTTCAATGGCCTGCGCTTCGAATTCGCTCGGCTGATGGGTGGCGCAAGCACGCGGATGCGCGGCGCGGCCCAAATCGAGCGCGTGACCGGGGGAATCGACAACATCCTGCGCGAAAGCGCCGAGGGCAAAGACGAGGGTCAGGGCAACGATGAGGCTACGATGCATTAAGTTCTCTCCTGTCAGGTTTGCGGACAAACGTCGCGTCATGCGACCTGACGCCCCAAAAGCACCGACAGTGCCATGCCGCGCATCGTTGTAAGTTGTTGATTCTATTGAAAAGCGGGTTTTCAGACTGGGTCAGAAACTGGGCCTGTCACGGTTTGTTGACCCACCCGACTGACCCATTTGCGGCTCGGCGGGTCCATTTTTGCGGCACCATGATCCGGAGAAAATCGAAATGACCGAAAACAAGCAAACTGTCGAACGATACATGGACGGATTTCGCCGGTCGGACCACGAAAAGATCCTCGCCTGCCTCACCGACGACGTCGAATGGATCCTTCCGGGTGCCTTTCACCTGCACGGGAAACCGGCGTTCGACGCGGAGATCGAGAACCCCGCCTTCACCGGTTCACCGCAAGTCGCTGTGAACCGCCTGACCGAAGAAAACGACGTCGTCATCGCAGAGGGCGTGGTCCACGCGCGCCGCAACGACGGGACGCAATTGGTGCTGGCCATGTGCGACGTGTTCGAAATGCGCGATCACAGAATCCAGCGCCTGACGAGTTACCTCATGGAACTGAAATAGAGCTCAGACCGCGCCAGTATCCGCGGGATCGAGGCTCGCGTCTTCCGCCACATCGAGAACTTCGGGGAAGTCCGTAATGAAGCCGTCCGCCGGTATCTTTCTCAACGCCGTGTCGATTCGTTTCGACCAGACCCAGACCTGCATCTCGTGCGCGTGAGCCGCTTCGAGCAGCCGCGACGTCGCTCGATACCGGGAGCAGATGATGAAACTGGCGCACAGCCGTCGCGCCACGACGACCGGTGCCATGAGCGCGAACAACGGCAGGACGAATCCCTTCAACTCGCGCATGACCCGAGAAAACCCGACGATCAGGGCCGTACCGTTGATCCCCATCCGCCGCGCCTCCTCCAGGACGCGTGTGTCGAATGATGCGATCACGACGCGATCGCGGACACCAGCCTCCGTCGCGAGGTTCACTACTCGGTCCACCACGCCTCGCACCTTTACGTCGAGAAGGATCAGCCCGTCGCTCTTTTTCAAACTGCGGAGCGCATCCTTGAGCCGAAATACTCGAGCGTTGTGCTGCTTGATGTCCGAAAGCGACAGATGTTTGACCAGGTGAGAGGTATTCGGGAGACGCTCATCGTGAAAGACGATCAATTGATCGTCTTTCGTCAACTGAACGTCCAGTTCCACACCGTCCGCGCCCCGCTTCGCGGCGCGCATCAGAGCGCGCGCGGACGCCGCCGGCACGCCTGCAATGGCGCCACGATGGGCGATATTGAGACTGCCATCATGACTACCCGAGTCGTCACGTGGCTGAGTCACAAATGAAGGTCCTTGGGCAGCCTCGCTGAATCGTCTTGGCTACGCCCAATCCGGCGAAAATCAGGTAATAGGTCCATAGTTGGCGCGGGGCGATGACCGGTACGCTGACGAGCGTCAACAGCAGTACACCGGTCACAAGGTTGAACAGCACATGAGGACGGCGTGTTGCCCGGTCGACCGCGAAATAATTCCACGCGGCATTGAACAGGCACAGCAACGCATAGCTGCCGAGCCAGCGGCGGGTCGTCGCGATGTTCGTAGAGAACAAGTACATGAGCAAAATGCAACCCACGGTCGCAAAGGTCAGCATCCCTACGATCGAGTTGTTCTGGGCATGCACGCAGGAGTCGACGAACTGGCGGTTCGTCGTATGTGCCAGGGTCGACGACGCCAGCGTGAACGCCACCAGCAGAATCGGTATATGAACGTCCGGCTTGAGCAGCGTGTCGAATCGCACTTCCGGGGCGGATGAGAAGGGCTGGAGCACTTTGAAGAGCGTTGGGATCCCCACGATGAACAGCGGGTTGAACGTGGTCGCCAGTGTGTCCTTCAGCGCCATGCCTCAAGGATACACCCCGGCCCTCATTTTTTCGCTTTGGGTCGCTGGCGGACTTTGGGGGCCATGAGTGTGTAGCTTTCGCGCGCTAGGCTGGTGACGAGTTTCCATGGCACGCGTCGATCCGCCCACAGGCTGACCCACAGACCGCGGCCGTAAGGTGTCGCGAAGAAACGCGGATCCTCGAGGAGGATCTCACCCTGATCCCGATCGACTCGGAAAGCGATCGACGGCCGGCCCGTGATCACCTCATACGCAACAAACGTTTTCCCGCCGACACGAAAAGTCGGGTGACGCCAGGCTGCGACTTCGGTCGTATCGGGCAGCGCCGCGCAGATGGCGCGGAGACGCTGCAGGGAGCGATCATCGGTTTCGGTGGGTGCCATACTCGTATCATGTTGTCACGTACCGCTGGGAAAGGAAACGCCATGATCATCGGCGCACATTCGATCATTTACAGTCGCGATGCAGAAGCGGATCGCAAGTTCCTGCGGGACGTGCTGCAGTTTCCGAACGTCGACGTCAGCGATGAGTGGCTGATCTTCGGGTTGCCGCCCGCGGAAGACGACGTCGAGGCCTGCCCGGCGGCGGCAAGCTCGGTATCGATCAGCCGCGGCAAGCGCGTCCGGAGTCGGAGCCGATGAAGTGAGCGATTTGCAGGTCGGCACCTTTGTGGCCGTGGTGGTCATTGTGTTGCTGGTGAGCGCCGCCGCGCAGTTCCGATGGCTTGGCCACGGGACAATGCCCACAGTCGTAGTGTTCATCAGCGGCGTTGCCGTGATCGTGTTGCTCCGCGTTGGCGGGATCCCACCATCATGGTTCGCCGGACGGGCTACAGGATTTGCACTGGCAGCATCGTTGACCGCGGGCGCGTTTGTCGGTCGCGGTGCCGAGAAAGCATTTCGGCTGCCATTGTTCCTCGGGCTTGGCCTCGCTTTGTTGATTGCGAATATCGCACAGGCGATTAGGAACGTCCTGTAATCAATATCCGATTTTCGGACCGAGCGCGATTCTGCTGCGCACGTATGTGCCGATGCCATGCGCCAATAATTCATTGCGCGGCCCATACAATTGCGCTTCGGCCAGCGTCTGACGCCCACCCGCTTTGATCGTTCGCCCTTTCGCCAGAAGCCGTCCCTCGGATACCGGCTGCAGCAAATGGATCGTGAAGTTTGCCGTGAGCACAAACGCGTCGATCACAAGTGAGTTCGCGGAAGTAGTCGGCATCGTCGAGCAGCTTGAAGTACACCGAGCCGTGAACCGCGTGCGCGGCGTGATGAAAGTCGGGCCGCGCGTCCACCTCGATCTCGCAGATCCCGTTACCGATGCGGATCGCCGGCTTGTAATACGCGTTCGTCGGCGCCGTCAGGTACAGCTTCTCGAGCCTGCGCCAATGCTCTGCGGTATCGTCCATCGTGCGCAGTCTATCGATGAAACGGCCAGGCCGCGAGCAGTGCTTCCTGCGTTCCGTCGTAACGATCGCGATCCAACGTCACACCGGCCGTTTGCAGCGGCGTCGGCGACGTTCCATCGGTGAACTGCCACAGCGTATAAGAATTGAATGCCGGTGGCATCGTCGGTTGCGCTGCTGAAACGTATTCAGCGATCCACAATGCGCAGCGGCTGAGCGGCGACGTCGACGAGACCGCCGTCAGCAGGTTGCTGCCATAGATCAGCGGCAGGTAACCATATTGCTGCTCGAACTGCGTCACGAACTCCTCGGCCTGCTGCTGCGACATCTGATTCCCATCGTTCAGCTCATAATCGAGCGCGACGAGGTCGCCGGCCTCCGGTTGCGCGGTCGCGATGAAGTTCTGGTACTGCTGTCCGACGTCCGCGGCGGTCCCGAAGTGGTACGCGCCCCATCGCAATCCGAGCTGCTGCGCCCCGGCCCTGCGCGTCGCATAAAGCGGATCCTGAAACGTCGCCCCTTCGGTGGCCTTATGGATGATGGCCACGATCCCTGCCGCTTTCGCCGCCGACAGGTCGATCTCATTGTTGTGATTGATGTCGATGATTCCGTCGAACATTACAGCACCTTCTCGATGGAAAGCGTTTCGCCCTGCTTGCGGACGAGGACCTCACACTTCCCCACCCGATACTCCACAATGAGATCGCGTACGACCACGCGATCCGTTCCGTCGTAACGGGTGAAATTGAGCCTTTCGCCGTCCTGGAAAACGACGAGCAACGGACCGTGGCCGACATCGATGTAGCCAAGGTCGCGGAAAATGCGATCGGCGGCGTCGCGCGGCATTCCGCGCGAGATCAACTCTTCGGCGTTCACGCGACGGTGCGGAAAAAAGATCAGCCAGTACCCCTTGGCCGGGGCTGCAACGGGCACGTACGACACGCGTTCTTCGGAAAAACCCGAACCCGCCGCGAGACGGTCCGCCGCGGCCTCGATGCCGAACCGCAGCTTGATCGCGTTGTCGGAACAGCCGGTTTGCAACAGGAGAACTGCGGAGAGGATGCACGCGCCATATTTCATGAGCTAACCGCACCATGGTACGCCTCCCTGATCCACGTCTCGTATCCCTCCTGTCTCGAAAGAGACAGACACTTTCGGGACTGCCGAGGGGAGGACGAAAGTTGCGAAGAGGACGGTTGTGTTTACGCTCAGTTACCGCCTAGAGTAACGATCGCTTCATGGCTGCTCCGGCTCCTCGTCTCGACTGGCAGTTTCAGCTCCTCGATCTTCAGCGGAGCCGCCCGGCTCCCACCCTGGTTCCTCCTCCACCTCCGGTGGAACCAGGCGAGAGCGCGGCCATGCGCGACCTCCGCGCGACCCTCGCGCCGTCCGTCGCCGCGCGAGTCCGCAGCGGCGCCGAGCTCCTCCGCCGCGCCGCCAACAGCGGCCAGACCACATTCCTCCCCACTACTCTCGACGCACTCGACGCTCTCCTCGGCGGCGGTCTGCATCGCGGCAAGCTGATCGAGCTCGCCTCGCGCCACGCGTCAGGACGATTCTCGATCGTGCTTTCGACGCTCGCCTCCGCAACATCGATGGGTGAAGCGGCCGCGCTGATCGACCTCGGCGATCACTTCGATCCGCAGCTCGCCGAGAAGAATGGAGTGGATCTGAGGCGCTTGTTGTGGGTGCGGCCGCGTACGGTCAAAGAAGCGGTGATGAGCGCCGAGATGGTCACCGCGACCGGCTTCCAGCTCGTCATCGTCGACCTCGGACTGCATCCGCTGCGCGGACGTCGCGCGCCCGATGCCGCGTGGGTGCGTCTCGCGCGCACCGCGGAATCGCACGGCACCGCGATGCTCGTGTCGTCGCCGTATCCGATGACCGGCACCGCATGCGAAGCGGTGGTGAAAGGCTCCGTCGCGCACGCGAAGTGGATCGGCCGCAGCCGCGACAAGGCGCCGCGACTGCTCGAGAGCATCGACGTCGCGCTCAC
>Ga0196977_1000048_pt1 | contig 87224 bp, 87 predicted proteins | sample S3v_1013CmetaG_FD_148634 | JGI IMG/M metagenome (GOLD analysis project Ga0196977, IMG submission 148634) | Soil microbial communities from Anza Borrego desert, Southern California, United States - S3+v_10-13C | ecosystem: Environmental > Terrestrial > Soil > Desert | place: USA: California...
CTGCACGCCACGCGCGGCGCTGCCGTGGCCGTCATCCGCCACGATCGCGCGAGCGGCGAGGTGAGCTTTGCCGGCGTGGGCAACATCGCCGCCTCGATCCACGATGGCGGATCGCGGCGCGCGATGGTTTCCCACAACGGCATCGTCGGCCATAACGTGCACAAGTCGGCCGAGTTCCGTTATCCGTGGCCTCGCGGCGCCCTGCTGGTCGCGCATTCCGACGGGCTGGAATCGCAATGGGATCTCGGCGCGCTGCCGGACCTCGCGGGCAGCCACCCGGCAGTCATCGCCGCGGCGCTGTATCGGCGCCACTCGCGCAAGCGCGACGACACTGCCGTCCTCGTCGTGCGCCGGCGATGACTTTGCGCCTGGTCACCTGCGGGCTGCACAGCGAGGCCGACGTGGTGGGCGCCCGCCAGCGCGCGCGCCAGATCGCGGAGCTCCTGGGTTTCAACGGCCGCGAGCAGACGCGCATCGCGACTTCGGTCTCCGAGGTCGCGCGCAACGCCTGGCGCTACGCCCGCGGCGGGCGGGTCGAGTTCGAGGTCGACGGCGAGCAGCGGCCGCAGTCGCTGGTCATGCGCATCGTCGACGAGGGACCGGGCATCGAGCGCCTGGACGAGATCCTCGACGGCACCTATCGCTCCCGCACCGGCATGGGCATCGGCCTCACCGGAGTCCGGCGCCTCATGGACGAGTGGGACGTGGCCACGGCGCCGGGCCGGGGAACCACGGTCACGCTCGGCAAGCGCCTGCCGGCGGAAGCGCCGCCCGTGACCGCGCGCGAGGCGAGCCGGATCGCCACGCGCTTGGCGGCGATGCCGTCCGCCAGCTCCACCGCCGAGCTCGAGGCGCGCAACGCCGAGCTGCTCGCGGCGCTCACCGAGCTGCAGGAAAAGCACGACCGGCTGGTGGAGATCGAGCGCGAGCTCGAGGACACCAACCGCGGCGTCATGGCCCTCTACGCCGAGCTGGACGAGAAGGCGCTGCACCTGCGCCGCGCCGACGAGATGAAGAGCCGCTTTCTCTCGAACATGAGCCACGAGTTCCGCACGCCGCTCAACTCGATCCGTGCCCTCTGCGGCCTGCTGCTCGCGCAGGCCGACGGCCCGCTCGCCAGGGAGCAGGAGACCCAGGTGCGCTTCATCGCCAAGGCGGCCGAGGGACTCTCCGAGCTGGTGAACGACCTGCTCGACCTCGCCAAGATCGAGGCGGGCAAGGTCGACGTGCGGCCGACCCCTTTCGAGGTGCACGACCTCTTCAGCGCGCTGCGAGGCATGCTGCGTCCGCTGCTGGTGACGCCGTCGGTGGATCTGGTCTTCGACGACGCCGCGGGGCTGCCGCCCCTCATCACCGACGAGACCAAGGTCTCGCAGATCCTGCGCAACTTCATCTCCAACGCGCTCAAGTTCACCGAGCACGGCACGGTGCGCGTGTCGGCCGCGCTGCATGCCGACGGCCGCAGCGTGGTCTTCAGCGTCGCGGACACGGGCATCGGCATCGCGCCCGAGGACCAGGAGATGATCTTCGAGGAATTCACGCAGGTGCCGAGCCACCTGCAGCGCAAGGTCCGCGGCACGGGCCTGGGCCTGCCGCTATGCCGGCGGCTCGCGGGACTGCTGGGCGGCGAGGTCTCGGTGCGCAGCGCACCGGGCGAAGGCTCGACCTTTTTCGCGCGCATCCCGGTGCGCCACCGCGCGCCCGAGGGCCAGGTCGCCTCGGTGCCTGCATCCCAGCCCGCGGCGGCCGGCGCATTCAGGGGGGGCCGCGACCTCGCCCTCATCATCGACGACGACGAGATGGCCCGCTACGTGATCCGGCAGTCGGTGCGGCGCTCGATGCGCTTCGCCGAGGCGCGCGATGGTCCCACCGGCCTGCAGATGGCGGCGAGCCTGCGCCCGGGCGTGATCTTCCTCGACCTCTCGATGCCCGGGATGGAAGGCGACGAGGTGCTCGGCCGGCTCAAGGCGGATCCGCAGACCGCATCGATTCCGGTGGTCATCGTCACGTCGCGCGACCTGGACGAGCAGCCGATGAGGCAGGTGGGCGCGATGGCGAGCGCGGTGCTGCGGAAGTCCGAGGTGAGCGCTGAGGCCATCGCGCGCGTGCTCGACACGCTCGAGGCGACAGGCGAGGCGCCATGATCGACGGCGCGCTCCTCCTCAACGTGGACGACGACCAGTTCGGCCGCTACGTGAAGACGCGCATCCTGCGGCAGGCGGGCTTCGAGGTGATGGAGGCGGTCAATGGAGCCGAGGCCCTGGCGCTGCTGAAGGAGCGCCCGCCCGCCCTGGTGCTGCTCGACGTGAAACTGCCCGACATCAACGGCCGCGAGATCTGCGAGCGCGTGAAGGCCGATCCGGACATGGCGGGCGTCGTGGTGCTTCAGACTTCGGCCTCGCACGTGCAATCGCGCGACCGCATCGCCTCCCTCGAAGCCGGCGCGGACGGCTACCTCATCGAGCCCATCGAACCCGAGGAGCTCGTCGCCAACGTGCGCGCGCTGCTTCGCATGCGCAAGGCCGAGCGCGAGCGCCAGCGCGCGATCGAAGAGCTGCGCGAGGCCGACCGGCGCAAGGACGAGTTCCTCGCCATGCTCGGCCACGAGCTGCGCAACCCGCTGGCGCCCATCCGCAACGCGGTCGAGATCCTGAAGAGCGACGACGCGCAGCTTCGCGAGCGCGCGCGCCAGATGATCGGCCGCCAGGTGGCGCACCTCGCGCGGCTGGTCGACGACCTGCTCGAGGTCTCCCGCATCACCCAGGGAAAGGTGGCGCTGCGGCACGAGGAGGTCACGCTGGGCAGCGTGATCGACTCGGCGGTGGAGACGGTGCGCGCCACCATCGAATCGCGCGGCCAATCGCTGCAGGTGCACGTGCGCGATCCGGCGGCGTGGATCTACGCCGACTCCGTGAGGCTCTCGCAGGTCGTGGGCAACCTGTTGCAGAACGCCACCAAGTTCACCCCGCCGGGCGGTCGCATCGCCGTGGCCGCGCGCGCGGGCGCCGACGGCATCGAGATCGTCGTGGAAGACAACGGCGCCGGCATGGCGCCCGCGCTCCTGCCGCGCGTGTTCGAGCTCTTCACCCAGGCCGAGCGCACGCTCGACCGCACCGAGGGCGGCCTCGGGATCGGCCTTTCGCTGGTGAAGGGACTCGTCGCGCTGCATGGCGGCAGCGTGCGCGCCGAGAGCGAAGGGCGCGGTCATGGCAGCCGCTTCGTGGTGACGCTGCCGGCCTCGCTCCTGCGGGAGGCCCCCGCCGACGTCTCGGCGGACGAAGGCGCGAACCCGGTTCGCGCGAGCCGCGTGCTGGTGGTGGAAGACAACGTCGATTCGGCCGAAGCGATGCGCATGCTGCTGGAGAGGATGGGCCACGCAGTGTCGATCGTGAACGACGGGGCGCTCGCGATGCAGGCCGCCCGCGCCGGCCTGCCCGAGGTGATCGTGCTCGACATCGGGCTACCGGGCATCGACGGGTACGAGCTCGCGAGGCGGATGCGCGCCGATCCGCTCACGCGTGGCGCCTACCTGATCGCCATGAGTGGCTACGGGCAGGAAAGGGACCGGCAGCGCTCCCGCGAGGCGGGCTTCGACATCCACCTGGTGAAGCCCGTCGATCCCGCCCAGCTCGAGAAGGCGATCGTCGCCCGGCCGTGATCAGCCGGCGGCGGACAGTCCCGGCCGGCGCATTCCGAAGGCGTTCACCAGGGGCAGCAGGATGCCGCGCGCCTCGAGCATGGCGATGCGGTCCACGGCGAGGCTGAGGAAGATCAGCAGCTGCTGGTAGGCCTCGCGGTCGACCGGGTCGGTCGAATCGAAGCGGCAATGCGCCAGGGCGGCGGCGGCTCGCCGGATACCGGCCACGCTGTCCGGGGCGGTGGGCAGGCACTGCTGCGGCACCGAGCTCGTCTTCCTCACATGCTTCACGTAACTGGCGACGACGCCCACGATGCCCTCTTCGGTCGTCGCGGCGTTCAGCTCGGGAATCCATTGGTGCAACGGCATCGGTGCCTCCTCGTTCGATTTCCGATTGTGCGTCGCCGGCCTCGTTTTCCCGGTGGGACATCGCCACCCCCATGGCCCCGCAAGCGCCGAAATGGATGTAGGCGTTATCCGGCCGGACCAGTTGACGCGCTCACGGTGTTGTAGTCAACTACAACACTAAAGCACCATGGAAAGACCCTGGAATGACCGCCAACCCATCTACCGGCAGCTGCGCGACCGGGTGGTCGCCATGATCCTCGAGGGGCTGCTGAAGGAAGGCGATCCGCTGCCTTCGGTGCGGACGGTCGCCGCCGATCTGAGGGTCAACCCGCTCACCGTGCTCAAAGGCTACCAGCAGCTGGTGGACGAAGGCCTCGTCGAGGCGAAGCGCGGCCGCGGGATGTTCGTGAACGAGGGCATCCGCAAGGTGCTGCTCGACATCGAGAAGCGACGCTTCCTCGAGGAGGAGTGGCCCAAGGTGCGCTCGACCATCGACAGGCTGGGCCTCACGGTCGCCGACCTGGTGAACGCGCGGGGCCGCTGATGGCGTGCATCGAGGCGCGCGGGTTGCGCAAGGCCTTCGGCGAGACCGCCGCCGTCGACGGCATCGACCTGCGCGTCGAGGAGGGCCGCATCGTCGGTTTCCTCGGTCCCAACGGCGCGGGAAAGACCACGGCGCTCAAGGCGATGCTCGGGCTCACGTCGTACCAAGGCGAGCTGCGCGTGCTCGGGCGCGACCCGTGGCGCGAGCGCGAGGACCTCATGCTCGAGGTGTGCTTCATCGCCGACGTGGCGGTGCTGCCGCCGTGGCTGCGCGTGGCCAACGCGATCGACTACGTCGAGGGCGTGCATCCGCGCTTCGATCGCGCCAAGGCCGAGGCCTTCCTCGCCCGGACCACCATCAAGCCCTCGAGCCGCGTGCGCGAGCTCTCCAAGGGCATGGTGGCCCAGCTCCACCTCGCGCTGGTGATGGCCATCGACGCGCGCCTGCTGGTGCTGGACGAGCCCACGCTCGGGCTCGACATCCTCTACCGCAAGCGTTTCTACGACTCGCTGCTGAACGACTACTTCGACGGCCGCCGCACCATCGTCATCGCCACGCACCAGGTCGAGGAGATCCAGGACATCCTCACCGACGTGATGTTCATCCATCGCGGGCGCATCGTGCTCGACACCACGATGGAAGCGTTCGAGGCGCGCTACGTGGAGGTGGTCGTGAAGCCCGAGGCGCTCGAGGCGGCACGCGCTATGGCTCCCCTGCGCGAGCGCCAGCTGCTCGGGCGCAGCCTGCTGCTCTTCGACGGCGCCGATCGCGCCCGCATTGCGCCGCTGGGCGAGCTGCGCAGGCCGAGCCTCGCCGACCTGTTCGTCGCGATGATCGAAGGGGCAGGCGAGCGCCCCCGCGGGGCCGCCGCATGAAGGCCCGGAACCTCTTCTGGTCGGTGCGGCGCGAAACCTGGGAGAACCGCTCCCTCTACATCGCGCCCATCGCCATCGCGGGCCTCGCGCTTTTCGGCTTCGTCCTCCACCTCGGCAGGGGCGTGGCGAACGCCGGCGTGCTGCCGGTCCCGTTCGGGATGGCCGCCTCGATGGTGCTGGTCACCGGCTGGGTGGTGGGCCTCTTCTACGCGCTCGATGCGCTTCATGGCGAGCGCCGCGACCGCAGCATCCTCTTCTGGAAATCGATGCCCGTCTCCGACGCCGAGGCCGTGATCGCCAAGCTCGCGGTTGCGCTCGTCGTGATCCCGGCGATCGCGATGGCGGTGGCGCTGGCGATGCAGCTGCTGATGCTCGTGGCCTCGAGCGCCATCTTCGCCGCGAAGGGGGCGGGCGCCACCGCACCTCTTGCCGGCGTGCCCCTGCCGAAGATGTCGTTGGTGATGATCTACGGCGTGGTGGCGCACTCCTTCTGGTTCGCGCCGATCTACGCCTGGCTGCTGCTGGTGTCGGGCTGGGCACGGCGAGCGCCGTTCCTGTGGGCGTTCCTGCCGGTCTTCGCCCTCTTCGCGCTCGAAGCGATCGCCTTCGGAAGCCGGCACGTCCTCGACTTCCTCAAGTATCGCCTGGTGGGCGCGATGGGCCATGCGTTCGCGCCCGGCGCGCTCGAGCGACCGATCACCGAAATCTCGCAGCTCACGCCGGGAACGCTCCTCGGCACGCCCGGCTTCTGGCTGGGACTCGTCTTCGCGGCGCTCTGCATCGCCGCGGCCATCCGGTTGCGCCGTTACCGCGATCCGATCTGAAAGGGGATACACCATGAACACGCTCGCCCGCTGTTTGTTCTTCGCCGCGATGCTGGTCGGCCAGGCCACCGCCTCGAGCCTCGTAGATGGCGCGTGGCTCGCGAAAAGCCTCGAGTCGCCGGAGGTGCTCGTGCTCGACGCTTCGCCGAGGCCGATGCACAACCGCGCGCACATCCCCGGCGCGGTGCCGGTGGACGTGATGCAGTTCATGCTGGCGAGCTTCTCGGGACGCGACGTCCAGCCACAGGACCTCGAGCCCATGTACCAGGCGGCCGGTATCGACGCGGGCCGCAGGATCGTGATCTACGACCAGGGCGGCACCTGGTTCGCGCCGCGCCTCTTCTTCCAGCTCGCCTACCACGGCTTTCCCGCGGAGAAGATGGCGATCCTCGACGGGGGCCTCGCGAAGTGGCAGGCCGACGGCCGGCCCGTCACCAAGGACGCGACCCCGGCGCCGAAGCCCGGTACGTTCAAGGTGGCGCGCGTGAACGAGCAGTTGCGCACGCGGCCGGCGGAGCTGGTCGCCGCCTCCGGCGAGCGCAAGGCCAACGCCCTCGTCGACGCGATGGGCGTGGACAATCACTACGGCGCCGGTGCCTTCGGCCGCGGCGGCCACATTCCCCATGCATTGTCGATGCCGGCCGAAGACTTCTACAACGCCGACAAGACCTTCAAGTCGCCGGACGAGATCCGGCGCATGGCCTCGATCATGGGCATCCGGCCCGACCAGCAGGTGCACGCCCATTGCGGCGGCGGCGGTGCGGCGGCCGTTCCCTACTTCGCTTTGAAGCACCTCGCCGGGCACGACAAGGTGAAGCTCTCGATCGAGTCCCAGATGGGATGGCTGCAGGACGACCGCGAGCTGCCCTACTGGACCTATGGCGCGCCGTCGATGATGCGCGATGCCGAATGGCTGCCCGCGTGGGGCGGACGGATGATGCGCATGTACGGCGTGTCGAAGGTGAGCGTGGTGGATGTGCGCCCGCCTGCGGCCTATGCGCAGGGACACGTGCCTTTCGCGTTGAACGTGCCGGCGGATACCTTCCGCGCCCATGCCGGCGATCCGAAGAAGATGGCAGAGCTCCTGGGCGCCTCCGGCGTGAATCCCACCCATGAAGCGGTGATCGTGTCCGGCGGCGGCGTCACCAAGGACGCAGCGCTCGCCTACCTGGCGCTCGAACGGCTCGGGCAGAAGAAGGTGTCGATCTTCATGGACTCCTTCGACTCGGTCGAGGCGCTCGACAAGATGGCGCGCGCGAACTTCGGCCTCACCCGGGAAGCGACCCTCGTCGGCAAGCCCACGAAGCCGACCGACATGGCCGTGGCGCCCGTCAACTACGTGCCGTCGGTGAGGGAGGACTTGATCGCCGGATCGAAGCCCGCCGGAGCGCACCCCAGGGTCTACATCGCTTCGGGCACTGCTTCGCCCCGGCGCGCGGTGGACGGCAAGTTCGTGCACGTGCCGTATACCGAGCTGCTCAAGGCCGACGGCACGCCCAAGGCGGCCAAGGACATCTGGGCGGTGCTCAGCAAGGCGGGGGTGCCGCGCTACGCCGAGATCGTCCTTTTCGCCGACGACCCGGCCGAGGCAGCGGTCAACTACTTCGTCATGCGGCTCATGGGCTTTCCCGACGTGAAGGTGCTCGCGATCTAGTGAGCGACGGCGAGGACGCCCGAGATGGCAAGCGCCAAAACCGCCACGGTCATCACGCAGACCGCCACCAGGACGCGCTCGCGTTGGCGGCCGAATGCGATGGCGGCCACCAGCAGGCAGGGGATCGAGCAGGTGGCGAGGATCGCGATCGCGGCCATCACCAGCATGTCGCTCGCCGGCAGCATCGCGGCCCACCCCCAGCCGGCGCGCACGCCGGTGGCAGCGAGGAGATCCGACGCCGGACGCTGCCACAGCTGCGGCAGCCTCTCGATCGGCACGTGGGGCGCGAGCCCGAGCACGTAGGCGGCGAAGCTCGCCACGAGCAGCCCCAGTCCGAGGCGCGTGCCCCACGTGAGCCAGCGCGCGTAGGCGCGCTGCGCCGCGAGCGCGTCGGGCTTCAATTCCATATTCCGAGGCCCTTCAGCAGCGCGCGCAGGCCCGCGAATACCATGAGCGCCAGCACCAGCTTGCGGATGATCGCGGCGGGCGCCCGGTGCAGCACCTTCGCGCCGATGCGCGCGCCCAGCATCATGCCGATCACCGAAGGCGCGGCGACGATGGGCAGGACGGCTCCCTGGTTGAGGTATATCCACGCCGCCGAGGAGTCCACCAGCGAGAGGATGAGGCCCGAGGTTCCGGCCGAGAGCTTGAGCGGCGCGCCCATGACGAGGTTGAGCGCGGGCAGGTTGGCCCATCCCGCGCCGAGCCCGAACATGCCCGCGAGCACGCCGATGCCCGAGAAGAGCAGCAGCCCCAGCGGCGTGCGATGCACGTGCCAGGCGATTTCCCGGCCGGTCGCGCCGTCGCGGAAGATGCCGTGCATGCCGAGGGCCTGCGAGAGCGGGTCGGCGCGCGGCACGCGAGGCATCTCCGAGTTGCCGAGCGACACCATGATCGCGACGATGCCGAGGATCGCCAGGCCCAGCGCCACCTGCACGGCGGCCACCGGCAGCGCCAGGCCCAGCAACGCGCCCACGATCGATCCCATGCAGCCGACCAGGGCGAGGGGCAGCGCAAGGCGCAGGCTCGCGAGGCCGCCTTCGAGCAGCCTCGGAGCCGCGGCGAGCGCGCCGGAGAGGGCCACGAGGAGTCCCGCGCCGCGAACGAAATCGAGGTGGAACGGGAAGAAGCCGGCGACGATCGGCACGAAGAGCACGCCCCCGCCCACGCCCGCGGGCACGGCGATGATGCCGAGGAAGAAGCACACGACGAACAACGCGAGCGGCCAGATCCACCACGGCGCGGTGGCTGCGATCTCCACGCCCATCAGGCTGCGCGGCCCTGGCCTTCGGGCGCGAGCCGCCCGCGCGCGAAGGCGAGGAAGGCGTTCACCGTACGCGACTGGATGCGTTCCTTCGGGTAGACCGCGGACAGGTTGCGGATGAGGCGCGGGGCGAGCGGCACCGGCACCAGCTCGCCCAGGCGGATTTCCTTCGCCACCGTGACACGCGACATGATGCTGAAGCCGATGCCCGTGGCGACGAGGCCCTTCAGCGCCTCGGGGCTGCTCGCTTCCATCACGACCTGCAGCGCATCCAGCCGCAGTCCCGCCTTGCGCAGGTAATGGTCGATGACCTCGCGCGTGCCCGAGCCCTGCTCGCGGCCGACGTAGCCGTGCTCGGCGAGGGCGCGCGGGGCGAGCGTCTTGCACCTGGCGAGCGGGTGCGTCGGCGCGCACACCACCTGCAGCTCGTCCTCGCAGAGCGTCTCGCTCGCGAGCGACGGCAGGTGCGAATCGCCCTCGATGAAGCCGAGGTCGAGGCTGCGTTCGGCGACCCGCGCCTGCACCTCCTCGGAGTTGCCGACGAAGAGCCGCGGCACGATGCCGGGGTGGCTCGCCTTGAAGTCGCCGAGGATGCGCGGCAGCAGGAATTCGGCGAGCGTGGTGCTCGCCCCGATGAGGAGCGGTCCCGCGTCCTGGCCGCTCATCTCGCGCAATCGCGCCTCCAGTTCGGCGGTGATGGCGAGGATCCGCTCGGCGTACTCGAACGCGACTCGGCCCGCGGGCGTGAGCGAGATCTTTCCCTGCGCGCGGTCGAAAAGCCGCGTGTCGAACTGCTCCTCGAGCTGGCGCACCTGGAAGGTGACGGCAGGCTGGGTCATGAAGAGCGCGTCCGCCGCGCGGGTGAACGAAAGGTGCTTGGCGACGGCGTGGAAAACCTGGAGGCGGCGATCGGCCATGGGTTCCATTCAACCACAGCGGGCGCAATGCGTTGTACGAGGAGGGATCTCGAGCCCCGTCATGACCCCTTTTAGGCTTTCCGTTTCGTCGCGGCGCCCGCACCGGCTACCATTTGGCCCATGAAACTCGTCATCGCCCAGATGCAGCACGAGACCAACACCTTCTCACCGGTTCCCACGCCCTGGGAGGCGTTCGGCAATGGCGGGCCGCTGCTCGGGCGCGACGCGTTCGAGGCGGTGGACGGCACGAAGGTCCCGATGGCCGCCTTCCTCGACCTCGCGCGCCGGGCCAACGCGAAGATCGCCACCCCCATCGCCGCCTGGGCCAACCCGAGCGGGCCGGTGGACGCCGCCGCGTACGACCGGATCTGCGCGCTCATCTGCGAGGCCGTCCACCAAGGCTGCGATGCCGTCTTGCTCGACCTGCACGGCGCCATGGTGGTCGAGGGCCGCACCGACGACGGCGAGGGCACGCTGCTCGAGCGCATCCGCGCGATCGCGCCGCGCGTCCCCATCGCCGTGTCGCTCGACCTGCACGCCAACCTCACCGACCGCATGGTGCGCAACAGCACGGTCATCACCGGCTACAAGACCTATCCGCACGTCGATGGCTATGAATCCGGCGAGCTGGCCGGCCGGATCCTGCTGCGCTACCTCGGGGGCGGGATCGAGCCGGTGATGGCCTGGGGCAACCGGCCGCTGCTCGCGCACACGTTGCGCCAGAACACGGCCGAGGGGGCGATGCGCGATTTCGTCGAAGCCGCGCGCGCCGCCGAGCGCAATGGCGTTCTCGCCGCCACCGCGCTTGCGGGATTCCAGCACGCCGACATCCACGATGCCGGCATCAGCGCGGTGGTCGTCGCCGATGGCGACCGGGCCGCGGCCCGCGCCGCCTGCGATGCGATCCTCGAGGCGGCCTGGCGTCGCAGGGAGGACTTCGTCTATCGCGGTCGCCCGCTGGAGGCGGCCCTCGCGGAGGCGAAACGCCTGGGAGGCGACAGCGGCGGGCCGGTGCTGCTGCTCGACCATGCCGACAACTGCGCCTCGGGCGCCACGCAGGACTCGATGCACGTGCTGGAAGCGGCCCTGCGCCTGGGCCTGGCTGGCATCGCGATGGGTCCGGTGCGCGATCCCGAGGCGGTCGCCCGCATGGTGGAAGCGGGCATCGGCAACCGGGTGACGCTTCCGGTCGGCGGCAAGATGGACATGCCCGCGATCGGGCGAAAGGGCGAGCCGCTTTCGCTCACGGGCGTCGTGCGCAACGTGACCGACGGCGAGTACACCATCACCGGGCCGCAGTTCACCGGCATGCGCTGCTACATGGGCCGCGCCGCCGTGCTCGATACCGGCGCCGCCCAGGTCGTCGTCACGGAGCGCAACCAGGAGCCCTGGGATCGCGGCGTGTTCGAAAGCGTCGGCATCCGTCCCGAGAAGCAGCGCTACCTGCTGCTGAAATCGCGCATGTACTACCGGCCCGTCTTCCTGCCGATCGCCAAAGGCTCGGTGTTGTGCGATGGCGTCGGTGTCGCGTCCTCCGACTGGAAGCAGTTCGCGTATCGCAACGTGCGCCGGCCCATCTACCCGCTCGACGAGGGATTCGAAGCATGAAGGTCGCACTCGCCACCGCATCGATGTCGCCCCACGCCTGGCGCGATGCGCTGGTCCGCGCCTTCGCCTCCCGGGGCCTCGACGCCGACCTGCAACTGTGGAACGGGCAACCGATCAACGCGCGCTACGCGATCGTCTGGCAGCCGCCGGCGGAGCTCTTCGCCGCCGAGCCCGGGCTGCGCGCGGTATTCAACCTCGGCGCCGGCGTGGACGCGCTCCTCGGCCGCGGCACCGTGCCGGCCAGCCTTCCGATCATCCGCCTGGTGGACGCCGGCATGGCGTCGAAGATCGCCGAATACGTCTGCTTCGCGGTGGCCCGCATCACGCGCGGGCTCGATCGCTTCGCGCCGCCACCGCGCGGCTCGCGCGACTGGAACGCCTCGCGTCCTCGCGAAGACGCGCCCGTCGTCGGCGTGCTGGGCCTGGGCGCGATGGGCGCGGCGATCCTGGAGGCGCTCGCGCGCTTCGAGTATCCGGTGGTGGGATGGTCACGGCGGCCGCGCAAGGTCGCCGGCGTCGAGACCTTCGCGGGCGACTCGCAACTGGCCGATTTCCTTGCCCGCTCGCAGATCCTCGTCAATGCGCTGCCGCTCACCGACGATACGCGCGACCTGCTCGATCGCCGCGCCTTCGCGCAGATGCCGATGTGCGCCCACGTCATCAACATCGGGCGTGGCGGCACGATCGTGGACGAGGACCTCATCGCCGCGCTCGACGCGGGCCAGCTCGCGAGCGCCACGCTCGACGTCTTTCGCGTCGAGCCGTTGCCGGCGGAGCATCCGTTCTGGGCGCATCCGAAGGTGACCGTCACGCCGCACCTCGCGGCGCCCACCCCGTACGGCCCGGCGGCGGAACAGGTCGCGGAAGGACTGGAGCGGCTGGAGCGGGGCGCGCAGCCGCGCGACCTGCCCGGCTACGTCGATCGGTCGCTCGGCTACTGAGCCGGGACCGTCCTAGGGCCTCGCCTGGCTCGCCGCCAGCCCGCCGTTGCCGCGTGGCTTGAGGCGCCGCCAGGCGGCCGAGATGAGCGGCCAGAAGAGCAGCAGCAACGCGAGCGTCGTGATCACGCCCACGAGGCCGTTCGACCAGAAGACCGCGAGGCTTCCCTTGGAGGCGAGCATGCTCTGGCGGAAGGCGTCCTCGGCCTTGTCGCCCAGGACCAGCGAGAGCACCAGCGGCGCGATCGGGTAGTCGAGCTTCTTGAAAAGGTAGCCCACGACGCCGAAGAGGGCCATCAGCCATACGTCGAGCATCGAGTTGTGCACCGTGAAGGCGCCCACGGCGCAGATGACGATGATCACCGGCGCGATGATCGAGAACGGGATGCGCAGCACCGCGGCGAAGATCGGCACCGTGAGCAGCACGACCACGAGCCCCACTAGGTTGCCCAGATACATGCTGGCGATGAGCCCCCAGACGAAATCGGGCTGCGACTTGAAGAGCAGCGGCCCGGGCTCCAGTCCCCAGATCATGAGGCCGCCCAGCAGCACCGCGGCGGTGGCCGAGCCGGGGATCCCCAGCACCAGCATCGGCAGCAGCGCGCTCGTGCCCGAGGCGTGGGCGGCGGTTTCCGGGGCGAGCACCCCTTCCACCGCGCCCTTGCCGAACTTGTCCGGCTCCTTCGAGACGCGCTTGGCGATGCCGTAGCCCATGAAGGAAGCGGCGGTGGCGCCTCCGGGGGTGATGCCCATCCAGCAGCCGATGGCGGAGCTGCGCAGCAGCGTGGCCCAGTAGCGCGGCAGCTTCGCCCAGGTCTCGAAGATCGCGCGCGGGCTCATGCGCGCGGGCTTGCCCTCGAGCTTGAAGCCTTCCTCCATGGTGACCAGGATCTCGCCGATGCCGAAGAGGCCGATCACGACCACGAGGAAGGCGATGCCCTGCATGAGCGAGGTGGCGCCGAAGGTGAGGCGCAAGTCGCCGCTCATCGTGTCCATGCCCACGGTGGCGAGCCCGAAGCCGATCATCATCGCGAGGATGGTCTTGTCGGCGCGCTCCTTGCCCACGCCGATGAAGCTGCAGAAGGTGAGGAGGTACACCGCGAAGAACTCGGGCGGGCCGAATTCGAGCGCGAAGTCGGCGATGACCGGCGCGAGGAACGTGATCAGCAGGATCCCCGCGAGCGCGCCCACGAAGGAGCCGGTGAACGCGGAGGTGAGCGCCTCGGTGGCGCGGCCCTGCTGCGCGAGCGGGTAGCCGTCGAAGGTGGTCGCGACCGAGGAGGGCTCGCCCGGGATGTTGAAGAGGATCGAGGCGATCGCCCCGCCGAAGAGGGCGCCCCAATACATGCTGGTGAGCATGATGACCGCGGCGGTCGGGGGCATGCCGAAGGTGAGCGGCAGCAGGATCGCCACGCCGTTGGGCGCGCCCAGGCCGGGCAGCACGCCCACCAGGATGCCGAGCACGATGCCCACCATCATCAGCCACAGGTGGTAGCCCGTGAGGGCGACCCCGAAGCCGTGCATCAGTAGGTTCAGCTCGTCCATCGCGCTAGTAGCCGAAGAGCGCCTCGAGGGGGCCCTTGGGCAGCGGCACCAGGAACTGCACCTCGAAGAGCCAGAAGAGCACCGCACCCGTGGCGGCGCCGACGATCGCGGACTTGACCCAGCCGTAGCCGCCGCCGAAGCGCATGAACGCGCCGATGAAGAGCGCGCTCGCGGCGTAGATGCCGAGGAGGTGGATCACGCCGATGTAGGCCAGCATCGGGATGAGCACCGCGAGCACGAGCCGCAGCCGCGCCCAGGTGACGAAGATCGCGGGCTCGGACTCGCGCGCGAGCAACGCCCGCAGGAAGATCACCGCCGCGGCGATCGCGATGATCGCCCCGAGCCGGAAGGGGAAGTAGCCCGACTCCGGGCTTCCGCCTTCCCAGCCGGCACCGAGGCGATGCGTGTCCCACATCACCACGAGCCCGAGGGCGAAGGCGGACGCGCCCACGGCCAGCTCGACCGTGCGCCGCCGCACCGCGAGCCCTTCCGCGGCCGCGGCCTCACGCTCCACGGACACCGGCCCTACTCCAGGCACTCGGCCTGGGTCTTGAGCGCGCGCCTCGCGAAGTAGGCGAAGGTCGCGTCGATGGCGCGGGGCTTGAGGCGATAGTCGTGCGCCTCCTTCGCGAGCTCGGGCTTGATCGGCTTGATCGGCCCGATGGCGCGCGCCATCACCTGCAGCCGCGCGGCACGCTCGATGAAGACTGCGAGGATGCACGACTCCTCGGGGCGCGAGGTGGCCACGAGCTGGCCGTGGTGCGCGAGCAGGATCGAACGCTTGTTGCCGATGGCCTTGGAGATGATCTCGCCTTCCTCGTCGCCGATGGGCACGCCGGGCCATTCCGGCAGGTAGGCGCAGTCGTCCCAGAACATGGTGTGGTCCATGTGCGCCACGGCGAGCGGCTCGCCCACCACCGAGAGCGCGGAGACGTACGGCGGATGCGTGTGGATGATCGAGTTCACGTTGGGATGGTGGCGGTAGATCCACAGGTGGAACCGGTTCGAGGGATTGGGCATGCCCTCGCCCTCGAGGACGTTCAGGTCGTCGTCCACCAGGATCATGTTGCTCGCGCGCGCCTCGTCGAAGCCCAGGCCGAAATGCAGCATGTGGTACGTGCCGGGCTTCTCGCCGCGCGCGGTGATCTGTCCCGCGATGGCGGACTCGTGCCCCTCGTCGGCGAGGATGCGGCAGGTGAGGGCGAGCTTCTGGCGCACGCTCCATTGGTCGGGCCGCGGCAGGTGCCGCTCCATGTTCTCGGTGGTGAGGCGGTGGTACTCCTCTTTCGGCCGGATGATCGAGCTCATTGCTGCCTCCTGGTGTGCGGTTGCGATTTCAGTCGGCGAGGAAGCCGGCCTTCTGCATGATTTCCCTGTGGCGCTTCTCGTCCTCCTCGAGGAACTTGCGCAGCTCCTCCCCGGCGAGGAATGTGTTGTTGTACGCGCCGCGCTCGACGAACTCCTTCCACTCGGGCGTCTCGCGCACCTTGCGCAACACGTCCACGTAGTAATCGAGCTGCTCCTTGGTGACGCCCTTGGGCATCAGGATCGCGCGCAGCATCGTGTACTGGGCGTCGAGTCCCTGCTCCTTGCAGGTGGGCACGTCGCTCCAGGACCTGCCGTCGGCGATCGGCTCCTTGAAGGGCATGCGCTTGGTGTTGAGCACGCAAAGCGGGCGCACCTGCCCGGCCTTCCAGTGGGAGATGTGCTCGATCGGGTTGTTCGGGTTGACCTCGATGTGGCCGCCCACCAGTTGGGCCGAGATCTCGCCGCCGCCCTTGTAGGGGATGAAGGTGAACTTCACGTCGGCCTTGCTCTCCACGAGGGCCGCGACCAGCTCGTCCTCGCGCTTGCGCCCGGCGCCGCCGAACTTGAAGTCGCCGGGCGCGCCCTTCTTCATGGCGTCGATCAGGTCCTTCGACGTCTTGTACGGCGACTTCGCGTTCACCCAGAGGACGAACTCGTCGAGCGCCATCAGCGCGACCGGCGTGGTGTCGCGCCAGTTGAACGGCAGCTTGGTGGACATGGGCACCGTATGCGCGTTCGAGAGCACGATCATGACCTTGTGGGGGTCGCCCGGGCTGTTCTTCACGTCCATGAAGCCCTGGCCGCCGCCGCCGCCGTTCATGATCTGCACGACGAAGGGCTGCCGGGTGAGCTTGTGCTTGGCGGCGATGCCCTGGATGAGGCGGGCCATCTGGTCGGCCCCGCCGCCGGCGCCGCCCGTCACCACGAAGGTGATCGGCTTGGTCGGCTCCCATGCGGCGAGCGCCGAGGTCGAAAGGGTAGCGCCACCGAGCGCGGCGGCGGTAAACGTTGCGGCGGCGAAGGCGCGCGCTACGGCGCGACGGGCGAAGGTCGTCATGGGGTTGCTCCTCCTCGGGGACGTCGGTATACCATATACCAGCCTGCGCGCTTGCGTAAACTCAGGGCATTGAAAAGCCTCCCCCAACGCCGGTGACGGAAACCATCGAGCCCATCGCACGCCGCGCGCTGCAGGACGCGGTGATCGACCGCATCAAGCGCATGATCGAGAACGGAGCGCTGCTGCCGGGCGCCCGCATCCCGGAGCGCCAGCTCTGCGCCCAGCTGGGCGTGTCGCGCACGCCGCTGCGCGAGGCGTTCCAGGTCCTGAGCGCCCGCGGCATCCTCGAGCTGCAGCCCGGCCGCGGGGCGGTGGTCCGGCGCCTGCCTCCCGACGAGGTGGACCAGATGTTCGAGGTGCTCGAGGTGCTCGAGGCGCTCGCGGCCGAGCGCGCGTGCGGCGTGATGAGCGACGAGGCCCTTGCGCGCATCCGGGCGCTGCACGACCGGATGATGAGCGCCTACCGGGCGCGCAATCGCTCCCGCTTCTTCGCGCTCAACGAGGAGATCCACGACGAGATCGTGCGCGCTTCCGGCAGCCCCGTGCTGCAGCACGTGTGCGCGAGCCTCGGCGACCACGTGCGGCGCATCCGCTACATGTCCCGGATCACCGACGGGCAGTGGAAGACCGCGGTGCGCGAGCACCAGGCGATCATCAAGGCGCTGGAGGCGCGCGATGCCCGGGCCGCGGGCAAGGTGCTGCGCCAGCACCTGCGCACCAAGAGGAACCGCGTGAAGGACTTGCTCGCGTGACAGGAACGAAAACGGCCGCGAACGCGGCCGTTTTCGTTGTGGCGAGGACCCGTCAGAGAGCTCGGCGCCCGCTGATGAGGTTCAGCAGCACCATGACGACGGCCACGACGAGCAGGATGTGGATGAAGCCGCCCAGCGTGAACGAGCTCACGAGACCGAGGAGCCACAGGACGAGCAGGATGACTGCGAGGGTATAGAGCATGTTCGTGCCTTTCATGTGGGTACGCTCACATGAAAACATCGACTCATTGCTGCGCCGTGATGCGGATGGCCCATGCCTTGGTCCGGCCGGAAACGATGCCGGAGGCGTCTGACGGGCGGGCGCTCCCTTCGGGAAGGAATTCGCCGAGTCGGACTGCTGGCTGATACTTCTAGCGGCGCCCGAAAGTCGCCGGACGACGCGGGCCGGCCGAGGGAGCCTTCTCGTCCTTGTGCCTGAAGGTGATGCGCCCCTTGCTCAGGTCGTAGGGCGTCATTTCCAGGCTCACCTTGTCGCCGGCGAGGATGCGGATGCGGTGCTTGCGCATCTTGCCCGACAGGTAGGCGATGATGTTGTGCCCGTTGACGAGCCCCACGCGGAAGCGCGTATCCGGCAGCACCTCGCTCACGACGCCTTCCATTTCGATGTGCTCTTCCTTTGACATGGTGTCCTCTCGTTCGTTATCGGCAACAGGGCGCAGGCGTTCCCGGCCCGGCGCGGGGAACCAAAACCAAGGAAGGAAATGTCGCTTCGGGACCGCGGAAAAAGCGCGCGGCGGGAGGGACCGAGACTTCGCTGCTTGATGACCTTGCAACGCAATTATACGTGGGTATGGCGCCGGACGACATGTCAGCGCCGGCATTACTCCTGTTTCCAGAGCCCGAGCTGCCGCAATTGCGCGGTGACGATGTTTGCCCAATCCCGGTTTGCCGCGGGGTTGGCGGGGCTGGGGTGGTGGATTCGCGCGATGCGCAGATCGAATCCCGCGAGCGCAAGCTCGGCGCGCTTCGCGGCGAAATCCCCCACGCCGACGACCCATTCGGGCTCGAGCGCCCGCGCCACCTCGCGCACGTGCTCGTCGCACAGGGCGAATACCGCCGCGCGTTCGGCGGGCGGCAGCTTGTCGGGCGTGCGGTTGCGGCCGCTGCTCTCCACGAACGCGAGCGGGCAATAATTCACGACGAAGTGCTCGCGGAAGAAGGCGTCCGCGGTACGAAAGCGTTGCATGAACAAGCCCCACAGGCGCCGGCCGCTCACTTCCGAACGCAAGCAGTCGAACCCGGTAACCGGCCGCTTCGGATGCTCGCTGCCGGGCCTGCCGATCGCCGCGCGGATGCCCAGCCAATCGCGCACCGCCGCCACCTCGCCGAAGGGAATCCCCGTCTGCACCATGCCGAAGGGGCCCGGATTCATGCCGAGGAACACCACGCGCTTGCGCCCAGCGCCGTAGCGGCGCAGGTACTCCTCGTGCGCCGGCCACGCGTAGTCGAGCGGGTTGTATACGTGCGCAACCGGTAGGGCGAATCGCAACTTGCCGATCTCGTCGCGCAGCCGCAATGCGGCGGGAATCAATCGGGCGGTCATGCCCCGGGGAGCGGGTTGTAGGCCACCACCGCGGCGTGGCTGCCGTCCTCGAAAAACGCGATCACGCGCGATGGACGATGGCCCTCCAGTCCCGGCCTGCTAAAAAGCGAGGCCGCAGCTTCGGCGTCCAGCGAGAACACATGTTTCACCTGGGCCTCGGTGCCCCGGTCCACCGGCACCTGGTCGCCGCATACGATCATCGTGCTTCCCAGCCCGGCGCCGGTGCATGCATGCGCAGTTCCATGGCGTGCACCTTACACGATGGAAAAACCTGCCGCGCGCGGTATGCTCCGACGATGGATACGTGCCGCAACCGCCTGCTCGCCTTGGTCTTCCTGTGGTTCCTCGTGGCCACCGCGGCGTCGGCGCAACAACCCGGCAGGGATTATTTCGAGATCGTTCCGCCGCAGCCAGGCGCCGCCACCGGCCGGATCGAGGTCACGGAATACTTCTCCTTCGCCTGCTCGCATTGCAGGGAGCTGGAGCCTCACTTGCAGGCGTGGCGGGCTACGTTGCCGAAGGACGTGGTCCTGGTGCGCCTGCCGGTCGGCTTCGGCCGGCCCGAGTGGAACGAGCTCGCGCGCCTCTACCTCACGCTGGATGCCCTGGGCCTGGCGGAAAAGCTGCTCCTGCCGGTCTACTCGGCGGTGCACGTGCAGCGCGTCAACCTCGCCGACGAGAAGACGCGCGCGGCGTGGCTGGCGAGACATGGCGTCGATGCCGCCAGGTTCTCCCAGACCTCGCGCTCCTTCGTGGTCGCCGGCCGTTGGAGGCTCGCCGAGGAGAAGGCGGTGGCCCACAAGGTGGAGAGCGTGCCGCTGATCGTGGTGGCGGGGCGCTACGTGATGAACGGCGCCGTGCCGCCGCAGCGGCTTTTCGAGAACACCGACCTCGTGATCGCGAAGGTGAGGGAGGAAGCCGCGCGGAAGTAGCAGGCGCGCGCGCCAGGTCGTCAGTGCAGCAGGCGCGAGAGGAATTGCCGCGCGCGCTCGTGCGTTCGCGCGGAGAAGAAATCCGGGGTGGCCTGGACCTCGAGGATGCGTCCCTCGTCCATGAACGCGATGCGGTCGGCCACTTGCCGCGCGAAGCTCATCTCGTGGGTCACGCAGATCATGGTCATGCCGGCGCCGGCGAGCGAGGCCATCGTCTCGAGCACCTCGTGGACCATTTCCGGGTCGAGCGCCGAGGTCGGCTCGTCGAACAGCATGAGCCGGGGCTTCAGGCACAGCGCGCGCGCGATCGCCACGCGCTGCTGCTGGCCACCGGAGAGCTGCGCGGGATACTTGTGCGCGTGCGAGGCGAGATGAACCTGCCGCAGGCATTCGAGCGCCATCGATTGCGCCGCCGCGCGGTCCATGCCCTGCTCGACGACGGGCGCGAGCGTGCAGTTCTGCATCGCCGTCAGGTGCGGGAACAGGTTGAAGGCCTGGAACACCATGCCCACCTGGCGGCGCACGCGGCTCGTCACGGCCGGCGTCCCGTCCAGGGCAGTGCCGTGGACGCAGAGGCGTCCCTTCTCGAAGCCCTCGATGCCGTTGATGCAACGGATGAGCGTGGACTTGCCCGAGCCGGAAGGCCCGCAGACCACGAGCCGCTCGCCTTCCGCGACGCGCAGGTCGACGTCCTTCAGCACGTGGTGGTGGCCGAACCACTTGTTCACCGCCACGGCCTCCACCGCGGGAGGCGTCACGGCTGGGCTATCCGCCTGCACGCGCCGCTACCTTGCGCCGCAGCTCCGCACGCGCTGCCGCGATGGCGGCCTTGCGCTCGGCGTTCACCGCCCGCGAACGGTCGAGGTCCGCGCGCAGCGTCGCGATCGACTTCCGCACCGCCTCGGGGGCGGGCCCGCCGGTGAGGGTGCGCGCGCGCAGGCTGCGCACGGGGTCGAGGCAGTCCCGAATGACGTCCTCGGGCAGCGAGACGCTGCGCCCGATCTGCGCGACGGCTGCGGCCTGCAGCATCGCGCCCGTCATCTCGTTCGCCGGCAACCCGCGGTCCATCGCTTCCCGCACCACCGCGCCGACCACGTGGTGGGCATCCCGAAACGAGAGATCGGCGTGCCTGACGAGCGCGTCGGCGAGCTCCGTCGCGGAAGCGAAGTCCGCCGTGGCGCGGCGCAGCATGAGATCCGCGTTGGGTGTGGCGGTGCGCAGCGCTAGCTCCAGCAGGCGCAGGCAATCGAGGCCCTCCTTTCCGGCGGTCCAAAGCGCGCGCACGGTTTCGCGGCTGCCGTCGCCGGTATGGCTGAAGTTGACGGCCCGCACGTTCATCATGGCGGTCGCCATCTGCCCGATCACGGCGGCGGCGCGGCCCTTCAGGTGCTCCAGCACGACCGGGTTCTTCTTCTGCGGCATGATGCTCGAGGTGCTGGCGACGCTGTCGGGGAAATCGACCATCTGGAATTCGTGGGTGCACCAGACGTAGAAGTCCTGCGCCACGCGGCTCCACGTGACGGCCAGCACCGAAAGCGCGGAGAGCAGCTCGAGCGCGAAGTCGCGGGAGGCGACGGCATCGAGGGTGTTGCCCACGGGCGCGGCGAAGCCCAGCAGGCGCGCCGTGGCTTCCCGGTCGATCGCGAACGACGTGCCCGCCAGCGCCCCCGCGCCGAGCGCGCTGCGGTTGATGCCGTCGTAGGCCTGGGCGAGGCGATCGCCGTCGCGCGCGAGCGCCTGCGCCACGCCGCACAGGTAGAAGCCGTAGGTGATCGGCTGCGCCGGCTGCAGGTGCGTGTAACCGGGCATCACCACCTCGCAATGCTTCAGCGCGCCATCGAGCGCGGTTGAGCGCGCGGCGGCCACCCGCTCGGCCAGGTCGAGCACCAGGTCGCGGGCGCGCAGGCGGTCCATGGTCGCGAGGATGTCGTTGCGGCTTCGGCCGAGGTGGATCCGGCCGCCCACATCGGCGCCGGTGATCTCGATCAGGTGGGCTTCGTAGTTGAAGTAGGCGTCCTCGCGCCGGGGATCGAGCGCCATCGCCCGGGGGCCCTCGGCCGCGATGCGCCCGAGCGCCGCAGCGAGGGTGCGCACGGTTTCCTTCGCGAGCAGGCCCTGGTCCGCCAGCATGAGCAGGTGGGCCTCGTTGATCTCGTGCAGGTAGCCGAAGCTGTCGTCGAAGTCGGCGCCCAGGCGCGGCTGGTAGATGAGGTCTCGCACCTCGGGCGCTACGGCCTCTGTGAGGCGTCGACTGACCTTGGACTCGGGGGTGTTCATCGAAGTCATTCCATGCGAAGCGGGCGGGGTGCCTCCGCCCAGGCGGCAGCCCGGAAACGGCGCTCGAGATGGCGCGACAGTTGCGAGATGCAGGAGCAGATGACGAAATAGGTGAGCAGCACGGCCGAATAGACGACGAAGGCGGGGCTCTCGCCCTGCATCACCGCGGTGCGCTCGACGATGATCTGGCCGGTCCTCAGGAACTCGCCCACGCCGACGAGCGCGCCGAGCGAGGTGCCCTGCACCATCAGCGTAAGCAGGCCCGCGTACGGCGGCAGGATCGACTTGAGAGCCTGCGGCCAGACGATGAATCGGAAGACCTGCCACGTGGTCAAGCCGAGCGCGCGCGCGCTTTGCCACTGGTGGGCGCTGATGGAGGTGAGCCCGCCACGCACGATCTCGGTGCCGTTGGCCCCGCCCCACAGGCTCAACCCCAGGCTTACCGAGGCGAAAGGAGAGAGGTCCATCCCGAGCGTGGGCGCCACGAAGTAGAAGAAGAAGATGTTCACGATCAGCGGCACCGCGCGGAAGAGCTCGACCGCGCCGCGAATCACCTTGCCCAGGTAAGGCACGCGCAGCAGCGAAACCGTGCCGAGCACCACCGCGAGCAGGGTCGCGCAGAGCAGGGAGACGCCGGCCAGCTTGAAGGTCTCGACGAGGCCCTTGGAGATGAAAACCCAGTTGTCGAAGAGCAGCGCCATGGCTCAGGTCGCGTAGGGCCGGTTGAGCCGCGTCTCGAGCCGCGCGGCCACGGCGCTCAGCGCGAAGACCAGGGCCACGTAGATCACGCCCAGCGCGGCGAACATCTCGAGGGCGCGGAAATCGGTCGCGACGCGGTCGAGGGCCACGAAGGTGAGCTCGGCCAGGCCGATCGTCTGGAGGTACGACGAGTTCTTGAGCTGGGAGATGGCCGTGTTCAGCATCGAGGGCAGGCTCACCCGCAACGCGACGGGAACCGCCACGTAGCGCATGAAGTTGCGCGGGCGAAGGTTGAGGGCGAGCGCGGCCTCGCGCAGGCCGCGGTCGACTGCGGCCAGCCCGCCGCGGAGATTCTCGATCTGGTAGGCGCCGCCCCAGAGCGTGAGGCAGACCACGCCCGTCCAGAAGAGCGACATCTTCATCCCGACCGCGGGCAGCCCGTAGAAGAGGAAGAAGAGCTGGACCAGGATCGGCGTGTTGCGGATGAGCTCCACGTACGCGGCGGCGAGCTGGCTCAGCACCGGCACGCGCTGGATGCGCATCGCCGCGCCCACCAGCCCGATCGCCGCCGCGAGGGCGATGCTGATGGCGGTCACCACCAGCGTCATCCCCAGGCCGCGCAACAGACCCGGCACCTGCGCGAGCAGGTATTCGGGGTCGAACATGGGGACGCCTGCGGCCGGTCAGCGCTCGGCCGGCCGCGGCTCCTTGAAGACCATCACGTAGTAGCTGCGCACGTCCGCGGGCACCCATTTCTCCACCCAGCGCAGGAAGAGCCCTTCGGAGCGCATGCGCACGATGGCGGCGTCCACGTAGGCGAGCCAGGCGTCCTCGCCGGGGCGCACCGCCATGGCGGCATCGGAGAGCTGGTAGTGGTCGCCCAGCAGCCGCAGGGTGGGGTCCTTCGAAGCGATGATCACCAGTGTGGCCGCGTCGTGCGCGTACGCCTCCCCGCGCCCCTGCTTGAGCGCCTGGAGCGAGTCCGCCGCCGTGTTCAGCCGCAGCAGCGTGGCGCTCTTCATCTTTTCCTCGAACCACTTGGCCTGCACCGAGCCCGTCAGCGCGATGATCGTCTTGCCGGAGAGGTCGTCCAGCTTCTTGTAGGGCGAGTCCTTGGCGACGAGCACATCGCTCGCACCCCAGCGATACGGCTTGGAGAACGCGACCACGCGCGCCCTCTCCGGCGAGATGCCGAGCGTGGCGATCAGCAAGTCGACGCGCTTGCTGGTGAGCTGCGGGATGCGGTTCGCCGCCGTCACGCAGGTGAGCTCCGCCTTGTCGGGCGAGCCGAACGCGTAGGTGGCGATCTGCTTCGCCATGTCGACCTCGACGCCGGCGAACTGTCCCTTCTCGTCCTGGAACCCGTAGGGCGGCTGGTCGCAGCGCACGCCCACGCGCACCTTGCCCTGCGACTTGATGGCATCGGGCAGCGCCGGCATCGCCTGCGCGCTGGCCGCGGGGGATAACGAAAGGAGGGCGAAGGCTGCGGTGATGCCGGCGAGCGCGCGGCGGGGATCGATCTTCATCACGGTGTCACCTCGTAAAGGATTTCGGTTGCCGCCGGCAATTGTGCACCAATCGCGAGTGGACTCCGGGGATGCTACTGGGCCTCCAGCTTCACCCCGGAGGCCTCGACGACCTTGCCGTAGAGTGCCAGCTGCTGCTTCCAGAACCGGTCGAGATCTTCGGCCGTGGAGCCCACCCCCTCGGCGCCCAGCTCCTTGAACTTGGCGATGGTCGCGGGATCGCGCACCACCTTGGCGCACGCGGCCGAGAGCTTGTCGATGATCGCTTTCGGGGTTCCCCCCGGCGCGAAGATGCCGTTCCAGAAAGGGATGTCGAAATCCTTGAGGCCGGCCTCTTGCAGCGTCGGCACGTCGGGCAGTGCGAAGGAGCGCTTGGTCGTCGTGACCGCGAGCGCCCGGACCTGGCCCGTGGAGACGCGACCGACCGACGAGGGCACGGCCTCGAACATGACATGGATGCGGCCCGCGAGGAGATCGGCGGTCGCCCCGGCCGTCCCCTTGTACGGAACGTGGATCAGGTCCACGCCCGCCTGCATCTTGAAGAGCTCCCCCGCCAGGTGGATGCCGGTGCCGACGCCGGACGATCCATAGGCGTACTTGCCCGGGTTCGCCTTCGCCAGCGCGATGAACTCCTTGATGTTGGTGGCCGGCAGCTGCGGGTTGGCCACCATCGCCAGCGGGTATTGCGAGATGAAGGAGACGGGCGCGAAGCTCGCGGGGTCGTAACGCAGGTTCGTATACGCCTTGGCGATGACCACGGCCGAGGACACCGAATGGAAGATGAGCGTGTAGCCGTCGGGGTTGGCCCGCGCCACGTGCTGCGAGGCGATGATCCCGCCCGCGCCCGGCATGTTCTCCACCACCACCTGCTGGCCGAGCTCCTTCGAGAGCTTCTCCGCCGTGAAGCGCACGATCGTGTCGAAGCCCGAGCCCGGCGCGAAGGGCATGATCATCCTGATGGGCTTGTTCGGGTAGGGCGCTTGCGCCTGCGCGCCAAGGCTCGCCAGCGCCAGCAGCGCCATGGCCACGGCAGCGCGGGCCATGCCGAAGACGGTCCATTTCGCGTTCATTCGAATTTTCCCCTTGGCTATGGCGGCGGTCACTTCCAGACTTCCTTCAGCACGCGAAGGAAATTGGCGCCGAGGATCTTCTCGATCGTCTCCGAGCGGTATCCACGGCGCACGAAGCCCTCGACCAGGTCGACGAGGTTGGATTTCTTGCTGAACCCCGGGACGCGGCGCGTCGAGTACTGCGCGCCCTTGGTGATCTCCGGGTAGTACCAGGGCGTCGGCCAGTTGACCTTCGTCTTGCCGTCGAACATGTCCGTGGCGACGGTCACGTGATCCTCGCCGAGGAGCTTGATGGCGTAGTCGAAGTGATCGATGAAATCGTCGAGGGTCGGGGTGCGATCGGTGCGGATGAAGGGCGCGTAGGGCGTGATGCCGATGGTGCCGCCCTTGCGGGCGACGGCCAGCATCTGCTCGTCTGTCACGCAGCGCGGGTTGTCCGCAATGGCGCGCACGGCCGTGTGGGAGACCACGATCGGCTTCGAGGAATGGTGGGCCGCGTCGAGCGTGGTCTGGATGCCCACGTGGGAGCAATCGACCAGCACGCCCACCCGGTTGCAGTCGCGCACCACCTGGATGCCGTAGTGCGTGAGGCCGCGGTTCTCGGGCTCGAGGCAGCCGTCGCCGATCGCGTTGCGCTCCATGTAGGTGAGCTGCAGCACCCGCAGGCCCAGCTTGTGCAGCAGCCGGACGCGCTTGCGGTCGGTCTCGAGGCAGCTGCCGCTCTGCAGGCCGAAGAAAACACCCAGCTGCCCCTGCCGCCTGGCGTCGAGCAGGTCGTCGACCGTCTCGACGTGGCGCACCTTCGGGCTCATCTCGAAGTAGAGGAAGTTCTCGTACATCGCCGCGAGCACTTCCTCCCACGTCGCGTTGTACGTGGGCTCGGAAACCAGGCAGGCGTTCATCGCGCTCCAGCCGTAGCCGAGCACGTGCTCCTCGTAAGTGCCTTCGTCGACGTGCGGCGTGGGGTGGACGATCGCCCCGCCCAACGTGTCTATGACGAGCGAGCGGTCGATGATTTCACGGGCCTGCTGGCGAGCGTCGGCCATGCGATGCGGTCCCGGCCTCAGGGCTTCTTCGGCGTCTGGTACTCCACTTCCTTCTGCATCGGCTTCCACTCGGTCTCGTAGCCGACGAATCCCTTCTCCGTCGGCGGCTTCTGCCGCGTGGTGTAGAAGCGCGTCTTGCCTTCGGGGACCTTGGTGACGGGTTTCTGGTCGCTCATGGGTCAGGCTCTCCTGAGTCGGGCGGGGTCGATATCCGGGCCGGGGCCGATCGCCCCGCCCGCTTTCAATTCGGCGTCCGTAGCGTCGCGGACCGTGAGGATCTCGAGGCGGAAGACGACCTCGCGGCCGGAAAGGGGGTTGTTGCCGTCGACGGTCAGGGTCGCGTCGTCCATTCGCGTCACGAGGAAGCTGCGCGCCTTTCCCTTGTCGTTCTGCATCAGGATGGACGTGCCGATTTGCCGGTATTCCTCGGGGACGTTCTCGATGCGGTCGGTGAAGACGAGCGACTCGTCGCGCGGGCCGAAGATGCGGTTGCCGTCGATGGGCACCTCGATCACGTCGCCGGCGGACCTGCCCTCGAGCTCCTTGTGGACCGAGGGCGCGAGGATCTCGTTGTGGCCGTGCACGTAGCCCAACGGAAACTCGACGCAGGTGAGGACCTGGCCCGATTTGCGGTCGGTCACCTGGTAGGTGAGCTCGACCAGCTTGCCGTCCTGGATCTTTTCGGCCATCAAAAGATCGATGCCGCGAAGATCCGGACCTCGCCGTCCTCGTAGCCCAGCACCAGCCGGCCCAGCCACTCGCCCGGCTTCTTCGTGCTGCGTTGCCGGTAGAGCACCGTGACGTGCTCGCCGCGGCGGATGATGCCGAGGTAGTCGAAGTCACCGAGGTTGCGCGCGAGCTCGCTGTTGGCGAACTGGTGGTTCACCACGACCTCGTTCATGGAAAGCGCCAGGGCGCGCGCGAAGCTCTTCACGAACTCGCCGTACTTGGCCTCGTTCGAGGCCGCGAGGAGCTCGCGCCACAGTGCATCGGCGACGAGCCGGATCTCGCTGTCGGTCTTCTCGATGATGTTCATGCGAGGCGCGCTTCCGTCCGGGGGCATGGTTACTCGGCCTCCGATACCAGGTGGTAGCAGGGGGCCTTCTCCATGGTGTACTCGCCCGTCTGGGGGTCGCGCCGCGAGACGGTGAGCACGTGCCAGTTCTCGTCGTCCACGCGCATCACGTCGCCGCGGTAGTAGTAGCCCGGCCAGCGCGTCTCCTTGCGGAAGAGCGTGTGGTGGGTGACGCATTCCGCGGCCCTGTGGCGGTGCTTGAGCTCCCAGGCGCGCAGCAGCTCGTGCAGGTCCTTCGCGGCGAGGCTCTCGAGATCCTCCTCCATGAGCTTCAGCTTCTTCAGGCAGATGTTGAGCAGCTTCTCGTTGGTCATGTAGCCCACGGTGTAGCCCGCGCAATACTCGTCCATCAGCTTCTGCAGGCGATCGAGGCCCTGCTGCGGGTTGATGTAATGGGGGTTCACCGTGCCGGCGACGACGGCGTTGCGGTAGATCCGGTAGTGCTCGAGCGGCTTGTAGATCTCCTTGCGGCGCTGCTCGATCTGCTCCTGGGAGACGACGATGCCTTCGCCCTTGCCGTCGTCGATGTACTTGCAGGCGGCCTTGGCGGCGAGGCGGCCCTCGGTGAACGAGCCCGAGGAGAACGCGTGCGGCGTGCCACCGACCGCGTCGCCGGCGCCGAAGAGACCCTCGATCGTGGTCATGCGGTTGTAGCCCCAGAAATACTCGGGCGGCGAGACGTCCTCGGGGCCCGAGCACCAGGCGCCCGAGCAGGTCGCGTGCGAGCCCATCACGTACGGCTCGGAGGTGGTGAGCTCGGGGTTCTCGTTCTTGGGATCGACGTCCGTGGCGGCCCACAGCACCGCCTGGCCCACGGTCATGCCGAGGAAGTTTTCCCAGCCCACCTCCTCGAGATGGGGATCCTGGAACGCCTGCATGGTCACCATGTGGATCGGGCCGCGGCCGGCGTTCACCTCGCTGATGATGCAGTGGTTGCGCAGGCAGGTCGGGATCGGCCGGTGCGTGAGGTGCGAGGCCTCGGGATCGAGGTACTCCTTGCCGACCATCTTCTGCAGCGCCGGGAACCACTTGGACTCGTACTCTTCCCCGAGGGCGTTCTGCGTGTAGGTCTTCAGGTGCAGGAAATACGCGCCGACCGGGCCGTAACCGTCCTTGAATCGCGCCAGCACGATGCGGTTCTCCATCTGCGTCATCTTCGCGCCGGCGTTGATCATGAGGCCGTACGCGGAGGCGGAGGACCAGGGCGCGTACCAGGTGCGCCCGGCGCCTTCGCCTGTCGAGCGCGGCTTGAAGATGTTGGATGCGCCGCCCGCGCCGCAGATGACGGTCTTCGACTTGAAGACGTGGTAGTTGCCGGTGCGGACGTTGAAGCCCACGGCGCCCGCGACGCGGTTGGGCTTCGCCTCGTCCATCAGCAGGTGCGTCACGCAGATGCGGTTGAAGACCTTGTCGGCGGACTTCTTCGCCGCCTCGGCCACGATGGGCTTGTACGACTCGCCGTGGATCATGATCTGCCAACGGCCTTCCCGGAGATAACGCCCCGTCTTCGGGTTCTTCATGATGGGCAGGCCCCACTCCTCGAACTGGTGCACCGTGGAGTCCACGTGGCGCGCCATGTCGAAGAGCAGGTCTTCGCGCACCAGCCCCATCAGGTCGATGCGCGCGTAGCGCACGTGGTCCTCGGGATTGTTCTCGCCCCAGCGCGTGCCCATGTAGCAGTTGATGGCGTAGAGCCCCTGGGCCACGGCGCCGGATCGATCGATGTTCGCCTTCTCGGCGATCACGATGTTCTTGGTCTGCCCCCAGAACCGCGCCTCCCAGGCGGCGCCCGTGCCGCCCAGCCCCGCACCGACGACCAGGATGTCGATGCCGTCTTCGATGACCGTCTTGTAGCCCATCAGTAGTACACGCCTTTCTTGAGCTTGAGGCCCGCGTCCTTCAGCGTGCGCAGGCCTCCCTCATCCATGCGGATCCACTTCGGCTCGTTGTAGAGCAGCTGGCTGTCGCGCATCTGCTGGTCGGGCGCCGGGACCTCGGCCAGCTTCGGAATCGCCGTGCCCCACGGCTTGGTGGTGATGGGCGAGAGGAAATTCTTCTCGGTGCCGTCGCGGAAGACGATCTTCCAGGCGATGGTGCCCTTGCGCTCGTCTCGATCCACCCGGACGCTGTGCCCGAGTGGGGCGAAGTCGGCGTAGCCGCGCACGTCGATCGCATGCTGGGGGCAGGCCTTCACGCAGGAGTAGCACTCCCAGCACATGTTCGGCTCGATGTTGTAGGCGCGCCGGTAGACCGGGTCGATGTGCATGATGTCCGACGGACAGATGTCGACGCAGTGTCCGCATCCGTCGCAGCGCGTCATGTAGACGAAGGTAGGCATGGGTCTCGTTCCTAGTAGTGTCGGGGCGCTTCGCGCTTGATGCCGAGGCCCATGTCCATGGGCGCATTCTGCAGCAGCTCCATGGAATGGCGCTTCTGCTGCTCGGGATCGTCGCGGCTCTGCAGGGGAAGGTTCTCGGCGGTGCCGTCGGCGCGGCTCACCCGCTTGTCGAAGGCCGCCGCGGGCTTGAAGAACATGTGCGCGAATTTCGACCAGAACACCGAGCCGAACAGGACCGCGTTGGCCAGCAGGTAGAGCAAGAAGAGCACGCGCGCGCCGCCGCCGGTCGCCGCCCACAGCAGGCCCAGCGTCACGCTCGCGAGCAGCGACAGCACGAAGAGGTCGGCGCGCACGATGCGGAAGGGCGAATTCCCCTCGGCCGAGACGTCCACGCGGATGAAGAACCAGAACCAGTAGCCGCCCACCAGCACCATCAGGCCGCCGATCCACCACAACATCGGCACGAGGCCGGCGCGGTGCTCGCCGAAGACCATCATCGCCGTCGTGACCAGGTAGATCACGAATCCGTACATCGTGAGCAGGTGTGCGAGGCGCCGGCGCGGGTTGCAGAATTCGCCCGACGCCGCGACATCCACGAGCGCCGTCTGCACCGCTATGGCCGCGAGCTCGCCCCCGCCCAGCCTGCGGGAATGTTTCTTCGTCCGCGCGTTGCGGAAATTGGCGAAGAAGTAGCGCGCGCTTCCCTTGTGGAGGATATCCACGAGGGTCCCCACGACGACGGCAAGCGCCATCAGGATGAGGAAGCCCTTCATGAAGCCGGGCGGAACGGCCCCGGCCAGTGTCGCGAATGGATCGGTCGTGAACATGTCTCTCCTCGTCGTCCCCGCGAAGGCGGGGACCCAGTCTCAAGAAAGCGTCTTAACCTCGAACCGCATCGTAGCCAAATCCGCCAGCACCCACGTCGCCGGCGCCGCCAGCGCGGCCACTGTTCCCGGATTCACCAGCCAGCTCGTGCCGCCCTTCACGTTCGCCACCTGCCGCGCCTCGGCCTTGTGGGAGTGGCCGCAGCAGACCAGGTCCCACTCCCCGGTGCACGCGAACGCGTATCCGTAATGGTCGTAGTGCACCAGGAAGACTTTCCGCCCGGCGAGCTCCAGCTTCGCGTCCGGGCCGTAGTACTGCAGTTGCCCGTTGCTCATCCGGGACTGGAAGAACATCGCCTGCGGATCGCCCAGGTTGTTGCCGTGGATCGCGTGCACCGGCAGCCCCGCGGCCAGCGCCGGCTTGATGGTCTGCGCGCCGATGAGGTCACCGCAATGGATCACGGCCTCCGCGCCGAGCGCCTTCGCATCATGCACCGCGCGCGCCAGGGGATCGGCGCGGTCGTGGCTGTCGGAGACGATGCAGACCTTCACGTCGTGCATTATGAGCGCTGCACGACGCGCCACCCATCGAGACGATTTATCGGGTCATCAATCCATGCCACTGCCTGCCCCCCACGGTTCACCCCAGCTCAAACCCCTCCTGCTGCAAGGCGCCGAGCGCGCCGCCGAGCTTCGCCGCGCCGAGTCGCTTCCGAAGCTGCGCGTGACCTCCCGCGAGAAAGGCGACCTCGTGATGCTCGGCATCGGCGGCTTCACGCCGCTCGCCGGTTTCATGGGCGAGGCCGACTGGCGTGGCGCCTGCGATGCGATGCGCCTCGCCGACGGCACGTTCTGGCCGATCCCGATCACGCTCTCCGCACCCTCGACCCAGCCCGCTCCCAAGGGAGAGGGGGAATTGGCCCTCGTCGATCCCGACGACGATTCCATCCTCGCCATCCTCACGGTCACCGAGACCTACCGCATCGACAAGGCCCACGAGTGCCAGGCGATCTTCCGCACGACCGATCCCGCGCACCCCGGCGTGAAGATGGTCATGGAGCAAGGCGAGGTGAACCTCGCCGGGCCGGTGAAGGTGCTTTCCGATGGCGGCTTCGCCGAGCGCTTCGGCGATCTCTTCATGACGCCGGCGCAGACGCGCGCCGCGTTCGAGCGCCTCGGGTGGTCGCGCGTCGCGGCCTTCCAGACGCGCAATCCCATGCACCGCTCGCACGAGTACCTCGCCAAGGTGGCGCTGGAAGTATGCGACGGCGTGCTGGTGCACTCGCTCCTCGGGCACCTCAAGCCCGGCGACATTCCCGGCGACGTGCGCACCCGCGCGATCGGGCGCCTGGTGGAGAACTACTTCCGCCCGGGCAGCGTGATCCAGGCCGGCTACCCGCTCGACATGCGCTACGCCGGCCCGCGCGAAGCGTTGCTGCACGCGGTCTTCCGCCAGAACTACGGCTGCTCGTACCTCATCGTCGGGCGCGACCACGCCGGCGTGGGCTCCTATTACGGGCCCTTCGACGCCCATCGCATCTTCGACGAGATCCCGGCCGGGGCGCTGGCGATCCAGCCCATGCGCATGGACGTGACCTTCTGGTGCTACCGTTGCGGCGGGATGGCTTCCGGCAAGACGTGCCCCCACGGCGATGCCGACCGGCTGCAGGTCTCAGGGACGCAGTTGCGCAAGTGGCTTTCCGAAGGCAAAAATGTGCCGGGCGAGTTCAGCCGCCCGGAAGTGCTCCAGGTCCTGCGGGAGTACTACGCGGGCATATAAAAGGTCGCCCCAGGGAGGGTCCAATGAAAGCAGTGCGTTGGGTGTTGGCCGTCGCGGCGCTCGCCGCCTTCGGCGCGCAGGCGCAGTCGTATCCGAACAAGCCGATCAAGCTGGTGGTGGGTTTCGCCGCCGGTGGCAATACCGATACCGTGGCGCGCGTGGTGGGCCAGAAGCTTTCCGAGCGCCTGGGGCAGTCGGTCATCATCGAGAACAAGGCGGGCGCGGGCGGCACCATCGCCACGGGCGAGGTTGCGCGTGCGGCACCCGATGGCTACACGCTCACCATGGGCACGACCACCACCCATGCCATCGCGGTGGCGGCGTATTCGAAGCTCACCTACGACCCGGCGACCGACTTCGAGCCGATCGCGCTCGTGGCCAACGCCCCCTACCTGCTGGTGGTGAACGCCGAGACCCCCGCGCGCAACGTGAAGGAGTTCGTGGACCTGGTGAAGTCGAAGCCGGGCAAGATGAACTACGGCTCGGCGGGACAGGCCACCACGACGCACCTGGTGATGGCCACCTTCGCCACCAAGGCAGGGCTGGATGTCGTGCACGTGCCGTTCAAGGGCAACGCGCCGGCCACCACCGCCGTCCTCGGCAACCAGGTGGAGATCCTCTTCGGCGGCCTGCCGCCGCTGCTGCAGCACGTGGCCAACGGCAAGCTGCGCGCGCTCGCCATCAGCACCGGCAAGCGCTCGCCCTCGATCCCCGACGTGCCCACCATCGCCGAGTCGGGCTATCCCGGCTTCGACATGGCGCTGTGGCTGGGCTTTTTCGCGCCCAAGGGCACGCCGCCCGCGATCGTGAAGCGCCTCGAGACCGAGCTCCTCGCCATCGCGCGCTCGCCGGAGATGAAGGAGATCATGGCCAAGCAGGGCCTGGAGCCGAACCCGGCCGATGCCGCGGAGCTGGGCCGCCTGGTGAAGACCGAGATGGGCGTCTACCGCGACGTCTTCAAGGCCGCAAACATCAAGATGGAGTAAGGCGCTCGACGATCCTCGCCACCATGCCCCGCGTGCCGCCCGAGCCTCCGAGGTCGGGTGTCACGAGGCGCGGGTCGGCCAGCACCGCGGCCAGCGCCGCCTCGATGCGCGAGGCGGCTTCCGCTTCGCCCAGGTAGCGCAGCATCATCACCGCCGAAAGGATCGCCGCCGTCGGGTTGGCGACGTCACGGCCGGCGATGTCCGGCGCGGTGCCGTGCACCGCCTCGAACATCGCGCACCCCTCGCCGAAGTTGGCCCCCGGCGCCACGCCCAATCCCCCGACCAGTCCCGCGGCGAGGTCCGAGACGATGTCGCCGTAGAGGTTCGGCAGCAGCAGGCAGTCGAACGCTTCCGGATTCATGACGAGGTCGAGGCATAGCGCGTCCACCACGCGCTGGCTCGCCTCGAGGCCGGCACCCTCGACCTCCCCGCGCGCGACCTCGAGGAACATGCCGTCGGTGAGCTTGAGGATGTTGGCTTTGTGCACGATGGCCACGCGCTTGCGGCCGGTGCGGCGCATGTAGTCGATGGCGAAACGCGCCACGCGCCGCGTCGCGCCCCGCGTGATGACCTTCGTGGCCTCCGCCGTGTCGGCGTCGCGCATGCGCTCCAGCGACAGGTACAGGTCCTCGGTGTTCTCGCGGAAGATCACCAGGTCCACGTTGTCGTAGCGCGAGCGGATGCCGGGGTAGTTCTTCACCGGTCGCACGTTCACGAAGAGGTCGAGCTCCTTGCGCAGCGCCACGGTGATGCTCGGATAGGATCGCGCCGAGCCGTCCGCGCGAAGGCCTTCGAACGCGATGCGGTAGTTGCCGCCGAACGGCGTCGCCGTCGGGCCCTTCAACGCGACGCCATGGCGGCGGATGGCCTCGATGGTCGCTTCGGGCAGCGCCGTTCCTGACGCCTTCCCGGCCGCGGCGCCGGCAAGCCCCTCGACCCACCGGACCGCGACGCCGGCTGCCTCGACCACTTGGCGGGCGCCGCCCATCACTTCGGGGCCGATGCCGTCGCCGGGGATGAGGACGATGTCGAGCGTCATGCCGGGCCTCGCCTGCGTTTGCGCCGCGCCATCACCAGCGGCACCGCGATGGAGAGCACCGTGGCCACCAGCAGCGTGACCGAGATGCCGCTCTGCACGAAGATCACCGGGTTGGCGCTCGAGATCGTCATCGCCTGGCGGAAGGACTGCTCCATCATGCCGCCCAGCACCAGCGCCAGCACCAGCGGCGCGGTTGGAACGCCGAGCTTGCGGAAGGCGTAGCCGATGCCGCCGAAGGCGAGCGCCACGTAGAGGTCGAACACGCTGTAGTTCACCGAGTACACGCCGATGGACGAGATGGCGAGGATCAGCGGCAGCAGGATGCCGGTGGGGATGTAGAGCACACGCACGAACAGGCCCACCAGCGGCAGGTTCAGCACCAGCAGCATCACGTTGCCGAGGTACATGCTGTCGATGAGCCCCCACACGAGCGCGGGCTGGCTCTGGAAGAGGAGCGGCCCGGGCTGGATGCCGTAGATGATGAAGGCGCCCATGATGATCGCCGTGGCGCCGGAGCCGGGCACGCCGAGCGTGAGCAGGGGCACCATGGCCCCCGCGGTCGAAGCGTTGTTCGCCGCCTCCGGCGCGGCCACCCCCTCGATGGCGCCCTTGCCGAAGCGCGACGGATCCCTGGCCCACTTCTTCTCGATGGAATAGGCGAGGATCGAGGCGATGGTCGAGCCCGCGCCCGGCAGGACGCCGACCAGGAAGCCCACGATGCCCCCGCGCGCGATGGGCTTGACCGAGCGGCGCCACTCGTCGCGCGTGAGCCAGATGGGACCTGTCACGCGCATCGGCTTGGCCGTCCCCGAAAGGTGCTCCTCGATGGCGATGAAAACTTCGCTGACCGCGAAGAGCCCGACCACCACCACGATGAAGCTGAAGCCTTCCTGCAGCTGCGGCAGCCCGAAGGTGTAGCGCGCCTGGCCGCTTTGCAGGTCCACGCCGACGGTGGCCACGATGAGGCCCAGCACCGTCGAGATCATCCCCTTGGCGAAGGAATCCCCGCCGAGCGCGCTCGCCGCCGTGAGCGCGAACACCATCAGCGTGAAGTACTCGGCGGGGCCGAAGCGGATCGCGAAGGTGGAGAGCGGCACCGCGAGCAGCGTGAGCAGCACGATGCCCAGCGTGCCCGCGATGAAGGAGGCGATGGCCGAGATCGCCAGCGCCGCGCCGGCCCGCCCGTTGCGGGCCATCTGGTAGCCGTCGATCGTCGTCATCACCGAGCCCGACTCGCCCGGCGTGTTGATGAGGATGGCCGTGGTCGATCCCCCGTACATCGCGCCGTAGTAGATGCCGGCCAGCATGATCAGCGCCGAGGTTGCCGGCATGCCCGCCGTCACGGGCAGCAGCAAGGCGATCCCGGCCGCGGGCCCCACGCCCGGCAGCACGCCGATGATGGTGCCGAGCACGCAACCGGCGAAGAGGTAGGCGATGTTGACCGGCTGCGCGGCGACCGCGAACCCGTTCAGGACGTGCTGGAGGACCTCCATCGCCTAGAAGGAGAACACGCCCTTGGCGAGCGAGACGTTCAGCACCTTCACGAAGAGCGCGTAGCTGGCAAGCGAGAAGAGCACCGCCACCGCGATGCAGGTGAGGGGCCGACGGCGATGCAGCCACAACGTGAGCGCCAGCAGGTAGGACGCCACCGCCACGAGGTAACCCAGCGGCTCGAGCAAGGCGAAGAAGATCGCCGTGGCCGCGGCCACGATGGCGACATCGCGGGGGCGCGAGGCGATCGGCGCGGGAACGTCGGATACCACCGGCGCGCCCCGCCGCCACGTCTCGACCAAAAGCAGCGCGCCGGCGACGGCGAAGAGGATTCCCAGCAGCACCGGAAAGGCCTTCGGTCCCAGCGGGTCGCCGATGTCCATCGCCGGCAAACGGTGCGTGGCGTAGAGGTACACCCCCGCGACCAGGAGCGTGCAGGCCGCGAGGATGCGATCAGCCAAGGCGGCTGCGCCCGGCTATTTCTTGACCTTGAGGATGCCCAGCTGCGAGAAGGTCTCGGAGAACGACTCGTACTCCTTCTGCAGGAAGGCCTTGTACTCGGCGCTCGGCATGTAGGCGTCGTCCCAGCCGTTCTTCTCGATGCCTTCCTTCCACGACCTGGACTTCACCACGCGGGCGATCATGTCGTCCCAGGCCTTGAGCTGCGCCGCGCTCATGCCCTTGGGCCCGAAGAGGCCGCGCCAGTGGCCGAAGCTGCCGGCGATGCCCTGCTCGTCCCACGTGGGAAGGTCGGCATCGGCGCCGTCGAGGCGCTTGGGCGCGGAGATGGCGACGATGCGCACCTTGCCGGCGCGATGCTGCTCGACGATCTCGGATAGTCCCGTCGAGATCACGTCCACGTGGCCGCCCAGGATCGCCACCATCAGCTCCTTGCCCGAGGGGAAGATCACCACGCGCTTCAGCCGGGTCACGTCCACGCCGGCGGCTTTCGCCGCCTTCATGAAGGACATGTAGTCGTCGTTGCCGACGCCCAGGCCGATGCCGATGGACAGCGAGGCCGGGTCCTGCTTCAACTTCGCCATCAGGTCCTTGCCCGTCTTGATCGGCGATTTTTCGCCCACCACCACGGCGTGCCACTCGGTGGTGAGCATGGCGATCGGCGTCACGTCGTCGAGCGTCATGGTGCTGCGGCCGAGCAGGCGATTGGCGTGGATGATGGTGGAGCTCATCGCCACGAAATGGCCGTCGGGCGCGTGCGAGTTCATGTAGTTCCAGCCGACGACGCCGGAGCCACCGGGCTTGTTCACCACCGTGATCGGCTGCGTGAGGATCTTCTCGTCGGCGAGCGCCTTGGCGAGCACGCGGGCCGTGGTGTCCCAGCCGCCGCCGGGACTTGCCGGCGCGATCAGCTCGACCGGCTTGGAGATCGCCTGCGCGCGCGCGAGCGGCGTCGCGGCGATGGCGAGGGATGCGATGGATGCAGCGACGAATGCGAAGCGGGCAAGGCGGGCCATTTCGTTCTCCTCGTTTCGTTCGGTCAGGTCGAGTCGGGCGCTACTGTAGCAGAGCGCTTCCACAGCAGCGCCGTCCCCAGCAGGGCCGCCACGATCGATGCCACGAACACCGCAAGTTTCGCCGCGGCGAACACCCCGGGATCGGGGAACGCCTTGGCGGCAATGTAGAGCGACATCGTGAAGCCGATCCCGGCCAGCGCCCCGGCGCCGAGGAGCTGGCGCCAGGTGTACGCGTCCGGCTTCGCGGCGATGCCCAGCCGCACCGCGAGCCACGCGAGCGCCAGCATGCCCAGGGGCTTGCCCAGCACGAGGCCCAGCGCGATCGCGGCGATGAGCGCCTCGTGGCCGCCCGCCATTCCGGCGGTGAGGGCGAAGCCCGCATTGGCGAGAGCGAAGATCGGCAGCACGAAGTAGCTCGACCACGGCTCGACGGTGCGCAGCAGCTGGTCGGCCGGCGATTCGAGCCGCGCGTGGATGGCATCCAGCTCGCGCAGCGCGGGTCCCGAGGGCCCGTGGCGGATCAGTTGGTCCTGGCGATTGCGCATCTCCGCCTGCAGCACCGTCGCCGCCTGGGCGAGGAGGGCGCGGAAGTTGCCGGGCGGGCGCGTCGGCGTGGCGACCGCCAGGACGACGCCGGCGAGCGTCGCATGGATGCCCGCCGCGTGCAGGCAGGCCCAAAGCACGATGCCCAGCAGCGCATAGGGCAGCGCGCGGTACACGCCGCTTCGGTTGAGCACCACCATCGCGGCGGTCGTCGCGCCCGCGGCGGCGAGGAATTGCGGATCCACGTGCCCGGAGAAGAATGCGCCCACGATGGCGATGGCCGCCAGGTCGTCCACGATCACCGCGGCAGTGAGGAAGATGCGCAGCTCCACCGGCACGCGCGCGCCCAGCACGGCAATGAGGGCTACCGCGAAGGCGGTGTCCGTCGTCGTGGGAATCGGCCACCCGTGATGAAACGCCGCGGGTGCGAACGCCAGGTAGATCAGCGCCGGCAACGTCATGCCGCCCAGCGCGGCGGCGATCGGGAAGGCCGCGGCGCGCTTCGAGGCGAGCCTGCCCACGGTGAGCTCGCGCTTGATCTCGAGGCCCACGACGAGGAAAAAGATCGTGAGCAGGCCGTCGTTGACCCAATCGCGAAGCGGCAGGCCGAAGCTGGCGCCACCGAAGGCGAACACGAAGGGCTTCGTCCAGAACTGCTCGAAGGCCGGGCCGTGCTGGGAGTTCACCAATCCCATGGCCAGCACGGTCATCGCGAGCAGCATGAGGCCCGTGGAAGGCGCCCAGCGCGCGAAGCCCAGGGCCGCGGCCTGGATGCGATGCCCCAGGGTCCCCTGCATCGCTTCGCCCAGGGAAACCTCGTCCCAGGCGCCTTCGTAGCGGCGGCCGTTGATGAGGAAGGTCGGTGCCAGCCGGACCTCGTGGCGCGCCGCGCTCTCGCGGTCGCGCGCGACCTTTTCCCGCGCGGCGGCCCAGGCCTGCGGCGCCTCCTCGGGGGTGGGCAACGCGAGCTGCGCGGCGATCTCGTCGATCTCGCGCTCGCCGAGGGCTTCCCCGCGCTTCATCATGCGGTCGTGCGCTTCCCAGTACTCGCCGCGCACCTGGTGCGCGAGCTCGGCCACCTCCGCTGCCTTGAGCGCGACGGCGTCGTCGGTGATGGGCCGGTGGCGGAAGACGTAGCGCAGCCGCTCGCCGAAGCGGTCGCGCAGGTTCGCGACGACCTCGTGGGCCGCGTTGCAGTAGCGGCAATGGAAGCTGCCGTACTCGAGCAGCGTGAGGACGCCGTCGGAGCCGCCGAGCGCGTGGTCCTCGATGGGGGTGGTAGCCATCGCGGAAGGATATCGGACGATTCCGACGTCGTCGTGGCTATGGACCGAAGCCATGGTCCGATGCGAAAAAACTTCGCTTCGCGCGCGGCGTCGAACCCGCATCTTTTCCGGAGGATTGCCATGAAGCGCACCATCCTGGCCGCCGCATTGGTCGGCCTGTTCGCGGGCACGTCGCAAGCCGCCGTGACCGAATTCATCATCTACAAGCAACCCAACTTCCGCGGCGCATCGCAGGTCGTGAAGGGCGAAATCGCCAACCTCGAAGGCGGCTTCGCGCGCGAAGGGTCGAGCCTCGTGGTGAAGGGCGGCTACTGGGAAGTCTGCTCCAACGACCACTTCAAGGGCCGTTGCCGCGTGATCGAGCCGGGCGAATATCCGAGCCTGCCGCGGCACTGGGAAGATCGCATCGTCTCGGTCCGCTTCGTCGGCACCGATTCGAAGATCGCCCAGCGCGTGGCCAAGGAGGATCGCCGCGAAGCGCGCGCCGAATGGCGCGAGGAGCGCCGCGAGGCCCGGCAGGAGGCTCGCGAGGATCGCCGCGAGGAGCGGCGCGCCTACCGCTACGCCGGCTCCATCGAGCTCTTCAACCGCCCGGCTTTCCGCGGGCGCGCGGTGACCATCGACGACAACGTGCGTGACCTGGGCAACGGCCGCTTCGACGGCAAGGCCTCGAGCGCCATCGTCCACGACGGCACGTGGCAAGTGTGCACCGAGCCCGGATACGCGGGCCGCTGCGAGGTGCTGCGTCCCGGCCGTTACGCCGAGCTCGCCTACCTAGACGACCGCATTTCCTCCATCCGCCAGATCCGCTGAAGCTTCGCGCGGGGGAGCCACGCGGCGGTGCCGTGCCACGGCGAGCACCGTGGCCGGCACCAGCACGGCCGCGCCCATCCACGCGGCGCCTGCGTCCGGCTGGAACATCACCCAGAGCGACAGGAGCGCCATCGATGCCCGCAGCATGACGCTCGCGCCGCGGCTCGCCGAGAGCCGCGCGAAGATGGCGCAGGCGAGACCCCAGCTCGCCGCCGCAACGAGCAGGGTATCCGCCACCTGCGCCCAGCCCGTCTTCGTCACCATGTCCGAGCGGATGAAGATCGCGAACGTCATGAAGGTGAGCGGCAGGCACAACATCAGCGCCTCCCACATCGTCTTCATGAAGGAGGCCTTGGCGATGCGGGAGGCCACCGCCGCCGTGAGCGAAGTGGGCGGGGAGAGCTCGCCCCACACCGCCATCAGGAACGCGAAGAAGTGCGCCACCCATGGGTCGATGCCCAGCTTGCGCATCGGGTCCACGGTGATGACCGCGAGGATGATGTAGGTCGCAGTGGGCGGAAGCCCCGCGCCAACGATCCAGCCGAAGATCCACGCCATGAACACGAGCGCGGCGATGTGCCATTGGCCGAGCTCCAGCATCATCCCGCCCATGCGGTTGATGAAGCCCGTCACGGTGAACAGCCCGATCATGATGCCCAGCGTGGCCAGCAGCAGGACCAGGTAGGACGTCATCTCCGCGTGGGTGAGGATGGCCGAGCGCACGTTGGCGAGGATCGACTCGCCTGCGATCGCCGGGTCCTTGCGGATGTGCTTGAAGTACACGAACGCCACCAGCAGCAACGCGAACATGAATATCGCCGTGTAGAGCGCCGCGCGCAGCCCGCCCAGGCCCACCCAGCCCATCAGCACGATGAGGAAGACCACCGCCGTGAAGAACACGGCGGTCTTCACCGCGTCGTAGAGCACCAGCGGCGGCGCGACGATCGGCGAGGCCGAAAGCAGCCGCACGCTCATGAGGTAGATGGCGAGAGAAAGGGCCGTGAAGTACACGAAGGAGATGGCGAAGCCGCGCAGCACCACGTCCCAATACGGCACGCCCATGAACTCGGCCATGAGGAAGCCCGCAACCGCCATCATCGGCGGCATGATGAGCCCGCCCATCGACGCCGAAGTTTCCACCGCCGCGGCGAACGTGCCGGTGACGCCGTAACGCATCATCAGCGGGATGGTGAAGCTGCCCACCACGGCGGCGTTCGCCGAGCCGCTGCCGCTCACCAGCCCTACCGAAACCGAGGCGAGCACCGCTGTCTGCGGGATGGTATGGCGCGATCGTCCGGCGATGCGGCGCATCACGTTCACCATCGCCTGCTGCGCGCCGAAGCCCTCGGCGGCCGCGGCGAGCAGCAGGAAGGCCGCGATCAGGGTGAGCGCCAGCTGGGCATAGAGCCCGTACACGCCGGTCGCGAGCTCCACCGTGCTCGATGTCACCACACGGTGGAACGAGGTGCCCGGATGCCAGAAGAAGTCGAGCGGGCTGAGATACCCGTAGAGCGTGTACGCCACCAGCACGACGTTCACCCAGAAAAGGATCGGGTGCAGCAGGCGCGAGAGCTCCATCACCAGCAGGAATACGAGGAGCCCGACCACGAAGTCGTGCGTCGTGTACGAGCCCTGGCGGTAGATGGCGATCTGCTCGTACTCGACCCAGAAGTACGCGAAGGCGTAGGTGCAGATCGCGAGGTAGGACACGACCAGCACGTGGTTCGCCCACGCGGGCAGCCACGGATAGAGCCGGCCCTGCTGGATGGTGAAGAGGATCTGCAGCGCGAGCGCGATCGGCACCAGGTAACACGCGAGCTCGCTCGGCCCGCCCCGGCCGGTGTAGAAGTACCACACCAGCCAGGCGAACAGGACGAGCGCGAGGACGAGCGTCGCGTTGGCGAGGGTCGCGAGACCCTTCAGCCGCGCCAGCACCGGCGGCGCCCGCTCAGGTGGCTAGCGCGCCACCTTCCACTTGTCGTTCCAGGCGTTGTGCTCGCGCAAAAACTTGGCGAGGCCCGCGTGCACCGGAACCTGCGGATTGGCGTTGATGCCGGCGACCTGCAATCCCACGAAGTCCTTCGCCATCGGCGTGAAGCCCGGGTCCACCTTGGCGAGCGCGTCGCGGTTCTTGTAGAAGGCGGTGAGCATCTTGTAGACCACATCCTCGGGCATGTCGGCGCGCATGTTGTAGCCGAAGAGGATGGGCACGCCGAGGATCTGCTTCACGCCCACGGGCTTGCTGAAGGCCTTGCTCGGATCCACCTCGGCGATTCCCAGGCCGGCCGATTTCAGCTTGGCGATCTCGTCGGGGCAAGGGTTCACCATGGCCACCTCGGTGCGGATGTCGGTCTCCTTCCAGTACGAAGGGAGCGAGGCGCCCGCGGTGGTGTAGGCGACGGCGCCCACGATGGTGCCGGCGTTGAGGGCATCCGCCTGGGTCGCGGGATCGATCTGCACGTGCTTGAAGTCGTAGCCCAGCGCCTTGAAGACGCGCTGGAAGTTGAGCCAGTTCATGAAGCCCGCGGTGGTGAAGAACACGGGCTTGCCGCTGAAGTCCTTGAGGCACTTGAACTGCCCAGCCTTGGCCGCCGGCGCGGCCATGAACGACTCCATGGGGTAGGAGTACCAGGTATGCACCATCTTGCCCTTGGAAGGCGTGTAGTTCTTGAAGCCGCCGTCTCCTTCGTAGAGCTGTGTCATGCCGACATCCGCCGTGTAGCCGATCTCGGCCGTGCCATCCATCGCGGCCTTCATGGCGCCGGTGGTGGAGGGATAGGGATTCACGGTGACGGTGTACTGGCCGCCCAGCGCGTCCTCGAGGATCTTCACCATCGAGGCCGCGACCTTGTAGCCGTACGAGCCCGTGCTCGAGGTGGCCCAGCGGATGGACTTGCGCTCCTGCGCCTGGGCGGGGATCGCCACGGTGAGGGCGATGGCCGCGGCGAGCGCGGCGATGGCGGGCGTGGCGATGCTGCGTCGTGCGGGCTTCATCGGCATTCTCCTCGTGGTTGTGGACTCGCGCCCGCGGCGAGGCGGGTCTGCGCCATTGGACGCCCGGGGGTGGGGTGTGTCAACCGAGGCCGAACAGGCGAGGCGCCCGAGGCCAACCTCGCGGGTGTCATCCGCGAGTGCATCGACGAGCAGCTCGTGAAGGTCGGCCACTGGACCAAGGCCCTCGCGGCCGGCTCATCATGGGCGATTCGAGCTGCGGCGCATTCTCTACATGGCCGCCTTCGTCGCCGCCAGAAGGAACCCTACGATCAAATCGTTCTACGACCTCATCGCCGCGGGCAAGCCTCCGAAGGTGGCCTTGGTCGCGTGCATGCGGAAGCTGTTGACGATCCTCAACGCCATGGTGCGATCGGCCAAACCGTGGGGCGACTCGCCAAATCACGCTGGTAGGCGTAGCGATCAATTGACATAACGCCACAATTCTGCGTTGCGGGATAGCGAGTGCGCGTGCAGAGGCCACGACGCAGAATTGCGGCGTTATGTGAACGTGGCCCTTGCGCTGTTTCTTGGCTGCGAGCTCTCCCCGAGGCCATTGGCGCAAGGACCACTTCCCTTGCTACGACGCGCACGGACCGATCGGTGTGGAAGACAAACTCGGCCAACTTGATCGAGTACGAGCTCGATGTCTTCGGAAACCGCTTCAGGAAATTCTCAGACCGCGTCGCCCTGCTCGAACCGATAGTGGTTGGAGCGCGTGTCGATCTGGCTGCGCCGGATCTCGACCGGCCGCCGGTCGAACGAATACGCCACGCGGCGCAGCTCGAGCACCGGCTCGCCGGACCTCATGCCGAGGTGCTCGACGGCGGTCGCATCCGCGCGCGCGGCCTTGAGCTTCTCGGTGATGCGCACGATGGTCACGCCGAAGCGCTTCTGGAACACCGCATACAGCGTTCGACCCTCTTCGCGGAGCATCTTCGTGGTGATGCCGGGGAAGATCTGAGACGGCACCACGATGTCCGAGACCACCACCGGCGTATCGCCGATGCGCAGCACGTTGCGGATCTTCCACACCGCGCTGCGCCGCGACGACCGGGGCAGCCGGAGCAGGTCCGCGGTCTCGTCGTCGGCGGTGGCCTTCCTGAGCGACACCAGCTCGCTCGCCGGCAGCTCCTTTTCGCCGCCGTCGCGCACGACGTTGAAGAAGCGGTAGACGCTGCGCTCGTCGTGCACCGCGACATACGTGCCCTTGCCCTGGCGGCGCACCACGAGGCCCGCGCTGGACAGCTCGCCCACCGCCGCGCGGATGGTGGAGATGCCGACCTCGAAATGCTCCGCCAGCTTCGCCTCGCTCGGCAGCGCCTCGCCGGGCTTCCAGTCGCCCTGGCGAAGCGCCGCGACGAGGCGGCTCTTGACGTGCTTGTAGAGCGGGTCCTCCAATCAATTGACCTTGAGCTTGCGCGCCTTGGCCACCGCCGCGTAGCGCTCGCTCTCGACCTTCATCGCGCGCGCCATCTCCTCGGGCGTATCGCCGATGGTTGTCAGGCCCATGGCGGCGAAGCGCGCGCGGAACGCGGGGTCGTCGAGCGCTTTCTTGGTGTCGCGATAGACCTTCTGCACGATCTCGTTGGGGGTGCCCGCGGGGGCGACGATGCCGAACCAGCCCTTGTTGTCGAAGCCCGGCAGCGTCGCGGCGATCGGCGGGACGCCGGGGAGCTGCTCGGCGGGCTCGGCACTGGTGACACCAAGCGCGCGCAGCCGCCCGGCCTGGACGTGCGGAATGGCGGACGAGAGCGTCGTCACGCAGTAGCTGAGCGAGCCGCCGAGGAGGTCGTTCAGCGCCGGCGGGTCGCCCTTGTACGGCACCGAGATCACGTCGATCTTGGCCGCGTCGTTGAAGCTCTCGCCCGCCAGGTGCGTCTGCGAGCCCGTCCCGGCATGCCCGAATGTGAGCGTGCTCGGCTTCGCCTTGGCGGCGTCGATCAAGTCCTTCACCGTCTTGAACGGCGAGGCCGCGTTCACCACCAGCACCTGCGGGGCGGAGACGACCTTGGTGACGGGTACGAAGTCCTTGTCGGGGTCGTATTTCATGTTGCGGTAGATGTGCTGGTTGGCCGTCATCACCGAGCCCGACGGGAAGAAGAGCGTGTAGCCGTCGGGGTTGGCGCGGGCGGCTTCCGCCGCGCCGATGCTGCCGCCGGCGCCCACGCGGTTCTCGATGATCACGGGTTGCTTCCACATGTCGCTCAGGCGCTCGCCCAGCACGCGGGCGGAGACGTCGGTCGCGCCCCCGGCGGCGAAGGGCACCACGAACTTCACCGTCCTCTGCGGCCAGGACTGCGCCATCGCCGTGGCCGAAAGCGCCAGGCCAAGTGCCAGGGCTGCTGCGCTGCTTGCGATTCTCATGGGCTCCTCCTCAGGTTTCGTGGTCTTCGTATGTGAGCGGTCGTTCGAAATTCACCCAGATGTCGCCGGCCCGCGCCTCGCTTTCGTAGGCGAGCAGCCCGCGCTCGGCTTCGCCCACGGGCGCGCCGTCGGGAATGGTCCATTGCCACAGGTGCTTGGTGCAGGTAAGCATGCAGCCGTCGAAGACGCCCTCGGCGAGCGGGTTCTCCATGTGCGGGCAGGAGGGCGGGATGACCAGGAAGCCCTCGTTGCCGCGCACGACCAGCATCGGGGTGCCTCGCAATTCGACCGGTCGGAGCTCACCGGGGGGAACATCCGCGAGCGGGCACAGCTTTTCCCAGGTCATAACGGCAAATGGGAGCCGATGTCGATCTGGCGCGTATCGAGCACCACGTTGCGCTCGAGGAGCCTCGCCCCCCCATCGCCCACGCGAATCCGGTCTTCGTAGCGCCCGATGGCCCAGAGCGCGGTCTTGCCCGAATCGAAGTGCGAGTTCGAGCCGTCGAGCTCGGTGCGGTAGATGGCGAGCTGCGTATGCGCGCGGACCTCGCCGGTTTGCGCGTCCTGGCGCACCTTGTACACGGTGGCGTGGCGGGTGAGGGGCGAGTGATCGGTGTTGTGGCGCGGCAGCAGCTCGATGATCGACTTGAGGCCCTTGAAGTCGCGATCCATCCAGCACTGCGTGCGCAGGATCTCGGGGCTGTAATTGGTGATGCGATAGCGGAAGCCTTCGGGCTCGCACAGCGCGAGGAACGCCTGCCAGTCCTGGGCATTCATCGCCATGCAACCGTCGTAGATCAGCTCGGTCACGCTCTCCTTCATTCGTCCATGCTCCTCATGGGGTCGGCCGCGCGCCGGTTCATGCGCCGCGACCACTCGGCGAAGTAGGAGCGCAGCCCCACCTCGTCGTGGATCGTCTCGTTCTCCTCGCGCGCCATCAGCAGGTACTTGCTGCCCGAGCCGCGGCGCATGGCGACGGTCTGGTTCTTCACCGCCAGCAGGTCCTCGTGCAGGTTGCGGCCGAAGGGTCCCCAGATGGTGTCGTGGTCGGCGATGCGCTCCTCGCGCTCGGCGGGCGTGTCGCGCTTCAGGCCCAGGCCGCGGATCTCGATCAGCGTCTCGCTCTCGCTGATGGGCGTCATCACCGATACGCGCAGGCAGGAGGCGCGCAGGCTGTACGTGCAGGACGGGAAGATGTTGAGCTGCTTCCACCCGTTCTTGGGCATGCCGGGAAAGGTGAGGCCGCGGTCCTTGTTGCCTTCGTAGGCGTCGTAGGTGATGGTGGTGAGGCCGGTGGCGGCGTGGCCGTTGGGGAAGACCGAGTACTTGCGGTCGAAGTAACCCTTCTGCGTCATCCCGGTGGCGCGGTTATGGTAGTGCAGGTAGTCGTGGTAGAACTCGCGGCTCGTCTCGTGCCAGAGCTTGTAGTTGGTGCGGATCACCGACTTCTGGTAGTGGAAGATGTCGAGCGGCTCCGAATCGAGCTCGGTCGTCATGAAGTCGAACGCGCCGGCGATGAAATCGGAGAGCGGCCCGCAATGGTCGTCGAGGTTCACCCAGATGAAACCGCCGTGCGCCACCTCGGTCCGGATCTCGCGCAGGCCCACGTCGGACTTGCACAGGCGCTCCTGGTAGCCCGCCTTCTCGCGCGGGATCTCGACGCACTTGCCGGTGGCGTCGAACTGCCAGCCGTGGAACATGCAGGTCATGTTCCTGGGATTGCCCGAGGGCTCGGCCTTCAGGAGGGAGCCCGCGGGCGAGCGCACGATGGTGTTGCCGCGATGGGGGCAGACGTTGAGGAAAGTGCGGATCTTGTCGTCGGCCCCGCGGACGATGACAAGCGGCTTGTTGCCGGCCACCCCCGAGGTGCGGAAGTCGTACGGCTTCGGCAGCTCGCTCTCGTGGCACACCGGGAGCCACAGGCGATGGAAGATGCGCTCGATCTCCTCCTCGAAGATCGAGGGCTCGGTATAGACGCGGGTGTCGAGGTAATGCGTGTCGGGGAGGGTGGGGCGGCGCGTCCACTGCTCGAGGGTGCGGCTCATGCAGGCTCCGGAGGGCAAATGCGACTCATTCGAATGAGTCGAAGATTAGCATGGCCGCAGGAACAACCCACGAGCGGCAATCCGCGGCGTGATGTGGGCTACCCGGGCGAAAGCCCGGCCGCCGCGAACATGGAAGGACATGCTCGGCGAACCTGGGGAGCGATGAAGATCACCCCCAGCGGGTCGCCGAAGGTGCCGGCGGTCGGCGGGCCCAGCATGCGAAGCCGGCGTTGAGGGCCGTCGGCGCCCAGCGGCCGGCAGTCGCCATCGACCGCGAAGCCGAAGCCGCTGGGGTCGGGCTTCAGGCGGCCGCGCTGCAGGAGCTTCGCGAGCAGCGTGTTATCGCGGGCCCCGCAATCGGCACCCAGGCCGCTGCAGTTGATGACCGCGTCGAACCGGCCTTCGGGCGCGCTGCGGCTCGCCTGGAACCGCACGAGTCCCCGTGCCTCGGCTTCCCGCACGAGCGCTTCGTTTTGCGGCGGCGCTCGAAACCGATGGACGTCGTACCACGGCCGCAAATGCCGCAGGAAGCGGCGCTTCTCGACGACCGAAAGTGCCGGCCAGAAGCGCCACACGGAATTGCGCACCTCGTCGAAGCCCGCGTGCCAGGTGGCGCCCTCGCGCTCGAGCTGCGCAATGCGATCGCGTGTCGCGTGCAGCAGCGACCGAATGGAGCCTCCCGAGAGCGCCTGCGTCACGAACTCCGGGGCCGGTCCTTCGATGCGCTCGAGGAGCGCCCTGACGTCGGCATCGCCGCCGCGCGGGCGCTGGGGCCGCGGTCGCAGTCCTCGCCGTGAAATCACGTTGACCGCCCCCCGATGCCCGCGGCGCACGAGGGTAGAAGCCATGTCGAGGGCGGTCAGGCTGGCCCCAATGACCAGCACACGCGCGTCCGGAGGAATTTCCGGCAACACCGGCTCGGCAAGCGGGTCCGCGATGATCCGCGGGTCGCCCGGGAGCGAGGCGAACGCCGACGGAAGTCGCGTGGGCCCGTTGCCTGTGGCCAGGACCGCCAAGGCGCAGGGGAGGCGGCTGCCGTCTTCGAGCACCACCGTCTCGCCGGCCTCACCCGGCACGATGTCCACGGCACGCGCCCGCACGTGCACGATGGATCGCCCCTCGAGCCGCACCATATCGGCCACGTAGGCGCCGAAGTCGCCCCTACTTATATATGCCGTGCCGTTGTTGGCGAATGCGTCCGGGTCGCGCGCGAAGACGCCTTGCGCCTCGCACCACCGGCGCAGCGCATCCGGCTCCGCAGGGTCGAGCAGGTGGTTGTCCAGCGGCCCATTGAGCCGGTGATCTGGATCGGCGGTGGAGTAGGCGACGCCGCGGCCGAGGTCTTGGCGGGGCTCCACCACCGTGATTTCCAGGGAGCCCCGCGCCAGGCGCGCCATCTGCACCGCGCAGGCCGCGCCCGTGAACCCGCCGCCGACGATCACCATGCGCCTATTCTGCAATGCGGACTCCATTTCGGCCTTTTGCACGAGCGCTAGCGGGGGTATGATCGCACGAGAGGTCCAATCGAGTGTTCTGCATTGCAGAACCAAACGAAATAGAGGAACACATGCTGGCCGGCATTCCCTTGAGCATGAAGCAGTGGGACTGGGATTATTTCCTCGAGCAGCGCAAATCGGTGCTTTCGCTCTGGCCTACGGGCACCGAGCTGCAGGGCGAGGAGGCGATCGCCGCGGGCATCGAATACCACAAGGCGCAACCGTGGTGGAAATACGCTTCCCGGCGCAACGAGCGGTCCATGGAAGAGGGCCGCATCCAGATCGTCCCCCAGGTCGGCCACGCGCTGGTGAACCAGACCGTCGAGCACATGCAGTGCTCCGAGGACCTGAAGCCGGACCGCTGGTACGTCCTCACCGACACCTATACGCGCAAGAGCGAGTACGCCAAGGCGCAGGACGCCGTCGATCGCAGCAAGCGTGACGGCTTCTCGTACCTGAACGGCTACCCGCTTGCCGCGCATGGTGTCGCCGGGGCGCGTGCCGTCAATGAATGCACGCGCGCCGCCGTGGGCACCGACAACAACGACGAGGACGCGCGCCTGCCGTGGGAAATCGCGCTCGCCGGCGGCTGGACCTGGGGCACCATCAAGAGCATCGAGGAGCTGATCCAGCACTCGCGCGACTACCCCGTCGACCGGAACATCCACAACCAGCAGTACATCGACCGGCTCGCCGCGCATTACACCGAGAACGGCATCCCGATCCTGCGCCGGGCCTCGGCCAACCTGCCGGGCTGGGATTCGCTGGGCTTCAAGGTCACGGTCTCGCTGCTGGAAGTGCTGCTCTCCGCCGCGCAGGGCGTGAAGCACATCGACCTCTCGCTCGGCATCGGCATGAACCTGGTGCAGGACACCGCCGCCATCCAGGCGCTGCGCAACCTCTCGCGCGAGTACCTCGACCGGATGGGCCGCCAGGACGTGAAGATCTATTCCTGGACCTACTTCTTCCTCGGCGACTGGCCGTTGCAGCGCGGCCAGATGGTGGGCCAGCTCTCGTGGAACGCCGCGGTCTCGGCGCTCGCCGGCGTCTGCGGCATGTACATCAAGTCGCCCGACGAGGCGACCACAACGCCCACCGGAGAAGGCTTCCGCGAGGCGATGGAGATCTGCGGCCAGGTGGTGCGGCTGGTCGCCGGCCAGCGCCTGCCCGAAGGCGAGGACCTGCTTGTCGAGCGCGCGATGATCGAGAGCGAGGTGCGCGCGGTGGTGGACAAGGTGATGGAGATGGGCGAGGGCGACATCGCGGTCGGCGCCTGCCGCGCCTTCCAGGCAGGGGTCATCGACACCATGTTCTCGCCCTACCGGTACCTCAAGGGCAAGGTGAAGGTGGTGCGCGACGCCAACGGCGCGTTGCGCTACCTCGACCACGGCCACATGCCGCTTCCCAGGGAGGTCGTCGAGTACCACAAGGCCTCGATAGCGCGGCGCGAAGCCAGGGAAGGCACCAAGGCCGACGTGAAGTGGATCGTGCGCGAGGCCACCTGGGCCTCGCGCTCGATGATCGACGAAGTCGCTGAAAGGACGTACTGATGGATGCAAAGCGCAGGCCCACCGTCGTGCTCGGCACCATCGGCCACGACGCCCACATCGTCGGCTCCTCGATCCTGCGCATCGCGCTCGAGGAAGCCGGCTTCAACGTGGTCTTCCTCGGCGCGGTCGTGCCGCCGGAGGAATTCATCGACGCCGCGCGCGAAAGCGCCGCCGATGCGATCCTGGTCTCGTCGCTCTACGGCATGGCGCGCATCGACTGCCAGGACTTCGGCGCCAAGTGCGCCGAGGCGGGGCTATCGAAGGTGAAGCTCTACCTCGGCGGCATCCTCGTCACCGACCCCGAGAAGTGGGAGGAGACCGAGAAGCTCTTCAAGGGCTACGGCTTCCACCGCGTCTATCCGCCGCAGACCAAGACCGACGTCGCGATCGCCGACCTCAAGTCGGACCTCGGCGTGCCGGCGTAGCGTTGTCGCCCCGGCGTAGGCCGGGGCCCGATTTGCCATGGACCCTATCCTCGCCGTCGACTTCGGCAGCACCTACACCAAGGCCGCCCTCATCGACCGCGCCGCGGCGCAGGTCGTCGCGTCGGCCCATGCGCCCAGCACCGTAGGCAGCGACGTGACGCTCGGGCTGCGGCAGGTGTTGTCCGAAGTCTCGGCCAAGGTGGGCCGCGACATCCGCAAGGTCCCGGCGCTCGCGTGCAGCAGCGCGGCCGGCGGGCTCCGCGTCGCCATCATCGGCCTCGTGCCGGCGCTCAGCCTCGAGGCCGCGCGGCGCGCAGCGCTCGGCGCCGGCGCCAAGATCATCGCGGCCTACGGCTACAAGCTCACGGCAAAGCCGCTCGCCGACCTCGAGCGCCTGGCACCCGACATCGTGCTGCTCGCGGGGGGCACCGATGGCGGCGACGAGGAGACCATCCTGCACAACGCGCGCTTGCTCGCGCGCTCGCCGATTTCCGCCCCGATCGTGGTGGCCGGCAACCAGGTGGTGCAGCAGGAATGCCTCGACCTCCTGCAGGCTGCCGGCAAACCGGCGCGCCCCGCGGACAACCTGCTGCCGGAAGTCGGTCGCATCGAGGTGCGCTCGGTGCACGACATCATCCGCGACCTCTTCATCCATCGCATCACGCACGCCAAGGGCATCGACCGCGTGCGCGACTACCTCGATCTCGTGGCCGACATCGTCCCCACGCCCAGCGCGGTGCTCGAGGCGGCGCGGCTGGTTTCCGAAGGCACGGCGAAATCGAAGGGGCTGGGCGATACCGTCGTGATCGATGTCGGAGGCGCCACCACCGACGTGCATTCGGTCGCCTCCGGCGCGCCGACCCGGCCGGGCGTCGTCGTTCGCGGGTTGCCGGAGCTGCGCCTCAAACGCACCGTCGAGGGCGACCTCGGCATGCGCATCAACGCGGCCACCATCGTGGAGCGTTACGGGCGCGCGGAGGTCTTCGCGCTCGCCGAGGCGCTGCAGCCGGCCGTCGCCATGGCCGAGGAAGACGTCGATCGTTATACGGCGCATGTCTCGGCGCGCACCGAGCACATCCCGGCCGATGCGCGGGAGCGTTCGCTCGATTGCGCCCTGGGCCGCGCCGCGGTGCGGCTCGCCATGCAGCGCCATGCCGGCGCCATTCGCCAGGTGTACACGCACAAGGGGCCCGTGCCGGTGCAGGAAGGCAAGGACCTGGGCGAAGTCGCCGCGATCATCGGCGTGGGCGGGGTGCTCGCCCACGGTGCGGATGCCCGCTTCGTGCTCGAAGGCGCCCTCGACTCGGGCACCGATCCCTTTTCGCTCTTGCCGCGCAACGCGGCGCTTTATCTCGACCGCCGCTACGTGCTCTACGGCATAGGCCTGCTCGCCGGAATCTCGGAGGAAGCAGCGCTCGCCACCGCCCATAACGTCCTGGAGGAGTTATGAAAACGTTCCAACGCTTCGCGCAATGCCTGCTGGGCCTCACGCTCCCGCTCTTCGCGGTCACCGCCTTCGCGCAGGAGAAATATCCGTCGCGCCCGATCGAGATGATCGTCCCGTGGGGCGCGGGCGGCGGCTCCGACCAGACCGGCCGCATGATCGCCAACCTGCTCGAGCAGGAGCTCAAGGTCTCGGTGCCGGTGGTGAACGTGCCGGGCGGGACGGGCAACACCGGCATGACCAAGCTTCTCTCCGCGCCCGCCGACGGCTACAGCATGGCGATCCTCGCCTGGGACAGCTTCGCCACGCTCGCCACGCAGTCGCCCAAGTGGTCGATGGACGACTTCACGCCGCTCGCGGTAGTGATCCAGCTGCCCTCGGGCCTGTACGTCGCCGGCGACAAGTATCCCGACTGGAAGGCGGTCGAGGCGGCGGCGAAGCAGCGTCCGCTTAAAGTGGCGATCTCCGGCTTCGGCAGCCCCGACGAGATCACCATCAACTTCATGATCAACAAGGGCCTGAAGCTCACCGCCGTGCCCTTCGCCAAGCCGGGCGAGCGCTACTCGGCGCTGCTGGGCGGGCACGTGGACCTGCTCTACTCGCCCTCGGGCAACGTGACGAGCTTCGTCGAAAGCAAGCAGATGCGCCCGGTGATCTTCCTGCACTCCGAGCGCCTGCCCGAATTCCCGGCGGTGCCGACGTCGCCGGAGATGGGCTACGACATCTCGCTGCCCCAGCGCCGCGCGGTGATCATCAAGGCCGGAACCGATCCGCAGCGGGTGAAGATGCTGGGTGACGCGATCGCGCGCGTGGCGGCCAGTCCCAAGTACAAGGAGTACCTGCAGAAGTCGTTCGCCTCGGAAAACAGCTTCGTGCCGACGAAGGAAGCGCTCGAGCTCATGAAGCGCGACCTCGACAACATGAAGAAGATCGTGGCGGCGGCGCCGAAGAAATAAGGCCCCTTTCGCAAGCGATGTCCGCCACCCTCAACCGCAACCAGCTGATCGCCTCGGCCGCGGGCACCCTCCAGGTGCTCGAGGTCCTGAGCGATTCGAACGCGCCGCTCGCCCTGGGAGACGTCGCGAGCGCGACCGGCCGCCCGAAAGGCACGGTGCACCGGATGCTGGCCACGCTCGTGAACACCGGCTTCGTCGCGCACGATCCCGCGACCGGCCGCTACCGGCCGACGCTCAAGCTCTGGCGCCTCGGCGCCTCCGCGGTGCGCGACCTCGAGCTCACGCGGCTCGCGGTGCCGGCGCTGGAGAAGCTCGTCGCCGAAGCCGGCGAGACCGTCCACCTCGCGGTGCTCGATCCGTCGGGCGGCACGGTGTACGTTTCCAAGGTGGAGAGCCCGCAATCGATCCGCGTGCAGACGCGCCTGGGACAGCTCAATCCCGCGTGGTGCACCGCCACCGGGCGCGTGCTGCTCGCGTTCCACCCCGAGCTCGCCGATCGCGTGCTCGCGGGCAAGCTCGAGGCGCGCACGCCGAAGACCGTCACCGACCCCAAGCGCATTCGCGCTCTCCTCGCCGACGTGCGCGAGAAGGGCTACGCCGTCACGCGCGGTGAGAACCATCCCGAGCTGGCCGGCATCGCCGCGCCGGTTCGCGACCACACCGGTGGCGTCATCGCCGCATGCGGCCTGGGCATCCCCGCCTTCCGCATGGACCGCGCGCTCGTCGACCGATCCATCCCCCTCGTCCAGCGCGCGAGCCTCGAGATCTCGCGCCAGCTCGGATACCTCGAAGCGAAGAACCGACATGTTCGATAGAAGCTGCGACATCCTCATCCTGGGCGGCGGTGGCGCCGCCCTTTATGCCGCCCTCAAGGCGCGCGCGGCCGACCCGAAGCTGAAGATCGTGGTGGCGAGCAAGGGCCTCTTCGGCAAGAGCGGATGCACGCGCATGGTGCAGGGCGGCTACAACGTGGTGCTGCATCCCGACGACTCCTTCGACAAGCACTACGACGACACGCTGCGCGGCGGCGGCATGGTGAACGACCAGGAGCTCGCGTGGACCCTGGTCACCAAGGCGCCCGAGCGCATCATCGAGCTCGAGAACCGCTTCGGCTGCTACTTCGACCGCAACACCGACGGCACCATCCACCAGCGCGCGCTCGCCGGCCAATCGTTCAACCGCACGGTGCATCGCGGCGACCTGACCGGCATCGAGCTCATGAGCCGGCTTTCGGAGCAGGTGCTGGTCTCGGGCGTCGAGATCCTGAACGAGGTGCGCGGCGTGGACCTCCTGTTCGACCAGGCGCACGAGCGTGTCTGCGGCGCCTTGCTGCTGGACACGAATTCCGGCGAGCTCGTGGCCATGTCGGCGCGCGCGGTGCTTTGCGCGACCGGGGGCGCGGCGCCGCTCTACCGCATCACGCCCGCCTCGCTCGAGAAGAGCGGCGACGGGCTCGCCATGGGATTCCGCGCCGGGGCCGAGTTCGTGGACATGGAGATGATGCAGTTCCACCCCACGGGCCTCATCGCCGGGGACTCGGTGATGACGGGTGTCGTGCTCGAGGAGGGCCTGCGCGGCGCGGGCGGCCACCTGCTGAACGCGCAGGGCGAGCGCTACATGTCGCGCTACGACCCCGCCAAGATGGAGCGCTCGACGCGCGATCGCGTCTCGCGCAGCGGCTTCATGGAGATCCGCGCGGGGCGCGGCACGCCCGAAGGCGGCGTGTTCCTCGACGTGCGCCACCTGGGGAAGGAATTCCTGCTCAAGTCCTCGCCCGGCATGTACAAGCGCTGCCTCTCGGTGGGCTATGACATGGCGAAGGACCCGATCCAGGTGACGCCCACGGCGCACTTCCAGATGGGCGGCATGCGCATCGACAGCGAGTGCCGCACCTCGATTCCCGGCTTGTACGCCGCGGGTGAAGACGCCGGCGGGGTGCACGGCGCCAATCGCCTCGGCGGCAACGGCGTGGCGGAGTCGATCGTCTTCGGCGCCGTCGCCGGCGAGGCCATGGCACGTCACCTGGGAGGCGCTCCCGCCGCGGAGCCTTCGGCTTCCGAGGCGAAGCGCCTCGCCTCGCGGCTCGAGGCCCGGGAAGGCAAGGCCAATCCCTTCGCGCTGCGCCGGGAGCTGGGCAGCGTCGCCTGGGACCACCTGGGCATCATCCGCAGCGCCGCGGGCCTCGGCGAGGCGGTGAAGCGGCTCGACCTGATCGAGGACAAGATCTCCGGCGTGGGCGTGCCCGCCAACCGCGCCGGCGACGCGGCCCTGCACGAGCGCATGAACCTCGAGAACCTGGTGGCCGTGGCACGCCTCATCCACGCCTCGGCGCTGCTGCGCGAGGAAAGCCGGGGCAGCCACTATCGCGAGGACTTCCCCGAGACGAGCCCCGAAGGGCTCTTCAACACCTACCTCGCGCGCGAGGGCGAGCGCGGCATCCGCAGCGAGCGCCGGCCGGTGCGCTTCACGCGCCGCCGGCCCGAGGACCTCGCGGGCGACACCGTGATTCCCACCGACAATGCGAGGCCCCCCGCGATGCACGGAACGGAGATCTAGCCATGTGGCGCATCTATTCGGTCCACAACGTGATGTTCATCCTGCGGCGGTCGACCGGCGTGGCGCTGCTTTTCTACTTCGTCGCCCACGTGATCACGATATCCACCGCGCTCGTCGCCGGCCCCGAGGCGTTCTCCTCGGTGATGGCGACCTTCCGCGAGCCCGCCTTCCGCGCGGTCGAGTGGCTGATCGTGGCCTGCATCGCCTTTCACGCGCTCTCGGGCCTGCACCTCATGGCCGCCGAGCGTGCCTCGGTGCGCGAGCTGAAGGCGCGCTCGGCACCCGTTGCGGGAGGCGCGCATGCTGACTGACCTTCGCCTCTGGCGCCTGCAACGCCACACCGCCCTGCTGGCGCTTCCCCTCGTCGTGGCCCACGTGATCCTGCAGCTCTGGGTGTTCGGCGGCGACAACCGCTTCGACGTCGTGTCCGCGCGCGTGAAGCTCGGGATGATCCTGGCGCTCGACGTTGTGCTGCTGGCCGTGGTGAGCGCCCATGCGTTCCTGGGACTGCGCAGCATGCTGCAGGACTACGCGAAGAGCTCCGCTTCCGCGATCCTCATCACGCGCGCCTGCGTGGCGCTTTTCGTCGCCATCTTCGCCTACGGCCTCGTCGCCCTCACCGCCTTCCTCTGAAGAACGCCGCCATGCCCGCCGCACCCACACGCATCACGCTCCAGGTCGCCCGCTCGGACAGCTCGCGCGAATCGACCTTCGAAGTTCCCGTCCCCTCGGCGCACAGCCGGGTGCTGGACGCGCTGCTCTACGTGCGCGAGCACCTCGACCCGTCGCTGGGCTTCCGTTACTCCTGCCGCGCCGGCATGTGCGGCTCCTGCGCCTTGGTCGTGAACGGCAAGGAGGCGCTCGCCTGCCAGACGGCGATCGGCACGCTCGCCACCGACCACGTGCGCGTCCAGCCGCTCAGGGCGCTGCCCGTGCTGCGCGACGTGATGTGCGACATGGGCCCGTTCTTCGATTCCCTCAAGCGCGCCGGCGCGGCCATGAAGCCGCTCGAGCCCGACCGCGCGACGATCCGCACCATGCCGCCGGCAGAGCCGCGCCGCGCCGCGATCGAGCGCCAGAACGGCTGCATCACCTGCGCAGGCTGCTTCTCCGCCTGCGAGTGGTCGGCCACGCGTCCCGGCTACCTGGGGCCCGCGGCGATGAACCGCGTGCTCATGCTGGCGCTCGATGAGCGCGACGCCGAGGGCCGCAAGCGCCTGCTCACCGTCGCCCACGAGAATGGGGCGCTGCGCTGCCATGCGCTGGGCAACTGCAGCCAGGTCTGCCCCGTGGACATTCCGCTTCGCGAGGGCATGCAGAAGCTGAAGGGCCTGCTCGCGACCGAGGATTTGGCGTGATGAGTCGGATGCAGCGCGTCGCGGCGCAGGGCGGCGGCGAGCTCACGGTCGCTTCCGTCACGCGCCACTTCGCGCGGCTCGAGCCCGGCAAGCGCGCGCTCTACGACGGGCAGCGCTCGCTCACCTATGCAGAGCTGGACGCGCAGGCCGACAAGCTCGCGCGCTCCCTGGTGGGGGCCGGCGTCGAGCGCGGCGACGTGGTCTCGGCGTACCTGCCCAATTCCATCGACTACGTGGTCGTGGTGCTGGCCGTGGCGCGGTCGGGCGCGATCTTCTCGCCCATCAACCCGCGCTACAAGGTCTTCGAGGTGGGCGCGATCCTCAGGCAGGCGCGGCCGAAGGTGATCTTCACCACCGCGGCGCAGTCACCGGTGGTGGCCGCCGCGCTCGGGGACGGGGGTCGGGGGACGCGGATTGCGATCGCCGATTCCCCCTCTCCCCTGGGAGAGGGCCGGGGTGAGGGTGCGCAGCTTCCATCGCTCTCCGACTCCGACTTCTTCACCCTCATGTTCACCTCCGGCACCACCGGCGAGCCCAAGGGCGCGATGGCCACGCACCGCGCGCGCATGATCTGGGTCTTGAACGCGGCGATCCAGTATGGGCTCGATGAGCGCGACCTCTACCTCGGCACCATGCCGCAGGTGCATTCGGCGGGGCTCACCTTCACGCTGATGCACCTCTACGTCGGCGCCACGGTGCGCATCCTGCCGCACTTCGATCCCGCCGAGTTCGTGGACGTGGTCGAGCGGGAGCGAGTCACCTCCGCGCTCACGGTGCCGACGATGCTCACGATGATCGTCGAGGAAATCGACAAGCGCGCGCAGCGTCCGGCCCTTTCGAGCCTCGAGCGCCTCGTCACGTGCGGCTCGCCCCTGCCGCTCAACACCAAGAAGCGCGTGCTCGAAGTCGTCACCGACCAGCTCTACGACTACTACGGCTCGACAGAGTGCAACAGCATGACCGTGCTGCGCCCCCCAGACCAGCTGCGCAAGCCCGACTCCGTCGGCCAGCCGTTCCGCAACGTGGAGCTGATGATCGCTGACGAGGCGGGAGAGCCGCTTGCCGCCGGCGAGGTGGGAGAGGTGTGGTGCGCCAATCCCTCGGTGATGACCACGTATCGCGATCGCCCGGAAGACACGGCGCGCGCCTTCACCGGCAAGTGGTTCCACACGGGCGACCTGGGCTACCTGGACGCCGATGGATTCCTGCACCTCGTGAGCCGGCGCTCGGACGTGGTGATCAGCGGCGGCGTGAACATCTACCCCGCCGAGATCGAGCAGGTGCTGATGCTGCATCCGTCGATCCTCGACGCCGCCGTCGTGGGCGAGCCCGACCCCAAATGGGGCCAGCGCGTGAAGGCCTTCGTAGTCGTGCGCGAGGGCGAGTCGCTCGACCTGGAGGCGATCCAGCGCCACTGCACCGCGCACCTGGCGGATTTCAAGAAGCCAAGGAATGTGGTCTTCGTGCCGTCGTTGCCGAAGAATGCGGGCGGCAAGACCGTGAAACTGGCGTTGCAAGGCGGGGACGGGGGACGGGGGACGGGGACATGACCGAGCGCATCTCGCTTTCCATCGACGACCGCATCGCGGTCATCCGCCTTTCCGATGCCGAGCGCCGCAACGCGATGAGCCTGCCCATGCGCGAGCAGCTGCTGGCCGCGCTGCGCGACCTGGACACGGCCGGCAAGGCCGACGCGATCGTGATCACCGGCGAGGGCGACAAGGCCTTCTCGGCCGGCGCCGACATCGACGAGGTCGCGAAGCGCACGGTCGCCGGCGAGCTTTCCACCACGGCGCAATTGCGTCGCGAGCTGCCGCGCTTCATCGAGACCATGCGCCTGCCGACGCTCGCCGCCATCAACGGCTATTGCCTCGGCGCGGGGCTGGAGCTCGCGCTCGCGTGCACGCTGCGCATCGCGGCCGAGGGCGCGAAATTGGGATTGCCCGAAATCAACCTGGGCGTGATCCCCGGTAGCGGCGGCACGCAGCGCCTCTCGCGGCTGGTAGGGCTGGGCCGCGCGATGGAGATGGCCACCCTGGGCGATCCGATCGATGCCGCCGAGGCTTTTCGCATCGGCCTCGTGAACCGGGTCGTTCCCGCGGCGGAGCTCTTGGCCACGGCCATGGAGATCGCGCGCAAGTGGCAGTCCAAGGGCCCGGTTTCGCTGATGGCGTGCCGCGATGCCGTCCTGCGCTCGCCCGACCTGAACCTTGCCGCCGGCCTCGACTACGAGAACAAGCTCTTCGCCATCGCCATCGCGAGCGGCGAGCGCGATGAAGGCGTGAAGGCCTTCCGCGAGAAGCGCAAGCCCAAATTCAGGTGACCCATGCCATTTGCAGCTGAAATCCTCGCGAAATTCGTCTCGACCCTCGAGCTCGCAGACCTGCCGGAAACGGCCGTGGATTCTGCGCGGCGCCACCTGCTCGATACCTTCGGCGTGGCCATCCGCGGCCGCTCGCACGGCAATGCGCAGAATGCCGTCGCGGCGCTCGCCGAGGGCCGCGTGCCCGGGGGCGCGCCGGTGTGGGGCACGAGCGAAACCTATTCCACCGGGCATGCCGCGCTCGCCAACGGTGTCGCCTCGCACGTGCTCGACTTCGACGACACGCACACCGATTCGATCGTGCACGGCAGCGCCATCATCGTGCCGGTCGTGATGGCGCTGGGCCACGAGGTGGGCGCGAAGGGCGGCGATGTCGTCACCGCTTTCGTCGCGGGCTGGGAAGTGGCCGCGCGCGTAGGCCTGGCCGCGAAGGGCACTTTCCACAAGCGCGGCTTCCATACGACGTCCATCGCCGGTGTCTTCGGCGCGGCCGCAGCGGCGGCGAAGTTGCTCGGCCTCTCGTCGCAGCAAACGGCCCATGCCATCGGCATCGCCGGAAGCCAGGCCTCGGGCATCAACGAATACCTCTCCAACAGCTCCTCGGCCAAGTGCATCCACACCGGGTGGTCGGCGCATGCCGGCATCCTCGCCGCGCGCCTCGCCAAGGGCGGCATGACCGGCCCGATGAGCGTCTTCGAAGGCCGCGACGGCATCCTGCGCGCCTACGGACACCCCGAAGGCTGCGATGTCGCGCAGCTCACGGCCGATCTCGGCACGCGCTGGGAATCGACGCGCGTCTCCATCAAGCCCTATCCGTGCTGTCATTTCGCGCACGCCTTCGTCGATTGCGCCGGCGCGCTCGCGGCCAGGGGCATCAAGCCCGCCGACATCGCGGCATTGCACTGCGTGGTGCCCGAGATCGAGCTGCCGCTCATCTGCGAGCCGTGGAACGAGAAGTTGAAGCCCGCCAGCAGCTACGCGGCCAAGTTCAGCCTGCCGTTCATGCTCGCCTCGCGCCTCGTCGACGGCCGGCTCGATCACCGCACCTTCGAGGCCGCGAACCTGGGCCGCGCCGAGTTGCTGGACCTTGCCGCGCGCGTGACCTACCGGGTCGCGCAGCCTGGCGAGACGCCGTTTCCGCGCACCTTCCCCGGCTGGGTCGAGGCGACGCTCGCGGACGGACGCAAGGTGATCGAGCGCCTCGACGTGAACGCCGGCCACCCCGACAACCCATTGAGCCTCGAGCAGGTCGCCGCGAAATTCCGCGACAACGCGGCCGCGACGCTCGGAGAGGCGGCCTGCGCCAACGCGATCGCGCTCACGCGCGCGCTGCCTGCCACGCCCGCCGCCGACTTGGGCCGCGCGCTCGCCGCCACCCCTTCCTACGCCACCGCCTGACGAAGAAAGACAACCCATGGACCGCTACGCCAGCTTCAAGTACCTCGCCTTCGACCGTCCCGCCGAGCGCGTGCTGCGCATCACCATCAACCGGCCGGAGAAGCTCAACTCGCTGCCCTGGGAAGCGCACGGCGAGCTCACGCGCGTCTGGCTCGAGGTGGACCAGGATCCCGACACCAACGTCGCGATCATCCGCGGCGCGGGCAAGGCCTTCTGCGCCGGCGGCGACTTCAGCATGGTCGAGCGCCTCACGCAGGACTACCAGCGCCAGACCGAGGCGCTGCGCGAGTTCAAGGACCTCTGCTACAACATCATCAACTGCTCCAAGGTGGTGGTCTCCGCGATCCACGGGCCCGCGGTGGGCGCCGGGCTCGCCGCCGCGTTGATGGCCGATGTCTCCATCGCCGCCAAGACCGCGCGCCTCATTGATGGCCACACGCGCCTGGGCCTCGCCGCCGGCGACCACGCCGTGATGATCTGGCCGCTGCTCTGCGGCATGGCGAAAGCCAAGTACTACGTGCTCACCTGCGAGCCCTGCTCGGGCGAGGAGGCCGAGCGCATCGGGCTCGTCTCGCTTTGCGTCGAGGACGACCAGCTCGAGGCCAAGTCGATCGAGGTGGCCACGCGCCTTGCCACCGGCGCGCAGCGGCCCATCCGCTGGAGCAAGCACGCGCTCAACAACTGGCTGCGGATGGCCGGGCCGGCGTTCGACAATTCCGCTGCGCTCGAGCTGCTCTCCTTCAACGGCCCGGAGGTGAAGGAGGGGCTCGCCTCGCTCAAGGAGAAGCGGCCTCCGAAGTTCGACTACAAGGTCTAGGGACGGAACCCGGTTTTGCGCCGTTGCCCGGTTTGCGCTCCGTCCCGGGTTCTCGATTGATGCTCGTCACCTTCGACATGTACTCGGCCCTCGTCGACATCGAGGCCGGCCTCGTGCCCGCCGTGGGCGTGGCCTGCCGTGGCGTCGATGCGACGGGTTTCGTGCGCGCGTGGCGCGCGAAGCAGCTCGAGTACGCGCAGCTTTCCAATTCGCTGCAGCGCGAGCGGATCCCGTTTCGCGTCATCACGCGGCGCTCGCTCGACTTCGTGCTGGCGCGCATGAAGGTCGCGTTGCCGGAGCCGGCGCGAGAATCGCTGGTGGCGGCCTGGGACCGTCTGCCGCCGTGGCCCGAGGCGGATGCGGCGCTGAACGCGCTCGCCGAGCGGGGCCACACGCTCGCCATCCTCTCCAATGGCGACGAATCGATGCTGCGGGCGTTGGCGCGCGGGTTCACCGCCCGCTTCGAGCATGTCTTCGCCTCCGACCATGCGGGCCACTACAAGCCGCACCCGTCGATCTATGCGCTGCCGACCGGGCGCCTTGGAATCGCGCCCCCGGAAATTGTCCACGTGGCCGGCTCCGGCAACGACGTGCTGGGCGCCAAGCTCGCAGGGCTCAAGTGCGCGTGGTCGAACCGCCATGGCGACCCGATGCTGGATCCCGACGTGCGTGCGGATTGGGAGATGAAGGACCTGCGCGGATTGGGCGAGGTCATCGAAACCCGGGACTGTCCCGGTTTTCGCCTGCGCGGAATTCCGGGACAGTCCCCATAGAAGCTACCGATGTCGTCGTCGTCGGCTACGGCTTCGCGGGCGGGACTGCGGCCATCGCCGCCGCGGATTCGGGACGCCAGGTGCTGCTGCTCGAGAAGATGGCGGTGCCCGGCGGCATCTCGATCTGCTCGGGCGGCGGCTTGCGGGTGGCAAGCGACGAAGCCAAGGCGCTCGCATACCTCGAGGCCACCAACGCCGGCACCACGCCGCCCGAGTTGCTGCGCGCATTTGCCCACGAGATGACGACGCTGCAGGGGCGCTTCGAGGCGCTCGCGCGGGTGAACGGGGCGACGGTTCGCGTTCTCGACCGGCCCGCCAACTACGCGCTGCCGGGCTGGGACACGTTCCGGTTCATCGAGGTCGAAAGCGTTCCCGGCTTCGACCCGAAGGCGGAGTACCCGCACGCTCGCTCGCTCAAGGCCGGCATCAACGCCTTCAAGGTGGTGGACGACAACATCCGCGCGCGCAAAGCCATCGCGGTCAGGCTTGCGACTCCCGTGACGCGCCTGCTTCGCGATGCGGGCGGCGAAGTGATCGGCGTGCAAGTCGCCACCGGCGAGGGCACGCGCCGCATCGCCGCGCGCCATGGCGTGATCCTCACCTGCGGCGGCTTCGAATCCGACATCGCCATGCAGCGCCAGTACTGGCAGATGCATCCGGTGCTGCCGGCCGCCACGCGCGGCAACACCGGAGACGGCATCCGGATGGCCCAGGCCGCGGGCGCCGACCTCTGGCACATGTGGCACTACCACGGCAGCTACGGCTTTCGCCACACCGATCCCGCCTATCCGTTCGGCATCCGCAGCAAGAAGCTTCCGGACTGGACGCCCGGCGTGCAGGAGGCGACGGTGGCGATGTCGTGGATCCTGCTCGATCGCGACGGGCGCCGGTTCATGAACGAGTACGAGCCTTACGCGCACGATACCGGCCATCGGCCCTTCGATCGCTACGATCCCACGAGCGGGCGCTTTCCCGCGCTGCCCGCGTGGATGGTCTTCGACGAGCGGGGGCGCCGCATGTACCCGGTGGCGAAATCCTTCATCAACGATCCCGACATCGAATGCTACGACTGGAGCGACGACAACCTGCGCGAGGTCGAGCTGGGCATCCTGCGCCGCGCGGAGAGTGTGTCCGACATGGCGCGGCAGATGGGCGTGGACGCAGCAACCCTCCAGGCCACGCTCGACGAATGGAACGCCCTTTGCAAATCGGGGGGCCACGATCGCTTCGGCCGGCCGGCGGCGACACGCACGGCGGTGATCGAACCGCCGTTCTATTTCGGGGAGAACTGGCCGGTGGTCTCCAACACCCAGGGCGGCCTCGTGCACGACGCCTCGCAACGAGTGCTGGATCCGTTCGGCGTGCCCATCCCGCGGCTGTACGTGGCTGGCGAGCTCGGCAGCCTCTGGGGCTTCCTGTACCTGTCGGGCGGCAACCTGGCGGAATGCTTCATCAGCGGCCGCATCGCCGGCGAACACGCCGCGGCGCAAGCGGCGCTTTATCCGGGCCTCCGGGCCCAACCCGAAGTCCAATGAGGAGATCCCCGTGAACCGTCGTCGCTCCATCCTGATCGCATCCCTGCTTGCCCTGGCCGCCCCGCTTCACGTCGTGGCGCAGGACGAGTGGCCCAGCAAGGTCGTGAAGTTCGTGGTGCCCTATGGCGCCGGCGGCAGCACCGATGCGCTGGCAAGGCTGGTCGCGCAGCGGCTGTCCGACCGCTGGGGCAAGAGCGTCATCGTCGAGAACAAGCCCGGCGCCAACGGCATCATCGGCACCGACGGCGTGGCCAAGTCGCCGCCGGATGGGTATACCTTCCTCGTGGCGAGCAACGGCCAGGCGGTGAATGTCGCGCTGCGCAGCAACCTGCCCTACGACATGCTGCGGGACTTCGTTTCCGTGGTGAACATAGCGGCGATGCCGAACGTGCTCGCGATCCACAAGGCGCAGCCCGCGCAGACGCTGAAGGACCTCGTCGCGCAGGCGAAGACCAAGCCGGGCTCGCTCGCCTTCGGCCATGCCGGCGTGGGCTCCTCGCAGCACCTCACGGGAGAGATCCTCAAGCTCGAGGCGAAGATCGACATTCGCCAGGTGCCCTACAAGGGTGGCGGCCCTGCCGTGGCGGACGCGCTCGGCGGGCACGTGCCCCTCGTGGTCGCGGGGGTGCCGGCGATGTCGCAGCACGTGAAGTCGGGCGCCTTGCGGGCCCTCGCGGTCACCGGGCCCAAGCGCTCGCCGCAACTGCCCGACGTGCCGACGATGCAGGAGCAGGGCTATCGCAACGACGAGGTCTTCTGGGTCGCGCTGATGGCGCCGAAGGGCACGCCCCCCGCCGTCGTCGCCAGGCTCAACGCCGAGGTGAACGCCGTGCTCGCCGATCCCGCCGTCAAGGCCAAGTTCGCCGAGCAGGGCGCCGAGGTGAGCGGCGGCACGCCCGAGCAGTTCGACGCGTTCCTCAAGCGCGAGATCGAGAACGCCGCCCGCGTCATCAAGGCTGCGAACATCAAGGCCGACGGCTGAGGTTCGCTTCAGGGCAGAATGTGGGGCCATGAAACGCCCCAACATCCTGCTGCTGATGGCCGACCAGATGGCGGCGAGCGCGCTGCCGGCCTACGGCCACGAGGTGGTGAAGGCGCCGAACCTCGAGCGGCTCGCAGAGCGCTCGGCGGTCTTCACCAGCGCGTACTGCAACTTCCCGATCTGCGCCCCCTCGCGCTATTCGATGCTCTCAGGGCGCCTGCCGCACTCGATCGAGGCCTGGGACAACGCCGCCGAGCTCACCGCTTCCACGCCGCTGCTGACCCATTACCTCAAGAGCCTGGGCTATCGCTCGATCCTCTGCGGCAAGATGCACTTCGTGGGGCCCGACCAGCTGCACGGCTTCGACGAGCGGCTCATCACCGACATCTATCCCGCCGACTTCGCGTGGGTGCCCGACTGGACCGAGGGGCCGCGCAACGCGCCTTCGGGCGTCTCGTTGCGCGGGGTCCTCGAAGCCGGCGAGTGCGTGCGCAGCCTGCAGATCGACTACGACGACGAGACCGAGCACCTCGCGCACCAGAAGCTCTTCGACCTCGCGCGTGATCCGCAGCGGCCCCCCTTCTTCATGGCCGTTTCCTTCTCGCACCCGCATTCGCCGTTCACCGCGTCCTCGGAGCATTGGAACCGTTACCGCCACGAGGACATCGACCTGCCGCGCGTGAGCCCGATCCCCTTCGACGAGCTCGACGTGCACAGCCTCTGGCTCTACCAGCAGCATGGCCGTGACCGCTTCGAGGTGACCGAAGCGCACGTGCGCAACGCCCGCCACGCCTACTACGGCATGATCAGCTACGTGGACGACAAGGTCGGGCGCATCATGAAGACGCTGCACGACACCGGCCTCGACGGCGACACCCTGATCGTCTTCACGAGCGACCACGGCGAGATGCTGGGCGAGCGGGGCATGTGGTACAAGCAGACCTTCTTCGAGGACTCCGCGCGAGTGCCCCTGATGATCCGCGAGCCGGGAAATGCCAGAGGCCGGCGAGTCGACTCGGTCGTTTCCCTCGTGGATCTCTTCCCGACGTTGCTCGCCGCAGCCAGCGACGGTGCCGGTACGAATGTGGTGGGCAAGCTCGATGGCGCGAGCCTCGACCCGCTGATGACGGGCAGGGGTGCGGGCAGCGACATCGCCATCTCCGAGTACAGCGACATGGGCGTGTGCGCTCCGTGCCGCATGGTCCGGCGCGGGCGGTTCAAGTACATCTATACGCACGGCCACGAGGCGCAGCTCTTCGACCTCGAGGCCGATCCGCTCGAGCTGCGCAACCTGTCGGGCGAAGCTGCCCACGCGGCAGACGAAGAGTCCCTGCGCGCGCGGCTCCTGCAGGACTGGGACCCGGATCGCATGCATGCGCGCATCCTCGAGAGCCAGGCGGCGCGGCGACTCATCTACGAGACCAGCGGCAAGCCCGGGGCGCGCAACAACTGGTCGTACATCGTGCGGCCTGACGATGCGCGTCGCTTCGTGCGTGGCGGGGGGGATGCCGAAGGCACCGTGGCCGTGAAGGGGCGCGCACGTTTTCCGTACGTGCCCCCAGCCCCGGCGAAGGGCTGACGTGCCGATGCCCCCGGTGGCCCAGTTCGACTACATCGTGGTCGGGGCGGGCTCCGCCGGGTGCGTGCTCGCCAGTCGCCTCACCGAGGACGGGCGCACGCGCGTGCTCCTGCTCGAGGCCGGTCCCGAGGACCGCTACCCATGGATACACATCCCCATCGGGTATGCGAAGACCATGTTCCACAAGGTCTACAACTGGGGCTTCGAAACCGAGCCGGAGCGCTACATGGGCGGACGGCGGCTGTATTGGCCGCGCGGGCGCTGCCTCGGGGGGTCGAGCTCGATCAACGGCCTCATCTACGTCCGCGGGCAGCCGGAGGACTACGACGGCTGGGCGGCCATGGGCAACGAGGGCTGGGCCTGGCGCGACGTGCTGCCGTACTTCATCCGCTCCGAGCGCAACAGCCGGGGCGCGAGTGAGTTCCACGGCGGCGACGGCCCCCAGTGGTGCTCCGACATCGGCGTGAAGCACGAGCTGATGGAGGCGATCATCGCGGCGGGCGAATCGCTGGGCGTTCCCCGCACCGACGACTTCAACGCCGGAGAGCAGGAGGGCGTGGGCTACTACCAGCTCTTCACGCGCCGCGGTTGGCGCTGCAGCTCCGCGGTGGGGTATTTGCGCCCCGCGCGCAAGCGCCCGAACCTCGTCGTCCAGACCCAAGCGCACGCGACCCGCGTGCTGTTCGAAGGCAAGCGCGCCACCGGCGTGCGCTATCGGCGTGGCGGCGTCGACCACGAGGTGCAGGCGCATCGCGAGGTCATCCTTTCCGCCGGCGCGATCCAGAGCCCGCAACTGCTGCAGCTGTCGGGCGTGGGCCCGGCGAGCCTGCTGCGGGAGCACGGCATCCCGGTGGTCGCCGAGCTGCCGGGAGTGGGCGAGAACCTGCAGGACCACCTGCAGCTGCGCCTCATCTACAAGGTCTCGAAACCGATCACGACCAACGACGAGCTGGCCACCCTCGCGGGGCGCGTCCGCATCGGCCTGCAATGGCTGGTTTCGCGCCGCGGGCCGCTCGCCGTAGGCATCAACCAGGGCGGGCTCTTCACGCGCGCATTGCCGGAATCGGGCACGCCCGACATCCAGTTCCATTTCGCCACCCTCTCGGCCGACGTGGCGGGCGGCAAGCCACACCCGTGGCCGGGCTGCACGTTTTCGGTCTGCCAGCTGCGCCCGGAATCGCGCGGGCAGGTGCGCATCCGCTCGGCCAATCCCTTCGAGGCGCCGGCGATGCAGCCGAACTACCTCTCCACCGACCTCGATCGGCGCTGCGCGGTCGAGGGGCTCAAGTACGCGCGCCGCCTGGCGGCCACGCCCGCGCTCGTGCCCTACCTGTCGGCGGAGCACCGCCCCGGCGAGGGGGTGGCGAGCGATGAAGAGCTGCTGGGCTTCGCACGCCAGTACGGGCAGACCATCTTCCATCCCTCGGGAACCTGCCGGATGGGCCGTGACTGGCTCGCGGTGGTGGACCCCCAGCTCAAGGTGCGCGGCTTGGAAGCGTTGCGGGTGGTCGACTGCTCGGTCATGCCGACGCTGGTGTCGGGCAATACGCACGCGCCGGTCGTGATGATCGCGGAGAAGGCGGCGGAGATGATAAGGCAGGGATAAGGGGAAAGGGGAAAGGAAGAACGCCTCAGTTCCTCCGGAGGTCGGGCAGGAAAATCCGCGGCTCGGCGCGCTCGGCCATCCCGGTGGCGCCTGCTTCGGCGCGGTGCTGGTGGGGCGGCACGACGCGTGCGACGGCAGCGCCCATGTAGAAGGAGGCCAGCGCGATGAGCCCCCCGGCGACGACGCCAATGGCGAGCTGGTAGCGCATGAGGCCGGCCTGCTCGCTGGCGAGGCGCCGCCGAAGCTCGCGCTCGAGGAAGGCGGCGCGCGATGAGCCGGTCTGCGTGATCGACAGCTGTACCGCGAGCTCGGCGAAGGACATGCGGTAGGGATCTTCGGGAGCGTTGTTGTGCGTGTTCATGGGGCCGCACTTTGCCCTCCGAAGCGATGACCCGCTGTGGCACGCGCCACAAAAACCGCAACACGGAATTACCGCCGAAACATTTACCATGGCGCCCATGGAACGAGCCATCCGGGAAGCGCGCGAAGAAGATGTGACGCAGGTCACGCAGATCTATGCGCACCACGTGCGTACGGGGCTCGCCTCGTTCGAGGAGGTCCCGCCGGACGCGCAGGAGATGCTCTCGCGCATGCGTGCCGTGCGTGGTCAGGGGCTGCCGTATTTCGTCATGGTGGAAGGCGACCACGTGCTGGGCTACTGCTACGCGACGCTTTATCGCACGCGCTCGGCGTATCGCTACACGCTCGAGGATTCGGTGTACGTGCGCGACGGGCTGGCGGGCCAGGGCGTGGGCCGGGCGCTATTGGCGAAGCTCATCGAACGGTGCGAGGAGGGGCCCTGGCGGCAGATGATCGCGGTGATCGGCGACAGCGGCAACGCGGCCTCGATCGGCCTGCATCGCGCGCTCGGCTTCCGCATGGTGGGCAACTTCGAAGCCGTGGGCTTCAAGTTCGGGCGCTGGGTGGACTCCGTCCTGATGCAGCGCCCGCTGGGGAAGGGCGACTCAGCGCTTCCTTGAGGCGGGCTTCGGGGCCGCGGGGACCTTGCCGTATCCGCGCAGGGTCATGTCAGGCCTCCCGTTGCACGGGCGTCGCACGCGGCGCGAGCGCCTGGAGAACGGTGCACGCGAGGGCCACCAGCGCGACCTGCGCCACGATCTCGGCGATCTCGGCCTGGCCGAACATGCGCGCGTCGCGCGGATCGCAGTTCACGTTGCCGGCGGCATCGGTGCCTTCGACCATGCGCTTGGCGAGGCGCGCGATGGCGCTTTCGCGCCGGCCCCGCGAGATCCCCAGCGAGGCGAAGAAGATCTCTTCCTGCGTCATGCCCTGGTGCTCGGCCACGCGCTCCATCACCCAGCGGCAGTAGCTGCAGCCGATGCGGTTGGCGACGATGAGGCCGATCTCGGCGCGGCTCCTCTCCGAGAGCGTGCCGCGCGCGAGCGAGGTGGTGAGGTCGTTGTAGGTCCCGAGCGTGCCCGGAAGCTTCTCCATGGCCTCGTTGAATCCGGGAACCAGTGCGGCGATGTCTTTCATGACCCACTCCCCTCGGGGAAAAACGCCTTTGCAGGCATGGGGCCAGTATCGGCGCGCCCTCGCGGGACTTGCATCGGCGGGCGGCGCGACTTTTCCTCGGCCTTCAGGAAGCGGGCCGCGCCTCGGGGTCGCTTGTAGGAGTAGGAATCGTCCTATCGCGGCCGTGCGTGTTGCACGGGGCGATCCGGGCTTCTGGCGGTCCTCGTCTGCAACCGCCAGCCAGCGGCGGCCCTAATCCCCCGGTAGCGCCGCCGGAGGCGAGCCCCGCCGGGCCAACCACCGCCAGCCGCGCCTGGCGCCCCGGAATATCGACCGCACCCCCACCAGCGTAAGCAGCGCCTCCAGCAACGTCGCCACGAAGGCGAAGAACGGATTCCAGCGGGCCTCGCGCCGATGGAACTTCGCGATCGCGCGATCGCGTGCGATCTCGATCGAGTCGTAGAAGGTCGGCACCACCAGCAGCGTGAGCAGCGTCGAGGTGATGGTCCCGCCGATGATCGCCACCGCCATCGGCCGGTAGAACTCGCCGCCCTCGCCCAGCCCGATGGCCACCGGCATCATGCCGGCAATGAGCGCGAAGGTGGTCATGAGGATCGGGCGCAGGCGCACGCGCCCGGCATGCATCAGCGCCTCCTCGCGGTCGATGCCGCGGGCTTCCTCCTTGCGTGCCGAGTCGAGCAGCAGGATGGCGTTCTTGGCCACCAGGCCCATCAGCATGATCACGCCGATGAAGCTCATGAGGTTGAGTGTCCCCTTGGTGAGCAGCAGCGCCACCACCACGCCGATGAGCGACAGGGGCAGCGAGAGCATGACCGGCAGCGGCGCCGTGAACGAGCCGAACTGCATCACCAGCACCAGGTACATGAGCGCGATGCCCATGATCAGCGCGATGAACATCTCGCGGAACACCTCCTGCTGGTCGCGCGACGAGCCGCCCAGCTCGATGCCGTAGCCCTGCGGGAAGTCGATCGCGCGCGCGAGCTTCATCGCCTCGCTCGTCACTTCTCCCGGGGAGCGGCCCTGCACGTTGGCGGTGACGGCGATGGTGCGCTTGCCATCGAGGTGCTGGATCTGCGCCGGCCCCTTGCCCATGGTCACCGTGGCGATCTGGTCCAGCGGCACCATCATGTTGGTCCCCGAGACCGCGATCGGCAGGTGCTCGATGTTGGAAGCATCCACCCGGTCGTCCGGGTGGAGCCGCACGGCCACGTCGCGCGTCTCGCCCGTGGGATCGACCCAGTCGCCCACCTCGACGCCGGCGAAGGCCACGCGCAGCGCCTGCGCCGCGTCGCCCACCGAGATGCCGAGCTGGTTGGCGAGGCCCCGGTCGAGCTCGATCTTGAGCTCGTCCTTCGGGTCCTGCTCCGAGAGTCCCACGTCCACGGCCCCGCGGATCTTCTTCATGTCCTCCATGAACGCGTTGGTGATCTGCATCAGGCGCCGGGAGTCGGGGCCGCTGAACTGGATCTGCACCGGCTTGCGCGGCCCCTGGTTCAGGTCGTCGAGGACGGTGTACTCGGCGCCCACGAGGCGCGCGAGCTCACCGCGCAGCTCGCGCGCGATGTCCCAGGAGGAGCGCTTGCGCTCGGTGCTCTTGCCGAGGTCCACGTACACGCGCCCGCCACCCGCGCGAACCTGGCTGTTGGTGGCCTTCACCTCCTTGATGTTGCGCGCGAGCTCGGCCGCCTTCTCGACCTTGAGCTTGGCGTACTCGAGGCTGGCGGACGAGGGCGTGCGGATGTCCACCGCGATGGTGCCCACGTCGGAGGCGGGCAGGAAGCTCGAGCCGCCGATCGTCATCTGCAGCGCCACGGCGGCTACCAGGCTCGCCACCGCGATCACGGTCATCCACTTGCGGTGGTGCAGCGCCCAGGCGATCACTCGGCCATAGCCGTTCGCCTGGCGGTCGAACCAGTCGTTGAACGACTTGAGCCAGCGCGACAGCCCCTTCTTCGGCGCGTGGTGGTAACCCGGCGGATCGCCCCAGTAGGCCGAGAGCATCGGATCGAGCGTGAAGGAGATGAAGAGGCTCACCATCACCGAGGTCGCCACCGTGAGCGCGAAGGGGCGGAACCACTCGCCCGCGCCGCCGCCCATGAAGGCCACCGGAATGAAGACGGCGATGATCGAGAAGGTCGTCGCAGTCACCGCCAGGCCGATCTCGGCGGTGCCCACGCGCGCGGCGGTGACGCGGTCGGCGCCGGCTTCCATGTGGCGCACGATGTTCTCGCGCACCACGATGGCGTCGTCGATCAGCACGCCGATGGCAAGGGAAAGTCCCAGCAGCGTCATGAAGTTGAGCGTGAAGCCGCACGCCCACACGGCGATGAAGGCGGCGATGACCGAGGTCGGCAGCGACAGCGCCGTGATGAGGGTGGAGCGCCAGGAATTGAGGAAGGCGTACACGACGAACACCGTGAGCATCGCGCCGAAGACCAGGGCCTCGATCACGTTGTTGAGGCTGTTCTGCGCATCCTTGCCGCCGTCCTGGGTGACCTCGATCTTCGTGCCCTTGGGCAGCGTCTTGTTGAGGCTTTCGACCAGCTCGCGGATCTTGGCCGCCACCGTGACGGTGCTCGCGTCGCGCGAGCGCGTGACCGACAGGCCCACGTTGGGGTGGCCGTTCCTCAGGCTGAAGCCCGAGAGCTCGGCGAAGCCATCCTGCACCGTCGCCACCTGCCCCAGTCGCACGATCTCGTTGCCGCGGCGCTTGATGACGATGTTGTCGAACTCGGCGGGCGACTCGATGCGGCCCACGAGGCGGATGCTCTGCTCGTCGAGCGCCCCCTTGACGCGCCCGACCGGCGCCGTGGTGTTCTGCATGCGCAGCGCGTTCACCACCTCGGTGACCGAGACGTTGAACTCGCGCAGCTTCTCGGCGCGCAGCAGCACCGAGAGCTCGCGGCGCAGCGCGCCGTTCACGTTGACCACCGCGACGCCGTCGATGCCGCGGAACTGGTCGGCGAGCACGTCCTCGGCCAGGCGCGAGATCTCGGCATGGCTCTGCGTCGTCGACGAGAGCGCCAGCTGCATGATCGGCTGCGCCGCGGGGTCGATGCGCTGCAGGATCGGCTCGCGCATTTCGATCGGCAGCTTGTGGCGCACCGAGGCGATCGCGTTGCGGATCTCGTCGGAGGCCTCGACCATGTTCTTCTTGAAGTTGAAGATGATCACGACCTGCGCCTGGCTCTCGCTCGCCGTGGAGCGGATCTGGTAGACCTGCGGGATGCTCTGCAGCGACTTCTCGACGCGGTTGATGATCTCGCGCTCGACGGTCTCGGGAGAGGCGCCCGGGTAGGGAACGATAACCACCATCACCGGCTGCTCGACGTCGGGGATCTGGTTCACGCGCAGCTTGGACAGGGCCAGCAGCCCCATGCACATGAGCGCGATGATGATCACCACCATCGAGATGGGGCGCTTGATGCTGAAATCGGAAAGAAGCATCGGGGATGGGGGGCGAGGGACGGGGACGAGGGACGACTGCTGCCGCGTCGTTACTTTCCGGCCGCCATCGACGACTTGGCGGGCGCGGCGGCCTGCACGGTCTGGCCGTCGCGCATCGAGGGGCTCGCATGGCGGATCACGCGATCTCCGGGCGAGACGCCGCCCTTCACCACGTAGTCGCCGCTGCGCGCATCGCGCTCGGCCACAGCCAGCTCGACCTTCTTCAGCTTGTCGCCGGCGACCACGAAGGCGCTCGCCTTGTCGCCGTCGCGCACCACGGCCGAGGCGGGGAGCGTGAGGCTCTCGCGCGAGGCGGTCTCGATGCGGCCCTCGGCGTAGAGCCCGGCCAGGCGCGGCTGCTTGTCGCCCACGAAATCGACGATGAGCTCCACCTGGCGCGTGGTCGGATTGGCCGAGGGGTTCACGCGCCGCACCTTGCCGGCGAACTCCTGGTCGCCGTAGCCGTGCACGCGGAAGCTCACGCCCTGCCCGGCCTTGAGCTCGCCCACATGGTCGGCGGAAACGAGCGCCTCCAGCCGCATGCTGGTGGGATCGATCACCTTCACCAGCTCCTTGCCGACCTGCGCGGTGTCGCCCGCGGAGACCTTGCGGTCGCTCACCACGCCGTCGAAGGGCGCGCGCACGGTGGTGCGCTCCATCTGCTGGCGCGCGAGCACCACGCGTGTCTTGGCGGCCTCGAGCTCGCTCTGGGCGGCGTTGCGCCGTCCCTCGGCGTCGTCCAGGGCCTGCGCCGAAGCCATGCCGGAGGCGCGCAGCGTCTTCATGCGCTCGAGCTGTCGCTGCGCCTGCTCGTAGGCCTGCGCCGCGGCGCGGCTTGCGGCCTCCGCCGAGGCGAGCTGGTCGCGGATGGCGGTGTCGTCGAGGCGCACGAGCACGTCGCCGCGCTTCACCGCGTCGCCGTTCTCCTTGAGGACCTGCAGCACCACCGCCGGGATCTCGGCGCGCAAGTCGGCGCGGCGCTCGGGCTGCACCGTGCCGGTGATGGAGGGCCCGGTAGCGAGCGCGCTCGTGCGCACCGTGTGCATGTCTTCGGTGGAGACGAGCAGCGGCGTGTTCGGCGCCTGGGCGCCCTTCTTGGGCGCGTTCGCGCCGGGCCCGTTGTTGCAGGCTGCGAGCGCCAGGGCGGCGATGAAAAGCAGGGCAAAGCGGGGGATCATCACGGAGGTGTCGTTTTCCGAAGAGGCGCGAAGGTTACGCCGGCTTCTGGCCGAGGGGCCACGCGCTTCGGACGAATTGCAGGAATCGGGTCCCGAATTGTATTTCAGGCGCGCCGGCTGCGCGCAGGTTTTACCGCGGGGGAACGTTCCGTAACGTCACCCACGTGGGCGCATGGTCGCTCGCCTTTTCCAGCCCGCGAACCCACGTATCGACCCCTGCGTCCTTCAGGCGGGGGGCGAGCTCGGCGTTGAGCAGGATGTGGTCGATGCGCAGCCCGGCGTTTCGCTCCCAGTGTTTCCGGAAGTAGTCCCAGAACGTGAAGATGGGCTCCTTCGGGTGCTTCTTCCGGATCGAATCGACCCACCCCTGCGCGAGCAGCCGCCGGTAGCACTCGCGGCTTTCGGGCTGCAGCAACGCATCCTTCAGCCATGAGCGCGGGTTGTAGATGTCGAAGTCGGTAGGCACCACGTTGAAGTCGCCCGCGAGCGCGACCGGCACGCCGCTCGCATGGAGGCCGGCTGCGTGGGTGATGAGCCGTTCAAACCACGCGAGCTTGTAATCGAACTTGGGCCCGGGCTGCGGGTTGCCGTTGGGCAAGTAGATGCAGGCGACGAGGATGCCGTGCACCGCGGCTTCGAGGTAGCGGCTCTGGTCGTCCTTGTCGCCGCCGGGCAGGCCGCGGCGTGTTTCCACCGGCTCGGCGTCGCGCGCCAGGATCGCGACCCCGTTCCACGAGCGCTGCCCCTGCCAGATGGCGCCATACCCCGCGCGCTCGATGTCCAGCCGCGGGAAGCCCTCGTCGAGCGCCTTCAGCTCCTGCAGGCAGGCGATGTCGGGCTGCTCGCGCTCGAGCCACTGCAGCAGGTGGGGCAGGCGGGTCTTGATGCCATTTACGTTGAAGGTCGCGAGCTTCAGGGTCTTCGCCGCCATGGCGATCACCCGAACCGCATCTTCATCACGAGGATCGCGGCCGCGAGCACCAGGGTGACCGCATTCCACAGGATGATCGGCAGTTCATTCCGCATGATCCCGTAGGCGAGCCAGAGGGCCACTCCCGCCGTGAAGGCGAGGAAAGCGGTGAGCGACACGTCGCGCGCGGAGCGCGAGCGCCAGATCTTCACGACCTGCGGAACGAAGGCAACGGTGGTCAGGAAACCGGCCAGCAGGCCGATCGCGTCGGAGGACATGGCCTTGCTAGGAGTTGCGGTCGCTGCCCTGGCGGTCGAGCCAGAACTCGGCGGCCGAGGCGATATCGCGCCCGACCCGCGTGTAGGAGAGCCACATCGCGCACATCCCCATGGCGAGCAGCACCCAGGCGAGCAGGCCTTCGGCGCCGCGCGGCGGCTCCGACAGGAAAAGGATCAGCAGGCCGAGCGCGGCCATCGCCACGGCCCCGGCGCGCCACCGGCCGATGCCGCCCACGGCGGCGTCCTCGGGATCGCGCGAGCGCAGCAGCTCGTCCTTGCGCTGGAACATGGCCGTCCTCCAACCCGCTTCGATCGGGCATTGTGGCACGGACGGTTCAGGCGACGAAGAGGACGATGGCGGTGTAGTGCGCGATGCTTCCGGCGAGCACGAAGAGGTGCCAGATGCCATGCCAGTGGGTGAAGCGCTCGTCGTAGAGATAGAAGATGATCCCGGCCGAGTACACCAGGCCGCCGCCGATCATCCAGGCGAGGCCGTCGAAGGACAGCGCCTGCGCCAGGGGCTCGAGGGCGAAGATGGCGAGCCAACCCATGAGCAGGTAGATCGCGAGCGAGGTGAACCTGCGGCCGCGGGCGATCCAGCATTCCTGGACGATGCCCACGAAGGCCAGCGCCCAGACGGCGCCCAGCAAAGTCCAGCTCCAGTCGCCCTGGAGCGAAATGAGCGCGAATGGCGTGTACGTCCCGGCGATCACGAGGTAGATCGCGCAGTAGTCGAGCTTGCGGAAGAGGTTTTTCGCTTCCCCCTGCGTGCTGTGGTAGAGGGTCGAGGCGAGGAAGAGCAGGCAAAGCGTGGCGCCGTACACCGAGAAGCTCACCAGGCGCAGCGCGTCGGCCTTCACCAGCGCATTGACCACCAGCGCGCTCGCGCCGCCGAGGGCGAGGACCGTCCCCGCCAGGTGCGTGTGCGCATTGAATCGCTCGCCGTAGTACATGCGACCCATTGTGTGTGGCGCGATCCGCGTTGGGCAGTGGAGGACACAACAGACGGGTTGTAGGACAGGAAGCAGAAATGGGGTAGGGGAAAGGGGAAAAGGGAAAGGGCTTGAGCTTCCCATCGTTGGAAGGTTTAGAGTGGCTGTCATGGACACTTTCGCCTCCCACCCGCAGACGCTCGACCTCCAGGTCGAGGGGATGACCTGCGCCTCGTGCGTGGCGCGGGTCGAGAAGGCGCTGCGCAAGGTGCCCGGCGTGGTGGAGGCGAGCGTGAACCTGGCCACCGAGACGGCGACGGTGCGCTCCGAGGCGCCGGTGGCGGACGCGGCCTTGGCGGCCGTGCGCAAGGCGGGCTACGAGGCGCACATTCGCGTGGCCGACGAGCGCCCGGCAGCGCCCTCCTCGCGTGACGGGGTGGAGGTCGCTATCGCCGCGCTGCTCACGCTTCCGCTCGTCCTGCCGATGCTCGCGCAGCCGTTCGGCGTGCACGCCATGCTTCCCGCCGGGTGGCAGCTCGCGCTCGCCACGCCGGTGCAGCTCTTCTTCGGCGCGCGCTTCTACGCCGCCGGCTGGAAGGCGCTGCGCGCGCGCACGGGCAACATGGACCTGCTGGTCGCCATCGGCACGACCGCCGCTTATGCGCTGAGCGTGTACCTGATGATCGCGCGGCCCGGCGAGCACCTGTACTTCGAGGCCTCCGCCGTCGTGATCACGCTGGTGCGCCTGGGCAAGTGGCTCGAGGCCCGTGCCAAGCGCCAGACGACGAGCGCCATCCGCGCGCTGTCCGCGCTTCGTCCCGAAGTGGCGCGCCGCATCGAAGGCGGTGACGAGCGGCAGGTCCCGATGTCGGCGATCCGCGTGGGGGACCTCATCGCGGTCCTGCCGGGGGAGCGCCTCCCCGTCGATGGCGAGATCATCGAAGGCGCCACGCACGTGGACGAATCCCTCATCACCGGCGAGAGCGTGCCGGTGGCCAAGCGGGAAGGCGCTCGCGTGGTGGGCGGCTCCATGAACGCCGAGGGCCGCATCGTGGTGAAGACGCTGGCGATCGGCGCGGAGACCCTCCTCGCGCGCGTCATCCGCCACGTGGAGTCCGCGCAGGCCGCCAAGGCGCCGATCCAGCGCCTCGTCGATCGGGTGAGTGAAGTCTTCGTCCCCGTGGTGCTCGTCATCGCGATGGTGACGCTGGCGGGCTGGATGCTCGCCGGCGCGGGGTGGGAGCGCTCGATCCTCAACGCCGTGGCGGTGCTGGTCATCGCCTGCCCTTGCGCGCTGGGACTGGCCACGCCGACGGCCCTGATGGCGGGCACGGGAGTCGCCGCTCGCCACGGCATCCTCATAAAAGACGCCGAGGCGCTGGAGCTCGCGCACCGCGTGCGCGTGGTCGCCTTCGACAAGACCGGCACCCTCACCGAGGGCAAGCCCTCCCTGGTCGATGCCGTCGCCATGGAAGGCGATCGCAGCGAGCTGTTGCGGCTTGCCGCGGCGGTGCAGCGCGGCAGCGAGCATCCGCTGGCCCGCGCCGTGCTCGAAGCAGCGGCACGCGAAGGCCTCGAGGTGCCCGCGGCGATGGAATCGCGCGTCGTTGCGGGCCGCGGGCTCGAGGCGCGCGTCGAGCGGCGCAAGCTCGCGATCGCTAGCGACGCCTGGGCGCGAGAGCTGGAAGCGAGCGGCCGCGAGGCGGGTGCCGCGGCGCTCGAGCGCCTGCGCGGCGAGGGACGAACGGTTTCGTGGCTGCTCGAGCTCGAACCGCAGCCGCGGGCGCTCGGGCTGCTCGCCTTCGGCGATGCGCTCAAGCCGCAATCGGCCGCGCTCATGCGGCGGCTGCGCGCCCAGGGCCTGCGGACCATCCTGCTCACCGGCGACAACCGCGGAGCGGGCGAGGTGGCGGGCCGCGCGCTCGGCATCGACAGCGTTCGCTCCGAGCTGCTGCCGGCCGACAAGGCCGAGGTGCTCGCGGGGCTTCGCCGCGAAGGCCTGCCGGTCGCCATGGTGGGCGATGGCCTGAACGACGCGCCCTCGCTCGCGGCGGCCGATGTGGGCATCGCCATGGGCGGTGGCACGGACGTCGCCATGCAGACGGCGGCGATCACGCTCATGCGCGGCGACCCGGCGCTGGTGGCCGAGGCGCTCGAGATCTCGCGCCGCACCTACGCCAAGATCCGCCAGAACCTCTTCTGGGCCTTCGTCTACAACGCGGTGGGCATCCCGCTCGCCGCCTTTGGCTGGCTGAGCCCGGTCATCGCCGGAGCCGCCATGGCATTCAGCAGCGTGAGCGTGGTGTCGAACGCGTTGCTGCTCAAGCGCTGGCGGCCGGCCACGGAGGAATCACGATGAACATCGGCGAAGCGGCGCGCGCCTCGGGCGTGAGCGCCAAGATGATCCGCCACTACGAGGAAGCGGGCTTCATCCCCAAGGCGCGGCGCACGCCCGCCGGTTATCGCACCTATCGCGAGGAGGACGTGCACGCGCTGCGCTTCATCCGGCGCGCGCGCGACCTGGGCTTCTCGCTCAAGGAGATCAAGGCGCTGCTGGGCCTGTGGGAGAACCGGCGGCGCGCGAGCGGCGACGTGAAGCGCCTGGCGCTCAGGCACGTGGAGGAGCTCGATGCGCGCATCGCGGAGATGCAGGCGATGCGCGCCACGCTCGTGCACCTGGCGGAGCACTGCCATGGCGACGACCGCCCCGACTGCCCGATCCTCGACGACCTCGCCGGCGCGGGTCGCCCGCAGGGCTGCCATTGAATTTTCACAACGGAAAAGCCACATGAAGCTTCGCCACGCCATCGCCTTCCTCGCCCTCGGCGCCGCCGTCGCGCAGGCGCAACCTCCCGGCGCAGGCCACTCGCCGTACGCCGGCCAGCAGTCGCGCGACATCAAGGCGCTGTCGGAAGACGAGGTCAAGGGCCTGCTCGCCGGCGCCGGGCTCGGTTATGCCAGGCCCGCCGAGCTCAACCGCTATCCCGGCCCGATGCATGCGCTCGAGCATGCCGAGGCGCTGCAGCTCACGTCGGCGCAGCGCGAGCGCATGCAGGCCCTGATGAAGTCGCACAAGGCCGAGGCGCGCGAGCTGGGCGCGCGCCTCGTGGCGCTGGAGCGCGAGCTCGACCAGCTCTTCGCCAACCGCAAGGCGACGGCCGAGTCGGTGGACCGGGTGCTGCTGCAGATCGGCGAAGCCACCGCGCGCGTGCGCGGCTCGCACCTGAAGACGCACCTCGAGGCGACCGCGATCCTCACGCCCGCGCAGGTCGATCGCTACGTCGAGCTTCGCGGCTACGGCGGCGGCGCCCACCACGGCCATCGCCACTAGCGCGGCCAGCCCTCATCCCTCATCCCATCCGCCGTCCCCCATCCCTGCTTTTTGAACTTGCCCCGGCCCCACGGATCGCATCGACAAGGAGAATCCCATGATCGAGATGAACGTCCCCGACATGACCTGCAACCATTGCGCGGCAACCATCCGCAAGGCGGTGCTCGGCATCGACCAGTCCGCCGCCTGCGAGGTGGACCTCGATTCCAAGAGGGTGCGCGTGGCGAGCGCGCTGCCCCCATCGGACTTCGTCGAGGCGCTCGAGGAAGTCGGCTACTCGCCCACGCTGGTCTCGGCGATTGGCTGAGGTCGATTGCCTCGTCGTGGGCGCGGGCCCCGCGGGGCTCACTGCCGCGCTCTACCTCGCGCGCTTCCGCCGCAGCCTCGCGATCGTCGATGCGGGCTCGAGCCGCGCCTCGTACATCCCGCGCACCCGCAACTATCCGGGTTTTCCCGACGGCATCTCGGGTGACGAGCTGCTCGGGCGCCTGCGCGCGCAGGCCGAGCGCTACGGCGCGACGGTCACGCCTGCCCTGGTGGAGAGGCTGGCTCGCGACGGCGAGGACTTCCTCGCCACCGCCGGCGCCGAGACGATCCGCGCTCGCCGCGTGCTCCTCGCCACCGGCATCGTGGACAAGGAACCCGAAATCCCCAACCTGCGCGAGGCCATCGCCCAGGGCAGCATCCGCCTCTGTCCCATCTGCGATGGCCATGAGGTGATCGACGATTCGATCGCCGTCTATGCGCCACCCGCGGAAGGCGCGCGGCACGCGGTCTTCATGCGCGGCTTCACCAACGACGTGACGCTGCTGGTTCCTCGCGGCGCACCGCCCGCAGATGCCGAGACGCTCGAGAAGCTGGACAGGTGGCGCATCCGTTTCCTCGATTCACCGGTATGCGAGATCAGCTCGCCGGGAAAGAAGCGCTGCGCCGTGCGCCTGGAAAACGGCTCGCGCCACGAGTTCGCGACCGTCTATCCGGCGCTCGGGGCCCGACCGCGCCGCGAGCTCGCGCAGCAGCTGGGCGCGCGCTGCAACGGCGAGGGCGACATCGAGGTCGATAGCCGCCAGCGCACGTCGGTGCCGGGGCTGTACGCGGCGGGCGACGTGGTGGCGGCGCTGAACCAGCTGAGCGTGGCGGTCGGCCACGCGGCGATCGCCGCCACGGACATCCACAACAGCCTCGGGCCGCGCGCGGCGCCGAAGGACTAGAATGCGGCCCATGCGCCTGTGCCGCCCCCATCGCGTCCTCGCCGCGCTCTGCGCCGCGTTCGCGCTCGCCTATTCGCAGCTCGTGTTCGCCGGTTTCGCCTGCGCCGTGCCGGGCGCGGGCGAGATGCAGGTCGCCGCGCTCTGCGAAATGCATTGCGACTACGAGGACCCGTCGGTGGACCTCGCCAAGCCCGCGCCGCAGCTTCCTGCCGCGCTCGTCGCCACGATGCGCGCGCTCGTGGTCGAGGTGATCGTCGTGCCCGCCCGCGCATTGCGCATTCCGCGCCCGGCACCCGGTCCCGCGCCACCGCTCATCGGCATCATCGTCCTGCGCATCTGATCCGCGCGAGGCTCGACCGTGGGCGCAGTGTCGCGCCCGCGCGCCCGTTCGCTCGTGGAGGATCCAATGAAACAGCCGTCGCTCGTCTCGCTCGCCGTCGCTTGCGCGATGGCGCTTCCCGCCTTCGCCGCGGCGCCCCTCGCCCTCGAGGAGGCGCTCGCGATCGCCCAGTCGCGCTCACCGCAGCTGGCAGCCCAACGCGCCTCCGCCGAAGCAGCCGAGGCGCTCGTCGGCCCGGCGAGCGAGAATCCCGACCCCAAGCTCTTCCTCGGCATCGAGAACCTTCCGGCCGCCGGGGCCGACCGCTTCAGCACCACCCTGGACGCGATGACGATGCGGCGCGTGGGGGTGATGCAGGACTTCGTGCGCGAGGCCAAGCGCCGGGCTCGCGGCGAGAAGGCGCAGGCCGAGTCCGAACGCGAGCGCGCCATGGTCGCAATCCAGGCGGCCGACGTTCGCCGCGAGGTCGCGCTCGCGTGGGTGGAGCGCCATTACGCCGAGCGCAGCCGGCTCGTGCTGGCCGAGCTGGCCAGGGAGGCGGACCTGCAGGCCGAGACGGCGCGGGCCGGCCTCGCCGCCGGCCGCTTGGCGGCAGCCGAGCCCCTCGCTGCGCGAGCGTTGCGCGCCACGCTCGCCGATCGCATCCAGGACACCGAAAGGCAGGCGCGGCGCGCGACCGCGCTGCTCGAACGCTGGATCGGCGAGGCGGCGCGCCGTCCTTCCGGAAACACCCCTGTCATCGGGAGCCTGCCGCGCAAGGTGCGAATGATCGAGGCCGATCCCGACATGCATCCTGATCACGCGATCTACGCGCCGCTCGAGGCCGCGGCCGAAGCGGACCTGCGCCTCGCGCGCGCGGCGACCCAGCCCGACTGGAGCGTGGAGCTCTCCTATGGGCGCCGCGGCGGCGAGTACGCGCCCTCGCCGCATTCGCCGCTCGAGCTCGAGAAGACCAATACCCACATGGTGTCGCTCATGTTCAAGGTCGACCTGCCGCTCTTCGGCGAGCGAAGGCAGGACCCGGTCATCGTCGCCAGGGCGCGGCAGCTCGAGCAGGTCCGAGCGCAGACCGAGGAAGCGCGCCGCCGCCACGTCGCCGAAGTGCGCGCGACCCTGGTCGATTGGGAAACGTCGCTCGATCGACTGAAGCGCCATCGTGACGAGCTGGTGCCGCTCGCGCAGGAGCGCGTGCGCGCGGCGCTCGCCGCCTACGAGGGCGGGCGCATGGAGCTGGCCGCGGTGCTGGAGGCGCGCCGCGGCGTGATCGAGGCGCGACTCGCGGCCCTTGCCGTGGAGGCCGAGGCGGCGCGCGCCTGGGCGCAGCTCGCCTACCTTGTTCCCGAAGGAGAGTCGCGATGAGCGGCCGCGTGATCGTAGCGGGGATGGTGTCCGTTGCGCTGGTGGCAGCGGGCGTCGCGGGCGGGATGTGGTGGGCCCAACGTTCGATGGGGCATTCCCAGGCGCCGTCGACCGCCGGCGCGCAGCCGGGGAAGAAGGTCCTCTACTGGCACGACCCCATGTACCCGCAACACAAGTTCGACAAGCCGGGGAAGTCCCCCTTCATGGACATGCAGCTCGTGCCGGTCTACGCCGAGGAGCAATCCGCGGGGCCGGGCGTGAAGGTCGATCCGCGTTTGGCGCAGAACCTCGGCGTGCGCACCGTCGTGGCGGAGGCTGGCCGCATCGAAAGGAAGCTCGAGGCCGTGGGCACGATCGCCTTCGACGAGCGCGCCGTCGAGGTGGTGCAGTCGCGCACCAACGGCTTCATCGAGGAGCTCTTCGTGCGCGCCCCGCTCGATCCGGTTCGCCGCGGCCAGCCGCTCGCGCGCATCTTCGTGCCCGAGTGGGCGGGCGCGCAGCAGGAATACCTGGCGCTCAAGGCGAGCGCCACGCCCGGGGCGGAGGAGCTCGCGCGCGCCGCGCGCAACCGGCTGCTGCTGCTCGGCATGGTGGAAGAGCAGGTGCGCGCCGTCGATCGCGAGGGCAAGCCGGTGACGCGCATCACGCTGCATTCGCCGATCGACGGCGTGGTGGGCGAGCTGGGCGCTCGCGAAGGCATGAACGTCTCGCCGGGCACGACGCTTTTCCGGCTGAACGGCCTGGGCACCGTGTGGGTGAACCTCGACGTTCCGGAAACCCAGGCGGGGGCCATCCGGCCCGGCGCGCCGATCACCGCGACCGTGCCCGCGTATCCGGGCGAGACGTTCAGCGGACGCATCGCGGCGGTGCTTCCGGAAGTGGCAAGCGCCACGCGCACGCTCAAGGCGCGGGTGGAGCTCGCAAACAAGCAGGGGAAGCTGAAGCCGGGGATGTTCGCGAGCGTGGCCGTTGGGCCCATTGGAAAACCGGGGACGGACCCCAAACCGAGCAAAGGCGAAGACCGGGGTCCGTCCCCAGTCCTGGTGCCCTCCGAAGCCGTGATCGTCACGGGTGAGCGCAGTGTCGTCATCGTCGACCGCGGCGAGGGGCGCTTCGAGCCGGTGGAGGTGAAGATCGGATCGGAGCACGGCGGGCGCACCGAGATTCTCTCGGGGATCGAGCCGGGTACGCGCGTGGTCGCCTCGGGGCAGTTCCTCATCGACTCGGAGGCGAGCCTGCGCGGCATCGAGCGCCGCATGGAAGGGGCGGCGAGCGCAACGCCGCCGGCGCAACCCGCGACGCCCACGCACAAGGCCGAAGGCGTGCTGCAGGATGTGGACGGCAAGTCCCTGCTCATCAAGCACGGTGCGATCCCGACGGCGGGCATGGGCGCGATGACGATGGAATTCCTGGCGCCCGAGTCGGGCATGCCCGCGGGCCTCAAGGCGGGAGATGCCGTGGCGTTCGAGTTCGTGATGACGCCCAAGGGCGAGTTCCAGGCGACGCGCGTCGAGCGCAGGGCGAGCCCGTGATCGCGCGAATCATCCGCTGGTCGATCGCGAACCGGCTGCTGGTGCTCCTGGCCTCCGCGGGCATCGCAGCGTGGGGCGCGTGGTCGCTCGCGCGCACGCCGCTCGATGCCCTTCCCGACCTCTCGGACGTGCAGGTGATCATCCGCACCGCCTATCCGGGGCAGGCGCCGCGCGTGGTGGAAGACCAGGTCACCTATCCGCTCACCACCACGATGATGTCGGTGCCGGGCGCGAGGGTGGTGCGCGGCTACTCGTTCTTCGGCGACTCGTTCGTGTACGTGCTCTTCGAGGACGGCACTGACCTCTACTGGGCGCGCTCGCGTGTGCTCGAGTACCTGAACCAGGCGCAGTCGAGGTTGCCCGAGCAGGCGAAGGCATCCATCGGTCCGGATGCGACCGGCGTGGGCTGGATCTACGAATACGCGCTGGTGGACCGGACCGGGCGCCACGACCTGGGCCAGCTGCGCGCGATCCAGGACTGGTTCCTGCGCTTCGAGCTGAAGAGCCTGCCCGGGGTGGCGGAGGTCGCGACCATCGGCGGCATGGTGCGGCAATACCAGGTGGTGCTCGATCCCGACCGGCTGCGCGCCTACGGCATTCCACACGCCCGCGTGGTCGAGGCCATCCGCGAGGCCAATCGCGAGGCCGGGGGGGGCGTGCTCGAGATGGGCGAGGCCGAATACATGGTGCGCTCGCGTGGCTACCTGTCGTCGCTCGACGATTTCCGCGCGATCCCGATCCGCGTCGAGGGCGGCACGCCCGTGACTCTCGGCGACGTGGCCCGCGTGCAGATAGGCCCCGAGATGCGGCGCGGCATCGCCGAGCTCGACGGCCAGGGCGAGGTGGTGGGCGGCGTGATCGTCATGCGCTCGGGCCACAACGCGCTCTCCAGCATCGAGGCCGTTCGCAAGCGCCTGGAATCGCTGAAAGCGGGTTTGCCTGCGGGCGTGGAGATCGTGCCCACCTACGATCGCTCGCAGCTCATCCTGTCGGCCGTCGACAACCTGCGCTCGAAGCTGGTGCAGGAGTTCATCGTCGTGGCGCTCGTGTGCTTCGCCTTCCTCTTCCACCTGCGCTCGGCGCTGGTGGCGGTGGTGGCGCTGCCGCTCGGCGTGCTGGCCGCCTTCGGCGTCATGCATGCGCAGGGCATCAACGCCAACATCATGTCGCTGGGCGGCATCGCCATCGCCATCGGCGCCATGGTGGACGCCGCGATCGTGATGATCGAGAACGCGCACAGGCGCCTTGGGGACTGGGGACGCGGGACGAGCGATGAGGAAGCGCGCGTGCGTGTGATCGGGGAGGCGGCGGTCGAAGTCGGCCCGGCCCTCTTCTTCAGCCTGCTCGTCATCACGCTTTCGTTCGTGCCGATCTTCACTCTCGAGGCGCAGGAGGGCCGGCTCTTCTCGCCGCTCGCCTACACCAAGACCTACGCTATGGCGGCGGCGGCGGGGCTTTCGGTGACCCTCGTTCCCGTGTTGATGGCGATGCTGATCCGCGGGCGCATTCCCGACGAGGCGCGCAACCCGATCAACCGCGGGTTGATCGCCCTTTATCGCCCGGCGCTCGAAGCGGTGTTGCGCCACCCCAAGGCGACCCTCTTCGCGGCGCTGGTCGTGGTGCTTCTCACGGCATGGCCGATTTCGCGGTTGGGCGGCGAGTTCCTGCCGCCCCTCGACGAAGGCGACCTGCTCTACATGCCTACCGCGCTTCCGGGCCTCTCGGCCGCGAAGGCTTCGGAGCTGCTGCAGATCACCGATCGCCTCATCAAGAGCGTCCCCGAGGTGGCGCGGGTGTTCGGCAAGGTCGGGCGCGCGGAGACGGCCACCGATCCCGCCCCGCTCGAGATGGTCGAGACCACGATCCAGTTCAAGCCGCGTTCCGAGTGGCGCCCGGGCATGACGCCGGAAAAGCTGGTCGAGGAGCTCGATCGCACCGTGCGCGTGCCGGGCCTGGCGAACCTGTGGATTCCGCCCATCCGCAACCGCATCGACATGCTCGCCACCGGGATCAAGAGCCCCGTGGGCATCAAGGTGTCGGGTCCGGACCTCGCGCAGATCGACCGCATCGCGCAGGCGGTCGAGAAAGCGGTGGAGCAGGTCCCCGGCGTGACCTCGGCCCTCGCCGAGCGCCTGTCCGGCGGGCGCTACGTGGACATCACGGTGGACCGGCGCGCCGCCGCGCGCCATGGGCTGAACGTGGGCGACATCCAGTCGGTGGTCTCCTCGGCGATCGGCGGCGAGACCGTCGGCGAGACGGTCGAGGGCCTGCAGCGCTTTCCCATCAGCGTGCGGTACCCGCGCGAGCTGCGCGACTCGGTGCAGAAGCTGCGCGACCTCCCGATCGTGACCGAGCGCGGCGCGCAGATCGCGCTGGGCGCGGTGGTGGACGTGCGCATCACCGACGGGCCGCCGATGATCCGCAGCGAGAATGCGCGTCCCTCGGGCTGGGTGTACGTGGACCTGCGCGGGCGCGACCTGCGCTCGGCCGTGAACGACATGCAGGCGGCTGTCGCGCGGGAAGTGAAGCTGCCGGCGGGTTATTCCATCGGCTGGTCGGGGCAGTTCGAATACCTCGAGCGCGCCACCGCGCGCCTCGCGGTGGTGGTCCCGGCCACCATCGCCATCATCTTCGTGCTGCTCTTCATCACCTTCGGGCGCGTGGACGAGGCGCTGCTGATCCTCGCATCGTTGCCCTTTGCCGTGGTCGGCGGCGTCCTCCTGCTCTGGGCGCTCGGGCACGCGGTGTCGGTGGCGAGCGCGGTGGGCTTCATCGCGCTGGCGGGCGTGGCCGCGGAGTTCGGCGTGGTGATGCTCGTCTACCTCAAGCACGCGTGGGAAGGCCGCCTCGCCGCGGGCGAGCCCGCCAGCGAAGCCACGTTGATGGACGCGATCCGCGAGGGGGCGGTGCTGCGGGTGCGACCCAAGGCCATGACCGTCGCGGTCGTGATGGCCGGCCTGCTGCCGATCATGG